>ERZ1673738.3024-NODE-3024-length-19725-cov-7.973055_pt1 | contig 19725 bp, 30 predicted proteins | sample MGYA00580198_ERZ1673738 | MGnify/ENA primary metagenome ERZ1673738 (study PRJEB41218, sample SAMN15661784) | gut metagenome | host: Homo sapiens | place: Canada: London | collected 2015-08-20/2019-03-30 | study: EMG produced TPA metagenomics assembly of...
GGTAATCAGCATGGTTTCGTACTTTGCCATTTTTGTAGCACCTCCTTTTGGACTTGAGGGCCCTGCGGATCTGCAAGGCCAAGGGTACACAGACTGCGGTATCGCGGCCTGTGTGGTGTGTCTGTTCAGACAGCAATTTATTATAGCAAGCTTCTTTACTTCTGTCAAGCTTTTTTGACAAAAAGAACGATAAAAAATGTTTTGCATTTTTTGGTAAAAAGGACTATAATGTAAACGCTTTCCCTGCAATATGGCAGGGCCGGGGCTCCGGCAGTGGCAGGGAAGCGGGAAAAATTAAAGGAGGATAATCCATGTATTCGTTGTTTCGAGATCTGGCAATCATAATCCTGAGCGCGAAATTCTTCGGACTGGTGGCGCGTAAGTGCAAGGCTCCGCAGGTGGTGGGTGAGATCATCGCCGGCCTGCTTATCGGCCCCTGCGTGCTGAACCTGGTGCAGATCAGCGACTCCATCTCCATCTTTGCAGAGATCGGCGTTGTGATGCTCATGTTCACCACCGGCCTCGGCACCAACCTGAAAGAGCTGATCAAGGCAGGCCCCATTGCCACCCTGATCGCTACCGTTGGCGTGGCTGTGCCTCTGGTGGGCGGCACCTTATTATATGGTGCGTTCTACGGCTTTGCCGCAGTTGGCAGCCCGGAGTTCTACCGGGCGCTGTTCATCGGCACCATTATGACCGCTACCAGTGTGTCCATCACGGTGGCAACCTTGCAGGAGCTTGGGCACCTGAAGAGTTTTTTGGGCACGACTATCGTCAGCGCCGCTGTCATTGATGATGTCATCGGCATCGTGGTGCTCACCTGCGTGCTGGGTGCCAGCAGCGGCACCGGTACGGGTCTGGGCAAGGTGCTGTTCAATACGGTGCTGTTCTTTGCCACCGCACTGGGCGTTGGCCTTGTGGTACACTACGCCATGAAATGGCTGGATCAGCGCAACCCCCATACCCAGCGTATCACCATCGTGAGCATGGCCTTCTGCTTTGCCATGGCCTACATCGCAGAGGAATACTTCGGCATCGCCGATATCACCGGCGCTTACATTGCAGGTATCGTGCTGTGCACCATGGATGACGCACCCTATGTAGAGCGCCGGGTGGATATCAGCAACTACGTTATCTTTGCGCCGATCTTCTTTGCCTCCATCGGCCTCAAGACCGATATCAGCGGCCTGACCCCGGAGATTTTACTCTTCTGCGTCTGCTTCGTGGTTGTGGCACTGATCACCAAGATCATCGGCTGCGGTCTGGCAGCAAAGATCTGCCGCTTCAACTGGGACGATTCCCTGAAGGTCGGCGTCGGTATGATGACCCGCGGCGAGGTGGCACTGATCGTGGCACAGAAGGGCTTGGCCATCGGTGTGGTAGACCCGGTCTACTTTACCGCTGTGATCCTGCTGATCGTGGTGTCCAGCGTGGCTACCCCGCTGGCACTCAAGGCCATGTTCACCAAGCGTCCGCCTGTGCCGCATCCCAGTCAGGCAAACTAAATCAGGAATTTGATTTTCATGTTTAGGGTTCAGAATCGCCTGCGGGCGTTTCTGAACCCCTTTTTATCTGAATATAGGCAAAAAAACGGGGCCGCTGCACATAGTTTCGTGCAACAGCCCCGTTTTTATTGTTTACGCAGTATATATTTACAGCGTCTTGCAGAACTCCTTCAGGTAGGCGCGGAACTCCTCGCCGATCTCAGGATGCTGCAGTGCCAGCTCCACCTGCGCCTCCACGACCTTGAGCTTATTGCCCATGTCGTAGTGCTTGCCGGTGAACTCCACGGCGGTCATGCCGCCGCGGGTGCGGGCATACTCTGCCATGGCATCGGTCAGCTGGATCTCGCCACCGGCACCGGGCTTGGTGTGGGCAAGGATCTCGTAGATCTCCGGGGTCAGCAGCACACGACCCAGAATGGAATAGTTGCTGAACTCCTGCCCCTTCTTGGGCTTCTCGATCATATCGTCCACAAAGAAGTAGTTGTCGTGGATGGGAGTGGTCTTTAAGCTGCAATAGCGGCTCACGTCCTCCCAAGGCACAGCGGACACGCCGGCAACCGGGCGGCCGAACTCCTCGTAGGCGCGGATCAGCTGGGCGCAGACCGGATCCTCGCCCCAGATCACGTCATCGCCATAAATGACCACAAAGGGATCATCGCCGGTAAAGGCCTTGGCGGTGTTGACCGCGTGCCCCAGACCCAGCGTCTCCTTCTGGCGCACAAACAGGATGTTGGCCATATTGGCGATGCCCAGACACTCCTCCAGCATCTTTTCCTTGCCGGGCTTTGCCAGCTTTTCCTCCAGCTCGGGGCTGCGGTCAAAATGATCCTCAATAATGCTCTGGTTGCGGCCCAGAATGATCAGGATATCTGTAATACCGGAGCGGACGGCCTCCTCCACCAGATACTGGATGGCGGGCTTATCCACGATGGGCAGCATTCCCTTGGGCATTGCCTTGGTAGCGGGCAGTACGCGGGTGCCAAGACCCGCAGCCGGAATAACGGCTTTGGTGACTTTTTTCATAATGATTCTCCCATGTTCTCATTTTATGCACGGTGAACCGCGCTTTTCAGCAGGATCCCCATCCTGCATGAACCGTTATCAGATAAAGGTGCCTACCAGTGCGTTCAGGTCCGGCCCCAGCAGCATGGAGCAAAGGCTGCCTACTAGCATCAGCAGGATGAACGCTCCGATGCAGGCTGCAAAGCTGACACCGCCCTGTGCGTTCAGCACGGCGCGGCGCTGCTCCGGGTCCGGGAACTCGGCACGGATGCGGCGGATGCGTGCCGCTGCGCTGCGGCGGTAGAGCCACTTGCCATACAGCCCCCGCACCAGCATCAGTGCAAAACTGAGAAGGGACATGACGCGGCTCAACACTACCAGCATAGAGGCGCTGATCCCGGCGGTCAGGGGGCTGCCGGTGGTCTGCATCATACTGATTAAGGTGGGGATGAACAGCAGCAGTTCTGCGGCCAGAAAGCCGAAGGCGGGCTTCCACGCCTTGCGGTAGAAAAAGTAGAACGGGCCGAACAGCAGCGCTGAAAAACTCATGGAGATCTTGGAGTGACGCAGCTGCATCTGGCTGTAATCGTTCAGGTAGACCGGCGCGGCTGTGCCGATAAAATCCACCCAGTCCTGATAGGGGACGCCGTCGATCAGTTCATCCTTGCCAAAGGCGGCGCGCACATTGCGGTGCACCGGGTCAACGACCTTCTCGGTAAAATTACGGTACATTTCGTCCTGGTACATCCTGCTGTAATCAAAATCCCGGTTCTGCTCGGCGCTGGCGGCAGCACGGTCGTTGGGCTGTTCTGCGCTCTCAGGGGGCAGGGCAGCGCCGCAGCAGCGGCAGACATTCTCGCTGCGCAGGGTGCGCTCCCCGCAGGTGGGACAGGTGCGCAGCTGCGCATCCTGATAAGGAAACTTCCATTCATAGCCTGCGCCATGGGCAGGGGCGTGGATGCACAGACCCATCTTCTCGTAACAGGTGCGGTGATAGGGTGCACCGCAGTCCGGGCAGACCACGATGTCGTCCTGAAGGGTCAGCGGCTTGCCGCAGCCCTCACAGGGACAGCCATAATATTTCGGCATGATATCCTCCTGTGAAATCGATCATACTGGTATTATACTCCCCCGGGTATGAAAAGAAAAGGTGAAAATCTTTAAAAATCCGGCAAGATAGTATTTTTCCTCTTTACTTTATCACAGATTCTCGGTATACTAATGAAGTATCTGTGTATAAACTGTGTCTTTTGGCGGAGCAGAAAATGCGCGTTGCGCGTGCGTTTTGCACCCTGCCGGGGACATTATTGTTATGATGTAAACCCTTGAACGAGAGGAACTTAGAGAATGATCACGACTGATGAACTGAAAGTGCAGTTGGCCGAGCACGCCAAGGCCGTTAAGGACCTGGAGGAAGCACTGGCCATTGAAGCAAGCCGCAAGCGTGTGCAGGAGCTGGAGCACACCATGTCCCGCCCCGGCTTTTACGATGATGCAGAACTGAGCAAGAAGGTCTTTGACGAGGTCGGCGACCTGAAGGGCAAGCTGAACCGCTTTGAAAAGCTGCAGGGCCTGTACGATGATGCCGAGACCATGCTGGTGATGCTGGACGAGGAGTACGACCCCGATATGGTGCCCGAGGCAGAGGAAGCCGTGAACGCCGTGGGCAAGGCCGTGGACGAGCTGCAGCTGATGACCATGCTGAACGGTGAGTACGACCACAGCAACGCCATCCTGACCTTCCACGCCGGTACCGGCGGCACCGAGGCGCAGGACTGGGCCGAGATGCTCTACCGGATGTACAACAAGTGGGCGCAGGCCCACGGCATGACCGTGGAGGTGCTGGACTATCAGGACGGCGACGAGGCCGGCATGAAGAGCGCTTCCATGATGGTCAAGGGCGCCAACGCCTACGGCCTGCTCAAGAGCGAGAACGGCGTCCACCGTCTGGTGCGCGTCTCGCCCTTCGACGCCAACGCCCGCCGTCAGACCAGCTTTGCCTCGCTGGAGGTCATGCCCGAGCTGGACAACACCATTCAGGTGGACATCCGCCCCGAGGACATCGAGATGCAGGTCTACCGCTCCTCCGGCGCAGGCGGCCAGCACATCAACAAGACCTCCTCCGCCGTCCGACTCATCCATAAGCCCACCGGCATCGTGGTCAGCTGCCAGACCCAGCGCAGCCAGTTCCAGAACCGTGACTACGCCATGGAAATGCTGAAGGCAAAGCTGTATCAGATCGCAAAGCAGCAGCACATGGACAAGATCGACGACATCAAGGGCGTGCAGAACGAGATCGCCTGGGGTCACCAGATCCGCAGCTATGTGTTCATGCCCTACACCATGGTCAAGGATCACCGCACCAACTACGAGACCGGCAACGTGGATGCTGTGATGGATGGCGATATCGATGAGTTCATCTTCGCCTACCTCAAGGCCGCCAGCCGCGGCGAGCTGCAGGACGCATAAGCGCCTGTCCCTGTAAAATCATAACCGCACCTGTGTCCATTTTTGGATGCGGGTGCGGTTTTTTCGTGCTTGTCTGCGCATACTAACCCCGAAAAATGCGCAGGGAGGCCGTAAAATGTCCAAGCACAGCATCGTCAGGTGGATAAAGATGATAGGGGTTTATCTGCTGGTGGCCGCGGTGGCGGCGCTGGGCTGGCTGTGGTGCGTCCTGCCGGAGCAGGTCTATCTGGAGCCAGAGCAGCCCCTTGCGCTGCCCCGATTTGGCTGGGTGGAACCGCTGCGCGGGCACGGCAGCCGCAACGTGGCCAGCACCCGGGCAGCGGGCAGCTACCAGACCACGCTGGCGCTGGGCGGCTGGCTGCCGGTCAAGACCATCCGCGCCACCGTGATGCAGCGCCCCACGGTCACGGTATGCGGTACACCCTTTGGGGTGAAGATGTTCTCGGAGGGAGCGCTTGTGGTGGGCTTTTCCGAAGTGCACACCGCCGCCGGTACAATAAACCCCGCAAAGCAGGCAGGGCTGCGGCTGGGCGACCGGGTGATCCGCATGGGAAACACCGTTACCGAGACCAACGAGCAGGTCCATGCCGCGCTGGAAGCCGCCGCCGGTGCGGCGGTGGAGGTGATCTACGTCCGCAAGGGGGAGCAGCGGCAGACCACCCTTTTGCCGGTGTGGGATACGCAGAACGCCCAGTGGCGGGCAGGGATGTGGGTGCGGGATTCCTCCGCCGGGGTGGGCACTCTGACCTTTGTGGATGCGCAGGCCGGGGTATTCGCCGGGCTGGGTCACCCTATCAGCGACAGTGACACCGGCGAGCGGGTCGCCCTGCGCAGCGGCGAGATCGTGGCCTGCCAGATCGTGGGCTGCACCGGCGGTACCGCCGGCAGCCCCGGAGAGCTGAAGGGCAAATTTATCAGCGACCACGCCCTTGGCAGAATCTGCATCAACGGCGAAAACGGTGTCTACGGCACGGTAAGCACCGCCATTGCCGGGCAGCAGACGGAGCTTGCTTTTGCACAGGAGGTGCTGCCCGGCGCGGCAGAGATCCTGACCACCACCAGCGGCGAAACGCCCCGCAGCTACCGTGTCTATATTGAAAAGGTGAACGACGCCGACCCGCGCCGCAACATGGTGCTGCGCGTCACCGACCCGGCACTGCTGGCGCAGACCGGCGGCATCGTGCAGGGGATGAGCGGCAGCCCCATCCTGCAAAACGGACGGCTGGTGGGTGCAGTAACCCATGTGCTGGTCAATGACCCGACACGAGGCTACGGCATTTTTGCGCAAACCATGCTGGAACAGGCACATTCCGTGCCCGGAACGGACGCAGCAGCATAAAAAAGTATGACATTCGAGCAGAATTTCCATAATTTCCCAAAATAAACCGTTGAACTATCTGGAAAATTATGGTAAAATCCATGGTGTTAAGGGAACTGCACACATTGGAGGAAACAACCATGGATAAAGTGAGATTCTTGATGTCGGATACCGGTGCTCAGATTACAGAAGCCTGTCGTGAGGCGCTGGAGCAAAAGGGCGTGGAAGTGACCGTTGTGGAAAAGGATGGAAACAAGGTTTTACAGAAGATGTTGGCCGTTCGCCCGCAGGTAGTGCTGCTGGACGCCTTTATGCCCGGGCTGGACGCTCTGGCGGTCAAGCAGCGCTACAACGCCGCAGGCGAGCGCCACACCTCATTTTTCGTCACCGGCGCGTTCCAGAGTGAGGAGATGGTACAGGAGCTGCTGGACGAAGGCTTTGCCTACTATTTCGTCAAGCCCTTTGACGAAAGTGTCCTTGCCGCCCGGGTGCTCAAAGCAGCCAGCGGACAAGAAAAACACCTGCTCCACACCAGTGTGGACAGTGACGAACTGACCGTCACCGAAATATTGCACCAAATTGGCGTGCCTGCGCACATCAAGGGCTACCAGTTCCTGCGGGATGCCATTTTGCTCACCATGAACGAGCCGGAGTACATCAACGCCGTGACCAAGCGCCTGTACCCGGAAATCGCCAAGAAAAACGGTACCACCGCCAGCCGGGTGGAACGCGCCATCCGCCACGCTATCGAGGTGGCATGGGACAGGGGAGACGTGGATACCCTCAACAGCTACTTTGGCTATACCATCCATAACCTGCGGGGAAAACCTACCAACTCGGAGTTCATTGCAATGATAGCCGATAAGATGCGGCTGGATAAGCGGCAGAGAGTGGGGTAAACAGGTAAACGTATATAGGAAATATTTAAAGGCATAAATTGGAATTTTTGGAATCGTGACTTTTATTTATCGCTATAAAAAATGTAGAATTATGCTCTCATAGCGATAAATAGGTCAAACGAACGGCGATAAATCTCCTGTATTTATTGGGTGTAGTGCCCGATGTGTACAGGAGGTTTTTGTTTTATGTTGGCAAGAGATATTGAGATGTTCATTGAGCACTGTGGATTGAAGGGACTGAGTACGAAAACCATCAACAGCTACGAGCAGACACTTCGACTCTTCATGCAGTACATGGATGAGCAGGGGATTCTACAGACCGAAAAAATCACTCATCTTGCAATACAGTGCTACATAAAGAACATCAAGGAGCGCGGAAAGTATACGGTCACTACGAATCCGAACAGTGGTAACTATCAGGACCATCGGGTTGATTTCGGAAAGAGAGTGTCGGACGTGACCATCAACAACTATCTGCGGAATCTGCGAGTTTTCTTCAATTGGTGTGTGGAGGAAGAACTGATTTTGCGCTCGCCAGTGAAGAAGGGCGACTTCGTTAAAGTGGAACGCAGACCTTTGGAGTTCGTTTCGGACGAAGATTTCAAGCGACTGCTGAAGAGCATGAATAGTGCGAGCTTTAGCGAATACCGCGATTCCATCATCATTCAACTTCTGCTTGATACAGGCATGAGGGTAAATGAGTGCTTGTTGATTGAAGTGACAGATTTAGACATGGTGAAACGGTGCATTAGCCTACCAGCAGACAACACAAAGGGCAAGAAAGCGCGCTATGTGTTTTTCTCGGATAAGATGGCAACACAGCTTCAACGGTGGATAAAGTATAAAGACCGTTACCGTGATAGCGATTTCCTGTTTTGCACGAATAAAGGCAAGAGAATACAGGTGAGCAACTTCGAGGCTAATGTTCGCAAGTATGCCAAGCGGATCGGATTAAGTGATATACACCCTCACGTATTTCGCAACAATTTTGCGAAACGTTTCCTTATGAGTGGTGGGGATATTTACACACTTAGTAGGTTATTAGGACATAGTAGTGTGACTGTGACAGAACAGGCATATCTGGACCTCACTCAAAATGACCTTGCTGAAATGTACCGAAAGCATAGTCCTCTTAGCAAAATTATCTGATTTTTGCCCTTCAAATTCTATTCTAGGTTAAACGATTTACTTCGCCTTGGCATAATTCATCATCAAGAATATTAAAAGGGGCACGCACACGACCGTTTTGGACAGTATTATCCTTTCTGAACAAAATTAGAAAGGAAATCCCTGTTCATGAAAAAATTGCGGAATGAAAAACCAGAACTTTCCAAGAAAAGCCCATTCTACATAACCAAGTACCGCTACTACGAGCTGAAAAACTTTTGCTTGCAGTACCCGGAATGGAAAAAGGCTTTGGAGCAAGTCAATGGGTGGGAATCAAACAACCATGAGGTTTCTGGAATTGTAAGAGGAACTCTCCCGGAAAGCTCAACAGAGCGGCAGGCCATCATACGAGCCTACTATTCGACACACATTGATACTATCGACCGCTGTGTAGCAAAACTGGAACCCGCAATCGCTCCATATGTATTAAGAGGTGTAACGGAAGAAGTCTGCTATGATGCGCTGAGAGCCAACGGATGCCCCTGCTGTAGAAAAACGTACTATAAGTTCTACCATTATTTCTTCTGGCTCCTGAGCAAGGAACGGCAGTGACGCGAAAATTTCAGCGCCCTTTATGGAAGAATAAAACCATTTAACAATTTAGGAGGCTTATATTATGGACAATGAGACTAGAAGAAAACTGATTGCTGAAATCGATAAGGCTTTAGCACTAATTGACAAAATCGAGTCGAGAGCCAAGGATCAGAGCGACCCTATGGATAACAAGGAGGATTCTATCTAAGGTATTGAGCTGCGGAGAAATCTGCGGCTCTTTCTTTTTTGGCGCGAAAAGTTTTGCTTGTCTTATGGAGATGATTTAATCTCAAATGATACTTTTGGAGGTAAAAACGATGAAAAAACTAACGAAAATTGGACTGATCGGAATTATCCTGGCGGCATGGACGTTTTGGTGCTTCATCATCGGATGGTACAAAGCATGGGAAGAACTTTGGAAGGCGAAGTTTTACGATGCATCGGATGCCATGGAGGCATGGGTACGAAACGGATGGAAGGATTTACCGAAGTTCATCTTTGAAAGCACTGTAAGCTTTTACAGAGAAAAACATTTGAACTAATCATACCAGATTGGGAGCCGTGGAGAAATCTGCGGCTCTTTGTCTTTTTTCATCCGTTCGTGAAATTTTCATCTTCCTTTATGGAAGTAGAGGGCATATTGGAGGATGATACTATGAAAGCTAGATATGTCATTGGAAAGAAACTTTTAGGAACTGTACCTTTTATGAAAGCTGGCAGTGCTGCAATTTGCTTGGTGGCAACAACCATGGAAGCATATGTGGCATACATCAAGCTGCAAAAGGCAAGAGAATGTTTGAATTCTGACAAGACAAAGGGCAACAAGTAAATTAAAAACACGCCCTCTGCTTTTTGTTCGCGAAATTTTCATCTTCCTTTATGGAAGGAGATAGCTCAATTGGTAGAGCGCTGCTGGAATGCAGAGGTTGCGGGTTCGATTCCCGTTCTCTTTCTTTTTTATTCTAGGTTAGCTATCGCGAACTTTTCGGCTTCTCTTACGGAAGGATGTCTTCTGAAAATTGAAAGGAGAATTTATTATGAGCAAACGAGTAAAGACTACCTATGATCGAGGCTATGTGAACGCAATGGACAAGATCCGCGTATTCATCGAGAGCAACCAGAAAGTCATGTACATTGATACAGGCGAGTACAAAAACGCTCAAAGTGCACGCGCGGCTTATGCCAATGCAATCGCGTTGATTCGGGCAAAAGGGATTGTGAGACCTGCTTGCAATCGTAACGACCTGTTCTTGATCAGAAACGACATTTAAGGCGTAAGGGAGCCGTGGAGAAATCTGCGGCTCCTTTTATTTTCATCACGCACACGACCGGTTTATCCATTATTCTATTACAAAGGAGATTTGAAAATGTACATCATCATTGGTCTGGGGCTTATCTGTGCGACCATTGGCTTCGTGGTTGGCTCTGCTGTCCGGTGGAAGATTGACTACGAGGCCGAAACGATTGGCTCACTTATCGTTGCTCAGGCAGATGAGAACGAGAACCCAAGTTTGTTTCTGAATTTGGGTGGGGAATCCGTGGACTTTGCCGATAGACAGTATGTTATTCTCAGAGTGAACAAGGTGAGTAAACTGAAGCCGCGAGAAAAACATTCTGTTTAATGGAGAAAACTCCAAATATTGACTTAAAAAGGAGATAATCAAAATGGAAGAACTGAATGCAGTCCAGAACGAAAAGTTGATGGACGAAACGATTAAGCACGAGCTTGAACGAATTAAGGATTTGGCACCGGGAAGCAATGAATACAAGGCTGCCTATGAGTGTGCTGCAAAGTTCTACGAAATTCGCGTTAAGGAGAAAACAAACCTGGCCGACAAGAATGCACGAGAGGATGAGCTTCAGATGAAGACAAATGAACTTAGAATCGAGGCAGACAAGGCGGAGAAGGCTTGGAAGACCGAAGTGGCGAAGGTCGTAGCTACTATTGCATCGACCGCTTTGGGGGCATTTCTGATGATTCACCATGACCGGTTCTGGGCGATCTGTTCGGCAGGCGGTGTGCAGGTGTTCGACGACCGCTATCGGGACGGCAAGATGATCTACAAGGATTACGGAAAGAAGTCTGTATAAAGGAGGGACAGGAGAGGCTGCGGAGAAATCAGCGGCTTCTCTTTCTTTTATGAGATACCATAATCTACCACCTGAAAATTGGACGAGCTACTATGGCCAAACGTACCGGTGTAATCACCCGGTCTATCGCATCAGTACATTATATTTGGACCATGGAAAGGGTCTTTGTGTCATCCAACAGCGTTTCAACGAGAAAACGAAATCCACCACATGGAGTGCTATTGACCCATGGCTGAACGACAAAATCTATCTGCATGCTGGATTCAAGGAATATTTTGACCATCATGCAAAGAAAAAAGATGCGAATGGCTGCTATCCCACCGTCACAGTCCGACAAATCATGTGGGCTTTGCGCATGAAACCACTGAAAAAAGAACGCTGGGAGACAGTGTTTGATAGGAGTTTGATCTAAAAAAGGAGAAGAACATCATGGAGGACTTAATGCTTATCCGGTCAAGCTTTATGCGCCGAATCATTTCTTCGGCTATCAACAAGGCGATTGCCAAGCAGAAGTACGGTATCAAGGTCAATCTGGATGATATTCGGGCCGAATGGTCTGATAAGGAGCAGAAGGTAAAGGTTCACCTAGAACTGGATGCTGAGATGCCGAAAGCCGACCTCATGGATATTTTGAAGAAGGCAGGAATTGTATGACGAGAAAGGAATAATATGTGGCGATGGAGTGACGGAACAACGGAACTTTACCATTACGGTATCAAGGGCATGAAATGGGGTGTTCGGAGAACAAAAGAACAACTGGCTCACGACAGATATTCCATCCAAGCAAGAATTATTCGACGGTTAAAGAAGCCTTTTTATTCCGCCAATGGTGTGCTTGTTACATCAATATCGGCTCATGCACTCGATAGGTGTGAAGAGAAGAGCAGGCCGGTTACGGTAGAAGGCATTTTTGATGCCTTGAAAAAGCCTTTGAACCATGATAGTATTAAGACAAAATACGATGGGAAGGGCAGACCAAGCCAAAGACTTATCGGTAAAATGGCAACCATCAATGTCAACCCTGAAAATGGTATCATCACAACCGTGTGGCCTACAGGGCATGATACACTTAGAAAATATTCAAAGAAGAGGTGATAGCGATGTTGACCAAAGAACAGATTCAATTTCTGCAAAAACTTGGACTTGATTATGATTACTCCAAAATTAACGAGTTCTCCGATGAGTGGGCCGAAATTGAAGAGAGGGTTGGCGACGAACTGATGTATGACGGCCTAGACAATGACTACGCGCCCAATGAAATCGGAAAGATGTGCTACAGCATCCTTGATGTGATTCCTTGAATAATATTTTGCAATGTGAGCTTACGAGAAATCGTAGGCTCTTTTTGTTTTCTTTTCGCGAAAAATTCATCCCGTCTTATGGAGATATGAAATCTCATAATAACATTTTGGAGGTATGAAATTATGAAAAAGATGATAGAAGTGATTCTGGTATGTGTAGCGATATTATGTGCAATTGATTAAATCATGCGGTTTACTGGCCCGTATGCGAAAATCAATAGCAAATATTGCAAGCGTGATCAGAAAGTATTTGAAATCTTTACAGACTATTTCGCCAGCCTTGGTGAAAAGATGAGAAATCGTTGATGACAGGCTCAGAGCCGTGGAGAAATCTGCGGCTCTTTGTCTTTTATATTTGAAGGGAGAAATCTATGAACCTCACGAAATCCGCATCCCGATTCCTTAAAAAGAATGGCGGGACAATCTTGGCAATCGGAGCTTCCGTGGGCGTGGTACTGACGGCCATCGAAACGGGTAAGGCGAGCATCAAGGCAGAAAAGCTCATTGAGATGAATTCTGCAGAGCCTGCATATACCACAAAGGAAAAAGTACAGGACTGCTGGAAGTTCTATCTGCCTGCCGCTGCACTTGGCGCAGGGACTATCGCATGTATCCTCGGCTCCAATGCACTGAACAAGAAGCAGATTGCAAGTCTGACCGCTGGCTACATGGCACTTGGAAAGGCATATCAGGAGTACCGCAGGGAGGTTGCACAACATGTTGGTGCCGAGCATGAGAAAGAAATCTATAAGGATGCTCAGTCGGTACTCAAAAAGCCTACTCCGGACATGGTTGAAGATAAGTTGCTTTGCTATGAGCCTGTCTCAAAAAGATATTTTCATGCCACCGAGGCTGTCCTGCTGGAGGCATTCTACAGTCTGAATCGTGACTTTGCCCTGAATGGATATGCCTCGATGAACGACCTCTACAATTACCTTGGGCTGGATTATATCCCGGAAGGTGATTTGAAGGGATGGTGTGCCGATTATCTTGCAGCTGATTGGGAATATTTCTGGATTGACTTCAGCTATCTCAAACAAAAAACAGATGATGGTCTGGAAGTCTACTATGTAGAGGCTTATCAGGAACCCATCGATGACTATCTGAACTATGATCCGAGCAAGGATACACCGTTTTAAGAAGGAGTATGATATTTATGAAGAACATTAACTGGTGGAAAGTTGCATCCATGGCGATGCTGGCAGCAAGCGCCATCATGAGCTTTGGTCATGATCTGATTGAGGACCAGAAGACAGAGGACGACCTGCGGGACATGGTTCAGGAAGAGGTGCGCAAGCAGCTGTCAGAAAAGAACCTCTAATCGCGAAAATTTCCAACGCTATTATGGAGAAATCCTAAAAGAATTGGAGGTAAAAATTATGTTCGATCATGAATACTTCAAGCGGGTGGATTCTGAGATGCTGAGTGCCTTAAAGGTGCTGGGGCGAGCCATGCTTAGCGCACTTGACGCGCTGATCTGGTACCTGCTCCTGCAGCCGATTCGGTTATACAGCTGGTTGACGGATGACCCTGCTCCGGTAAGAAGGAGAGGAGCATACAAAAACCGCCATTGTGCGGAGGATAGGCTCTACTAAGAAGCGAAGAGCTGCGGAGAAATCTGCGGCTCTTTCTTTTATATTTTACGGAGGTATGAAAAATGAACCTGAAAACATTTGGCAAGAAAGTGGGAAAGGGTATTAGGAAGAACCTTCCCAAAATTCTGGTCTGCGGTAGCATTGCAGGCATGGTCACGAGCGTAGTCTTCGCTGTTATGAGAATGAGTTTGGCTATCACGAGTGGACTACGTTGGACAGCGCAAATAATTTAGTGCGCTGCTATTACAATGGCGATACAGAACTTCATGTGAAAGAGCCCTGGTGCGAATGCAATGGTGTCAGGATGAGAAAGGTACGAAATCAGGAAAAGTGGCGTTGTCCTATTTGTGGTAAGGTCTATGATATTTCCGACATTGACTGGCCCATGCCTTATTGGGATGATGAAACTGGCCTGAAAAACGATTATGGCGAATATATGTATCCGAATGCAGAGAAGCGAGCAGGCCCTCCTGAAATGTACGAGGAAGCTCCCTTTACTTGGTATCTGTAAGGTGAAAGTTTGAGGATTGTCACGATTGTGGCAGTCCTTATATTTTTGCTCTTCTAAAAGATTGACAAATATTACCAAATATCCCCGCGTAAATTTCTTGCTCTTTTATGGGAGGAACAGTGTGCGTAAAAACATGCTGTTCCTCTTTTATTTTTGGAGGTTTGTATGCTAGAGAACAAATTCAAAACAGGATTGGTGAAAGACCTGAAGAAACGCTTTCCCGGCTGCATGGTCGTTCATCTTGACCCGAATGAAATACAAGGGATTCCGGATCTCTTGGTTTTATATCGAGACAGATGGGCAGCACTCGAAGGAAAGAAAACAGGCAAGGCATCGCATCGTCCGAATCAAGACTACTACGTAGACAAGATGAACGAGATGAGCTATGCCTCTTTTATTTATCCTGAGAATAAGGAGGAGATACTGGATGAACTGGAACGATCATTCACGACTGCAAGGCCAGCACGCTTTTCTGGGGGCGAGTAAGTATCATTGGATCAATTATGATGCTGCCCGGATTGCAGAGTCCTTTGTGAACTATCAGGCGAAGGAGCGAGGAACACGGCTTCATGCATATGCTGCAGAAAGCATTGCGCTTGGGCAAAAACTTCCTCGGAGCAAGAAGACGCTCAACTCCTACGTCAATGACGCAATTGGCTTTTGCATGACCCCGGAAGTGGTTCTTTATTATTCCGAGAACTGCTATGGTACGGCCGATAAAGGCTTATAAGCGCCTGCTGGACAAAGGAATCGTAACCATGGAAGAAATTGATGGTTATTTTCGCTCCTGGCTCAGCGGGAACTACAAGTATATGAGCCGCGACCAAATCTATAAAATGAACAGCCTGTACGTGAAGCTGTTCGGAAGGAGTGTAACATGGAAGAAAGGGCATGGAAGGTTACGTTGGCTGATGGCACATCCCTCGGTAGCCTGAAGCTGAACGGTAACAACTTCATCAGTACCACCGAAGTCACCAAAGAGATGTTCGAGGACAATCTGACAGAAGTGACCATCGAGGGCGGTGACACCATCGAGAAGCATGAGAACATGGAACTGGTGCAGATCAGCAAGATGGGCGAAGAGTGGTGGTTCATCCTGCGGGATATTCCGGCAGAGGAACTGGAGCAGATGGCTCTGAAGGCACAGCTGGACTATCTGAGCATGATGGTTGATCCCGAGCTGTAAGGAGGAATTCAAAATGGCAAATCACAGCAAGAAGTTCAATGATGTGCGTTCCTACTACAAGTACCACATGTGGAAGAAGCGGCAGGTCGTGAATGCCGTGAAGCAGGGCTGGATCACGGAGTACGAGTACGAGGAGATCACCGGCGAAAGCTATCCCGTACAGAAAGAGGAAAAAGTGGTCGTGGCAGCCGCGCCGGTTACTGAGGCTCCTCAGGTTCCTGTTGCGGCAGAGACCGAGGGTAATACTGAGGCTGCAAGTGAGGAAGCAGATGTGACCTCCGAGGAATAAGGAGGGCATATGAGTATCGAAGCATATTCTCTCCTGAAGAACGGCAACATGAAGCTCTCGGAACATTTCAAAGTCCGGGAGTTTCATTGCCGAGATGGCTCTGACCCGATTTTCGTAGATACAGAGCTTGTGGAGATTCTGGAAAAGATTCGCACCCACTTCAACAAGCCTGTGACCATCACGAGTGCATTCCGCACGGCCGCACATAACGCCACGGTTGCAAAAGCCGCCAAGTACAGCCAGCATCTTTATGGCAAAGCGGCGGATATTCAGGTACAGGGCATCAGCGTGGAGCAGGTCTATGCCTACGCGGACAAGCTGCTTGCGGGCAGGGGAGGTGTAGGTATCTATCCTCCCGGCCTTGGAAGGGCAAACGGCTGGGTGCACGTGGATGTGCGCAAAGAAAAGAGCCGGTGGAGGGGGTGATGCCAATGCAGAGTATTCTTTCCTTCATCAGCGCTCACTGGATGGAATGGGCAATCGGATTGCTTAGTTTTGGCTGGGGTTATCTTATCAAAAAGATGACCGAGTACAAGAACATCAAGGACGGTTTGCTCGCCATCATGCACGATCGGCTGTATCAGATGTCTACCTTCTTTCTCAAAGAAGGGTACATCAACACGGCGGCTCTGAAAAATCTGGAATACCTTTATAACAGTTATCATGCTCTTGGCGGAAATGGCACTGGTACCGAACTGTACACTCGTGCCAAGGGTCTGCCAATTAAGGAGGACTAACATATGAATGCGCATATTGTAACGAACCGCAGCATCTCGGCTGGTACCATCGCACGAACTGCTGTTCTGCTGCTGGCCCTGACCAACCAGGTGCTTTCTGCTCTGGGTAAGCCGGTTCTTCCCATCGAAAGTGCTCAGCTGGAGCAGTTGGTAAGTGTCGGTATCACGACCGTGGCTTCTCTCGTGGCCTGGTGGAAGAACAACTCGTTCACGCAGGAGGCTCTGGCTGCTGATGTGGAATACGAGCGCCAGCGGAAGCTGAACGGGAAGTAATTGATATTTGAGGCGGGAGAAAAAGGCGAGCGATATCCTGACTGAATGTTTTTCTCCGACTGCCTGAATAAGTTTCATCTGACACTCATCGTTGACCCGATAGGTCTGTTTTAGATTGGAGTGGCCGGTAAGATGAAGAAAGACCCTGTGATATTTATGCTGGTCCTCTAGGGCTGCCATGAAAATTACAGGGTCTTTTATTTTTGCCCTAGAAAATGTTGCAATTTGAGCGTAGAAGTCGTATACTGGTAGCATAATGAATCATTTGCACGCACACCGATAAATACAGATATTTTTGACTGAATTTATTGCCTACCTATTATATACCAGTTCCTGCGGGACGCCATTTTGCTCACCATGAACGAGCCGGAGTACATCAACGCCGTGACCAAGCGCCTGTACCCGGAAATCGCCAAGAAAAACGGTACCACCGCCAGCCGGGTGGAACGCGCCATCCGCCACGCTATCGAGGTGGCATGGGACAGGGGAGACGTGGATACCCTCAACAGCTACTTTGGCTATACCATCCATAACCTGCGGGGAAAACCTACCAACTCGGAGTTCATTGCAATGATAGCCGATAAGATGCGGCTGGATAAGCGGCAGAGGGTGGGGTAAAAAGCCGAAATAAACGGAAGCGGACATACAATTATAAAAACATGGGATAACCCAAAGGCTTCATCTGAAAAGGTGGAGCCTTTTCTCTTTGCATTTTCCCTCCCATCTGGTACAATGGTGCAGAAGGGAAGTGACAAAATGCAGGAAGTGGATGTGATCCGTGCGCAGCTGTTTGCGCTGCAAGATAAGGAATATCGGGTCTTTTACAGCCGCCTGATGCCCACCCTGCCACCGGAAACGGTGATCGGGGTGCGAGTGCCGCTGCTGCGCAGGCTGGCAAAACAGCTGGCAGACACCCCGGAAGCGGAGATGTTTCTGCAAAAACTGCCGCATTTTTATTATGAAGAAAACGCCCTCCACGCCTTTCTGCTGGAGCCTGTCCGGGATTACGGCACAGCGCTGGCGGCAACGGAGCGCTTTTTGCCCTATGTGGATAACTGGGCGGTCTGCGATTGTTTCAGCCCCAAGGTGTTTGCGCAGCATAAGCCGGAGCTGCTGCCTGCTATCCGGCGCTGGCTGGGCTCTGACCAAGTGTATACCGTGCGCTACGGGATAGGGATGCTGATGCGGTATTATCTGGACGATGCCTTCCGGCCGGAATATCTGGCTTGGGTGGCGGCGGTGCACAGCGAGGAATACTATGTCAATATGATGCGGGCGTGGTATTTTGCCACTGCACTGGCAAAGCAGCCCGCAGCGGCACTGCCGTGGCTGACCGAAAAGCGGCTGGACGTGTGGACGCACAACAAAACCATCCAGAAAGCAGTAGAAAGCCGCCGCATCCCCCCGGAGCAAAAGCAGGCTTTGCGGGCGCTGCGCATTCGTTCACAAAAGCTTTGCGAAGAACGACGCGTTTGACTGTTTACAATGTGGCGAATTTATTGTAAAATAGAGTATAGCAAAAATGCCGGGTCTATCCGGCGAAAGATAAAATAGGTGGTGTTTGGATTATGGCATTGAAATATAAGCGTATCCTTTTGAAGATCAGCGGCGAGGCGCTGGGCGGCGAAAAGGGCATGGGCTTTGACGAGCCCACCATGGACGCTATTTGCGGCGGCGTGAAAAAGGCCCATGAGCTTGGCGTGCAGATCGGCATCGTTGTGGGCGGCGGCAACTTCTGGCGCGGCCGCTCCAGCGGTAAGATGGAGCGCACGCTGGCCGATAAGATCGGTATGCTGGCTACGGTGATGAACGCACTGGCTGTTTCCGATAAGCTGGAGCAGCTGGGTGTGCCCACCGAGGTGTTTACCTCGATCACCATGCCGCAGGTGGCTCCTGCCTTTACCCGCAAGGACGCGCTGCGCGCCATGGACGAGGGCAAGATCGCTGTGTTCGGCGGCGGCACCGGCAACCCCTTCTTCTCTACCGATACGGCTACCGCGCTGCGCGCCGTGGAGGTGAGCGCCGATGTGATGTTCAAGGCGACCATGGTGGACGGCGTTTACGATAAGGACCCCCACAAGTACCCGGATGCCAAAAAGTACGATACCCTTACCTTTACCAAGGTGCTGGAGGATCAGCTGGCCGTTATGGACGGCACCGCAGCTACCATGTGCCGCGACAACAAGCTGCCCATTCTGGTGTTTGATCTGGCCGACCCGGACAACATCGCACGGGCTGTGCAGGGCGAGAACGTGGGCACGCTGGTCTACGAGGGCTGAGCATAGCGCCCCGGTGCAACTGCATACGATTGGATAGAGCAGCAGCGGCGCAGTGCGCTGCCTGCATGGATCAATAGAATAAAGAAACAGGAGAACAACGACAATGAGCAGCAACACCAAGGTTTTCGAAGATAAGATGAAGAGCTCTGTGGAGCACCTCAGCCGCGAGCTGGCCGCTGTGCGCGCAGGCCGTGCAAACCCCGCCGTGCTGGATAAGGTGGTCGTGGACTACTACGGTGCTCCCACCCCCATCCAGCAGTTGGCCGCTGTGGCCGTCTCTGAGGCGCGCACCCTCACCATCACCCCTTGGGACCGCACCCTGCTGCGCCCCATCAGCAAGGCGATCATGGCCAGCGATGTGGGCATTACCCCCATTGATGACGGCGTTACCATCCGCCTGAACTTCCCCGCACCCAACGAGGAGCGCCGCAAGCAGCTGGCTAAGGAAGTCTCCAAGCTGGGCGAGGACGCCAAGGTTGCCGTGCGTAACGTGCGCCGCGACGCCATGGATAAGGCCAAGGCCATGAAGAAGGCTGGCGAACTGACCGAGGACACCCAGAAGACCATGG
>ERZ1673738.3029-NODE-3029-length-19704-cov-14.940811_pt1 | contig 19704 bp, 32 predicted proteins | sample MGYA00580198_ERZ1673738 | MGnify/ENA primary metagenome ERZ1673738 (study PRJEB41218, sample SAMN15661784) | gut metagenome | host: Homo sapiens | place: Canada: London | collected 2015-08-20/2019-03-30 | study: EMG produced TPA metagenomics assembly of...
GCAAAAGCCTTTAATGCACGGCTTTGTAACGTGTCGGTCCATCTTTTACTTGTAAAGCCCAGTTCGGCCATAACCGAGAGAACAGTAAGCCCTTTGATAAAGCGCAATTTCAAAAGGCTCTTGTACTGGTCTGAAATATCCACCGTTTCAATCAATCCGGCAATGTCAGAGGCTAAAGTCATGCGCTCACGAGCCTCACGGACTAACTCGGCGCAATATTCTTCATTTCGACCAGACCACCATTCGGCGCGTTCTAAGCTGACTTGCGCCAGCAGGCGTATAGGCTTGTACTGATTCAAGAAGTCTTTTGGTGCAGATTTTGCCAGAGCCATTTGCTTATCGCTTAGCATGACTCAACCTCTTTTCTGTCAAGTCTGCACCTTTTCTCAAAATAAGACCTCGGAACTCGACCGGCAATAGTGATATAGCCTTTCTCTTTCAGTTCGTCATTCAACTTATGTAAAATCTCATAGGCTTTACGTTCTGAGCAGCCGAGCCGAGCAGCTGCTTCTTTTACTCGAATTGTATCTGCGTTCATTAGCGCACCTCCTTTAGTAAAATTGTACTGTCCTAAAGGACAAAAGTAGGCACGTAAGCTCACGTTCAAACAGTCAAACAGTATAATGCTATTGTGTCGACACAAAAATTTTTACAAAGAAAGTGAGGTGAAGCGCCGTCCTTAAAAGCTGAACTTGCCAGCTAAACATAGTACGGATGAAGTATCTCGTATCGTCCATTGCGTGGTCGTCTGTTTTTAGCGGTTGGTCTTCGGCGGCTTTTTCGTCCCACCGATATGCGCCGAACTCTCTTATACAGCCCACTCTGTTGCAAGTAAGTTAAAGACCGCCGTAGTCTTCACGGCGGTCTTTAATTATCTAAAGATAGCCCACGGAGCCACACGGCGACCCGTATCGAGTTTTTATCTCAATGGAGTATAAGGATAAGCCCAGAACCTCCGGGCGCGATACGGGACGTTCTGGGCTTGTTTATGTGCTTACACCAAAAAGAGAATTTCGCAAATATCAGAGTCTGTCAGGTGATAGGCGTCTTTAATGCGTTTCAAGTCCTTGCGATTAAAGCCGTCTTCATCGTAGACAAGCTCTAAGACGTCTCTCACGCTCAGGTCCAGCAACCGAGCGACCCCGGAGACGTCGTTGTGAATTTTCTCAAAGAAGACTCGCGTATTCATGCTCTCACCTCGCTCTCAGGCCAGAAACGACCGTTATACGAGAAGCGGCCCAGCTTATGGCCTTGCTCGTTAAAGAGCTCACAGTCTTCATAGTCGCTTGCCGAGAGGTCAAAGAGGTCTACATACAACCGTACCTCTCGGCTTGCCTCTTCAATCGTTTCGACCTCTCTATAATAGGTCTGTGTCAATTTCAGCTTTAACATATTCTCGCCCTCTCTTTCTTACGCAATCGTAAAGCGCCGGCTCGTAGACTCTTTCAAGAAGTCTGCATACATGTCGGCATGCTCTTTCTTAAATGCGGTTGTGTCGAAGCGGTTGGCTTTGACGGTCTTGTATCTTACGACGTGCGCGCCGACGCAAAGTTCTTCGGTCTCGCCCATGGCTTGCTTGATATGGTCGGCGATTGCGTCTTTCTGCGTTTCGAGAAGCGCAATTTGATTCGCAAGCTCTTTGTACTGTTCTACGACCTTTGTTAAATCGACTCTTTTCATTTTCATGTACCTCCGTAAATTGTCTTGTGATTCACTCACTATAAATATTATAACGTATACGTTAGATTTCGCGAGCCGACAAAACTGCCGAGATTCTGTGAATTTCTTTATGCAAATATACCGTTTACGTTAGACGTTGAATATGGTATAATAAATATGTTTAGAGGAGGTGAGAATAATGCCGGTGAGCGAAGCTCAGAAAAAGGCTAAGAAGAAATACGAGGCCGCCGCCTATGACATGCTCGGCGTTCGAGTAAAGAAAGGCGAGCGCGACCGAATTAAAGCCTATGCAGAAGAACGAGGTCAAAGCCTTAACGGTTTTTGTAAAGAGGCCATTTACTCGGCAATGGGCGAACAGTCAAGAGACGAAGACTAAAAAGAAAATGAGTATCGACGCTTTTTCAGCGCTGATACTCGTTTTCTTTTTGTGTTTGCCTTGAGAAATAGAGGCAATATACGCGCGTCAAAGCAGAGAAAAGCAACTAAATACAGAGCACGTGCAAAAATAATCGTCTGAGCGTTATCATCATGTAAGGAGGTTTGAATTATGGCTCAGCCTATTATGAACGCGCTTGACGCGATTGCGGGCTCTCAGGCTTCCGCATATATCACACTGGCCGACGGCAATAGATACTGCTTCATGCAGCTCTATTCCTTCGAGTCCAAAATGGACATCTCCGTAGCTGAGGTGCCTATCCTCGGCAAGTCCGGCAAGGGCAATAAGCCGACCGGCTGGTCTGGTACGTGGAGCGGCACCGCCCACTACAACCAGTCCGTTTTCCGCAAAATGCTCCTCGAGTATAAGCGTACCGGCTTTATGCCTACGTTCGATATTCAGGTCGCGAACGAAGACCCGACCGCTTCCGTTGGTCGTCAGACTATCATCTTGAAGAACTGCCTCACTAAGGGCGGCATTCTGGCGAAGTTTGACGCCGACGCCGAGACTCTCGACGAGGAACTTGAGGGCACCTTCGATGACTGGGAAATGCCCGAGACCTTTAGCTTGCTGAACGGCATGCAGTAAACCAACATAAAACAGGAGGTATTTTATTATGGCTAAGAATCTGACTGCGTTCCTTGCTCAGAACGCGAAGAAAATCGACAACGTTACCTTTATCGCTTCCGACCGCTTCGTTGACCCCGATACCGGCGAGGCTATGCCGTGGGAAATCTGCTGCATTACCGCAGCGGAGAACGCAGGCTTGAGAAAGGCCTGCATGCGTACCGTCCCGGTACCCGGTCGCAAGGGCCAGTTTACGCAGGACTTCGACGCGAACGCCTACCTCGCGAAGGTGGCTGTCCGCTGCACGGTGTTCCCGAATCTGAATGACGCTGAGCTCCAGCAGAGCTATGGCGTTATGGGCGCGGAGCAGCTTATCACCACTATGCTGACCCCCGCCGAGTTCGAGGACTACTCCACTAAGGTCCTGCAGGTCAATGGCTTCCAGTCCGGCGACGAAATGGTGGAAGAAGCAAAAAACTAATACTCGGAGACGACCCGGAGGCGAACTACGTCTATTACTGTCTCCACAAGTTCAAGTGGCCGCCGAATGTCTTCCTTGACATGGACCCTTATACGCAGGCGTTCATTATCGCCGCTATCGATATAAAGGTCGAGCAGGAGAAGAAAGAAGCGGCCAAAGCAAAACACGGGAAAAAGCACTGAGGTAAAGCCGGGTCAAGCCTCGGCGCCTATTCCCGGAAAGGAGGAGGCCTATGGCCCTTATCAAGTCGCAGCTCGTACTTACGGACGGCATGACCGGCCCGCTCAAGAGTATCAATAAGGCGATGAATATCGTACTTAATAGCTTTGAGGCTATGCAGGACGCGTCCGGACGGGCTATCGACACCGCCTCCATTCAAGAGGCCCGCGAAGAGCTCGCGAGAGCGAGCGCCGCGCTGGACCAGTTGGAAGACCATACGAATAAATCGACTGACGCCTTCAGCCGTCTCGCGAAAGCTATCGGGCTTGTAATGATTGCCCGCAAGGCGCTTGATACTATCAAGACCGGAATTGACTATGCCTCCGACCTTGCCGAAGTCCAAAACGTCGTCGACGTTACTTTCGGAAGCGCTACGGAGGCTATCAACTCGTGGTCTAAAGAGTGTCTTGCCGCCTACGGCATGAACGAAGTAAGCGCAAAGCGGTACGCCGGTACCCTCGGTGCCATGCTCAAGTCTTCCGGTCTTGCGGGCGACGCCATCGTAGATATGTCGAAAGATATGGTCGGCCTCGCCGGCGACATGGCGTCGTTCTACAACCTTGACCTTGAGACCGCCTTCGAGAAAATCCGTTCCGGTATCTCCGGCGAGACGGAGCCCTTGAAGCAACTCGGCATTAACATGTCAGTCGCTAACCTTGAGGCTTATGCACTCTCGCAGGGTATCACGACGGCCTACAACGAAATGTCTCAGGCCGAGCAGGTCATGCTTCGGTACAATTACCTTATGAGCACGACCGCCGACGCGCAAGGCGACTTTGCCCGCACGCAGGATAGCTACGCCAACCAGACCCGGCTTCTCTCCGAGAGCTGGCTCGAGTTTACCGGCATTATGGCTGAGCAGCTTCTGCCGGTCCTTACGACCATCGTCTCGTGGCTGAATAATATCGTCGCCTTCCTCACGGAGAATGCAGATATGGTCAGCGCGGTACTCGTGGGGCTGGCTACTACGGTCGGCATTCTCGCCGTTGCGTGGGTCGTCCATGCCGCTGCTCAGTGGCTGGCAGTCGCGGCAAATCAGGCCCTTATTGTTTCGCTCCTCTCGAATCCGATTCTCTGGATTGCCCTTATTATCGGCGTACTTGTTGCGGCGATGTATCGGTGGATTCAATCTATCGGCGGCGTTAAAAATGCGTGGGAGATTTGCAAGCTCGCGCTTATCGTGGGCTGGAACGCGGTCAAGCTCGCATTCTTTACCGGCGTCTACTGGGTCATTGACCTCGTAGACAAGCTCAAGCTCTGCTGGCAGAAAGCCGGCGTCGCAATCGCGAACTTCATGGGGGACATGAAGGTCTCTGTACTGACGATTCTCCAAAACATGATTAACGGTGCTATCGATATTATCAATAAGTTCATCGGGGTGCTGAATAAAATCCCCGGCGTGAGTATCGACGCCATTGAGCATGTGACCTTTGCAACGACTGCGGCCGCAGAAAACGAGGCTGCAAAGTCCGCTCGCGCGACAGACCTTGCCGCGTATGAGAGCGAGCTCGCGAGCGCGAAAGCCGGAAGAGACGCGCATATCGACTCTTTGAAAGCTGAGCTCAATTCTTCTGTCGACGCTTTGCAGGCCGCTTATGCACAGGCAAAGGCCGACGCCGCGGCTGACAGCTCCGCAGAGCAGACCGCTCTCGACAGTATCGGCGCGGACACCGCCGGCATTAACGACAGCGCGGGAAGCGCGGCCGCGTCCTTGAAGGAAACGACCGAGGACCTGAAGTATATGAGAGACCTTGCGGAGCAGGAAGCAATCAACCGCTTCACGACCGCTGAGGTCAAAATCGATATGACCGGCATGACTAACCGCATTGACTCCGATATGGACCTTGACGGCGTGCTGAATACTCTGACCGAGGGCTTCGCGGAAGCACTCGAGGTCGCTGCTGAGGGGGTGCATGAATAATGTATAGCTTTTACTTCGGGAGTCTGCTTTTACCGGTTACGCCGCAGAAGCTGACGACCAAAATCAAGGGGAACAACAAGACGCTTACCCTTGTCAATGAGGGCGATATAAACTTCCTGCGCTCTCCCGGCTTGACCGAAATCAGCTTTGACGTTGTTCTCCCTATGCTGGGGCAGTACTCTTTTGCGGGTACCTTCCGCAGACCTGACTACTACCTCGGTATTTTCGAGAACTACATGACAAGTAAGACTCCGTTCCGCTTCATCGTGAGTCGTGTGTCGCCCTCTGGGAGACTTTTGTTCGATACGAATATGAAAGTAAGCCTTGAGAGCTATAACATCACAGAGGACGCCACAAAAGGCCCTGACGTGACCGTTTCGGTTACGCTCAAGCAGTATATCGACTACGCGACGAAGACCGTCACGGTAACGAAACCGGCCGCGGCCGCGAACAAGCCGACTATTAAGGAGGAGAAGAAGCGCGAGACTTCGAGCAAGCCTAAGACGAAATCCTATACCGTAAAGAAGGGCGATTGCCTCTGGAACATCGCTAAGAAGTATTACGGCAACGGAGCGCAGTACACAAAAATCTATAACGCGAATAAGGGCAAGATAAAGAATCCTAACCTTATTTACCCGGGGCAGGTGTTGACGATTCCATGAGTAAAGTAGATTTAATCATTCAGAGCGGCAGCACGATTCTCTACCCCATCGTTGAGGAAGGTATCAGCCTTTCGTGGGACCGCAAAGGCTCTCCCGGGAAGCTCAAGTTTTCCGTGGTAAAGGATTCCGTCTTGTCTTTTCAGGAAGGAGACGCCGTAAAGCTGTCCGTCGATGGGACGGACATGTTTTACGGCTTTGTCTTTACAAAGAGCCGCTCAGGCCGCGCGCCGAACGTTATCGAGGTTACCGCCTACGACCAGCTCCGCTACTTCAAGAATAAGGACACCTATGTCTACTCGAACAAGAAAGCGAGCGACGTTATCAAGATGATAGCTGAGGACTTCGGCCTCAGCGTGGGAACTCTTGAGGACACGGGGTACGTTATCGGCTCGAGGGCCGAGGACAATACTACGCTCTTTGACATTGCCCAGAATGCGCTTGACGAGACGCTCCGGGCGAAAACTAAGCTCTATGTGCTCTACGATAAAGTCGGCAAGCTGACGCTGCAGGACATCGAGAGCATGAAGCTGAATCTGCTTATCGACGCCGACACTATCGGCGAGTACTCCTATTCGAGCACCATCGACAAGCAGACCTACAACCAAATCAAGATTACCTTTGAGAACAAGGATTCGGGCAAGCGTGAAATCTTCATTGCGAAGGACAGCTCGAATATCAACAAGTGGGGCCTTCTGCAATACACCGATACCGTCGAGCTCTCCGCAAGCGGCGCGGCAAAGGCAGAGGCTCTCCTAAAGCTCTACAACACAAAAACCCGCTCGCTCTCTATCTCCGACGCGCTCGGCGATACGAGAGTCCGGGCGGGCTCGTCCGTTATTGTTAAGCTGGGGCTCGGAGACATCAACGTCCAGAGCTACCTACTGGTCGAATCGGTGACGCATAAGTTCAAGCAAGAGCAGCACCTGATGGACCTGAAATTGCGAGGTGGTACATTTGTCACTTGATATGAACGGCTTTTTAGAAAACGTAAAACGCGCCGCGCTTGAGGCGGTCAATGCCGCAAAGCCTTTCGCCTTCGTTCTCGGCAAGGTGACGAGCGTATCGCCGCTCAAGGTGCAGGTCGACCAGAAACTCGAGCTCACCGCGACGCAGCTTATCCTAACGAATGCGGTCCGGGACTATACCGTTTATATGACGGTAGACCATCAGACCGAAAATACCGCAGGTGGAAGCGGAGACGCTTCATTTGCGAGCCACAAGCATGCCTATAAGGGCAAGAAGGCCTTCAAGGTCCACCTCGGACTGAAAGCCGGCGAGCAGGTGCTGCTTCTCCGTACCGACGGCGGGCAGAAGTTTATTATCATAGACAGAGTGGAGGCGCCTACATGATACCGAAAGTAGACAATGACCTCCTGACGCTTGAGGTCGAGACTCAACCGAGTCTTACTTACGCTCTGGATATTGAGCATGGGCACATTCGCGGCATGGTAGACGAGCTCGAGTCACTGAGGCAGGCTATTTACCTGATTCTCAGCACGGAGCGATACGCCTATCTCATTTACTCGTGGAACTACGGCGTTGAGCTCGTCGAGCTTATCGGCCAGCCGAAAGAGTATGCGCTTCCAGAGATTAAGCGTTGCATTACAGAAGCCCTACTGCAGGACGACCGAATCACCGCAGTAGACGGCTTTGAGTTTGAGACCGGAAAAAAGACCGTGCACGTCACCTTTACCGTGCATAGCATTTTCGGCGATTTGGAGGTGGAAACCGATGTATGAGGATAAAACCTATGAGGCGATTCTTCAAGAGAAGCTCGCCCGCGTAGCGTCGAGCCTCGATAAGCGCGAGGGCTCGATTATTTTCGACGCTCTTGCGCCAAACTCCCTTGAGAGTGCCATGATTTACGTGGCTCTCGATACCGTACTCAACGAGACCTTTGCCGACACCGCGAGCAGAGACTACCTTATCATGCGCTGCGCGGAGCGTGGTATCACGCCTCTGCCTGCAACCTGCGCCGTGGGTATCGGCGAGTTCAGTATGGATATTCCTATCGGCACTCGCTTCTCCTGCGATAAATACAACTGGACCGTGACCGAGAAAACCGAGTCTCTCAAGTATTACCTTACCTGCGAGACCGCCGGTGCGGACCCGAACGGCTACACCGGTCAGCTTATCCCTATCGAGTATATCGAGGGGCTTGCGACCGCGGAGTTGACGAGTATCGTTATCAACGGCGAAGACGAAGAAGCAACCGAGACCCTGAGACTGCGCTACCTCAACAGCTTTGAGAATCAGTCCTACGGCTTCAACCGCGGGCAGTATATCGAAGTTACCGAGGCTCTGCCCGGCGTCGGCGGGTGCAAGCCCTACCGTGCGTGGAAAGGTCCGGGAACGGTCAAGCTCGTTATCACGGGAAGCGATTACCAGCCGCCTTCCGAAACCCTTATCAATACAGTGCAGACAGCTATCGACCCGACGCAGAACAGCGGCGACGGTATCGGCCTTGCCCCTATCGACCATGAGGTTACGGTCGTCGGCGCGGCAGGTACTACGGTCAATATCTCTACGACCTTGACCTTCGCCTCGGGCTGGAACTTGACCGAGTGCCTCCCGTACATTCAGAACGCTCTTGATGCCTACTACCTCGAGCTCAACTCGATGTGGAGCAAAGAGGCTGGGCTGATTGTCCGCGTATCGCAAATCGAGTCGAGACTCCTTGCGCTCGCCGGTATCGTCGATATTTCCGGCACGACCCTGAACGGTCAGGCGGGAAATCTCACACTCGATAAGGACGCGGTTGCCGTGAGGGGGTCGTTCACAAATGCGTAACTTCAACAACATCAGGACCATCGACCTCAAAGAGTATCTTCCCGACGTGCTGAAAGACGTGCAGGAAATGCGGGCAATCATGGAAGCGGAGACCCCGGAGGTACAAGCTATCTGGGACGCCTGCGAGGACTGCATGAACGACCAGTTTATCTCCGAGGCCACCGAGAACGGTGTGGCCCGCAGAGAGAAAATGCTGGGTATCACGCCCTTTGCGACTGATACTCTTGACGACCGCAAGCTCCGGCTGCTCAGCCGGTACAATGAAAATATTCCGTATACAAGGAAAAGCCTTGCCGCCCTGCTTGAGTCTCTCTGCGGGGCGGGAGGCTATATTTTGACTATCACGACGGCGACCTTTACCGTCAATGTGAAAGTCGCGCTCGGCGCCAAGAAACAGGAGACAATTATCTCCGAGACACTTGAGCGCATTCTGCCGTACAACATGGTTTTTACGGTAGAGCTTCTTTATAACACGTGGGCTAAGGTCAAGCCCTATAAGTGGAGCGAGGTCAAACCGCTCACGTGGAAAGACTTGAAAGAGGAGGTACTTACTTAATGGCTACCTACACAAAAAACTACAAGCTGAAAAAGCCGGCGCCAGAAGACTTCGCGGACATCGCAGACCTCAACGAGAACACGGATAAAATCGACGCCGCGCTCAAGGACAAGGCGGACCTCGACGAGTCCGGCAAGCTGAAAGAGAGTCAGCTTCCGAGCCTGTCCTATATCCCTACCTCGCAGAAAGGCGCGGCAGGGGGCGTCGCAAGCCTCGGCTCTGACGGCAAAGTCCCTTCCGGGCAGCTTCCTGCTATGGACTATATCCCCACTTCCCAGAAAGGCGCGGCGGGAGGTGTTGCGAGTCTGGGCTCTGACGGCAAGGTCCCGTCCGGACAACTTCCTTCGCTCGACTATATTCCTACCTCTCAGAAAGCCGCCGCAAACGGCGTCGCGTCCCTTGACGCGAATAAGAAGGTCCCGGTCGCGCAGATTCCCGCCCTCAGCTATATCCCTACCTCTCAGAAAGGCGCAGCGGGAGGCGTCGCGAGTCTGGGCTCTGACGGCAAGATTCCCGAATCTCAGCTCGGCGCGGTCGGCGTGCCGCCTCAGATTATCGCCACAATTCCGAGCGGCAGCTCCGTCACCTGCAAATGCGGCTCTAAGACCTTGACCGCTACGAGCACTGGTACCGTGACATTCAACCTGACGGGGTACGGTACATGGGTCGTGACGGCTACAAAGGACGGCCAGACCGCTACCGAGAGCGTTGTCGTGGACGATGTGAAGCAGTATAAAATCTCGCTCTCCTACTTCTCCGCTACGCTGAAAGTAACCTCGGACTCCGGCGCTACCGTTACCGCCACGAACGGCACGAAGACCTTCTCCGGCACCGTGCCTACGAGCGGCGTGCTCTCCCTGACGATTACCGCGTCCGGCACCTATACCGTTACCGCTACAAAGAGCGGAGAGACGACCGACCCCGTGAGCGTGGCAATCACGACTTCCGGGCAGACCTACTCCGTCGAGTGTCTGTTCTTCAACAGCGTGCTCTCTAAGAACACGTGGGCGCAGATTGCTAAGGCGTCTGCTGCGGGCAAGGCTTCTCAGCTTTGGTCTGTCGGCGATACGAAGGACATCACGGTCGGAAGCGAGACCCTGACGCTCGTAATTATGGGCTTCAATCATGACAACCTCGCAAGCGGCGGTAAAGCCGGTATTACCTTCGGCATGAAAAACCTTATGGCAACTACGCGCCGAATGAATGCCTCGAATACAAATAGCGGTGGCTTTACCGGCTCTGAAATGTACTCGTGGCTGCAAAACACGCTTTTGCCGACTCTGCCGTCCGACCTGCAGGCGGTGCTCAAGAGCGTCAATAAGAAAACCTCCGCAGGCAGTCAGAGCTCGACTATCAACACAAACTCGATGAAGCTCTTCCTCTTCTCTGAGATTGAGATTTTCGGCTCGACTACCTACTCGAAAGCCGGTGAGGGCTCGCAGTACAGCTACTTTGCTACCGCCGCGAACAGAATCAAATACCTCTCCAACGGCTCCGGGTCTGCGAACTGGTGGTGGGAGCGTTCTCCTAATGGGAGCAACTCCGCCACCTTCTGCAGTGTGAGCAGCAACGGCAACGCGAGCCATAACACCGCCAACAACACCAGCGGCGTTTGCTTCGGCTTCTGTGTTTAATCTACTATCTTTAGTCAATCCGGGGCCCTTGTGGCCCCGGTAGGAGGTAAAAGCTAACTATGTCAGTTTATAAAGCACTGCGAGGAGACAGCTCGGTCCAGTTCGTAGAGACTGCGCGCAAGCTCGCCGTGCATACAAGAAAATGCTGCCTGAAAATGCCGAAGAGGTACACCTTCTATGGCGCTCAGGAGCTAAGCGCTCTCGCCGATACCGTCTACAATGAGGTCAAAATGGCGAACAGCGTTTTTCCCGGAAATCAGCACGAGGCTCAGCTTCGGCGGGACCATCTTATCGAGGCAAACGCCACGCTTCAGGCGCTTATCGGTCAGCTCGGAATTATGGCAGACCTTCTCAAGCAAAATCCTGAAAAGCTGCGCTGGCTCGATAATTCTCTCGAGGAGTGGGCTTCCCTCATCAGTGAGGAGGCTAAGCTAATTTCCGGCGTAAAGAAATCGGATAAAGAGCGATTCAAGAATCTGCCCTAACCGATATACGGGTCCTGTCATGATACTGTTGTCTTGTCCTGCGAACTGGTGGTGGGAGCGTTCTCCTAATGGGAGCAACTCCAACAACTTCTGCAATGTGAACAGCAACGGCAACGCGAACAATAACAACGCCAACAACACCAACGGCGTTTGCTTCGGATTCCATAAGGAATCAGGTCCGACGTAGTAAGCGGGAAACCGCCGAAATCAGCACCTTTATGGAAGGATGACTCGTACCCTGCCTTTTGGCTAAAACACTCCTTTGATGTAGTCGCTCGGACGCTGCTTGCATGGCACGGTTTACGCGGACCGTGTTTCATGGGCGGTACTACTACGCAGTTACTTTTACGCGTGAAATCCTGCAACACTGTACGAAGGGGACAATTTTTAATGACAAGCGAAGAAAGACACGAGGCTCGCTATCAGAGGCGAGTCAAGAAACGGCAAGAAAGACGCCTCGCTCTTAGCAAATCCTGCGGAGATTTTGAGGACGTCTTTTCTTATGAAAACCTATATCAATCCGGGCATATCTGCTGCCGCGGCGTTAGCTGGAAAAGCTCCACGCAGACTTACCGCTTTAATCTCGTAACGAATACGGCCGCAACGCGTCGCGCGCTTCTTGACGGGACGTATAAGAGCCGAGGTTTTATTGAGTTCGACCTCTACGACCGAGGAAAAATGCGGCACATCAGGAGCATTCATATCAGCGAACGTGTCGTGCAGAGAACGCTCTGCGATAAGGTCATCAACCCGACCTTAAAACCGTCGTTCATCTATGACAACGGCGCAAGTACCGAGAACAAGGGAATCGACTTCGCTCTCAACCGCCTCTCCTGCCACCTGCAAAGGCATTATAGGAAGTACGGGCGGGAGGGCTATGTTCTTCTCTTTGACTTCTCCAACTACTTCGCCAACGCGCAGCATTGGCCGGTCAGCCGTGAGCTGGCAAAACGTGTGCATGACGTGAGAATCAGGGCTCTCGCGAACGAGTGCCTCGATAATTTCGGGCCCATCGGTTACGGGCTCGGAAGTCAAATCTCGCAGACTGCCGCTCTTATGCTGCCGAACAAGCTCGACCACTTCATCAAGGAAAAGCTCGGCATTAAAGGCTACGCCAGATATATGGACGACGGCTATCTGATTCACCCGAGCAAGGAATACCTCAAAGAGTGTCTTACTCGCATGAAAGAGGTCTGCGATTCACTCGGCATTATTCTTAATACGAAGAAGACGAAAATCAAGAAGCTCAGCGAGGGCTTCAAGTTCCTGCAAATCCGCTTCAAGCTGACGGAGACCGGGAAGGTCCTTCGTAAAATGAGCTTTGAGAGTATTAAGAAAATCCGGCGCAAGCTCAAGAAGTTCAAGCGCTGGAATATCGAGGGCAGAGTCGTGAAAATCGCCGGCAAGTTCGTCCGGCGTGTATTTCCGCTCTCAGATATTTGCAGCGCCTATGAGAGCTGGCGCGGACACATGAAGCGAAGAAACAGCTTCCACGCCGTCGAGCGCATGGACCTATATTTTAAGAAACTGTTCGGATTCCACCCGAACAATAAAATCGAATGGAGGAAAGCGCTATGTACTTAATCACAAACTCGGCAAATCTCATTGTCGAAATCTGCGAGCACCCCTGTTATGTTCGTAAGCAGGCAAACGGCGTCGTCGTTCTCAGCGAGCAGGACAAAGCCGACGCGATTTACTCGAACGACTCCAACACCTTCTGGCCTACTCAGCAGGTCGGGTATCTCTGCGACCGGCATACTCTCGTTGAGGTCGAGAGTGTTCCCGCAGAAGTTGTCGCCGGCTTCTACTTCTATCATGCTGGGGAGTTCTACACGACTGAGGCGAATCTGACCGCCCTCGCAAAAGCACGGGCTCCGGAGCTCGCGAGTCTTGTTTTCGTGAAAATGGCAGAGACAGAACAGCTCGACGACGCGACTCTCACGGAACACGCCGAGCAGTTTTCAGAATGGGCATACCCGGTAGCTTATGCGGTCAAGGCGATTTGCTCTTACAAAGGAAAACTGTACCGCTGCGTACAAGCGCACAGCTCGCAAGCAGATTGGACGCCGCCGGCTACTGCAAGTCTTTGGAAGGAAATCGGAGACCCTACGGCCGAGTACCCCGAATGGTCTCAGCCCCTCGGCGCGCATGACGCCTACGCGCTCGGCGATAAGGTCGCGCACAACGGCAAGCACTGGGTAAGTACTGCCGCAAATAATGTTTGGGAGCCGGGGGTCTACGGCTGGGAGGAGGTTACTGAATGACGGTTTATCAATGGCTCTGCCTTTTGGGCGTGCCTGCGCTCATTGCGGCCATCTTCAAGTATCTGCACTCCCTCGTCAAGAAGAACGCTCTGGACACGGCTGCGGTAAAGGCGGGACTGCAAGCCTTGCTCAGGTCGCAGATGATTAGCGACTACAACAAATGGGAGGAACGCGGCTTCGCTCCTATCTACGCCCGGGAAAACTTCGAGAACTGCTGGAAGCAGTACCACTCCCTCGGCGTGAACGGCGTTATGGACGACCTCCATAACAAGTTCTTAGAGCTGCCGGTCTCGCCGCCTGATGAGAGCTAAGAAACGAGAGTTTTCCAAAATCATAATCGCCATTGTCGGGACCGCTACGGGAGTCGTAACGGTCTTTACTTTGGCCATTGTTTGGAAAACCGGCGACACTTCGCCGCTTGCGTACCTTATCCCCGCCATCTTCGCCGAGCTCGCTACCGCGACCGGCTTCTACTACAGTAAGGCGAAAGCCGAAAACCGAATCAAGCTCCATAAGAAGTACGGGCCTGATATATACAATGATTCAAAGGAGGACTAAAACCATGTTAGAAAGCGTACTGCAAAACCTTATCAACATCGGCTGGGCCATGCTTATCTTCCTCGCCGCGTACCTCGCGAATGTTGCCTTTTCGCTCTGGTACAACATCAAGATTCTGCATGAGTCCTTTGACAAGGACAAGCTCATTGCGAGCGGTCTCAAGATTCTGACCTTCGTGGTCGGGCTGACGCTGCTTTGCACGGCAATCACGACTCTGCCCCTATTCGCAAATCAAGTCGGCTGGGCGATTCCCGAGGAGTATTCCGACCTCTTCGCGGACCTCATTATTATCGGCGCCGTGCTGCTCGTGGCCTGCAAGTACATCAAGGAGGCCTTTACTAAGTTCGTGGCTATCCTGAACGCTAAGACAGAAGGAGGTATTGAGAATGAGTAACAGCCCGCTCGTAAGCTATACAAAAATCTCGCCGAATAAATCGAGCCCCCGTAACCACAAAATCGATACCGTAACTATCCATTGCGTGGTCGGTCAATGCTCGGTCGAAACCCTCGGTAACGTGTTCGCCCCTACTTCCCGGCAGGCGTCCAGCAACTACGGTATCGGGTACGACGGCCGTATCGGCATGTACGTCGAGGAGAAAGACCGCTCGTGGTGCTCCTCGAACGCGGCGAACGACAATCGCGCAATCACGATTGAGGTCGCCAGTGACACCAAAGAGCCTTACGCAGTCAATGCAAAGGCCTATGCCGCACTCGTCGACCTGCTCGTTGATATTTGTAAGCGAAACGGTATCAAGGAGCTTGTATGGTCCACAAATAAGGCCGACCGCGTGAATCACAAGAACGGCTGCAACATGACCGTGCACCGAGACTACGCGAATAAGAGCTGTCCCGGTACATACCTCTACGAACGGCACGCCCAGATTGCCTCTGAGGTCAACAAACGCCTTGGGAGTACAAATATCAAGCCTGCGCCTGAAAAGCCGTCTGGGGGCTTGTATCGCGTCCAGACGGGCGCTTTTAAGTCTAAGACAAATGCAGACGCCATGCTGGCTAAGGTCAAGGCGAAAGGCTTCGACACCTATATGGTGAAGGTCGGAGACCTCTACAAGATTCAGGTCGGGGCCTTCAAGGTCAAGGCGAACGCGGAGGCTATGATGAAGAAGCTGCAAGCCGCGGGCTTTTCGGCCTTCATCACTACTGAGGAGGGCGCGGACAAGTCGGTAGACGAGCTCGCTCGGGAGGTCCTGCAAGGCAAGTGGGGCAACGGTGCGGAGCGTAAAAAGCGGCTTGAGGCCGCTGGGTATGACTACGCCGTCGTACAGAAAAAAGTAAATCAGCTCGCCTAAGAGATAAGGCCGGAGTCGTTCCTTCGTGGGACGGCCCCGGCCTTTTACTATTTGCGGTAGAACTGCAACGAAAAGTTCGCAGAATCCCGGCAGTTTTGCGCGCTCCCTTTTCTTACCAAACACGGTAAAATAATAATTGTCAAGGGGAAAGCCTTGACAAAGAAAAGAGCCCCCGTTGTTCCAGCAACGAGAGCTCAGAAAGGAGGTCAATCATGGACGGCTATCACACCGACTACGGATTCATGGGCTTGGTAAACGGAGAGTACATGCTCTTCGCGACAGACACCGAGTACCTTGAATACGTAACTGACGACTAACCTCGTCCGCTCGAGAGCTTGGCCGGTCACAAGACCGGCTGAGCTTAAGAGTGTTCATATATTATATCGCGTTCAGACGAGAAAGTAAACCCTAAGGAGGTAACGATTCTATGAATTTCCAACGCGCTTGCTACAGCTACTCCGCTCTGCAGCGGTGCGCTGACGCCGTAAAGGCCACAAACTGGACCGTTCGCCGGTCGGCAGAGCATTTTAGTAAATGCTTTGAGGTAAAGAAGATATTCGAGCTTTGCTATGACGAAACGCATTGTATGCTCTTCGACCCGGACTTTTCCCCGTGGTATGACTACCTTAAAGCGGTCGACCGCAAGTACACGAAGAAGGAGCTTGACATGAAGCTGCGCATGTGTCACCGCTTCCTCGCAAACGAGCTCAACGCGATTCTGGCTGCTATGAGAGCCGGCGAGGTCGACGCGATTGACTGAAAGCGGTAAAACCACAACGGAAAGTTCGCAAAATCCCGGCAGTTTTGCGCGCTCCCGAAATCAGTAAAACGCGGCATAATAAATAATGTCAAGAGGATAACATACCGATTATTTGGAGGCCGTTATGAACTACGAAATTGAGCTTACCCGCAACAATATAACACCCGCTAAGTTCTTTGCTGAAATTCGTTTTGCATGTAAAAAGAAAGGTATTGATTTTGGCCTTGAGCTTGCGCAGTTTGCGAATCCTGTGCAGCGATATAATTACCATTACACCGTTATTGACGGCAAGAAGATTTGCTACTCTGGCAATTATCGCTATGAGGAATCCGCAGAAAACGCTCCGTGCAAAGCTGAGATTTGTCGTGACCTTCCTTATGACTGCCAGACCTTTGTCTGTAACTTTGACGGAGCTTGCTACAACGAAATTTGTGAGTTCACATTTGACGACGAAAAGACCGGCCACGGCTACTATTATCAAATGAATAAGGAGGCAATAGCATGAAAGTTTACATCGTTCAAGTGATTCCCGAAGCGAGCCTCGGGAAAGTCAGTCAGGAAGGCTACTCGACCTTAGAAAAGGCGCAGGCCTTTGTCGAAAGCCGCTCCGACCGACCGCAGCAGGTCTCGCCGTACCTTTACCGCACGGCAGACTTCACCGACTACCTCATTTACGAGGTCAATATCGTCTGAGAAAGATTCGCCCGCAAGGGCGTTTCTTTCGGACCGATTGCTTTAGCACACTACTTTATTAAAGGAGGTAAATCAATGGCAAAACGAGTCGGAAAGACCGATGACCAACCTTTTGTAAAGCTCTTCCGAGAGCTTACATACCGCTGGACTCCGTGGGAGGTCTGGCAGGACTTCGTTACGATGTACGCTTGCGCTATCTCGAACGCGGTCGACAAGTCCCACTTTGAAAAGCGCGAGGAACTCTACCTCAAGCGGATTCAGAAGTACAACAAGAAGGAGCAAGAGATTTTTCCTCAGCTCGCTGCGGAAGTAGTCCTTGCTCTCGAGAAGAATCCAGAGCAAGACTTCCTCGGAAGTATCTTTATGGCGCTTAACCTCGGCAATGACTCCGGCGGGCAGTTCTTTACGCCCTACGATGTTTGCCGAATGATGGCGGAAATGACTTGCGACAACGTGCTGCCGACTATCGAGGCGAAAGGCTATATCTCAATTAACGATTGCGCTTGCGGTGCCGGCGCTACTTTGATTGCCGGCGTTCACGCTGCGGCTAAGCAGATAAGCAAGGCCGGTCTGAACTGGCAAAACCACATTCTCGTGACCGCGCAGGATGTTGATTACACCGTAGCATACATGTGTTATATCCAGCTCTCGCTTCTCGGCGTCGCCGGTTATATCAAAGTAGGCAACTCGCTTACCGAGCCTATGTGCTCGGACGACTCATTGGAGAACTACTGGTTTACGCCGATATACTGCTCCGATGTGTGGACTATCAGAAGGCTTTTCAAGGGCGGAACGCTCTTATAAGCAAATACATTTTTCAGGAGGTTTTTATTATGGCAACTATTACAACGAAAGAGACCCGGGCCTTTAACTGGGCGAATCCGGGTACGCTCAAGGTCGGCGATGAAATCGTCGAGACTCTCAAGGACAGCCGTGAGGTCGTGTTCGTCGTCATGGACGACGGCGTTATCGGGCTGAAGAATCTGCTCGGCTATCACCGCATGAATAAGGACTGGACCAACGAAGGCGGCTGGCTTGCCTGCGATATGCGTCGCTACCTCAATGAGGAAGTTATCGCGCGGCTCCCTGACGCGCTTATCGCAGCTATCAAGCCCCGCAAGTTCGGCGAAGAGGAGGACAAGCTCTGGCTCTTCTCCGAGATGGAGGTCTTCGGTGAACATGACTGGACCGAGAATGACCCTGACCGCGGCTTCCAGTTCGAGTACTTCAAGGACCGCCGCAACCGTATCAAGGTCGACGAAGACGGAGATGCGAGCTGGTGGTGGGGGCGTTCTCCTTATGGGAGCGTCTCCGGCAGCTTCTGCGTTGTGAACGGCGGCGGCGGCGCGAACGTTGACGGCGCCAGCGGCGCCAACGGCGTTTGCTTCGGCTTCTATATCTAATCATCAATCTATGAATCCGCGGGGCCTTGTGCCCCGCGGTGAAAGGAGAATGACACTTTGGGACTTAAAGATTTGCGGCTTGCGAAAGGCTACAGCCGCACCGAGCTGGCAAAAGTCAGTGGAATCCGCTACCAGAAAATCCGTGATATTGAGGTCGGTATCATCAAGCCTGAGAATATCACGCTCAAAACGGCTCTCAAGCTCGCGCAGGCTCTCGACTGCCGGCCTGAAGACCTGACAAAACCGGATAAGGAGGAAGAATAATGGCTCGATATTTTAAGGTTACTGAAATCGACCGAGACAGCTTTATCGAGGCGGTCGGTGAAGATTTAGACTGCGCTCAGTTAGTTACCGCATGTGACGGCATTGGCTATGCTGCGGTAGATGATACCGAAGAGGATGAAATCGCCATTTCTCTTGATGTTTTTGAGGAGGAAAGCGAATGATTATTGACGGAAAAGCTATCGCCGCTCAGGTGAAGTCTTCTTTACAAGGCTCTGATGCAAAGCTCGCCGTTATTATGGTCGGCGACGACCCTGCTTCCTCGGTCTATGTCCGCAACAAGGAACGCGCTTGCGCCGAGGTCGGTATTCGGTCCTGCTCTCGCAGGCTGCCGGCTACGGCGTCGACCGAGGAGGTCATTGCGTCTATCGCAGAGCTCAGCGCGTGGGCGGACGGTATTCTCGTTCAGCTTCCTCTCCCGGAACACATTGATGAGAAGAAGGTACTCGGCGCAATACCGCCGGAGAAAGACGTGGATTGCTTCCACCCCTATAATATTGGAAAGCTCTTGACCGGGGAGGCTGGTCTCAGACCATGCACTCCGACCGGAATCCTCCATTTGCTGGGAGACGTAAGCGGGAAGCACTGCGTCATTATCGGGCGCAGCAATATCGTAGGCAAGCCACTTGCCCTTATGCTTCTGCATGCGAACGCCACCGTTACCGTATGCCACTCTAAGACGAAGGACCTCGCGAGCTATACTCGTCAGGCCGATGTACTTATCTCGGCAGTCGGTGAGCCCCGCTTTATTACCGCAGACATGGTTAAGCCGGGGGCGGTCGTCATCGATGTCGGAATTAACCGGGACGAGAACGGTAAGCTCTGTGGAGACGTTGCTTTTGAGGAGGTCGCGGCAAAGGCGTCAGCGATTACTCCGGTACCCGGCGGCGTGGGCCCGATGACCGTCGCCATGCTGCTCAAGAACACCGTGGAGGCAGCTTCTTACCAAAAGCGGTAGAACTGCAACGAAAAGTTCGCAGAATCCCGGCAGTTTTGCGCGCTCCCT
>ERZ1673738.3045-NODE-3045-length-19583-cov-10.019715_pt1 | contig 19583 bp, 6 predicted proteins | sample MGYA00580198_ERZ1673738 | MGnify/ENA primary metagenome ERZ1673738 (study PRJEB41218, sample SAMN15661784) | gut metagenome | host: Homo sapiens | place: Canada: London | collected 2015-08-20/2019-03-30 | study: EMG produced TPA metagenomics assembly of...
GTTCGTATACACTTCCGGAGTTCGTTCCGAAAAACCAAGGGTTCTCGATTTGGCGTAATGATTTTGGTGCTAAAAACGGGGCGCAAGCGAAACGGCGGATTGAAGCGTATTTGACATACGCGAAAGTCGCCGTTATCGCGCAGCAACTCGTTTTTAGCCCAAAAGCATTCGCCAAATCAGGCTCCGCAACCGCCGTCTTTGTATCCGCAATCGCGGCAGGAGCGGCACTTGCCGTCAAACACATACGCGTAGGAATGGCATTTGGGGCAAGTCAGGGCGCTGGACATTGCGAGATCCTTTTTCTTTTTCTGAGGAGCGGGGGTAGAAAGCGGCAGTTCCGTCTGCAAGGGGGTGCGCTCAACCGATTTTACGGTCATGGTACGCCCGTTGCTCGTGAACATGGCGGCGATGTAATCCTGGTCGAGCTGGCGGAGCCGGCGGCCGTTTTCGGACGGGAACATCCAGTCGAGAAGCTGCATGAGCAAGTCCACTATGCTTTTGCAGGTGTGGATTTCGGGTTTGTCGCCCTCCTCGTTGTAGTCGCCGATTCTCACCCAGCCCGAGGGGTCGAAGGACATATAACGGAATGCGCCGATGAACTCGTCGAAAGGCACGCCGTACTGGAGGGCGATAGAGAAAGCCTTGCAGAAGGCGTCGAACATGCCGTTGATGAAAGAGCCGCCCTGTCCCAACCTGCCGAAAATTTCGGCGCAATAGCCGGTTTCGGAGACGCCGACGGTCATGTAGCCGTTTATGTCCTCGCCGACGGTAAACTTTATGGTCTGGCCCCAGCGGCGGTAGGGCAGACGCTTGCGGACGGGATTGGCGTGCTCCTGCTGCCTGATTTGCGCGGCGGTTTCGACTATCCTGCGCCACGCGTCCTGAACTTCGCCGGAGTCGAGGCGCGTGCTGTAAACGGCGTTCGCCTTCGAGCCGTCGCGGTAGATTGCGATACACTTGACGCCGAGCTCATGGCTTTCCACAAGGCTCTTGACAATGTCTTCCTCGGTGGCGGAGGCCGGCATATTGATGGTCTTGCTGGAAGCGCCAGAGATGAACGGTTGGAGGGCGCCGAGCATCTTGACGTGCCCGTCTACGGCTATGCAGCGCGTGCCGCCGAAAGCGGTGTTTGCGCAGTCGAAGACTTTGAGGGTGCGCTCGTCCACCCACGGGACGCCCTCCATGTGGCCGCAGCCGAAGTAGATGGCGGCGTCGGAGAACGGCAGAGTGCCTTTCTCGGACTGGGAACACATGCGCTTGAAGAGGTCGCGGTACTCGGCCTCGTCGCGGACGGAAGAGAGGCGCGCGGAAATCTCGCGGCAGATTTCGCCACCGTCGGCGATGGATTTGAGCGCTTCGAGATGTTCGGAAACGTGCTTGGAATGGAGGAAGTTTTCCGCGCCCGCGAGCCCCGAAACTTCGGCGATAATCGTCAAAATCTGCTCGAACGAATATCCGAGTTTGGCAAGTCCCTGCGGAACGAGGCCGTTTATGAGGGTCATGGTTCCGCCGCCGCTGAGCTGCTTGTGCTTTACGAGCGAATATTCGGGCTCGGCGGAAGTCGTGCCCTCCTCGTAAATACCCATGGGCGCGCTGATGGTGCCGGTGGGGGCTATGCAGGTGACGAAACTGTTGCGGAAAACCGGCTCCTTTTTGAGGGAATCCCAGAGACGGCCGGCCTCTTCAACCACGTCGTTCCATTCGGAACCGAGCGAAATCTTTTCCCCGACGCTCTTTTTGAAGCCCTCTATCGCGTCGCGCACGGTGAAAGAATCCTCGTTCGGCAGCTCCTCGTTTTTGTGCGCGTGCGCTTTTAGCCCGAAGAGCTTTTTGAGCTCGTCGTTCATCAGCGCGTGCATGTTGAGAACCCTGCGCATGCTGCCCTTTATGAGCGGGTATTTAGCAAATTCGCCGAGGGCCGCGCCGAGCTTCGCGCTCGTGGAATAGCAGACGGAAGTCAACAACGACGCGAGGGAGGAAGCTATCGCCCTGCCCTCCGAAGAGTCGTAGGGAATGCCCAGGGACATCAGGAGGCCGCCGATGTTCGCAAAGCCTATTCCCGTAGTGCGGTAGTTGACGGTGTTTATCGCGATTTCGGGAATCGGGAAGCCGCCCTTGGTGATGTTTATGTCGGCGGCGACCATGGCGATTTCCACGGCCTTCTTAAATTTCTCTATGTCGAACTTCGAGTTCTTGTAGAAGCGGATGATGTTGAAAGAGCTGAGATTGCAAGAACTGAACACGGGGCCGAGATACTCGGAGCACGGGTTGCTCGTCTCAATCATGCACTCGTCGCGGAAAGTGCTCCAGAAATTGATGATGTCGTTGTTGTGCAGGCCGGGCTCGGCGTTGTTCCAAATGGCGTTTGCCATCTGCGCGAGCATCTCGTTCGGGAAGTATTCGCGCACTACGTGGGAGGGGTCTTTCACCCAGCGGGTGGCGTACTTCGTCCCGTTTTTGTAGGCGAGCCAGAAGCCGCTCTTCATGGAGACGGTATGGTTTGCATTCTGGTTCGAGAGCGTCTGCCCGTAGATGAGGTCGTCCATCGCCGGGCTGAAAGTCTTGTCGACGACAAACGGGGTGCCCAAAAGCATTTTTGCCGCAATCTGCTCCTCCGGCGTGCCGTCGGAGAGTTTCTGCTTTGCCAGCTGGCGGAGCCCGCAGATTACGTTGTGCTCCTGCAAAATCACCTTGGCGACTTCCTCCTGCCTGAACTTCGTCTTGACGAATTCAAAGACATCGGGGTGGTCGGAGTACATCACGACCATTCGCGCGGCGCGGCGCGTCTTGCCGCCGGACTTTATGGCGCCCGCCATTTTGTCCCAGCCCCTGTCGAAAGAGAGCGGCCCCGAAGCCGAACCCTTCCCCGCGATTGGCTCGCCCTCGCTGCGGATTGAGGAAATGTTTATGCCCACGCCCGAACCGCTCGAAAATATGCTACCCTCGGTGTACTGGTGCTTTAAAATCGCCTCCATCGAGTCCTCGACGCCGAGAATAAAGCACGCGCTCGCCTGCGGGTTTGCGTAGGCGTTGAGCGATTTTTTCGCCTCCACGCCGTTTTTGGTCTCGACCCCGTAATAGGCGTCGTTGCCCTTGTTGCCAAGCAGCTCGCGCAGATCCGGACGCCCCCATCTCCACTGCTCCCAGTGGCCGATGTTAAACCACACGGGGCTGTTGGGCGCCCACATCTGGTGAAGCAGCATGTACTTCATCTCCTGATTGTAGACGAGCGCGGATTTCTCGTTTGCGAAATATCCGAGCTGGTATCCCCAAACCGTATAGGTATTTGCGATGCGGTCGAAAATCTGCTTTATGGAGTCTTCGTATTCGACGGTGCCGGGGTCTTTCCCGAAAATGTATTTGCTGACGGTAATTTTTAAGGCGTTGTCGCCCCAGTGCTCGGGGACTTCGACATTTTGGCGCGAGAACACCGTTTCACCCGACGCGAACATCTTTATGTCCTTGCGGACCCACTTGGCCGTATCGTAGGCGAAAACGCCGTCCTTTGTAAAAATGCGCTCGAATTTAAAACCGCCCGGGCGGCCTTTTTTGCCCAAATCCAAAGTTTGGTTCCCGTCGACAATTATTTTGGCCATAAATATGCTGTTTTTATTGTTATTAAAGAGGTAAATTTTAACGCCATCTCCCCGCCAAACGGCAAAGAGAGACGACTTTCAGCAGCGGAAACGCCGGATTGAATCCGAACCCCTTCCCCGCCAATCTTCATTTACACAAAAACGACAATAGGCCGGGGTTGTCAATTGAAATTTCCCCGCCGAAAACCCCGGAATTTTCCGAACGCGCCAACAAAAAGCCCCGGCGGACGAAACTTCGGCGAAAAAAATTGACGAACCCCCCGCGGAGCGCGTAAATGTCCGGAATGTTTTCCGCAAAAAAATTCAATTTTGCCGCGGTCGCCACCGCGGTCGCCCTCTCCTTGTTCCCCGCCCCGGCGCCCGCCGCGGACGCCCCCGCCCCGCAACCGGAAATCAACAGCCAGTGGAAAGCCAAGCGCGTCGCATTTCTCGGAGACTCCATCACCGACAAATCCCACGTGGGGACGTCTAAAAATTACTGGCAGTTTTTGGAGGAAATCCTCGGCATATCCCCGCGCGTCTACGGAATAAACGGCGACACGTTCCGCGGAATACTCAAACAGGCCCAAAAGCTGAAATCCGACGGTTCGGACGGCATTGACGCGATAATCGTGTTCGCCGGCACGAACGACTACAACGGCGGCGTGAAACTCGGGGAATGGTACGAATACGCCGACGCCGAAGCGCCGGCAGCCGGCGGCAAAACGCAAGTCCGCAAGCGCAGAACGCCCTCGATGGACGCCTCAACTTTCAAGGGCAGAATAAACGCCGCCATGTCGTTTTTGAAGGAAAACTTCCCCGAAAAACCGATTATCCTGATTACCCCGATACACCGCGGGTTCGCGCAATTCGGCCCAAACAATGTGCAGCCCGACGAATCCTTCCCGAACCGCATAGGGCTATATGCAGACTCTTATGTCGACGCCGTCAAGGAAGCCGGAAACGTCTGGGCGGTTCCGGTGATAGACTTGAACTCCCTGTGCGGCTTATATCCGAATGCGGCCTCCCACGCGCGTTTCTTTCACAAAAAGGACACAGATCTCCTGCACCCCAACGCGAAAGGCCACGAGAAAATGGCGAGGACGATAGCGTATCAACTGCTCGGACTCTCCGCCGAATAAATCCGCCCCCCCCTCGGAGCAGTGGCGGCAACGCTACGGCACGCGCAAAATTTTCATGTTCGCGCAATCCGCCGGACATGCGCGGCGGGTTTTGCGGATAACAACGGAATCAGAATGGCAAGCGCTGCGCGATACAGACAATCCGCATAAATCCGGGCGCGGCGGCATTTCCCTCAAATGCTTGGCGTTCTGAAACAAGTTCTTCCATGCCAATCCAAACAAACCGCGCCGCGGCCGTCCGCAATCCGCCCCTTGCAATTTTCAGCCATCGCCCTGCCGGCAAAAATCAATATACGCCGCTCTCGCAGTTCCGCCAATTCCATTCTGCGGAGAACTCCGGAAGTTAAAAAGCGCAAAAAAACGCATATGCCGGAAAATATTTTCCGTATTTCCCCGCAATATAAACGTCAATTCCGCCACTTAACATCACGCGCCCGATTATGTTCCGCAAAAAACATCGCCGGAAAAAATACCCGAAAACGCACAAAAGAAAAAAATATGTCTTTACAAAAACGGCACAAAATGGGATAAATGCAAAATCAGTCAAACGCGGGCGTAGCTCAATTGGCAGAGCGCGAGCTTCCCAAGCTTGAGGTTATGGGTTCGACCCCCACCGCCCGCTCCATTTGAACGGCAGGGATTATTTTATCCCATGCCAAGAGCAGCGTGTATTTTTTTCTTCAAAAAACGTCGGCTTCCGATTTTGCGGTATTCACATTCGCTTTCTATTGGCAGTATCAAATTTGCAGATATTGAGCGTCGAAACTCACTCGACGAATCTTTCTCTTTATTTAATCGGATATGGCAGTTTTTGCTTATTTTACCGATAGATAGATTCTTCATTCCCACAAATTCAACTGTTGCGACGGATGAACTTGTCTTTTTATTCCCGTATCCCGCTGCATTTTTGCTTTTACATCCGATTTCAGTTCCGTGATATTTGAATCGTTCGTCCGCGGAACCTGTTCATAATTCTTATTGAGAATTTCTTTTATCGACAGTTCGTATTTGAGAAATTCCATAATTTTTTCAACCCTCTTATATTCGTTTGGAGCAAACCTTAATTTATTCCAAACAGTACGCACATCGCCCGGAGTTAGCGACTGCATTGCACGCAGTTCTTCGGCATATTTCCCCTGGCAAGGATAAATTTTATATCCCAAGAGCTCCGAAAAATATGTGTTAAAAATAGAAAACTTCTGTTCGTCTTTCAGCGGATAGAAATTCACTTTAAATGTGAACCTGCGGGATATCGCCAGATCCATTGAATCCATTATGTTTGTAGTACATATCAGAATGCTGCGATACAAATCCATCTGGGTAAAAAGTTGATTTACTTGCGATACTTCGTACATTTGCATTGCATTGCGCCTATCAAAGAAAAGCGCATCGCATTCGTCTATAAGCAAAATCCTTTTATTTTTATCGGCTCTTCGGAAAGCTTCGGTTATATACTCTTCGGTTTCGCCTACCCAAGGGGAAGTTAGGTCTGATAATTGCCTGTAATCTATACTTTTTCGACATTTCTTTGCTATGAATTTTGCAAATTCGCTTTTCCCCGAACCCGAAATTCCGGCGAACAAGAAGGTCATCGGCATATCGGCAACCACATTGCGTCCCTTGAAAGCTTCTATGTAATTTTTTACTACTTTCAAAATAAAGTCCACCGGAATGTCGGTATTTATATACGACAAATCAAAATGTTTATCGGGCTTTAATAGATTTTGGGCGACAGGTTTCGGTCTTGTGTCTTCAAATTCATCTTCATCAAATATCCTTTTAGCCATATTCCTTATATATATATAAATTTTTGTAAAAATGTAAGTACTGTTTCTTCAAAATACAAGTTATTTATATGCAAATATTATATATGATATTCTATCCATTTTCAAAACTTTCGATATAATAGAAATATCCGGCTATTACCGCAGACAATACGGCAAGAAAACAAAGAAACCGCCAATATTCGGCCGTCATTCTTCGCAACGGGATACTGCATCTTAAATTCAACGGTACATTGGCGCAATAAGTCCACTGATTAACACTGCTTTTTAATAGTTTTTACAAGAATCATATATGAACATTGGAATGAATATGCCATTGTGCTAATTGCGGCATGATTCGGTTGGGAGCAAGAAGTAAATTACCGCTTCCAGCAGAGCATTCCGCCTTCACGACCATAAACGGGAAATATTCCGTTAATTTGAGGACTCCGCAAAACTTTTACGTAAACGTAAAGGAGTGGCGATTCTGCTATTGCAAACGCTTTTATTGAAAGAGTATTTTGAGGGGAAAATCCAGATAGATATGCCATCAGAACAACAATTCAAAATAAAGGAAATTGCCGACTTTTACGACATGACGCCGCGGACTCTGAGATATTATGAAAATCTAAAACTGTTGAAACCCGACAGGGTCAATCAGGGAACCGCATACAGGTATTACGGGAAAGAGGCGATAGAGAGGCTTGAAGCAATATCGCAACTGAAAGGCATGGGGTTTACGCTGGATGAAATTAAAAATTGCCTGAGGGGACGCTTCCCGACCCTGAACAAGATAGAAGACTGCAAAGACGAAATAGCAAAACTGAATTTTAAGATGCGCGAGCTTGAATTTCTCGGCACGAGGCGCGGAAAATACGAGGCGGACATCGTGAACATACCGAGCCGCGTGACCCTTGCGAGGGAATTTAAAATGGAGAGCCATGCGGATCTGATTGAAAAATTCCACGGGTTCATTTGCGACATGATTTTGCAAAAGGTGAGGCTTATGCCGCTTAAACGGTATTTTCTGGAGCTTGTCAGCGGAAGGTTCGCCGACGGAAATCCCCTCGTACGCATACATGCGAATGTTGCCGTGGACAAGGATACTCCCGCGGGGGTCGGTCTTTTTGAGGGTAGAAAATTTCTCAGAACCTGCCATCGCGGGACATGGCCCGAAATTTCAAACGCCTTCAAATTCCTTCTGGAATACTCGGAAAAGAACGAAATAAAATTGGGGAAACCCGCCGTAATAAGCTATGTGAACGGAACCTTTTTTACCGACGACAAGAACAATCTGGTGACGGTTTGCCTGCCTGTCTTGTAAATTTCAATACAATTAGAATATCAAATATATAGAAATGAAAATTCTGTCCAAAACATCATTTTCGGCAAAAATGCTTGCTGCGCCGGCATTCGCGTTCCTGTGCGCCCCTTGCGCCTATCCGCAGGACGCCGAACAGAGCCAACAGAACGCCGCGGAGTTTGCGCAACCCGCCCAGTACGCCCAAGACGGCGCGCAGGTCAATCTGGGCAGGTCGACGTTCAAAAGGGTCAAGGGCGGTTTCGAGGTCATTAAGATTATAATAAAAATCATAGACTTTTTCGACACCGTGGGCGAGCAGGAGAAACTGTACAGCAACAATCCGACGGTTTCCGGAGTGCTGTATGGCGACGACGATGTGCGCGCCCAAAACCAAAGCTATACGAAAGACGACGGCACTACCGAAGAATACAAAATACGCGGCGGCAAAAAGACTGTCACAAACGGCGACGCCGCGGCGGGCGTCCTCGTCAGGGACTTCAATGACGGCGCGGCGCGGGACAATCCGCGCATAGAATACAGCGTGTTTGAGCTCGAATCCACGGCCGGTTCCGCATACGGCGTTTTGCACCAGGCACAGGGCAGCACCGGGGAATACAGGGGCTTTTACGGAATAAACAACTCCAAGTTCTACGTTACGTCGATCGGCGGCGGCGAAAATATAGCGGCGGGCGTCTACCACGAGATGGGCAAGGACAACGGCAACACTTTTATGGGAGCCCACGACGGCGGCAACGGCCTCTTTAAAAACAACACGTTCATAGTAAACGGCGTTGGCGATACCGCAGCCTACGGCATATACGGCGGCGAACTCCGGGTCGTGCTCGAGGGGAACAATTTCGACATTACAAGCGCAAACGGCAACGCCTACGGGATTTACCTCGTAAACGGCACGGGAGACAAAGCTTACAGCGACTTTCTCACGGGAATCGGCAACGGCAACACCATAACCGCAAAGGTGGAAGGCGGCAAAAGCGGCGGAGAAAACACAAACGCTTTCGGCATATATCTGGACTCGCACATAGGCGGCATTTCCGGCGACAATACTATAAGCGCCTTTAACGGTGGCGCATTCCCCGACAACAACGCGGTCGGAATCTACCTCACCCAAAATGCGACAATCACAAACGGCATTCAGGACGCCACGATAAATGCCTATTCCGAGGGCGACTTCGCCGTGGGCGTCGCCATGGAATACAGCCCCGACACGGGCAACATCTATTCCCGCATAGGCGACCTTAAAAATGTAAAGATTTCGGCGACTTCCGAAAGGGGCCGCGCCGTGGGAGTCGGCATTTCCTATGCGGATTCGACTTTAACCCAGTCGGCTTACAGCGGCAAAATTACGGGCGAAATTTCCGTAGCCGCAAACGGCGACGTTTTCGGCTACGTTTACGGCAGGAACGTTGGCGAAGACGGTTCCGTGGGCGGCATAGCGCTTTACAGCGAAAACACGGGGGATTCGTCGCTTTTCAACATGTCTGCGAGCGAACACCTGACCTTGAAAGTCAGGTCGCTGGGCAGTTCCGCAAACGTGGATCCCGACCTCGACCCGCCGACAGGCAACGGTTCCTACGGCTTTTACGTCGGGAACCCTAATGGCTCCGCGGTTTCGTACGACGGAAATATAAAACTCAACCTCGAATCCGAGGCCCAGGGCACGGCCTTCGGCGTCTTTGCAGAAGAAAACGCCCGCATCGGGGGCATAGACCTTGTCTCGGATATAAAGGTAAGAAGCATTTCAGGCTCCGCCTACGGGGTTTACGCGTCGACCGGCTCAAACATAGGCGACCTGTATAAGGTAAACGGCTCTATCTCCGTGAGCGCCGACAATACGCTCGCCGCGGGGAAAGCCTACGGGATTTACCTGGAAGACGGCGCAACCGTCAGCGAAATCTACGGCTCTATCGAGCTTGAATCCGCCGTTGGAACAAGCGTCGGCGTCTACAAGGGCATCGGAGCCGAAATCGGATATATACACAGCAGCCTCGCAATTACATCCCACAGGGACAACGCCGTATACGGCCTCCTCTACGGCGGCGACTACAATCTGGAAGCGGAATCCATAGGCTATTATAACGCCGAAACCTACGATTCGTCCGGTTTCTCGTTCATATCGGCCCAGCAAATAACTTTGCGCAACAAGGGAAGCGTATACGGCATTTACATCGACGCCGGACAAGAGATAAAAGATTATGTCCGGAACTATTTTTCTGTCGCAAGCGAAACTTCAAACGCCTACGGGCTCTATGCGGCCGGCACGGCGAATACGCTTTACCAGGCGAAATTCCAAGCTGCGGCGGAGGCGGGTTCGGCATACGGCATATACGCCACGGGCGGCGCATTGCTGCCGAATGTGAACGATTGCGAAATTTCCGCGGACGGCAAAGGCTCCTCCGCGGCCTACGGCATTTACGCCGACGGCAACGCCTCTATGGTTTTGTCCAAAGGCAAAGTCGCGGCGACATCCGGCGGCGCGGCCTACGGCGTTTACCTCAAAGACAACGCCAACGCCGGCCTCGCGGGCGATATCAGCGCTACGGGCGCAAGCGAAAGCGTAGGCATATACGCGGGATCCGCAAAAGACCTTACATTCGCCGCCGACGCGACGGTCTCGGCGAAGGATATTTCGGGCAATTACGGCGACGCCATACGCTCGCCGGGCAATCTGACCGTACGCGGCGGAAACAATTCAATCGCGCTTACGGGCAATATCTCGGCACCCGATTCCACATTAACAATGGCCGACGGCAATTTCAGCCTCGCGGCAAAATCTATCGACGCAGGCAAATTTGTCCTCGGCTCGGAGAATTCAAGCGTCTCATTAAACATAAAGGACAAGGTGTCGTTTACCGGTTCAACGCTCGACTTTTACGCGCAAACTAAAAGCGACTATTCTAAAATAACCATAGACTCCGGAATGAGCCTCGACCTCTCGGGCGTCACCAACCTAAATCTGCTTCTGGGAGACAAATTTTCGGCGGCCGGAGATTATCTCGGCCTTATCCAAGGCACGGTGAAGGGGTTGGGCGATATGCCCGCGGTTAACGTGGATTACATAAACAAAACCCCCGACAACCCCACCCTGAACTGGAACACCGTCTATAATGCGGAAGGATTCGGTATATGGTTCGGAACGCCTTCCGGCATCGTCATAAAAGACGCGCCGAATTACGGAAATATTGAACAGGACGTCGTCATAGTTTCCAATTCCGAAGATACCGCGGCCAAGGGCGTGGAAATCTCCAATTCGAATGTCGGCGACGTCACATCGGTAATAGCGGCACAATCCAGGGAACTGAACGCCTACGGCATATGGGTTGACAACATCGGCGGCGGAAGCTCTGTCGGAAAAATCTCCGGGACAATCGAGATCTCGGGTACCGCCAAAGGGACAACCGTCTACGGACTTATCTTCGACGGACAGGCCGCCTCGAACGCAAGCGTGGGGCTCTACAATGCAGCCGAAAAAAATTCGAACGGCTTTGACATAGACTGGGCGAACGCGAATATTTCGGCGAGCGCTACCAAAAATACCCAGGCATATAACGCCGGTAATGTCTACGGCGTGTATTCATACAGCAATAACGGACGTGAAATCGCGTTAGACTCGGGCATTGGCGGCAACATAAGCGCCTCAAATTCCTACGGGGGAGCCTTGGGCATATACGCGGTCGGAACCGACTTCGGCAACCTGCTTTCAAGCGCAAGAATTTCCGCTTCCGGAATGAACGATACATACGTTGCGGGCATACTGGTGGACAGCTCGGTTTCGTTTGGCGATTTTGAAAAGGGTTCGGAAATAATCGCAACCGCGATAGACGGAAGGGCGACCGGCTTGGCAATCAACTTGGGCAGCGGAATGGGGAAACTCTCGTCGAATATAAGCGCGTCTTCCGAAACGGGAACCGCCTACGGCATAGATTTAAGCGGCGGCGCGACGATAGGAGCAGGCTCCCCGGCGGCCATTGAATACGCAAACATAACGGCGACTTCCGGATCCGGCAGTGCCTATGGCATAAATATACACAACACCGGCAGCATAGACGGCTCAATTAAAAATACGACCATTACGGCAGCCTCCGAATCGCATCCCGCCTACGGCATAAGGGTGGACAATTCCGACATAAAGGGCGCCATTGAAAATACGAGCATCGCGGCAACCTCCGATACGGGGGAATCCTACGCGCTTTATTTTAAAAGTTCACAGGGCAAGATATTCACTCTGTCGGGCAATACGAGCCTTACGGGCAAGTACGCAATTTACGCGGAAAACAGCGGCAACGAAAATCTGTCCGTGAACCTCAACAAAGGGGCGGACGGTACCACCGGCATAACGCTCGACGGCGGCGTGGTCGGCGTGGACATGAATGTCGACTCCGGCGCGAAGGCAGCGTTTAGAAATTTCTCGGCCGGCTCGGGGAGCCTCAAAATACACAATGAGGGCGACCTGATTCTGAACGCGGTTTCAACGCTCTCCGATGTTGCCCTCGACGGCGGCGGCCGGTTTAAGCTCTTCCACGGAGACTACGACAAGGGCTCGGGTAAGCTCACCTATTCCGCAAATTCGATAACCGCCAATTATCTTCCGACCGCCCAAAAGGTCGATTTCGGTTCGGAGGCCGCAGACGGCATAGACAGTCTGTGCTTCCTCGATGAAAATTACGACATCAAGTATAAAATTACTTTCAACGGCAGCCTGTCCGATGTTGCGTTGAAGGAGTTTGCATTCGACGATTTCATCGTGGACGGCAAGGAGGCGCTGGCCGGATACAGCACGACAATGGGGCCGAATCCCGGCCTGGCCGCGAGCGTCGAAATATTGCTCAATTCGGCTGGAATAAACTCCCTTGACGACATTGACATCTGGCAGGGCGAATGGGACGGCGACACCATTGTCTGGTCGGCCGCCCAAAAGAAAAACGCTTTCTACGATTCCGAAACCGGCGTTTTGTCGATAGCCGATACGGGCGATTTCACGGCCTATGCCGTCACCGCCGCCGTTCCGGAACCGGCAGCGTGCGCGGCGCTGCTTGGAGCTTTTGCCTTGGCTTTTGTCGCTTATGGAAGAAAGAAATAGGAGCCGCAAATTTGCCGACTGAATCATTTAATTCCAAAACATATATCCCCTAAAATACGGTAGCCGACCCGATAAAGGGCGGCTTTCCCGTAGCTGCCGAGGTTTTTCAAGGCTGTTTCACGGGGTCTGCAACGCGCTTGCAGACCCTTTTTCGGGATTAAAAGTTTCGGAGGTTTAAAGACGGAAAATCGGCTTAAATATTCGCATGCGGCGATATATTTTTCACCGACATGCCACATATTCCGGAAGCTAATCACGGGCAACCCGACTTCCGATGCAGACGATTCCCGTTCCCACGCTAAGAACCGTTTTTTCTCAAACATTCAATTTATTGCAGATTGTCGGCCCCAGCGGCATTTTTTCCAAAAAAACAATCCAACACCACCAACGGCCGCCAAACCTTCCTATTTCAGCGGTTTTCGGATATTCCGCCCAAATCTTTTGAGGTAAATCACTTTGTGCTACCGTCAAACGTGAAGAGAGGGAAGGAATAGGTAAAAAACACAAGTTATTTGTTTCAAACGAATTGCACTTTCACAAAAATTTTAGTTACATTTAGCTGCAATCATATCTCGCACAACTGGTTAGTTATAATGTAAGAGTGAATTACGTCTACAAAAGTAATACTAAATACAAACTAAATTAGCCCCAGAAGGAAACATTTCTGGCACCAAGAAACACAACATCAGATGATTTTTAGCATTGGATGAGGATAATCGTGATGTTACTTCTTTGGAGATACAATCGGTTTTATTGTTCTGGGAGTTGGGACATTACTTCTTTCCTCATTTTTACACGCAGATAAATTAAAAGTACTTCTTATTATTTTGGGACTTGGAATATAGCTCCCTTTTTTATTCATACCGGAAGTACTATTACAAAAATCAGAATTAGATTTTTCGCTCATAATTTTATTTTTTATTTGGAGTTCTGCTTTTGCATGTATTACAGTTTTCGAAACTTAATACACTATCGGTTTTAATATTTTTTGCTTTTGGTGATTGCATAACATTCGCAATATTTCTAAGCAACATAATACCTCCATCCAGCAAAAGTTTGCATTTCTTTTCCTTATATGAATTTATTTTTTGTTATTTTCTTTTGAATGTGTACTTTTTATAGATAGATTAACGGTTCTAGGACTTGGAATATTTGAAAAGTTTACTTGTATATTTTCATTCGTTTTCTGAATTTCTAAAATAATGGTCTTGTTCTCCATAACTGGATAGTTAACATGACTTTTATTCGAAGCATCTTCTTTATTTTCCATATCTTTCTAAAAATTGGAAAACAATTTTTTGATGAAATCGGAATCCGTTTTTCTTTACTTACATGCAGAAAGTGCGGACAACCATTCATAGAAGGTTTTTTGATAGGGAACAAACTATTGCCATATCCACGTTCTCCCTCCGAAAAAGCCTTACGGCACGTTTTTCTGCTAGATAATAACAGCCATGCCGAAGACGAAGACGATTCTGTGGGCGAATCAAATGTTGAAAGCGTTGTAATAAATCCTATTACAGGGGAATATCGATGCAAAACAGGGGTAACTCTTTTTGAAGTCAAACTAAAGAAAGATGATGACTTGGACCGAAGCTTTCTTCATAAATGCCCGGCTTGCGGAGGAACATCCGGAACGAATGTTGATGTTATAACCAAATATTCCCCTGGAGACTTCATGTTTTCAACAGTAGCTAGCGATTTGTTGTACCAAAGCCTACCCAAAAAGAAAGGGCATGAAGCCGAAATAGGAGAGGGGCGGAAGCTTATTGTTTTTTCTGATAACAGACAAGATGCCGGTCAGTTTGCCTATTCATTCCAAAAAACCAGCGAAGATTTACTTCTTCGTAGGCTCATGATGAAATCCATTTTAAATAACAACGATAATCTATCCTTCAATACGCTAAGAAATGAAGTATGTAAAATATTAGGAAATAAATACCCATTCCTTGATGATAAAGGCGACGTGTATCAAAATTCTAGCGATGCATCTGCATTCATTTTGGGTAAGATTGCGAGTGAATTTTGTCTCCCTACGGGAAGAAGAAATTCGTTAGAAGCACTTGGACTTGTTAAAATTTCAACTTGCAAATCATATCTAGATAAAGCCAGCGATACATTTAAAGACGCACTACCTTCGGATCTTTTTAAATATAGTTCAGAGATACTTGAAATACTGATAGAATCTGTTCGCCGCAACCGCTGTATATCGGATCTTTCGCAAGTAAGAATGGATGACAAACATATTTGGGGCGATTCTTTTTCCTATGATGGATTCCGTTTTTCATTAGTCCCCGAAAAAGATAAAAAATATAGGTTTTCATGGCTCCCAAGTTATGAGAACGGAACAATAAGGCATAATAGACGTAGCTTTTTTCTAAGAAATCTATTGAACGATTCATTTTCAAATGATGATGTTATAGATATTTTGGAAGCAGCTTATTATTCTCTTAAGAAAGCTGACATAATAGTATCTTCATCGAGAGGAAATGTCTTAAACGTAGATAGTGTAATGTTATCCTCTGGAATGGAAGCAAAACTCTATATATGCGATAAATGTGGAAGGAAATTTTTCTACAATATAAGCGACAAATGCCCGTCTTACAAGTGTGCTGGGTACTTAAGAGAACTTTCGGATGAAGAAAGACAACAAGAATATGAAAACAAGCACTATATGCGGATATTTCTTGCTAAAGACACAGAATATTCAAGTAAAGTTGTACGAGAACATACTGCTGCGATAAATAATGATATAAGAGAAAAAATAGAACAAGATTTTAGGAAAGGTAAAATCAATGTATTGAGTTGTTCAACCACCATGGAACTAGGTGTGGATATTGGAGAATTGGAATCCGTTGTTTGCCGAAATGTCCCACCCACTATTCAAAATTATCAACAACGTACAGGTAGAGCTGGACGTAGAGCTCAAGGTGCTCCCATATCGGTTACCGTTGCTAGAAACCGTAATTTTGATCAGACAGAGTTTAATGAAGTAGAACATTACTTATCTCAAACTCCATCGACCCCGTTTGTACATCTGCTAAATAAGAAGTTATTCGAACGGCATCAATTCTCTATTATTCTTTCTGGATGGCTGAAGACGTTGTTAAAGGACAAAAACAGTTCTCCATCGTTAAAAGATTTCTTTGGTGAATCATTTACAAAAGAAGAGGAAAACAAGTTTATAACTACTTTGAACGATTGGCTTTCTCTCCCTGGGAATGATTCCCTAAGTAAAGCAATTCGACTGTCGGAGTCATTACCTAGTGAATTATCAAAAAAAGAAGCTGAGATGAAAGAAACTTTTGGTAACAAAATAATGGAGGCTGCAGCGTGGTACGGCGAAAGATGGAGATACTATTATGAAAAGGCCAGTGAATGCGCAAAACTCCGCGAATTTAAAACTGCCGCATACTGGGATCACATGAAAGAAAAATGGAGCGAGCAGTTGTTAATAGAACAATTCCCAAAGCTTGGGTTAATACCGAGTTATACATTCCCTGTAAATAATATCCAACTTGAAGTGTTAACGGGAGAGAGTGGCGACAGGAATAAAAACCCATGGGACAGAGAAATTCAGTTGAATCGAGATGCACGATTAGGAATTTCAGAATATGTACCAGGAGCCAGAGTTATTGCGGGTGGAAGAATGTGGGAGTCTTATGGAGTTGGTCGTTATCCCAAACACTTTATGGCTACACAGCTATATTTCTTGTGCCCAGAGTGTAATAATGTTGAGGTTTATCAATCATTGGATGATGTTCCAAGCAAATGTAGGGCATGCGGAGCACATATAGAAAAAACAAAAATCAGGGCATTTATTGAACCGAAAAGTTTTGTCACATCAGCAGAAAAACCTAATGGAGAAACCCCAGATTTAGTACGCTTGAAACCTCCACCTTCTCAAGAATCTAGGTTATTAGGCGGAGCGGCAGACGATGCCTTTACCTCAACTAAGATATCCGATATAACTTGGGCTTATCAGAATTCCATAGAGGGGAAGATGTTTATCGTCAACAAAGGATATGGTGAAGGATATATCCGATGTGGATGTGGGTATGCCAAAGCTGTAAAGCGAGGTCAATTACAAAAAATAATGAAAGATAAGCACAAAACTCCCTATGGGGAACATTGTAAAAAACCTTTTTGGGAAAACAAAGGGAAACCGGAAGATTTTGCCCATGTGTATAATACCGACACGCTTCAAATACGTTTCAACAGAACGCTGCCTCCGCCTCCGCCAGAGTTAACAGATGAAGAGAAATCACAATGGACACACTCTATGTGCGTAACATTGGTTGAAGCCATTCGACTTGGTGCAATACGGTTGATAAATATAGATCAAAGAGAGCTTAGTGGTACATATAGACTTCATGCAGGAATTCCTGAGGTTATATTGTACGATAGTACTCCAGGCGGAGCTGGATACTGTACAATGTTACAATCATGCGATATTCAATCCTTATTGGATGCTGCATGTTTTAAATTAGAATGTAAAAATGAATGCTCTAATTCTTGCCGTTCATGTTTACAATCATACGACAACCAAATCTTATGGGATTTCTTAAGGAGAAAACCTATTTTGAAATGGTTAAAAGAATTTAAATGAATGGTTTTATAATTCATAGAAAAAATAGAGCTTTGTCAGATTCGGTAAGAAACTTTATATCTATACGTTACAGAATTTAAAATTTACCAACAGTTGGACAGCTTTCTGCCCGACTGTTGTATTTATGTAGGTAGATGTTTCGCTTTATCTTGAGTTCTCTTCCAAATCGATATCCCAGTGCACTGTGCCCAAAATTGGGACAGGAAGCTAAGGGAGTAAATTGACTTGCTTGGTGTTATTGTTGATTGGATTTGTTGATTCAAGATTAAATTGGTTCGTATCGCCCCCATGGGGGCGGCGGCGACTGCTTGGCGGTTCGTAGTTCAACGCCGAGTGCGGTCGCTCGTTATTGTACTTTTCGCGCCATTTTTCCAGCTCATCGCGTGCCTCACGCACGCTCTCAAACTCGACTCCACGCAATATCTCGTTGCGCATCGTCCCGTTGAAGCTTTCTATCTGCCCGTTCTCCGTCGGCTTCCCAGGACTCGTAAATTAGAGCGTTATTCCCCGATCTTTACTCCACTTCTCCATATACCGACTCCTAAATTCCGACCCGTTGTCGCTCTTTATCGTCTTCGGCTTGCCGTATCGATCTATCAGCCTGTCCAACGCCTCCGCAACGTCGTAGCCTCCAAAGCTTCTCGACACCTCGCATATGCAAAAGCTGCGCTTACAGTTGCTGAGTGAGCTTTGATTGTGGATATGCAAGTCTCATGCATACTATCGCACCTCAGTAGTGAACTCACACTCAATACTCTTAATTGATACTTAGGTTCGTAGTTTCACGTTCGCTCTTCGATTCTGACATCTCATACCTCTACTGTAAGTTTCACTTTCGATTGTAGCATCCGCATATGAGAGTGAACATGCAAACCTCTACATTGAGTTTTCGTTTTCATACTTCACACTCAACTCGGAGTATCGCTTTCGCGTTTTAATTTTAGAACAGAACTTGTACTTCGAACCTTCGCATTAGAGTTTCGCATAGAGTATGAAAACATGCATCGTGAGTTCTCTCATGAGTGTTATGTTACGTTAGCTAATACTACCAATTTAGTAGTTTTAATAGTATCGTTATCGGGTTTTAGGTTTACCCTTGAAAACCTCATACGAACCTTTTCATACAATCTTTGATTTTCGTTTTGCACATTAGAGGAGAATCTTCTTATGGCAGTCTTACTTACACTATCACCTTTCACTTTCATTTCATCACTCATTATCGCTACCGCAAACCATGCATGAACATTTCTACTTCAACGCACGATAGTCCACCTACACGCGAGCAGTTACACTCCCTGCGTAGATGCAGCTTTTACGATTGCGTTTGTCTACTTGGTAGCTTACGCGACGTGTTAGGTCTAAGGCTCGGCCATTGCATGTCGAGAATCACAAATGCTCCATACGCCTTCAGAATGCCCCTACAAAGCTTTTGTGCTATCACAGCGGGATAGGTGGCTAAAACCCCTTAAAATGGATTTTAGAGGGTATTTTGGCGCTTTTAAGGCGGTTTTTATATCGCGCAAAAGCGTCTATATTATTGCAAAAGGTTGGACCAAAAATGCAAAACGCGCAAAAACGTCTATATTTAGACGCTTTCTCGACTAATGTGGGATATTCATTTATATCATATTATCATAAATATTTCAAATTTCGCAACCCTGCCCGCAAAAGCGTCTATATTATTGCAAAAGGTTGGACCAAAAATGCAAAACGCGACAAAGCGTCTATGTTATTGCAAAGAACTGGACCAAAGACTTTCGTATCACCAAATGATTTTATCCATTATACTCTAACACTGGATTTTGTCGTTTTTACGAAAATAGCCCATCCCAAGAATTACATAAAACGTCAAAGCGTCTATATTGTTCCAAAGAACTGGACCATTTTTTACGAAACGCGTCAAAGCGTCTTAGACGCCCCCATTTATACGTTTTTCTTTACGAAATATCAAAATATAACCAAAATCTGCCTTTTTCTTAGACCTGCCCGCAAAAGCGTCTATATTCTTCCAAAGAAGTGGACCAAAACCGACAAAACGCGCAAAAGCGTCTATATTCTTCCAAAGAAGTGGACCAAAACCGACAAAACGCGCA
>ERZ1673738.3046-NODE-3046-length-19582-cov-7.375685_pt1 | contig 19582 bp, 21 predicted proteins | sample MGYA00580198_ERZ1673738 | MGnify/ENA primary metagenome ERZ1673738 (study PRJEB41218, sample SAMN15661784) | gut metagenome | host: Homo sapiens | place: Canada: London | collected 2015-08-20/2019-03-30 | study: EMG produced TPA metagenomics assembly of...
ACTAATCACTGACCACTAATCACTGACCACTAATCACTGACCACTAATCACTGACTCTCCCGGAGTCAGCCCTTCTTGTCTTCCGGTTCGAGCCGGGAGACAAGGTGCAGACATTTCTTCGGGCAGGCTTCGACACAGCTTCCGCAAAGAATACAGCGGAAACGCTCGAACTTCCACGACTGCTCCGGCTTGCGGGTCACGGTCAGGGCATGAGACGGGCATTTCTTTGCGCAGATACCGCAGAAAATGCACTTGCCCTCCTCCATGACCAGTTTGCCACGTTCACCGGGAAACGGCGGACGCTTCACGGCAGGATAATTTCTCGTCACGGGCCCGCAGACAGTGTTGCGGGCGATCTCTTTCATCATCGTAAACAATTTCATTTTCAACGCTCCGTACAGCTGACACAGGGGTCAACAGAAAGAATAATCACGGCGACATCCGCAAGACTGCATCCGACCAGCATCGAAAGCAGGGGCGCAACGTTTGCAAAGGTAGGCGTGCGCACACGCAGACGCTCCAGTTTGTCGGTACCGTTCGCTTTCAGATAGTAAAGGACTTCGCCGCGCGGTTGTTCGGCACGAACGGCGACTTCGCCGTCCGGGTTGCCTTTGAACGGCGTCTTGAGTTCGGAATCCGGCATGCGATCCAGAGCCGTACGGACCAGGTCAATTGACTGCGACAGTTCCCGCACACGTACCTTGGTCCGGGAATAACAGTCGCCGTCCTGTTCCACAACCGGCTGAAACGCAAGCTCGCCGTAAGCGCAGTAACCCGTCATGCGGTGATCCATCTCAAGCCCGCTTCCACGCGCCGTCGGACCGACCGCACCGCTTTCGTAAGCAGTCTTCCTGTTCATTACGCCGACGCCGACCAGACGCTGTTTCACGCTGTAATCGTCAAGCAGGACATGGGAAAGGGATTTGAGTTCTTTCTCCACCGTGGCGAGCTGGTCAAGAACAAACTTTTTCTGTTCGGGATTGATGTCTTTACGGACGCCGCCGATACAGCAGCTTCCGAGCATGACGCGCCCGCCGGTGGTATATTCCATTGCGTCCATGATGCGCTCGCGTGTCTTCCAGAGAGACATGAAAAGATTCTCAAAACCGAAAGCATCCGCCAGGAGCCCGAGCGCCAGCAGATGGCTGTGCATACGGTGGAGTTCGCTCCAGACTACACGGAGGTATTTTGCCCGCGCGGGGACTTCGATGTTCATCAGTTCCTCGATGCCCATGCAGTAGGTCAGCGAGTGAATGAAACTGCAGATGCCGCAGACACGTTCAATCAGATAGGTGTCCTGCTGGAAGTCCTTCTGTTCGGCAAGCTTTTCGAGTCCGCGGTGGACATAGCCGACGACCGGCATGGCGGAAACGACCTGTTCGTCATTGATCTCCAGACGAAGCTGGAGCGGCTCCGGCAGAACCGGATGCTGGGGGCCGAAAGGAATCAACATACTCATTTTGCACCTCCGTCGGCTTTCTTCTGTTCCACTGCCGATACATAAACACCGGGAACCCGGCAGAAGGGTTTCTCGGGGGCGCCGTCCGCCAGCAGAAAGTGCTGCTGATAGTCAATTGCCAGACCCGTGAACGTGATTCCGAAAAGGTCCTGAATCTCGTTTTCCACAATCAGCGCCGCGGAGCAGATGCCGGAAATGCTCGGCACCTTCGCGCCGTGAGCGACTTTCAGGCGCAGATTGTTCAGTTTGTATCTCCGGTCGAAATGATAGTAGATATCGAATGTGTCGCCGCAGTCCACCGTGGTCATTGTGACGAAACGGTATCCGCGGAGCGGCATGGACGCAATCTTTTCAAGGATGTTGTCCAGCGTGAGTTCTTCATTGATGTTCATCAATTTGCCACCGCCTTTGCTGGTGCTTCTGCAGCCGGCGCGGCAGGGGCGGCGGGCGCAGGAGCGGGTTTTACGATTTTTACAGGAAGTTCGGGAGTGACGGTTTCCGAGTTGCAGCGTTTCTTCTCAAGGATGCCGACCGCCTCGATAATACCGTCGATCATCGCTTCGGGTTTCGGCGGGCACCCGGGGACGTAGACATCCACGGGAATTACCTTGTTGACTCCGCCGATCACGTTGTAGCAGTCGGCGAAAATACCGCCCGTTGCGGGGCAGATTCCCATTGCCACGACGACTTTCGGGGAAGGCATCTGCTCATAGACGTTCTTGAGAACGCGTTTGTTGCGGTGGTTGACCGAGCCTGTCACCACCAGGATATCCGCATGTTTCGGATTGCCCACATGAACCACGCCGAGACGCTCCACGTCATAAACCGGCGTCAGGCACGCGAGAAACTCAATATCGCATCCGTTGCAGCTGTTGCAGTTGAAATGCACGATCCACGGGGATTTTGCTGTTGCTTTCGTCATTTTATCATCTCCATAACCAGATCAAATTCGCCAGTGCCAGCGTCAGGGGAACGGTCCACATATAACGCAGCATCCAGTAGGAAGTCAATCTTGAAAAAGCGTTGTCCAGAATCAGAAGGAACAGGAAACTGCAGAAGGCCAGCAGGAAGCCCGCAATCAGACTTGTATGCCAGAACGCCATCATCAGCCCGAAGAAGATCGCAAGTTCATAACAGTGTGCGATCTCAATCAATCCGAGGAACGGGCCGGAAAACTCCAGCGTGATCCCCTTGACGATTTCCTGATGCGCATGATGCGAAGTCGCTACGTCGAACGGCGATTTCTGGAATTCAATCGCCACGACGCAGAGAAACGCGAGAAACAACAGCGGCATCGAGAAAATCAGCGGATTCGGATTCTCTATCACTTTCGAAGCGAGAAAGCTGTTGTCGCGCAAATTGACCGCGAGAATCAGGAGAACCAGAACCGGCTCATACGCAAGCATCTGCAAAATTTTGCGCTGGCTTCCGATCCAGCTGTAAGGTGAACGCACGCTCATGCCGCCCAGCACCAGGCAGATCACGGAGAACGCCTGAACAAACAGAACCATCAGAAGGTCCTGTCCCTGAACCAGCAGAACTACGACCAGCATCATGAACACAAGGTGCAGAACCGCATACATGATCTGCGGACGGTGCAGCGCCAGCGGCTGTTTGCCGAAAAGCTTGATGAGGTCGTAGAAAGGCTGAAGGAAAGGCGGTCCCATGCGGCCCTGCATCCGCGCCGTGATACGGCGGTCAAGGCTCATGAGGACTCCTCCGAACAGCGGCGCGAAGACCAGCGCCAGAATCGTAAGGATGATAGGATTGTTCCAAATATAACGGACCGTTTCATGAAAACTCATTGTATCTTACTCCTGCTTATCGGGTTGCCATGATGCTGTTGCCGATCAATACGACGATGATCAGCCACGCCGCCCAGTTCAGGCACATCGTCACGAGCTTCTCGCTGATGATGCCGTGAAAATAGAAGCTGGAGAAAACGCAATGCTCCACTTTGCCGCAGACCGAATGGAAGTCATAGGAACGGACATCGGTATCCTCATCCACGTTGTCGATCTCGATATTCTCGCCGCAGAGGAACGGCAGGCGGATATTCTCTTTCCTGAAACGCCGCCAGAATACGAAATAATAGATCAGCAGCCCTGCGCCGACCGCGGCGAAGATCACCACGGCGGAGAAGGTGCCGGGTTCGCTCAGCGCCTGCCAGTTGGCATTCGGCACGCTGTCGAACACGGAATGCGTCATCGGCACGAACACTTTGCCGAAGATCAGCATGGTTGTCAGCCCGGTTCCGAGGATCATCACGGCAAGGAGGCTCATGGCGATGCGCATCGCAAGGCTGATGTCCTCCTTGTGCATGTGCTCATGGTAACCGGTATTCTGCATGCGCCCGATCCACTTCGCCCAGAAGAAAACGGTCAGCGCGCTTCCGAGCACCATGAAGACCAGCAGGAACGGGGAACGGATCGTCGCCTCGATCGCCAGCCATTTGCTCAGCAACATGCCGAACGGCGGAAGCAGCATCGACATCATGCCCAGCAGGGCGACGCAGGTCGTGAACGGCATCTTGAAAATAAGTCCGTCCATATCCTCGATGTCGCGGCTTCCGATCTTCTGCTCGATTCTGCCGACACAGAGGAAAAGCAGTCCTTTGGAAATCGCATGGAAGGTAATGATCGCAAGTCCCGCCGCATAGGCAAGCGGAGAGTCGATTCCGGCGCAGGCGACCACGAGTCCGAGGTTGGAAATCGTGGAATATGCCAGCACCTTTTTCGCATTGCTCTGAGTTCCGGCGAGCAGTGCGCCGCCGACGAACGAAAGCGCTCCGGCGAACGCCACCATCATCATGGCGCGTTCATTATAGAAGCCCGGAGTAATGCGCATGACAAGGTAAACGCCCGCTTTCACCATCGTCGCCGCATGAAGCATCGCGGAAACCGGCGTGGGAGCCACCATGGCTCCGAGCAGCCAGCTCTGGAACGGGAACAGCGCCGATTTCGTGAACGCCGCCACGCAGAGCAGCACCGCCGGAAGCAGCGTAATACTCTTGTTGGCAAGAATCGCTTCGAAGCTCTCGCCGCCGGTATTCCATTTCAGAAGGAAGATTCCCCCCAGAAGCAGAACACCGCCGAAGCTGTTGATGAACAGCGCGCGGACCGCATTGACGCGGCGCGCCTCGCCGCCGTCCTGACCGATCAGGGCGTAGGAACAGAAAGTCGTCGCCTCCCAGAAGAAAGAGAAGAAAGAGAGGTGATTCGAGCAGACCAGCCCGATCATGAATCCGACGAAACTGATGAAATAAAAGAAAAACCGTCCGTTCGAACCGGCTGTCGGCGGAGCATGTTTCGCATGTTCCTTCATATAACCGATTGCGAAAATCAGGATCGTCGCACCGACCAGCGAAGTGACAAGGAGCATAATCCGTGTCAGGTCATCGATCCGGAAAAGTACCAGTTCCGTCTCTCCCTCATGCGCGGGCAGGAAATTGACCGCGAGCGCCAGGGCAAACTGGATCACCCCGAAAAGAGCGATCCAGAAATTTCTGATTTTAAGTGCGACTCCGAAGATGATCGCAATGATTACAAGCTCCAGCCCGCTGCCGATCCAGCCCGCCTGAACCGGAGCGGTCAGGCTCCAGATTTTACCGGGGGTTGAACTTTGCAGAGACTCCCACACCAAAGCAAGCCCCCCCGCCGCAACTGCGACCGCACTCAACGCCACGATCACATTGCGCAGACGGTCATGCTTTGTCAGCAGGGCGAGAACACCGCAAATCAGCGGGATTCCCATCATACCATACAATACCCATTCTGCCATTTTTTGTTACTTTCTTTTATTGATATATTATTTTGTTAGATTTTTCAGATATTCGATCCATGCATCCAAACCTGTCCCGCGGCGCGAAGACACCTCAAGAATTTTTGCGGCAGGATTGATCTTCAATATATTTTCCCTGCAAAGCTCCCGGTTCCATTCCAGAACTTCCGCAAGATCCATCTTCGTCAGCAGCACCACATCCGCAACGGCAAAGAGCCCCGGATATTTCAGCGGTTTCTCCTCGCCCTCCGGAGTGGAAAGCAGGGCAATTTTCCTGTCTTCCCCGAGGTCGAACGCAACAGGGCAGACCAGATTCCCGACATTCTCAATGATGACGAGCTTCGTTCCCTCCGGCACAGCTTCCTGAAGAACCGCTTCCACCTGCGCAGCATTCAGATGACAGCTGTCATGCACCTGTATCTGCGTGACTTTCGCGCCATGCCCGCGCATCCGCTCCGCATCCGCCTCGCCATACTGATCTCCGACAATCACCGCAACGGGAATCCGCTCATCTTTCAGAAGTTCCAAAGTCCGTTCCAGCAACGCGGTCTTGCCCGATCCGGGAGACGAAATCAGGTTGATCACGCGGATGCCCCGGTCATGGAAAAACTTCCGGTTATTCTCCGCCTGTTCGTCGTTCGCCGCCAGAACCGCCGTCCCGAGCGGAACCGTTTTCGTGTGCCTGTGGGAATAGAGATTCCCGTCGGCGTCCCTGTGAAAATGCTCGCCGTCACCGTGATCATGATGATGGTCATGCCCGTGATGGCGGTGGTCATGCTCATGGTCATGCCCGCATCCACAATTCTTACACATCTTCTACCTCAATGTCTTTCAGTATCAATTCACGTCCGCCCTGCCGCCGCAGACTTCCGCCGCCGCAGTCCGGACAATTCATTACCAGTCTTTCCGACAATATCTTTTTCCCGCACCCCGTGCAGAGAAACTCCAGAGGAAGCATCTCCACTTCCAGGCGGCATTGCCGCAGGTGCGGGTTTTCCGACGACGCAAGCGCCATCGGCCACGCATAATCCAGCGCCTCCGGGTCGATTCCACCGAGACGCCCGACCACAATACGCAGACGGATCAGCTCGCCGCCATGTTCCCTCTGCCACCGGTCAATCGTATTCAGCAGAGCCTCCGCCACAGACAGCTCATGCATCAGCAGATCCTCGGAAGCTGATCGCTTTCCGGCAGAATCATGATTCGCCGTCCGCCCCATTCTCCGGCAAGCGTCACCCTGCCGGCATCCGGATTGATCGTCCCGATCCGCGCCGCGAGTTCCCCTCCCGGAAGCTTCCGCCACTCATTCAGAATCTCATCCGCGCATCCGGCGTCCACAATCATGACCACGCGTCCCTCGCAGGCGGAAAACAGCGGGTCGATTCCGAGCATTTCCGACAATGTCTTCACCGCCGGACGGCACGGCAGAGCCGCCTCCTCCAGTTCCGCGCCGAAACGGGACGGTCCCAGAATCTCCTGTAAAACGGAGCCCATTCCGCCGCGCGTCGGATCGCGCATGAACTTGATTCCGTCTCCCGCAATTTCCGCAGCACACGTCACAAACGGACCGACGGAAGCACAGTCGCTGACGATTCCCTCACCGCCGATTTTATGCCGCGCCGCAAGAATCGCCATTCCGTGATCGGCAATCCCCCCGCTGACCAGAATCGCATCGCCCTCTGCAAGATGCTCCCGCCCCAGCCGGAGCCTTGCGTCACGCACTCCGATTCCCGCGGTATTCAGGTAAATGCCGTCTGCCGCGCCGCGCGGAACCACTTTCGTATCGCCGGTCGCAATCTCGACACCGCAGGAACGCGCTGTTTCCGCAACGGTGTCCAGAATCTTTGCAAGATCTTCCCGCGGAAATCCTTCTTCCAGAATCATCGCAAGCGACAGGTAACGGGGAATCCCGCCCGCGACACAGAGATCGTTCACGGTTCCGCAAACCGCCAGCTTTCCGATGTTGCCGCCGGGAAAGAAACGCGGGGTCACAACAAAACTGTCCGTGGAGAAGACCAGCCCGCCCGGAAGCAGTGCACCGTCCGGCAGACCCGCCAGAGGACCGTTTCCGAAACGGGAGACGATCTCCTCCTCGATCAACTGATTTCCGGCACGCCCGCCGCTTCCCTGTGACAACGTGATCAACATGCCTTCCACTCCCTGTAACGGTAAAACGCCGCACACGCACCCTCGCCGCTGACCATGCATGCGCCGACCGGATGCTCCGGCGTACACTGTTTCGCGAACAGCGGACACTCCGCAGGGCGCAGATATCCGCGCAGGACGTCGCCGCAACGGCATCCGGCGGGAGAGCGGACAACGCTGGTGTTTTCAAGATGATATTTCACGGAAGCATCGAAGCACGCATATTCCTCCCGTATCTTCCAGCACCCGCCGTCCACAATGCCGATCCCGCGCCATTCGCCGGACACCGGCTCGAAATACTGCCCGATCAGCTCCAGCGCGGTCCGGTTTCCGCCAAGGGAAACCATCTGCGGATAATTATTGATTACGGCGGTTTCTTTTTTACCGGTCAGTTGCAGGAGAAGAAAGATGGAATGCAGGATATTTTCAGCGGTAAAGCCGGAAATCACACCCGGCAGAGAGAGTCCGGCAAAGCCCTGTTCCCCTGTGACGGACGCCACATGCCCCGGCAGGATAAAGCCGTTTAGTTTTGTTTTCGGATCGTGCGCCAGATCATCCAGTACCGGGCGTATCCGCTTGAAATCCGCCAGCATGGAAAAGTTTTCCGCACCGGATTTCCGCGCCTCCTCCAGCACGGCGGCTCCGGCGCAGAGCGTGGGATCGAAACCGACCGCCGCCAAAACAACTTCCTCTGCGGGATGCGCCTTTGCATAGTCCAGTGCCTCTTCCGGGGAATAGATCACGAGCAGCTCCCTCTCATTTTGCAGAGTGCCTTCCGAACCGGGAATGCGCAGAAGATCGCCGAAGACGGCAACCTTGATTCCGTTCCGGCTCAATGCAATGGCGTTGTCGATGAAACGCACGCCGGAGACGCAGACCGGGCATCCGGGACCGGACAACAGCCGAAGTCCCTCCGGCAGGAGCGCGCGCAGACCGAACTTCGCAATGGCAAGGCTGTGGCTCCCGCAAACCTCCATCAGGTTCACGGTCCCGCCGATGGTCTCCATCGCTTTTTTCAGTGTCCCGCGCCAGAATGCCGCCGAAGAATTCATGTTTGCAGGCTCCGTTTCAACTCATCGAGAATGCGCAGATTTTCCTCTGCGGCTTCAGGAGAAATTTTTTCTATGGCATACCCGGCATGAACCAGCACATAGTCGTTTACGGAACAGTCATCCAGAAGACGAAGATTGACTTTCCGTTCCACTCCGTCATTTTCGACTTTCCCGTGCCGGTCCGGCAACAGTTCCACTATTCTCATCGGTATTGCAACACACATAAATCCATTACAACCTTAAAAAATACTTCCCCAAAAAATCAAACCGTATAATCTACACCCGAAATACGGAATTGCAAGCCGCTCCATAACGCTTGCCCGACAGAAATTCCGCCATCGTTCGGCGGCACCTTGCGCGGGATAAAAACTTCCATCCCGCGGGACGTGAGCCGTGCCGTCACAAGCTCCGTCAAAAGCCTGTTCTGGAACACCCCCCCCGTCAAAATGACGGGAGGATTTCTCAAGGACCCCTCCCGTTTCGCCAGTGCGAATTCCACCATGGACAATGCCGCATCCGCGACAGATTCATGAAATCCGCGGGCTGTCAGTCGACGCATCATGGAACAATCTCCGAACAGAGGAGTCCAGTCAATCATGAATACACCCTCTTTTTCCTGTCCGACATAAGGGACAAAGCCGCTTTCCCCCGCAGTTTCCTTTCGCGCCGCCGCTTCCAGGCGGATCGCCGCCTGTCCTTCATAAGAAATGCGCTCCGGCGCAATCCCCAGAAGCGCCGAGACAGCATCGAAAAGACGTCCGGCGGAAGGAGTGTATGACGTATTCAAATTTGCAATGCACTGATATTCCATCAGTTCCAGCTTATCCGCATATTCCGGGAGAAATGTCTTCACCTGTTTCCGTGTCATTCCGGCGGCGAAACAGCGTCCGGCGAACTGCCGCCACGGCTCGCGCACAGCCAGTTCTCCGCCCGGCAGGGGCGCCGATTTCCATGTCGCCAGCCGGCGGCCTCCATGGTCCAGGCTGACGTCCAGAAGCTCCGCGCCCCAGAGCCTGCCGTCCGGTCCGAGCCCCGTCCCGTCAAAAACCAGCGCCAGCGCCTCATTCCCTCCGCATTCCATGAGCCCTGCCAGAGCATGTGCGTAATGGTGCGGCACCCGGCATAACTCCATTCCCTCGCGCCGCGCCAGACGTTCCCCTGCGATCGAACTGAAATAATCCGGATGCAGATCCACGGCAACGGCATCGGCTTTTCCGCCGACCTGTGCAAGAATCCGGTTCAGAGCCTGTTCCCATGCATCGGCATTCGCGGCGTCTTCGAGCCCGCCGTGATGCGGAGAGAGCAGAAACAGATGACGGTCCGCCACGGCAAATGTATTCTTCCAGAGCCCTCCCAGAGCCACGACCCGGCGCGGAATCCGCCACGGCAGGCTCCATTCATATCCGCGTGCCCGCCGCCAGAGCTGGAATTGCCCGCCGTTCACGACGCCAAGAGAGTCATCATGCCGCCAGTAAATCTGACGGCAATGAGTCAGAAAGCCGTCCACTTTTCCATGCAGCGCCCTGACTGCGCTCTCATGATCGAGAGCCGGCGGTTCCCCACCTCTGTTACCGCTGGTCGCGATCAGAAAACTGCCGGAAAAACGGCGCATCAGAAGTTCATGCAGAGGAGATGCAGGGAGCATGACTCCCGCCTCCGCCGGATTGTCCGGCGCAAGCAGAGCAGGATGGAACGGACTTTCCTCCTTCCATTCAAGCAGAACAATCGGCGCGGCGGGTGCCCTCAGAACTTCCGCCTGCAATTCATCTGCATGAAAAAAACTGCGGACATCCTCCATGGAACGCCCCATCAGAGCCAGCGGTTTCTCTCTGCGATGCTTGAGCTTGCGCAGTCTGTCAATCGCCTCCGCCGACCGCGGATCGGCAAGCAACTGGAATCCGCCGACGCCTTTCAATGCAAGGATTCCGCCCCGCTCCAATACGGCAACAGCCCCGTTGATCGGATCGGGCACGGGAACTGCGCATCCGGAAGAGTCCAGCAGTTCCAAATGCGGCCCGCACTTTGGACAGCTGATTCCCTCCACATGAAAACGGCGGTCCGCCGGGTTCTCATACTCTTTCCGACAATCGGGGCACAGCGGAAAATCCTTCCATGCGGTATGTTCCCGTTCATAAGGCAGACATTCGATTACGGTTGCGCGCGGCCCGCACTCAGCACAGCTGTTGAACGCATAACCGGAATGGCGATCGGCAGAGGAACGGATTTCTGCAAGGCACTTCGCACAAGGCGCACGGTCGGGCGGAGTCAGGCGGTTTACCTGTCCTGAGGAAGTTCCATCTTCTTTTATAATGGAAAAATCAGGATAAATACAGTCTGCCTCGGAGTCCGTAAATGCCGGAGGGAATTCCACACGGCTGCCGTCCGGAAAAGCACTGCCGAGTTCCGCAAAAGCCTGCTCAATTCGGGATGCGTCTCCCTGCCAGAGTAATTTTACGAAACCGGAAAGATTGCAGACATATCCCCTCAAGCCGTGTTCCAGGGAAAAACGGTACAATGCCGGGCGCATCCCGATTCCCTCCACGATCCCGCGTAATACGATAATCCTCTGCCGCATGTCCGCCATCCTTTCCGTAAAAATACAAATCACATAAGATACACCCTCTCCACTGAACTTGCAAATTTCCCCTGTTCCAGTAATTCCATTCATTTTCTTTCTTTCCGTCAAAGAAAAAATCATCTGTTTTACATTGCAAAATCATATTCCTTGTTTTTTACCGGCAAGTCTTGCATTTCCGGCAACGGGATATATTGTGTACCCACCGCAAAATGAAGGATAAAGAACCATAAATGAAGGAAAAAAGATGAATCTCATTCCGCAGGTGAAAGAACTGGTCCCGTCTCGTGGAACATGCAGAACGGATGCATTGACCGTCCTGAATTACGCAGGCTTGAACAAAGAAACTCTGATGCTTCTCAGGGAACGTTTTCCGAAACTGAAAGTAAAAAAAGAGAAAAAAGGCTGTTTTGCGGAATTTTCCTGCGGCGGAACGCTCCCCGCTGCTGATGCAGGAACAAAGCCGGATGCTTATGTGCTGCGCGTAACAGAAAATGCCATCCGCATTGACGCCGCTTCGGAAAGCGGGCTTTTCTACGGAATCCAGACCTTTCTTCAACTGCCCCGCCTGATCCCCTGTCTTGAAATCCGCGACTATGCCGCCATTCCGCTGCGCATGATCCACTGGGATCTGAAAGGTTATCAGCCGAAGCCGGAAGTCCTGAAAGAGGAGCTGAGACTTCTCGCCTCTTACAAAATCAACAGCATCCTGCTTGAAATTGAAGATAAATATGATTACCGCTGTGCTCCCGGCGTCGGTGTCAGGGGAGCCTATACTTTTGAGGAAATGCGGGAAATCAGCCGTTATGCAAAGTCGATGAACATCATGATCGTCCCGAAGCTTCAGAGCCTTGCGCACGTGGACTACCTGCTGAAACATGCGAGATACGCAAAACTGCGTGAAGACGGACATCCTTTCCAGTATTGCGCCTCCAATCCGTCCGCGCAGAAATTATGGGAGTCCATGGCGGATGAACTCATGGAGTGTTTTGCCGAGCACAAGGAGTATTTCCATATCGGCGCCGACGAAACGGACCTGCTCGGCAGATGCGAAAAATGCTCGAAACTCGGCAAGGGCGGTTCCTACATTCATAAAGTGGAACGCTGTATCGACTTCCTGCTCTCCCGCGGCAGGACTCCGGTCATGTGGGATGATATTCTGCGGAATCTTCACGGAATCCTTTCGGAACAGGAGGCCAGAGCCTGCTGGAAACTCGGTAAAAAAGCAATCCTGATGTACTGGGCTTACGGTTACGGCGGCGTCAACAATGTGTTTCCTTTCCTCCACGAATACCGGAGCGCGGGAATGCGCGTATGGGGAGCCAGCGGTTTTGCCGGCTGTGATAACTGGGCGGGAGCCCTGCCGCCGCTGGAAATCCGGGCGTTGAATCTGGATGCGTGGACGAAAAGCGCGATAGAAAACGAACTGGAATGTGTTGTCGCAACAGGCTGGACCAGAATCGCTTCTGCGGATTGTCCTGCGGAACCGCATGAAAGTTCCTGGTTTACGGTTTTATATGCCGCACAGAGCATGTGGAGCGGAAAGCACATTCATTATGAACGATTTGTGCTTGATCTCGCGCGGAATCTCTACGGGACGATGCTTGATGAAGCTCTTGCGGCATCGGTCATGAATATTGCCCGGACGCCTTATTCTTATGACAAACTCCCGGTCGACCGGGAGGAAGATAAGCGGTTGCGGTTTCTGCGTTATGCCGCTGCGGCGGAGTCACTTGCCACAGACCGCACACGCCTGGCCAACTATCTTCAGTATTATGATGGACAGCTTGGCGGCACAATGCCGGATTACCGTCTGAACATGCTGAAAAAGTATTCCGCTTCTCTTGCGGAAAAACTGGAGAAATTCAAAGCGGAAATGCGGACTCAACTGGAGCAGTTCTATACGGAAACAACCGTCGATGACTTCATCCGGAGCCGTTTCGGTTATCTGGAGAAACTGACAGCCGATTTCCGTTCGCAACTGGCTGAAACCGGAGAGTGCTGAAAAAACTGAGAAAAGTCCAAAAGACTGGAACAAGATTTTTTCCAGCCTTTTGACAGACTACGTTTTTGAATCATTGTTGAAAACTTGATTCCGGCGGAGATTTTTTCATGCTGTCACGTGTCGGCATTTTCGATAAAAAAACAGAAATCCTGCTTGAAAAAGCAGGATTGCAGGATTATGTTATGACTTCCTGTGCCGAAGTGGCGGAATGGCAGACGCACTAGACTCAAAATCTGGCGCTCTTACGGGCGTAAGGGTTCAAGTCCCTTCTTCGGCACCATTTATCCGCAAGCATTTATGACTTTTTATATGGTGTAATTTCTCTTTTTTATGTATTTATTTTTTTCTTCCGGCTTTTTCCTGTTCTTTTGTATTCAATATAGCTTAATATAGTAGCGTGTAGTTAGATATATGGTATTTATCAAGTATATATGTACTACACCAAATTTACACCACTATTTTTTCACTTTGAGAAATAATTTTCAGACTCATTATCACGCTTTCAGAATTGCATTTTTTCAGCAAAATAATAAAAATGGGAGGCGGGGGGGAGTGTTTCGCCGGACTTTCCCGGACTCTTGCCGCGACAGACGGGGAAAGCCGTCTTTCAAGGCGATTCAGGGGAAATTCTGCGGACGCTAACGCGTAAAAGATAAGAGAAACAGAAAAACATTGCCCTGAATCTTTCAGGTCTTAAATGCCCTTTAAAACGCGATTATAAGGTAGACAGGAAAAGCCGTCTTTTAAGAGCTTGAAAAATCGGGTGTGAAGTGTAAAGTATGAAGCCGAATCACGAGTCGGCCGCCGCTGCGGTGGGAACACCAATTCCCAGGCGTCAATAGTAGAAAGAAAAACCGCGGCGATAGCCTGTACCGGGTGGTGCCGAACAGGTAAACGGACTCGTGATCCTTCGCCGCGGTCTTTGCCGGTCCTGTCCCGGTTGGCCGTCTGGCCTCCTGGCGACAGAACTTTTTTAATCTAGCCTAGAAATTCATTTTATCAACCCTCTCAATTCTTTGACCGAGCCAGCGCATTACATTTACGCATTGACTGTTTCCACATGCTTTATATCTGTGCCCGTCCGGACATAGTTCAGGCGGTTTGCCGCGCCATGCAATACGTGTATGATTGTCAGGGAACCCCATCAATCTTTCACATTCCAGCGGCATCAGGCGCCTGGCTTCAGGTTTATTTACGACATGCGGTTTTTCAGTCGTCAGGGTATAACATAGATCTTTATTGCAGAGCAGACGGCCGTAATTATCGCATCCGACAATATTGCCATGCAGACAATATACCGGATCAACCACAACAGGCATATAGTCGTTAACACGCGCGGCATGATCCCCTGTGACTGTCTGCGCGACATGACCATTACCGTTGCCGCGTGCATCAAATATAAACGGTGGACTTTTGTGCATCCGGTTCAAGAGAGTTGGCGCGATATTTTCCGCGGTTTCGGCGTTTGCGGCGACTCCTGACCGGCAGAACCACGACGCAGAGCCCTGTCCAGTGGTTCCGGCAGTATCTTCTGTCTCCGTTCGGCGCGGCGGATTATCCCTTGACATGCTTGCGCGGTCAAATAATACTGCGGCGGAATGTCGCCAGTCACCAATATATCCGACAACGAACAGACGCCGGCGTCTTTGAGGCAGAGCCCGCAGATATCCGTCCACTCGGACGTATTGAGCGTCAATAATTCTCCATGCCACGCCGTAGCAACCGGGCGCCGCCGTGATGATCCCGCCACGCTTCCAGCCTTTTTTCGGGACACTGACATTCCATCCGCAGAGCAACGATAAGAATCCGGCAAAATCTTTTCCGCAGTTACTTGATAATACTCCAGGGACATTTTCCCAGAGCAGCCAGCGACATTTAGCGCTGTATGCAAGTCTGGCAAATTCCAAAGATAAATTTCCGCGTTCGTCTGCGAGTCCTTTCCGCAGCCCTGCGATACTGAAAGACTGGCAAGGGGTTCCGCCAGTGAGAAGGTCAATTTTTCCAATGTTTTCTCCTTTGATTTTTGTAAAATCGCCCAAATTAGGCACATCCGGCCAACGCTGGCGCAGAACTGCACTGGGGAACGGTTCTATTTCGCTGAAAAACAGCGGTTTCCATCCCAGCGGTTCCCATGCCAGCGTAGCGGCTTCAACTCCCGAGCATACACTACCGTAGATCATAGTGCCGCTCCTGTCCGGTTCCGGAGAAAACTGCAGTAACGTCGATTGATTGACCGGCGGCACTGCAGATCACTCCGGAGAATACTGAATAACTTTTCAATATTCCTCCTTTGTTTTGTGTTATTTTTTGATTACATCCAGGCGCGCTTTTTCAGCGGTTACTTCCTGGCCTTTTGCATTTACATCATCCATCTGATCCGGAGGCGGTCCCTGGTGAGTATGGGCGGACAACGTTGCAAGAGCCGCGGCGGTCGTAGCCATGAAATCGGACATGATCTGCCACATGTTTTCCGCTGCGCTGCCGGTCCAGATTTTCGGCGCGATCGTGCTGATTTCCGCCGTCGCGTGGTCCGTCATGACCGCGCCGCTGGTACGGGAGATATTGGCGGCGGCCTGCTCGCTGATATTGGCACCGCTGATCCGGGCCATGTCTCCGCCCGCCCGGTCCGTAATCGTGACAGGAGTTGCCCGCAGCCAGTTGCCGGACGCGTCCACCTCCTGATACACGGCGGCGGTCTGCTGCCAGCGCTGACTCGTTTCGTCGATTTTCGGAAGTTTGAGTTTGCAGGGCAGCACTGACCGGACAAACGGTTTTGTCTGCATCCCGTATGCAAACGCGATTTCAACAATGGTTCCCGGCTGCGGGAGCGCCGCAAAACCGCGGTCCGGCGCCGCGCCTGTCATTGCTACCGGAACATCGCGCATCAACGGCATATCCGGATCCAGTTCCCCGTTCGGCAGCAGCAGCCGGACATCGACCGCGTAATAGGGCCGGAATTCGTCGCAGACTTCCCCCGTGGCAGGCGGATCGGGAACGTTCACGACTGCCGCAAACTGCGGAACATGCAATCCGGATGCAATTTCCGGATACATGCGGACAATGATTCTTCTGATGATTTTTTTCAGCATGGTAATTTCAGTTAAAAGTTAAGAATTAAGAGTTAAGAGTGATCAGTGATTCAGATAGCGAGATAGCGAAGTTGCGAGATTGCGAGATGAGGAAAGGGAAGAATCCCTTTCACCCTCTTTACTGCCCACTAACCACTGACCACTGACCACTATCTCGCAATCTCGCAATCTCGCAATCTCGCTATCTCATTCAAACACCAGGCGCATTTTTTCCCCCGCAACGTTGGTTTGTCCGATCCGGACCGCCTCCAGATCGCCGATTTTGATTTTGCGTCCCGGACGCAACGCCGGGACACAGGCGCAGGTGGCGCCGGACACACTCAATTCTGTGAAGAACGGTGCCGGAATGACAAGCGTCGTATCCGCACCGAGCAGTTCCTTGCCGGAACCGACAAAAACAGAGCCGTCCGCCTGGCTGCGGCAGAGATAATCGTCAATCTCAAGATGTTTGCCGATCACAGCCAAGGCGGCGGCAGCCGAACCCGGATTGAAAAAATGTGCAATCGGGGCGTCATACAAACCGGCATTGATTTTGCCGGTCTGAAACGCGATTCCCATTCTGGACGAAATTTCATCCAGGACGCGCCGCGCGGTTGTGTTCCTGTGCGCCAGCGGGCACCGGTTTTCCAGCAATGCGCTGTAATCGCGGGCGTAAATGCGAACCTGCCGCGCATCAATCCTTTTCGCGCTTGAAACATAACCGGTGAAATACCGTTCCGCGGCGCCGTTGATTCCCAGATCGAAACATACGGCGTCCCCCGGATTGACGGCTGATTCCGGCAGGACGGAAAAAACGGCGCTGCCCGGCGCGAAAAGATCCAGGACAACACTTTCCGATACGATTTTCACCGGCTTCCCGGCAATCTGCAAACGCTTTACAATCTTCATGACAGAATTTCAGTTAAGAGTTAAAAGTTAAGAGTTTTTTAGTGGTCAGTGATCAGCGTCAGATCGCAAGATAGCGAAGTTGCAAGATTGCGAGATGAGGAAAGGGAAGAATCCCTTTGAACCCTCTTTACTGCTCACTATCCACTAATCACTGACCACTAACCACTATCCACTGACCACTATCTCGCAATCTCGCAACTTCGCAATCTCGCAATCTTGCTTACTCCTCATGTTGCCGTTTCTTTTGCTATTTCATTAAGTTTCGCGGGGTCCATTGTCCCGACCTGCTTTTCACCGTCTTTCGCCGGTTCCTGATTCCGGACGGCTTCCCGTTCTTCCCGTTTTTCCGCGACTGTCTGGTATTCCTGCAGTTCAAACGACACATTATACACCAGCAGAATATCGTCTTCGGAGCTGTCAACGCTGCCGCTGAAAATTACTTCCCGGATTTTGCGCGCCGCACAATGGGCGTCTCCGTCGCCGATCTGGTAAATCGCCGGATTGCCGTCTTTGTCAAGCGCCAGAGCAGCTTCCAGAAGCGCCGTCAAATCCGCATGATTTTCCACGGGAATCTGACAGGACACGGATATTTTCTGCGGCTTGTTGCCGGCCGCGGCGAAACTCGATCCGGAAGAATCGCCGGACAGGTCTTTGCGGTCAAGCGGCAGGGAAATGCTGATTCTGATATTTTTCCCCGGAATGCTGAATGTTCCGCCGCTGCTTTTGTTGGATAAGATCATTGTTTTGCTCCCACGCCATCTGTCCCCACCTTGACTTCCAGGCTGCTGTTGCTCGCCTTGACGATTTTTGCCGCGGCGTCGCCGGTATCTTTATCTTTGACGGAAACATACCATACCTTGCGCCGCCCGAACCAGAAATCAATACTCGGCACCGGATTTTCCGCCGTGGCGGCTGCAAGGCATCCGCCTCCGCCCCAGGTATCGGAACCAGCGGCGACGGTCTTGTCTTTTGTGGCGTCGGTCACGCTGGCCACCATGGTACAGCCGGACACCAGCAGCAGGATGGCGGCGGCAAGGATCAGCGGCAGTTTATCCGCGTGCCGGATTGCGTAATAAATCGCGGCAAGAATCGCGCCGGTAATCACCGTCACGATTGATTTGATCACCGCTTTTTTACCACCCTGAAACGCCTTGTTCAGCTCCCTGATCTGATGTATTTCATCATCGGTAAACGGATTGTTTTCTTTCAGCAGTTCCCTGATTTCATCTTTGTCTTCTTCTGTCATGCTTTTCCCTTTCGTCTTTTTTCATGAGAAATGAGTAGAGTAATGGAGGAAAGGGAAAAATCCCTTTGGCACTCTCCCGATTCCAATTACTCATTTCTCATTATTCATTCCTCATTGCCTCAAATGTCACATATTTCCTGCCCTCCGCGATTGACTCCGCAGTATGCCGCTTCCAGACACTTCCGCCGGCAGCCCGGACAGCCAGCCACATTTTGTTGCGCTGATACCAGGACACGCCCCAGGTTTGCAGCATTTCCAGAAAAATATCATCGCATTCCGATCGTTCAAAGATTTCCGCCTGATAAATCGCGTCGTGTGCCAGAGCTGCCGCAATGATCCGATGATGCAGCGGATGGTAACACGCACTCCAGAACGGACGCGGAATACTGGCGCCGTCCCATTTGAAGCCGCGTGCAATATGCAGTGTTCCGCGTCCCGGCAGCACAATGGATATCTCTTTGTCAAGCAGTATTTCCGTATCTTCAAGCAGACACTTTTCCCGCCGGCAGTGATCGCAGTCCGGCGCCGTGCACATCAGATACGATATGTCAACAGGATTCGATATTGAATAGTTCATGTTTTCCCCTTTTTTCAGTTAAGAGTTAAGAGTTAAGAGTTAAGAGTTAAGAGTGGTCAGTGATTAGTGATTAGTGGTCAGTGGAGGAAAGGGCTGCCGCCCTTTGACCCGCTGGCCACTGCCCACTGCCCACTATCTCGCAATCTCGCAACTTCGCACTCTCGCTATCTTGCATTCATGCGGCGCAGGAATTCATTTTCATCAAGCATGTCGTTCCATTTCCTGATAAATGGCTCACACTGTTTCCAGATTCCGTGTGCGTCACGTTCCAGCGTGATTTCCCGCAACCCCGGCAGCGTGCAGATCGTGTAGAGGATCACGCCCATGCGCCGACGCTGGTATTTGTGGCGCAGCTCATGCACCGCCGTGGACACGATCAGCGCCGCCCAGTTCGAGAGCGCCGCCGGATGAGCCGTTATCATTGTTCCGACTGGACACGCGAAAAACTCCATCGGGTCGGCGTCGGCATATTCCGGCATCAGGTAGACTTTATTTTTGCAGAGCGACAGCCATGCGCCCATAATGCCGCCGCGCATACCCCAGCAGTATTTGTATTCGATTGCACTGTAATTGATCGTTTTCAGCCACAACCCCGCTTCGGTATCGGCATACTTCCGCAGATACCATAGCATCGCGTTCCGGTCAACCTGCGGCACCGGATACGATTTCAAAAGCGACAGACTCGTAAACATCATTCACCTTTCAGTTTTTTAGTTGTCAGTGATCAGTGGTCTGCGGTTGGCCCCGAAAACTGGACAACTTGACT
>ERZ1673738.3047-NODE-3047-length-19580-cov-36.369782_pt1 | contig 19580 bp, 18 predicted proteins | sample MGYA00580198_ERZ1673738 | MGnify/ENA primary metagenome ERZ1673738 (study PRJEB41218, sample SAMN15661784) | gut metagenome | host: Homo sapiens | place: Canada: London | collected 2015-08-20/2019-03-30 | study: EMG produced TPA metagenomics assembly of...
TGACCGCCGACACGGTGGCCATGAGCACCCCGCACGAGATCGAATACACCCTGACCTTTACTTTGGAGTAACCTTCCATGAAGCTGACCCGCGCTCAATTTTTAAAGGCACTGCCCGCCGCGGTGCTGGCGCTTGCAGGCTGCACTGCCGCGCCTACTGCACCGGCCGATACGGACGAGCTGGTGTTTGACCACGCCTACCCGCTGGACTACGCCACCCAGTTTACCGCCGACTGCTATGCGGACGGCTCTACCCTGCTGACCATCCCGGACGCACAGGCAAAGTTCCTTGTCCGGCCGGAAGGCGCTGCCACCCTGCGCACTGTGCCCGAGGGCGTGACCGTTTTGCAGCAGCCGGTGCAGAACCTCTATCTGGTGTCCACCTCGGTGATGGACCTGTTCCTTGCACTGGACGCACTGGACTGCATCGCTCTGAGCGGCACCCGCGCCGAGGGCTGGTATCTGGACGAGGCCCGGCAGGCCATGCTGGACGGGCGCATTGCCTATGCGGGCAAATACAGCGCCCCGGACTACGAGCAGATCCTTGCCGCGAATTGCGGCCTTGCCATCGAGAACACCATGATCTACCACACCCCGGAGGTCAAGGAGCAGCTGGAGCGCTTCGGCATCCCGGTGCTGGTGGAGCGTTCCAGCTACGAGAGCGGCCCGCTGGCCCGCATGGAGTGGATCAAATTCTACGGCATCCTGCTGGGCAAGGAGGAACTGGCACAGCAGGTGTTTGACCGACAGGCGGAGCGCATCGCTCCCCTGCTGGACCAGCAGTCTACCGGAAAGAGCTGCGCGTTCTTCTCTATCTCGGCCAACAATCTGGCCAACGTGCGCAAGGGCGGCGACTATGTGGCCCGCATGATCGAGATGGCCGGGGCCGACTATGTGTTTGCCGATCTGACCGACAGCGGCAACAGCCTTTCCACCATGAACCTGCCGCTGGAAGACTTCTACGCCGGTGCACGGGACGCCGACTTCCTGATCTACAACAGTACCATTGAGGGCGTTGTCTCCACCACCGACGAGCTGATGGCCAAGTGCTCCCTGCTGGCGGACTTCAAGGCTGTGCAGAATGGGCATGTCTGGTGCGTTGCCCAGAGCTTTTTCCAGCAGAGCATGGAATTGGCCGATTTTATCCTGGAGCTGCACCGTCTGTTCACCGAGGATGCGCCGGACGGATTGCAGTATTTCATTCACGTTGAGTAAGGAACCGCTTATGACCCGCAAAAAACGCTATCTGTTTTCTTATCTCCTGCTGGCGCTGGCGCTGGTGGTTCTGTTTGCCGCCAACCTGTTCTGGGGTAGTGTTGCCCTGACCCCCGGTGCCGTGCTGGCGGCCCTGACCGGCCGCGGGCAGGACGCACTGTCGGTGGGCATCATCACCCAGCTGCGCCTGCCCCGGGCCGTGATGGTGGTGTTGCTGGGCGCGGCACTCTCTGCGGCAGGCTATCTGCTGCAGACCTTTTTTGCCAACCCCATCGCCGGGCCTTTTGTCATGGGCATTTCCAGCGGAGCCAAGCTAGCCGTAGCACTGGTGATGGTGATGTTCCTGAACCATGGCCTGCTCACCAGCTCCCTCACCCTGATCCTGGCCGCCTTTGCGGGGGCTATGGCCGCCATGGCCTTTGTGCTGGCGGTGGCCCGTCGGGTGCAACGCATGAGCATTCTGGTCATCTGCGGCGTCATGATCGGTTACATCTGTTCCGCTGTCACCGAGTTCGTGGTGGCATTTGCACAGGACTCTAACATCGTCAACCTGCACAACTGGTCACAGGGCAGCTTTTCCGGCATGACCTGGGGCAATGTACAGGCGGCGGCACTGGTGGTGCTGCCTGCGCTGGCAGCAGCTTTCTGCCTCTCCAAACCCATGAGCGCCTACCAGATGGGCGAAGCCTATGCCCAGAGCGTGGGCGTGAACGTGAAGCGTTTTTCCCGGCTGCTGGTACTGCTTTCCAGTCTGCTGGCGGCCTGTGTCACGGCCTTTGCGGGGCCCATCTCCTTTGTGGGCATTGCAGTGCCGCATCTGGTCAAGCAGCTGCTGGGCAGCGCAAAGCCGCTGGTGGTGCTGCCGGGCTGCTGCCTGGGCGGGGCCGCCTTCTGTTTGCTGTGCGACCTGATCGCCCGCAGCCTGTTTGCTCCCACGGAGCTTTCCATCAGCGCGGTCACCGCCGTGTTTGGTGCGCCGGTGGTCATCGGGCTGCTCATCCGCCGGAACCGGGAGGGCGCACAATGAAGGAATTTCTCTGTGAAACGCAGGAGCTTGCCATCGGCTACGGCAAAATGCCGCTGGCCTCCGGCATTGCACTGGGGGCAAATCCGGGGCAGATCCTTGTCCTTGTCGGCCCCAACGGTGCGGGCAAATCCACCCTGCTCAAAACACTGGCCGGACAGCTGGCCCCGCTGGGCGGCACTGTGCTGCTGGACGGGCAGGACCTGACCGCCTACACCGGCACGGCCCGGGCGCAGAAGCTGGCCCTGATGCTGCCTCACACCCGCCGCACCGAGCTGACCACCTGCTTTGAGTTTGCCGCCGCCGGGCGCATCCCTTACACCGGGCGGCTGGGCATTCTGTCCGACGCCGACCGGCAGGCCGTGCAGGATGCACTGGAAATTGCCGGAGCTGCGCATCTCGCGGACCGGGACTTCAACTGCATCAGTGATGGGCAGCGTCAGCGTGTTTTGCTGGCCCGTGCCATCTGCCAGCAGCCTAAAGTGCTGCTACTGGACGAGCCCACCTCCTTTCTGGACATCAAGGGCAAGATCGAGCTGCTGACCATCCTGCAGAAGCTGGCCCATGAACAGGGCCTTGCGGTCATCGTAAGCCTGCATGAGCTGGACATGGCACAGAAGATCGCGGACGCAGTGGTGTGCGTGTTCCCGGACCATGTTTCCGGCGTGCTGACCCCGGATGCCGCCTTTGCCCCGGACAACATCCGTGCGCTTTATGCGCTGAGCGAAGCGCAGTACACGGCCCTGTTCGGGCAGACAAAACCTCAAAAGCCCACGTTCGAGCACTACGTCCGCAGCGGGCAGAAGCTGCTGCGCTGCGGCTATACCACCGGCACCTGTGCGGCGCTGGGGGCAGCGGGCGCGGCCCGGCTGCTGCTCACCGGCCATGCGCCGGAGACGGTGGCGCTGCGCACCCCAAAGGGCATCGTGGTGGAGGTAGCACCCCTGTTCTGCCGCCGCACCGACACTGGGGCCGAATGCGCCATTGAAAAGGACGGCGGCGACGACGTGGATGTGACCACCGGCCTGCCGGTGATCGCCACAGTGGAACTGCTGCCGGGCTGCACGGACATCCGCATCGACGGCGGCAGAGGTGTGGGCCGGGTGACCAAACCCGGCCTCGACCAACCCGTTGGTGCCGCCGCCATCAACCATGTGCCCCGGCAGATGATCGCCGAGGCCCTGCGCCGGGAGGCTGAAGCCGCCTGTTATACCGGCGGCTTTGCGGTGACCATTTCCATCCAGAACGGCGAGGAAGTGGCCCGGCGCACCTTCAACCCGCACATCGGGGTGGAGGGCGGCCTTTCGGTGCTGGGCACCAGCGGCATCGTGGAGCCCATGAGCCAGCAGGCCATCCTGGACACCATCCAGCTGGAAATGAACCAGGCTGTTTTGCGGGCCGGTACCCCAAAGCGGCTCATCCTTGCCCCGGGCAACTACGGACTGGACTACCTGCACGACGCCTACCCGGCCTTTGCGGCCATCCCGGTGGTCAAGACCTCCAACTTCATCGGAGATACGCTGGATATGGCGGCTTCCGCCGGGTTCGAACAGGTGCTGCTGGTGGGCCATGTGGGCAAGCTGGTCAAGGTGGCCGGCGGCATCATGAACACCCACTCCCACACGGCCGACTGCCGCACCGAGCTGTTCTGTGCCCATGCCGCCCTCTGTGGGGCAAGCCGGGAGCTGTGCGCGGCTTTGTACGCCGCCGCCACCACCGACGCCTGTCTGGAGCTGCTGGACACCGCCGGACTGCGCGCCCCGGTGCTGGAAAGCCTGCTGGATGCCATCCAACTGCACCTCGACCGCCGGGCGGGTGAAGCCTTCCGGGTGGGTGCAGTGCTGTTTTCCAACCAGCATGGGCCGCTTGGCGCAACACAAACTGCAAAGGAGCTGCTTGAACAATGGAACAACGCATGACCGGCACCTTTTACGGGGTCAGCGTCGGCCCCGGCGACCCGGAGCTGCTGACTTTGCAGGCCGTGCGTCTGCTGCGGCAGTGCCCGGTGCTGGCTGCGCCGCAGACCGCTTCCGGGCAGATGCTGGCGCTGGACATCGCCCGCCGGGCGCTGGGCAGCGAGCTGGACGGCAAGACCATTCTGCCCCTGCAGTTTGCCATGAGCCGGGACGCCGCCGTGCTGCGCACCTCTCACGAGACCGCTGCCAGCGCAGTGCGGCCTTTTCTGGATGCCGGGCAGGATGTGGCCATGCTGAACCTGGGTGACGTGTCCATTTATGCCACCTTTGGCTATCTGCAGGAGATCCTGCAGGCGCAGGGCTATGCCACCGCGATGGCGGCGGGTGTGCCCAGCTTCTGCGCGGCAGCAGCCCGGTTAAACCAGCCCCTTACCGGCGGCATGGACGCTCCGCTGACCATCGCCCCCGGCAGCCGGGCCGACGAGGTATTGGACGCCCCCGGCACGAAAGTCCTGATGAAAACCGGGCGTCAGCTGCCCGCCCTGCTGGACACCCTGGACGCCCACGGTGCGTTGAGCCGCAGCGCCCTCGTGTGCAGCTGCGGCCTGCCGGATGAAACGATCTTCCCCGACCTTTCGACTGCGCGCCCGCCGCAGGATGGCAGCAAGGCCGGATATTTTGCAACGGTACTGGTAAAGGAGTAACTGCTATGATACACTTTGTAGGCGCGGGGCCCGGTGCCCCGGACCTGATCACTCGGCGGGGCGCAGCCCTGCTGCAGGAGGCTGATTGCATCATCTACGCGGGCAGTCTGGTCAACCCGGCCCTGCTGGGACTGGCAAAACCCGGCTGCGCCATTTACAACAGCGCCGAGATGACGTTGGAACAGGTGCTGGATGTGATGCGCACCATGGAGGCAGACGGCAAAATCACCGTGCGCCTGCACACCGGCGACCCCTGCCTGTACGGGGCCATCCGGGAGCAGATGGATGCACTGGACGCCGACGACATCGCCTACGATGACACGCCCGGCGTGTCCAGCTTCTGCGGCGCGGCGGCGGCACTGAATGCCGAATACACCCTGCCCACCGTGAGCCAGACCGTGATCATCACCCGCATGGAAGGCCGCACCCCGGTGCCCGAGCGGGAAAAGCTGGCCAGTCTTGCCGCCCACGGGGCCACTATGGTGATTTTCCTGTCCATCGGTCTGGTAGACAAGGTGCAGGATGCTCTGCTGCAGGGCGGTGCCTACACGCCGGACACCCCCGCCGCCGTGGTATACAAGGCCACCTGGCCGGAGCAGAAAACCGTGCACTGTACCGTGGGTTCTCTGGCGCAGAGCGTGCACGACGCCGGCATCACCAAAACAGCGCTCATCGTGGCAGGCGATTTCCTTGGCACCCGGTACGAGCGCAGCAAGCTGTACGACCCCGGTTTTACCACCGAGTTCCGCAAGGGGTCCGACCAATGACCCGGGCCTATCTGGCCTTTACCGACACCGGTCTGGCACTGGCCCGGCGGCTGGCAGACGCCCTGCCCGGCAGTGTGGACCGCTGCGGCAGCGGCGGCGTCTCCCTTGCCGGGTGGACCGCCCTGCAGTTTGCGCAGAGCGACGCCCTTGTTTTTGTGGGAGCCGTGGGCATTGCGGTGCGGGCCATTGCGCCGCACTGCCGCAGCAAGGCGTCGGACCCGGCGGTGGTGGTACTGGACGAATGCGGCCGCTTTGCGGTGCCGGTGCTGTCCGGTCATCTGGGCGGTGCCAATAACCTAGCCCGTGCACTGGCCGCCGTGTGCGGAGCCGTTCCGGTGATCACCACGGCCACCGACGCCCACGGCATTTTTGCGGTGGACGAGTGGGCAAAGCACCAGAACTGCATGGTGCTGGAAGCGGAGCGCATCAAGCATGTCAGCAGCAAGCTGCTGGCCGGGCAGTCGGTGCGGTTTGCCGCTGAGTTTCCCGTGCAGGGCACCCCGCCCGCCGGGGTGGATCCTGCACGGACCCCTGCCGAAGCCGATTTTGCCCTTACCCTCTCCCCTGCCGGGGACGCTTTGCATCTGGTGCCCCGCATCGGGGTGCTGGGCATCGGCTGCCGCAGGGGGACATGTGCCGAGCAGTTGGAAGCCGCCTTTGCTGACTTCTGCGCCCGGCACAGCCTTGCCCCGGCGTGCATCACGGCGGCGGCCAGCATCGACCTGAAGGCCGACGAGGCCGGGCTGCTGGCGTTCTGCCGGGCCCACGGCTGGCCCATCACATTTTATTCTGCGGAGCAGCTGCGGGCACTGTCCGGGCCGTTCACACCATCTCCCTTCGTGCAAAGCGTCACCGGGGTGGACAACGTGTGTGAGCGGGCCGCTGTGCTGGCGTCCGGCGGCTGCATCCGCATCCCGAAACAGGCGGGCGGCGGTGTGACCCTTGCGCTGGCGCTGTGCCCCTATGCCCCGGACTGGAGGTGGCAGAATGGCTGATATCGTATATGTGGTCGGACTTGGCCCCGGCGACCCGCAGTTTTTGACCGCACAGGCGCAGAGCGCCCTGGAAGAAGCCGAGGTGCTGTGCGGCTATCCGGTCTATCTGGATCTGGTACGCCCCTATTACCCGGAAAAAGAATATTATGCCACCGGTATGACCAAAGAACTGGACCGCTGCCGCTGGGCACTGGAAACTGCCCACAGCGGCCGGACTGTGGCTCTGGTGTGCAGCGGTGACGCCGGAGTGTACGGCATGGCCAGCCCCCTGCTGGAGCTGGCCGAAGGCTGCCCGGACGTGACCGTGGAGGTGGTGCCCGGCCTGACTGCCGCCCTGAGCGGCGGCGCGGTGCTGGGTGCCCCGCTGGCCCATGATTTCTGTGTGCTCTCTCTTTCCGACCGGCTCACTCCGTGGGAGGTCATCGAAAAGCGGCTGGCCGCAGCGGCCATGGGCGATTTCTGCATGGCGGTGTACAACCCTTCTTCCAAGGGGCGGCCGGACTATCTGGCCCGGGCCGTGCGCATCCTGCTGCAAAACGGCAAGGCCCCGGACACCGTCTGTGGACTGGTGCGCAACATCGGCCGGGAGGGCCAGAGCGCTCAGGTGCTGACGCTGGCCCAGCTGGAGCAAATGCCCGTGGATATGTTCACCACCGTGTACATCGGCAACCGCAACACCCGGGTGCTGCAGGGCCGCATGGTCACGCCGCGGGGGTACCGCGTATGAGGGCAGTGGTGTTCAGCGGCACCACCGAGGGCCGCATTTTTTCCCGGCAGCTGGCCCAGCTTGGGGCGGACGTTCTGGTGAGCGTGGCCACCCCGCTGGGCAGCGAGGAACAGGGCAGCTTTGCCGGCATCACAGTGCACTGCGGCCGGTTGACCCCGGACGAGATGGCCGCCCTTGTGCAGGGAGCCGACCTGTGCGTAGACGCCACCCACCCCTATGCGGTGGACGCCACCCGCAACATCCGCACGGCCTGCCGCACCGCCGGGGTGGAATATCACCGGCTGCTGCGTGCGCAAAGCCCCCTGCCTGCCGGGAGCATGGTGTTCCAGTCGGCGGCACATGTGGCGGATTTTCTGGTCCAAACGCAGGGCAATGTCCTGCTGGCCACCGGGGCCAAGGAGCTGCCTGCCTTTGCGCAGCTGGCCCCGGAACGGCTGTACCCCCGTGTGCTGCCTACACTGGACGGCATTGCCGCCTGCGAGGCCGCGCACATCCCCCACAAGAATATCCTTGCTTTGCAAGGGCCGTTCTCCTACGCGCTGAACCGAGCCCTGCTGGAGCAATTCTCCATTCGCTTTCTCGTGACCAAGGACGGCGGGGCCGCCGGTGGCTTTGCCGAGAAAGCGCAGGCTGCCGCCGACACCGGCGTCCAGCTCATCGTGATCCGCCGCCCGGCCGAGACCGGTGAGACGGCAGACCAGATCCTGACCCGCTGCAGGGAGGTGCTGAAAGGATGATCACACTCATTGGTATGAGCTCCGGCACCCCCGGCAGCCTGACCGCACAGGGTCTTGCCGCCCTGCAGGGTGCCGACCGCATTCTGGGTGCAAAGCGTCTGCTGGCTGCTCTGCCGGAGGGCTGCACCGGAAACCGGCAGGCCCTGTACAAACCGGACGAAATTCTGGCCTGTCTGGCCGCGCACCCGGACGAGGAAATTGCGCTGGTGTACAGCGGCGATACCGGGTTCTACTCCGGCGCATCCCAGCTGCTGCCCATGCTGCGGGCCTTTGGCATCTCCTGCCGGGTGCTGCCCGGCCTTTCCAGCGTACAGCTGCTGGCCGCCGCCGTAGGCCGCCCCTGGCAGGACTGGACTCTTGTTTCTGCCCACGGCTGTGCCTGCGACCCGGTGTCCGCCTGCATGAACCATAAAACCGTATTCTTTCTCACCGGCGGGGCCGAGACCCCGGCCACCCTGTGTGCCGCACTGACCGCCGCCGGGCTGGGCGATGCCCACGCCCTTGTGGGCGAAAACCTTGGCACGCCCGACGAAAAGATCCACTTTGGCACCGCGCAGGAACTGGCCGGGCAGACCTTTGCTTCCCTGAGCGTCCTGCTGGTGGAACATGCCGTGCACCCGGAACGCCGCACCCCCGGCCTGCCGGATGAGGCCTTCATCCGGGGCGAGGTGCCCATGACCAAGCAGGAAGTGCGGGCCGCCGCGCTGGCCAAACTGGCCGTGCGACCCGCCGATACCCTGTGGGACGTGGGGGCCGGTACCGGCAGCGTGAGCGTGGAGCTGGCACTGGCCGCCCCGCAGGGGCATGTGTATGCGGTGGAGTGTGAGCCGGACGCCTGCGCCCTCATCCGCCGGAACCGCGAAAAATTTGCGGCGTGGAACCTCTCCCTCATTGAGGGCCGTGCCCCTGCCGCACTGGAAGCCCTACCTGCCCCGGATGCCGTGTTCATTGGCGGCACCAAGGGCAGCATGGCCGCGGTGGTGGACACGGTTCTGGCCAAAAACGCCAATGCGCGCATCTGCATTGCCGCCATTGCGCTGGAATCCCTGAGCGCCGCCATTGCAGCCCTTACGGCTCATGGCCTTTCCGCTGAGGTGACCCAGCTTGCCGTGAGCCGTACCAGACCGGCAGGCAGGCTCCACCTGCTGACCGCCAACAACCCCATTTTTCTGATCACGGGAGAACGCAAATGATGCAGTTCGTCATCGCCGCACCGCGTTCCGGCAGCGGCAAGACCACCGTCACCTGCGCCCTGCTGGCCGCTTTGAAAAAGCGGGGCATGGACCCCTGCGCCTTCAAGAGCGGGCCGGACTACATCGACCCCATGTTCCACCGGTCGGTGCTGGGGGTGGAGAGCCACAATCTGGATCTTTATCTTTCTGCCAAAAATACGGTACGGGAACTGTACGCCCATTATGCCGCCGGACACGGGGCTGTGGTGTGCGAAGGGGCCATGGGTTTTTACGATGGGCAGGGCCTGACCACCCGCGCCAGTGCCTGGGAACTGGCCGATGCGCTGGACCTGCCGGTACTGTTGGTGGTACAGCCCAAGGGGGCCAGTGTGACGCTGGCAGCAGAGATCCAGGGCCTTGTGCATTTCAAACCGGAGAGCCACATTGCAGGCATCCTGCTGAATGCCTGCTCCGAAAAGCTCTTCCGGATGCTCAAGCCCCTGCTGGAAACCGAGACCGGCCTGCCGGTGCTGGGGTATCTGCCCCGCCTGCCGCAGGCGGTGGTGGAGAGCCGCCATCTGGGCCTGAAAACCGCCGGAGAGATTACCGATCTTGCCCAGAAGATCGGCCTGTTGGCCGATGCGCTGGAAGCAAATCTGGACTGGGCAACACTGGAAGCGCTGACCGAACGACCGGCTCCTGCCCCGGTGCCATCGCCTGCTCTGCAAACGGCGGGCGTCCGCATTGCTGTGGCACAGGATAAGGCATTCTGCTTTGCCTACGCCGAAACGCTGGACTGCCTGCGCACTGCCGGAGCAGAGCTGGTGTTCTTCAGTCCGGTGCACGACACCACCCTGCCGGAGGACATCTGCGGGCTGTATCTGCCCGGCGGCTACCCGGAACTGTATGCCCGGCCGCTGAGCGAAAACAAAACCATGCGCGATGCCATCCGGGATGCCGTGAATGGCGGCCTGCCCACGGTGGCAGAGTGCGGCGGCTTTCTGTATCTGGGGCAGACGCTGGAAGATGCCAGCGGTACCGCCTGGCCCATGGCAGGCGTTCTGCCCGGCAAAGGCGTCAAGGTGGGGCGGCTGGTGCGGTTTGGCTATGCCGACATGACCGCCAAAGCCGACAGCCTGCTGTTCCATGCCGGAGAGCATTTGTATATTCACGAATTCCACCACTGGGATTCCACCGACAATGGTTCGGGCTTTTCCGTTTGGAAAAGCGAAAAAGTACAGTGGAAATGCGGATTTGCAAGCATGAGTTTGTACGCCGGTTTCCCGCATCTTTACTGGGCAGGCACTCCCCTGCCCTGCCGCTTTGTGAGCGGTGCAAAGTTCTATCAACGACAAAAGAGAAACACACATGACTGAAACGGAACTGAAAACTTTACTTTCCGGCATCACTCCGCCGGATGAAGCTGCCCGCGCCGCCGCCCACGCCCACTGGGCCGGGTTGGCCAAACCTCTGGGCGGGCTGGGCGCACTGGAAACTTTGCTGGAAGATGCCGCCGCCCTCACCGGCAGTGCGGCGCTGGATGTTTCCCGCCGGGCTGTGCTGGTGCTCTGCTCCGACAACGGCGTGGTGGCTCAGGGCGTGAGCCAGACCGACCAGAGCGTGACCCGCGCAGTGGCGGAGAATCTGGCTGCCCGGCGTACCAGCGTGTGCCAGATGGCCCGTACTGCCCACTGCGATGTGGTGCCCGTGGACATGGGCATGGCCGGAGACCCGGTGCCGGGGGTGGCAGACTGCCGCATTGCCGCCGGTACTGCCGATTTCACGCAGGGTCCCGCCATGACCCGCGCCCAGGCTGTGGAGGCCGTCGGCCGGGGCATCCGGCTGGTGCAGGAGCAGAAAGCTGCCGGTGTGCAGCTGCTGGCCACCGGCGAAATGGGCATTGGCAACACCACCACTTCCAGTGCGGTGGCAGCGGTGCTGCTGGGCCAGCCGGTGGAACGGATGACCGGCCGGGGAGCCGGCCTTTCGGATGAAGGGCTGGCCCGCAAGGTGGATGCCATCTGCCGGGGCATCCTGCGCAACAAGCCGGACCCCACAGACCCTCTGGACGTGCTGGCCAAGCTGGGCGGCTTCGATCTTGCCGGGCTGTGCGGCGTCTTTCTGGGCGGTGCGCTGGAAGGCGTGCCCGTGGTAATGGACGGCTTCATCAGCGGCGTGGCGGCCCTGTGCGCCGTGCGGCTGTGCCCTGCCGCGGCCAAAGCGGTGTTTGCCAGTCACTGTTCCTCGGAGCCTGCCGCCCGTCTGGTGCTGGATGCACTGGGCAAGGCCCCGCTTCTCACCGCCGGGCTGCATCTGGGCGAGGGCACCGGCGCTGTGGCCAGCCTCCCGCTGTGGGACATGGCACTGGCGGTGTACGACCACTGTTATTCCTTTGCGGAGGGCGGCATCACGCCGTACACCCCGCAATGCTGACGCTGGTGATCGGCGGGGCGGCCAGCGGAAAAAGCGAATACGCCGAGAGTCTGGTACTGCGCAGCACTCTGCCGCGCTATTATCTGGCCACCATGCAGGTGTGGGACGCCGAATGTGCCGCCCGGGTGGAAAAGCACCGCAGAATGCGGGCGGCAAAACAGTTTGAAACGGTGGAGTGCCCCCTGCATCTGGACGCCGTGCATCTGCCCGCCTGTGGTACCGCGTTGCTGGAAGATCTGGGCAACCTGACTGCCAACGAGCTCTATGATCCCGCCGGGGCCGGGCCGCAGACCGCGCAGGCCATTCTTTCCGGGCTGGACGCCGTGTATGCCCAGTGTGAAACCCTGATCGTCGTCTCCAACGAGGTGTTCAGCGGCGGGGCCGACTACGCAGGCGACACCGACCGCTATCTGCTGGCGCTGGCGCAGGTGAACAATGCGCTGGCCGCCCGGGCCGACGCCGTGGTGCGGGTGGTGTGCGGCATCCCTGTTTATTATAAAGGAGTGGAAAAATGATCGTTTTGCAGACCGTTGCCGTGGCGTTCGCCATGTTTTCGGCTGTGCCGATGCCGCAGTTCAACTGGACCGAAAAGAACATGCGGTATGCGATGTGCGCCTTCCCGCTCATCGGGGTGGTCATCGGGCTGCTGTGGTTCCTGTGCGGCGTGCTGCCCCTGCCGGGTGCGGCGCGGGCGGCGGGATTCTGCCTGATCCCGGTCTGGGTCACCGGCGGCATCCATCTGGACGGCTACGCCGACACCTGCGACGCACTTTCGAGCTACGGCGACCGGGAAAAGAAGCTGGAGATCTTAAAGGACCCTCACTGCGGGGCCTTTGCCGTGATCCGTCTGTGCAGCTACTTTGCGGCCTATCTGGCCCTGTGCGCCTGTGTACAGTTCACCCCGCAGGCAGGGCTGCTTTGGATGATGGCATTGGTGCTGGAACGGGCGCTCTCCGGCTATGCGGTGGCGGCGTTCCCCATGGCAAAGAACACCGGCCTTGCCCACACCTTTGCCTCGGCAGCCGACAGAGCCACTGTACGCCGGGTGCTGGCCCTTCTGGCCGCTGTACTGTGCTGTGCCATGCTGGCACTGGGTGGTTGGGCGCTGGTGCTGGCCGCACTGGCTGTGCTGTGGCGGTACCACGCCGTTGCCTGCAAGCAGTTCGGCGGCATCACCGGTGATCTGGCCGGGTGGTTTTTGCAGAAAACCGAGATCTGGATGCTGGCGGCACTGTGTGCCTGCCAGTGGGGAGGGCAGTTATGATCTTTATCACCGGGCCGCTTTACAGCGGCAAGCGCACCTTTGCCAAGACCCTGCCCGGACGGTGCATCTGCGATGTACAGGAGCTGGCCACCGGGGCCGAAAATCTGGAAAAACTCGCGGACGAGCTGTCCGCTTACGATATCGTGCTTGCCACCGAGGTGGGCGGCGGCGTGGTACCCATGGACCCCGCCGAACGTGCCGGACGCGAAGCCGCCGGGCGGCTGGCCTGTCTGCTGGCCGCACGGGCAGACTGCGTTGTGCAGATGTTCTGCGGCATCCCCACCGTTCTGAAAGGAGAACTGCCAACATGCTGATCTATTTCCTGCGCCACGGCCTGACCGAATACAACGCTGAGAAGCGCTATCAGGGCCAGCGGGACATCCCGCTTTCTGCCGCTGGCCGCGCGATGCTGCGCAAGGCAGACATCGAGCCTCGAACCGTGTACATCACCCCGCTGTGCCGCACCCGGCAGACCGCCGAGGTGCTGTTCCCCACTGCAAAGCTGGTGGTGGTGGACGGCCTGAAGGAGATGTGCTTTGGCAGCTTTGAGGGCCGCAATTACATTGAGATGGAGCACGACCCGGACTATCTGGCCTGGGTAGCCGCCAACTGTGAGAGCCCCTGCCCGGACGGCGAGACCAAGGCCTCTTTTTCTGAGCGCATCTGCCGCGCCTTTTCGGCACTGGTAGACAAGGCACTGGCCGACGGCGAAGAATTGCTGGTCATCCTGGCCCACGGCGGCACCCAGATGGCCGCGTTGGAGCGCTACGCCCTGCCCCATAAAGACTACTACGAATGGTGCGGCCCCAACGCGGGCGGCTTTGTGCTGGACGCCGCCGACTGGGCCGACAAGCGGGTGCTGCACCTTATAAAGACCGTGCAGTACACCAGGGAGGCCGACGTATGACCGGGCTGGCCGTTCTGGGCGGCTTTGTGCTGGACACCCTCTTCGGCGACCCCGCGTGGCTGCCCCACCCGGTGGTTCTCATGGGCAAGGCCATCTCCGCACTGGAAAAGCGCCTGCGCGCCCGCCTGCCCAAAACGCCCCAGGGCGAACTGCTGGGCGGCGGCATCGTGGCTTTTTGCCTGCCGGTGGGCACCTTTGTGTGCACCGGCCTTGTCTGCCTGGGCGCAGCAAGGCTCAGCCCGTGGCTGGGGCTGGCCGTACAGATGTTCTGGTGCGGGCAGGCACTGGCCGCAAAGGGCCTTGCACAGGAGAGCATGAACGTGCACAAAGAGCTTGTGAAGGGCGACCTGCCCGCAGCCCGCAAGGCTGTGAGCCGTATTGTGGGCCGCGACACCCAGAATCTGACCGCTGAGGGTGTGACCAAAGCCGCCGTGGAGACCGTGGCCGAAAATGCCAGCGACGGCGTGATCGCGCCGCTGCTGTATATGCTCATCGGCGGGGCACCGCTGGCGCTGACCTACAAGGCCATCAACACCATGGACAGCATGCTGGGCTACAAAAACGAAAAGTACCTCTACTTCGGCCGCATCCCCGCCAAGCTGGACGACGCGGCAAACTATCTGCCAAGCCGTCTGGCGGGTCTGCTGTGGTGCGCGGCGGCGGCCCTGACCGGCAACAGCGCCAAAGGGGCGTGGCGTATCTGGCGGCGGGACCGGCGCAACCATGCCAGCCCCAACAGTGCCCAGACCGAGAGCGCGTGTGCCGGAGCACTGGGCGTGCAGCTGGCCGGGCCTGCCTACTATTTTGGGGAATATTACCCCAAGCCTACCATTGGCGACGCCCTGCGTCCCATTGAGCCGGAGGACATCCGCCGCGCCAATAAAATGATGTATGCCGAAAGCCTGCTGGCCCTGCTGCTGGGGCTGGCGATCCGAGGGGTGATCTTATGACACAGCTGACACACGGCGGCGACTGGGCCGGATATCGGGCACAGTACGGGCACGACGCGCTGGATTTTTCGGCCAACGTGAGCCCGCTGGGCCTGCCGCAGGGCGTGGCGAACGCCATTGCTGCTGCCCTGCCTCACGCCGACCGCTACCCCGACCCCCTGTGCCGGGCACTGCGGGCAAAGCTGGCCCCGCACGAGGGGATCCCGGCAGAATCTATCCTCTGCGGCAACGGCGCGGCAGACCTGATCTTCCGGCTGGCGTGGGCGGCAAAACCCCGCACCGCGCTGGTGACCGCCCCCACTTTTGCCGAGTACGCCGCCGCGCTGGAAAGTGCGGGCTGTGCGGTGCGGCGACATTTTCTGCAGGCAGAGGTCGATTTTGCCGTGACGGATTCCATCCTCTCCTCCATCACGCCGGAGGTGGACATGGTATTTCTCTGCCAGCCCAACAACCCCACCGGGCAGCTCACGCCGCTGCCCCTTGTGGAGCGCATCCTGCGCCGGTGCGAAGCCTGCGGGGCACTGCTGGCGGTGGACGAATGTTTTCTGGATTTTCTGCCCGACTGCGACACCTTGACCGCCAAAACCCTGCTGGACAGCAAAAATCTGCTGATCCTCAAGGCCTTTACCAAGCTGTACGGCATGGCCGGGGTGCGGCTGGGGTACTGCCTGTGTGCCAACACGGCCCTGCTGGAAGCCATGCAGGCCGCCGGGCAGCCGTGGGCAGTGTCCAGTCTGGCGCAGGCCGCCGGGCTTGCCGCACTGGACGAAACGGCCTATGTGGCACAGGTGCGGGCACTCATTGCGCAGCAGCGGCCCCGGCTCACGGCCGGGCTGCGGGCACTGGGCCTGCGGGTGCTGGACGGCCGAGCAAACTACCTGCTGTTCCAGGGGCCGGAAACGCTGGGCGATGCCCTACGGCAGTGGGGCGTGGTGCTGCGCAGCTGCAGCAACTACCCCGGGCTGGACGGCAGCTGGTACCGCACCGCCGTGCGTACCGGGCCGGAAAACGATGAACTGTTAAAGACCCTTGCGGAGGTACTGGCATGAACAAAGCAACCTGCATTATGGTGCAGGGCACCATGAGCGGTGCAGGCAAAAGCCTGCTGTGCGCCGCACTGTGCCGCATTTTTGCACAGGACGGCTACCGGGTGGCTCCTTTCAAGAGCCAGAACATGGCCCTGAACAGCTTTGTGACCCGGGACGGGCTGGAAATGGGCCGGGCGCAGGTGGTGCAGGCGCAGGCCGCCGGGATGGAACCGGACGTGCGCATGAACCCCATCCTGCTCAAACCCAGCAGCGACACCGGCAGTCAAGTGATCGTGAACGGCGAGGTGCGGGGGCAGATGCCCGCCGCCGCCTACTTTAAAATGAAGCGGTCGCTGATCCCGGACATCCTTGCCGCCTACAACAGTCTGGCCGAAGAGGTGGACATCATCGTCATTGAGGGAGCTGGCAGCCCGGCCGAGATCAACCTGAAAGCCGACGACATTGTGAACATGGGCCTTGCCAAGCTGGTGGACGCCCCTGTGCTGCTGGCCGGAGACATCGACCGGGGCGGCGTCTTTGCACAGCTGTACGGCACGGTGGCCCTGCTGGAGCCGGACGAGCGGACCCGCATCAAGGGGCTGCTCATCAACAAGTTCCGGGGCGACGTGGAGATCTTGCGTCCCGGCCTTGCCATGCTGGAAGAAAAAACGCAGCTGCCGGTGCTGGGGGTCATCCCCTACCTGAAGGTGGACATTGAGGATGAGGATTCCCTTTCCACCCGGCTGGAGGCAGGGCGAGCCGTCAAACCACTGGATGCGGCCATTCTGCGCCTGCCGCACATCTCCAACTTCACCGACTTCATGCCGCTGGAACAGCACCCGCTGCTGGGGGTGCGCTATGTGCAGAGCCCCCGCCAGCTGGGCACGCCGGATGTGGTGATCCTGCCCGGCACCAAAAACACCATAGACGACCTGCTGTGGCTGCGTCAGTGCGGGCTGGAAGCGGCGGTGCTCAAGCTGGCCGCGCAGGGCACCCCTGTGTTGGGCGTGTGCGGCGGCTACCAGATGCTGGGGCACACCCTTGCCGATCCGGACGGCGAAGAAAGCGGCACCCCCTGCACCCTGCGCGGGCTGGCGCTTCTGCCCACGGACACCGTGTTCAACGCCGAAAAGCAGCTGCGCCAGACCCATGCCACCGCCGAGGCCATCCCCTTTGCCGGGGCAAAGCTGACCGGCTACGAGATCCACGCCGGGCGCACGACAGTGCAGGGCAGCCCGTTCTGCATTCTGGCCGACGGCACGCCGGAAGGGTGTGTGCAGGCCAATGTGTTCGGCACCTACCTGCATGGGCTGTTTGACACCGGCGAGCTGACCGAAAAGCTCACCGCATTTTTGTGCAAAAAGAAGGGCATCTCCCCCGCCGACGCACCGTTGCTCTCGATGGAGCAGTACCGGCAGCAGCAGTTCGACCTGCTGGCCGACGGCGTGCGGGCCGCGCTGGACATGGATGCCGTATACGCCGCCATGGGCATGGACCGCAAAGGAGGGAACCGCGTATGACCCCGCAGCATCATCTGCCCGCCGACATCGAGCGGACAAGCCTTTCCATCATCACAGCCGAGCTGGCGGAACTGGGCCTGACGCCTCCGCCGGAAACCGCCGCCGTGGTCAAGCGGGTGATCCACACCACCGCCGACTTTGACTATGCCCGGAATCTGCGCTTCACCCCCGGTGCCGTGGCGGCCGGGGTGAAGGCCCTGCGGGCGGGCACTCCCATCATCACCGACACGAACATGGCGCTGGCCGGCATCACCAAGCCCGGCCTTGCCCGCCTGGGCGGCACGGCCCTGTGCTACATGGCTGACCCGGAGGTGGCCGCCCTTGCCAAAGCAGGCGGCACCACCCGGGCGGTGGCTTCCATGCAGCGGGCCGCGCAGGAGCACCCCGGTGCCGTGCTGGCCGTGGGCAACGCCCCCACCGCCCTGCTGACCATCGCCGACCAGATCGAAGCCGGGCTGCGTCCTGCACTGGTCATTGGCGTACCGGTGGGGTTCGTGAATGTGGTGGAGAGCAAGGAGCGGCTGTTTGCCACCTGCAAAGCCTTTGGCGTACCCGCCATCGTGGCCATGGGCCGCAAGGGCGGCAGCAACGTGGCCGCCGCCATCTGCAATGCCCTGCTCTACTCTGCCGCCGAAATGCTGGACCCCACGGCCCGGGGCTGGCGGTGACCTGTTTTTGACCGGAATACGCAAAAAGGACAGAACTGCTGTCATGCAGTTCTGTCCTTTTTCTTGTATTCGTTCAGGGGCTCACCGGGTAAATCTCGGTTGACGGTCTCTCATTTTCGGGGGGGGGTAACAAGGTACTTCCGGACAGCACGCTCCAGCACCGCAATGTCCACCGGCTTGGACAGATGCTCGTCCATACCGGCTTCCTAGCTCTTTTCCATGTCCTCGGTGAAGGCGTTTGCGGTCATGGCAGAGAAAGCCCCGGCGGCCTGCCGCGTTTGCAGCATACCGCCGGGACCTTTATCGAATTGCAAAATACAGATCTGCGCAAGCGGGACCGCACTGCCCGCCAACCATGCTGCCCCCGCGCAAAGGACCAGTTTTCCAGAGGCCGCCTGCTTCAAGCGGACGTTCAGAACAAGCTGCCTGTGCCCCGCTTGACCGTACCCGGGCAGTCTTCAAAGGCATCCTCTGCGATCTCGGTATCGTCCGACAAAACGGCAATGTTCTGCAGAGAGTAACATTCCCAAAACGCATGCTCTCCGACTTTTTCCACTCCCGCCGGGATCACGATCCGTTTGAGCGCCCAGCAATGCGCAAATGCGTCCTCCCCGATCTCGTTCAACTCCTCCGGCAGTTGAACTTCCTGCAGAGACTGACAGTAGTAAAACGCTGCTCGTTCGATTTGTCTCACCTGCGCGGGAATCGTGACCTTCTGCAGAGAACGGCAATATTCAAATGCGTCATCCTGCAGTTCTTCCAGCCCGTCCGGCAGCTGCGCTTCCAGCAAGGATGTGCAGTTCTCAAAAGCCCCCCGACAAAGCCGTTTCAGGCTGGCCGGCAGAACGATTCTAGTCAGGGTGTCGCAGTCCTCAAACGCAAACATTCCGATTTGTTCCAGTCCTTCCGGCAGATGGACTTCCTGCAGAGCCCTGCAGGACTGAAAAACTGCCGTTTCGATGCATTTTACGCCGACAGGAACGGTGATCTGCCTGAGCGACCGGCATCCACTGAATGCGTCACTTCCAATTTCTTTCAGTCCATCCGGCAGCCGGATCTCCTGCAGAGCTTCGCATTCACTGAATGCGCTCCTCCCGATCAATTCCAGTCCATCCGGCAGCCAGATCTCCTGCAGGGCGGTGCATTCACAGAACGTTTTCTCCCGGATGGACCTTACTCCCTCAGGGATCACGATCCGTTTGAGAGAACTGCACCCCTCAAATGCGCTTTTCCCGATTTCTTCCAGTCCTTCCGGCAGTTCGATCTCCTGCAGCGACATGCAATTCACAAAGCACTCCTTTGCAATGGCTGTCACTCCGGCAGGCACGATCACGCAGGCGTCGGTCCCGTGGTATTTCTTCAGGACCGTACCGCCCTCGGCAAGGTCCATCGGGCCGGATCGTTTCACTCCCTCAACAGGGTCCTCCGGACGTTTCACGACGCCCGGACAGTTCCGAAAGGTATCCGTCTCAAAGGTGGTGTCCTTAGACAACAGCGTAATCTCCTGCAGGGCGGTGCAATCCTGAAATGCTTCCAACTCGATCTGCTTCACAC
>ERZ1673738.3050-NODE-3050-length-19569-cov-5.250846_pt1 | contig 19569 bp, 12 predicted proteins | sample MGYA00580198_ERZ1673738 | MGnify/ENA primary metagenome ERZ1673738 (study PRJEB41218, sample SAMN15661784) | gut metagenome | host: Homo sapiens | place: Canada: London | collected 2015-08-20/2019-03-30 | study: EMG produced TPA metagenomics assembly of...
TGGGGGTGATCGGCGAGCTCGTCACGGATCACCTCGATAAACGTCTGCATGGCCTCCTCAAAGCCGCGTTTGCTTTTCATGCGCACCTTACTCAGAATTTCGACGCCCTCCTGTCCGGGGCGTGCAAACGAAACGGCGCACTTGGTTCCTCCGATATCGATTCCAGCTACTACTTTCATGTAAACCCCTTCCTCTCCGTCCTTATTGGGCATGCACGCTGTCCTCGATCAGATTCACCTCAACCGGCGCGGAGCCGTCGGAGGGGAACAGGAAGGTCTTGATCTCACAGGGAGAGAACTGCGCCGTGACGCTGCCGGAGCTTCCCAGGGAAATAGTAGCCTGCGCAGGCTTGTTCTGCGTCTCATACGCGCGAACAATCCGGCCTCTGCCGTCCTCCGACTTCTTAAACGCGGTGACAAGAACATTCTCACAGTCGCAGGTGAGGAAGCTCGCACGCTGCGGCAGCTCCCCGTCGTGGAAGGTTTCCAGAACGGTGATCGGCTGCTGGTTCAGCTCCCAGCCCGCGCGCACCACGCCTGCGTCCTCCCAGTTGCCGTGGTGGGGCAGAATGCTGTAGGTAAAGGTCTGAATCCCCTGATCGGTGTAGGAATACTCCAGATCGTCGTGCGGCACATACGGCATATGGTGCGCGTAAATCGGGCTGCGCAGCACGGTCAGGCCCAGCACGTTCTTCGCGACGCTCGCGGAGTATTTGCCGTCGTTGAGCAGGGCGACGCCGGCGGTGTAGCCGTTCCCCTTGCCGGGAACAAGACCGGACACGTCCACCCAATTCTGCATCGGCTCCTCCTCGGCATTGCCCTCGCGCTCGATGAAGCCGTACGGGATTTCATAGGTATTGCGGTTAAACATGGCGTTCACGGGGAACAGGAGCTTGACAAGCCGGTGTCCGCCGCGCCAGTCCATCTTCACGCGCACATCGATCTGCTTTTTGTCGGGATACACGATGAAGTCCTGGATCATGCGGGCTTCCTCATACCGCGAGACAACGCGCAGGATCGTACGCACCGGACCGGTTTCCACACGGTACACGCGCTCGGCGGAAAACTCCCCGATCCGATCCTGGAAGCGCAGCACGTCGTGCGACCACGTATCGGAGTCGTCATGCATCACAGCAGGCACGGCCGCCGGGCCGCCGAACACCTCGGCGCCCGTCTCCTTGTCCAGCAGGCTGGCAATGCAGCCCGTCTCGGGATCCAGCTCCAGGCGGTACCAGGCGTTTTCCGCCGTGTACTCGCCGGAGGGCTGCTCCGGGAACGAGGGACGGTTCGGGACATTTTTGCACAGGCGATAGGTGCGGTAGCCGAGCGAGGGAAGCTGAGCGGGGAACACGATCCGCAGCCGCCCGTCGCAGGAAGCCACGGACTGCGTGGTCTGGAAGGGAATGCGCACGCCGCACTCATCGAGCAGAACAGCGTCCTGCGCGCGGGAAGCGGGGAACTCCACCTCCACATGGGACAGGGTTTCCCATGCATTGGAGTTGAAGACGACGATCGGCAGGGTGTTTTCATCAAGCGGAATGCCAATGCGCCAGGACAGCGCCTGCACGGCGTTGTTGCGGCCGCGCTTGGCGCAGGCGATGGCCCCGCCGATCTGGTCGCGCGCGTCGACATACGCGCTCTCGATGCAGCAGCCCGCGAGGATATCATGGAACTGGTTAAAGAGCAGCTCCTTCCACGCGCGGCTGTAATCCGGGTACGGCTGGTACATCATGGCGGCGGCGGACCATTTTTCCGCCGTCACGAGAGCGTTTTCCGCACGGCGGTTGAGCTGCTTGATGAGAGAGGTCGCCGCATAGCAGCCGCTGGCATGGTGCTGCAGATCGTCGCGCACCACCGGGATGCCGGGACGGTTCTCCACACTGCGGAAGTAGCGCAGGGGATCGGAGAACTCCAGATGCGGATAGGACGGATCGGCGTCGAGCGCCTGGATGCTCTGCAGGTTTTTCTTCGTGGGTCCGCCGCCGTGGTTGCCCACGCCGTAGAACACCATCAGTCCCTGCGAGGGATCCTTGGCCTCTCCCGCGCAGCGCCGCACGTGCACGTCGATCTCCTCGGGGCCGCTGAGGTACTCAAACAGGATGCGGAATGCGAGCACGCTGCTGCCGTCGTTCGATTCCCAGCGGAACAGCCGGGCGGGCAGAGCCTTCTCCCCCGGCATCGGACGCATGAACACATAGTAATCCATGCCGCTCTTCTTGAGGATCTGCGGCAGGTTCCCGTTGTGGCCGAAGCTGTCGACGTTGTAGCCGACCTTCGCCTGCGCGCCGAGCTTTTCACGGAAGTACCGCTGTCCGTACAGACCCTGACGCACAAGGGATTCACCGCAGGGGACGTTGCAGTCGGGCTGGATCCACCAGCCTCCGGCGATGTGCCAGCGGCCCTCGCGCACGCGCGCGCGGATCTCCTCAAACATCTCCGGGGCGTTTTCCTCTATCCACTCGTACGTGGCCGCCGAGCTCGACGTAAAGACAAATTCCTGCGTCTCGTTCATGCGATCGAGGGCGGAACGGAAGGTAGCCTTCACACTCTGGAAGCCCTCCTCCCAGCTCCACAGCCAGACGGGGTCAAGATGGGCGTTTCCAATCATAAAAAGAGTCGTTTGCTTTTGATCCATTGCGGCACTATCCTTTTTCTCTCTCACAGACTTCCTGTTTTCGCCAATCCATCCAAAAACAGAAGCGAAACGTCAGGTTTCTTTCACACTCATTATAGTGTGTCAGGAAAAAGAAGTCAATTAATTTTTAAACTATTTTTAATTGTTGTGCTTTCGCGTAAAATATGGTATATTCATGATGAAGAAGGCTTTAAAGCGGCTTTTTTTAGCTTTCTTTCCGGAAAAACAGGGGGAAAATTGTTTTTCAAAGGCGAGGATCGCCCGGGATGTAAAAAACATTATTAAAATAATTTAATAACGTTCCGAGCCGCCGGAGCCAACAACCGGAGCCAACAAAAAGAGGCGCGCCGGATTTCTCCGGCGCGCCTCCGTGCGCGGATTCTGTTCAGTTCAAAAAGCAAATCTCCCGCGCGGGAACCGTCAGCTCATAGTACGGGCCGTTTGCCTTCCAGGAGGCGGGCTTTCCGTCCGCCGTCACACCGGACGGCTCCCGGCTGCTCAGGAAGCCGAAGATTCCCGGCTCCGCCAGCTGCACGCACACCGCGCCGTCCCTGCGCTCTACGCGGCGAATCGCGGCGGGCGCGAGGTACTTTTCCACCAGCCCGAGGAAAACCGTCTCCTCTTCGGCGGGCAGCAGCAGATACAGCCGCGCCCCTCCCGGCTCCAGCGTAAACTCCATGCGCTCGCCGGGACGCAGCAGACACGCGCGGCGCTCCTGCCAGTCCCAGCACCAGAGCGTTTTCCCGGCCAGAGCGGGAACGTCGTCCGCGCCCAGGCTGCCGGAAGCCGCCGTCTCGTCGCGGCTGATGTGGAACGCAGCCACGGCCGTAAAGCCTTTGCCGCTGTTCCACAGCTTGAGCGGCGCTCTGGTGTTCACGGGATCCTCAAACAGGCAGTCCGCCGTCGGCACGCCGGTTCCCTCGCAGCGCAGCACGCGGCCGTCGCTCAGAATCAGCGGCAGAATCTTGGCCGGATCCGTTTTCCCGACCGCGTCGCTCGTGTAAACGGGGCCGCCGCTGACGGCGCGCAGAATGGAATTCTGGTTCGCCTCCGCGTGGTCGCTCCAGAACATATCCCAGTCGCCCCAGTAGAACTGGCCGTGCAGAAGAGAGTTGTAGCCGTTCTGGATCGCATGCTCCCGGAAGCCGTGCTCCGTGTGCGGCACAAAGTCGTCGCTGCTGCGGGAAACGGAGGCCGCGCCCGTGCGGTTCCAGAGATCCTCCGGCGCGGTTCCCATGCAGTGGATCACGCGGTTGTCAAAGTGGATTCCTCCGGAGCCCTCCAGCGCCGCGTGAATGCTCCGGCAGGCCTCGCCGAAGGAATGGCGGCCGGTGTGGAAAATGGAAATGGCGCTCTGCTCGTCCACCTTCACAAAATCCACGCCCCAGCGCTCGAGGAGGGAATGCCACCGATCCCAGAACGCAAATGCCTTTCCCGGCTCCGCGTCCGGCACACGGCGGCCGTCCGCCATCTGCGTCAGCCACGCGGCCGTCTCCCGCTCCGCCGGGCTGTTCGGGACAAGGCCGTTCCAGTAGCCCATGATCGCCTGCCATACGCCGACCCACTGCAGGCCGTACCGCGATTTGAGCGTCCGCACCGCCGCGCCGAGTCCCTCCGGGAACTTGTCCGGCGCCGCGTCAAAGCCGCGAAGCCGCTGCATGCCCTCGCCGTATTCCGCGTCCGACCAGCCATCGTCAATGAGCGCCCAGCGTACAGGCACCTGCTTTTCGCGCAGCTCCTCCATCTTTTCCAGAAGTCCGGCCTCGTTCACCTTGTGATAAAACGCATCCCACGAGCACCAGCCGAAATACTCGAACATCTCCGGCAGCTGCTTGTTTTCCCGCAGGCAGCGCGTGCGGCCCATCCGCTCCAGCGGCAGACGCACGGACGCGGCGCAGCATGCGTACGGATCCGCTCCCCACGCAAAGGAGAAGAAGAGATCGCCGTAAGCGTCGCAGCCGTCGGCCCCGATGGAAAGCTCGGCGCGAAGCCCCTCCGGCCCGCCGGAGAAATCGCAGCGGCACCGCTCGCCCGCCACCGCCGTCAGCACTTCATAGACGTCTCCCCGGCGGGAGAGCAGAAGCTGCGTTTTGTCCGGCGTACCGGAAGCTCCCGCGAAAAACGCAGGGCGCAGCCACCACGCTTTGTGCTGGTAGATCGCCACGCAGCGGTCAGACAGAAAACCCGCATCGCCCGGAAGCGTCAGGCAGACGCCCCCGCGGCGCGGGAAGGTGCGCAGCCCGCCAAAAAGCGCGCCCTGCGTTTTCCAGCTCGCATCCGCATACGCCGTCAGCGCGTTCTCTCCCTCTTCAAAGGAAAGCGAAGCGGTAAATTCCTCGGTCTCGGCGCGCAGGGTCAGGCGGTTTCCCTCCTGTACGCACTCCGTAAAGGAGACGCGGCGCTCCTGCCCCGCGCTGTCGCGCAGCGTCATGCAGGCTCCCGCAAATACGGGACGGCCGTCCGCCGAGAGCGAAAAGCCGCCGTCCGGCAGCCGGTTGACTGTGATCATGGTATTTCCCACCTTTCCGCCGGAGCCGGAAACCGGAAACCGAACGTTTCCGCCCGTCTCCCGGTTTCCGGCACGGCTGATTCTTCTATATTTAGATAATAGCAAAAAATAAAGCAGAAAGGAATCCTTGTTATGAAGCATCCCATTACGCTCATCACCTATGCCGACAGCCTCGGCGGCAATCTGGCCGAGCTGAACCGGGCCCTCGACCGCCACTTTTCCGGCGCGATCGGCGGCGTGCACCTGCTGCCGTTTTTCCCGTCCTCCGGCGATCGCGGCTTTGCTCCCCTCTGCTACGACCGGGTCGATCCCGCTTTCGGAGACTGGGACGACGTGGCCCGCCTCACCGAGGGACGCAGCGCCGTCTACGATTTCATGATTAACCACCTGTCCCGCCAATCCCCGGAATTTCTGGACTTCCTCGAGAAGCACGACGCTTCGCCGTACCGCGATCTCTTCCTGCGCTACCGCGATTTCTGGCCGGACGGCGTGCCGAGCGAGCAGGAGGTGGAGCGCCTCTACCGCCGCAAGCCCACCATGCCGTGCGTTGACGTGACCTTCGCGGACGGAACATCGGAAAAAATCTGGTGCACCTTCGGGGATCAGCAGATGGATTTGAACGCAGCCTCCCCGGTGACGAAGGAATTCATCCGCCGCAGCCTGACCGGCCTGATGGATCGCGGCGCGTCCGTCATCCGGCTGGACGCCTTTGCCTTTGCCGTCAAGAAGCTGGGCACCTCCTGCTTCTTCGTGGAGCCGGAGATGTGGGAGCTTCTTGAGGAATGCCGGGCCGTCGCCCAGCCGCGCGGCGTGGAGCTGCTGCTGGAAATGCACGATCATTACACCATCCAGCAGAAGCTGGCCGAACACGGCCATCTCGTCTACGACTTTGCCCTGCCGATGCTGCTTCTGCACACGCTCTACACCGGCGACGGCTCCGCCCTGCGGCACTGGTTCGACATCTGTCCGAAGCACTGCCACACAACGCTCGACACGCACGACGGTATGGGCGTGCCGGACGTGGAAGGGCTGCTCGAGCCGGAACAGGTGCGGCATGTGATTCAAACGCTTCTCACGCGCGGCGCAAACATCAAGTGGGCGTTCCGCGAGGGCTCGCTCGATCACACAAACCTGCTCAACGCCTACCAGATGAACGCCACCTACTACAGCGCCCTCGGCGAAAACGACGACGCGTACCTGCTGGCGCGCGCCATCCAGTTTTTCGCGCCCGGCACGCCGCAGGTCTACTACGTCGGCCTGCTCGCCGGGAAAAACGACGCGGAGCGCTTCGCGGCCACCGGCCTGCTCACGGACGTCAACCGTCATTCCTACACGCCGGAGGAGATCGACCGCGAGGCGCAGCGCCCCGTTGTGCGCCGCCTGCTCGCGCTGATGCGGCTGCGCAATTCCTGCGAAGCCTTTGACGGCAGCTTTGAGGTGCTGCCCACCCCGGCGGACCGTCTGCAGATCCGCCGCGCGCTCGGAGAAACGCAGGCGGTTCTCGACGCGGATCTGAAGCGCTTCTCCTTCACCGTCCGCGTCACGGACCGCGAAGGAGAGCGGCTGCTCACTTTTTGACGAGAGCCTCCGCTTCGGCGCGCGGGATGCGCGCCGAAGCGCCCAGCAGCAGGCTCACGGCAATGCTCTGCGCGGCGTTTTCCAGCCCGTCGAGTACTGCGAAGGCCTGTTCCGCCGTCGTCCCCGTCACAATGACCCCGTGGTTCTGCATCAGAATCACGGGGTTTTCTGCGTTTGCGGCCACTTGCTCCGCCAGCTGAGCGCTGCCGGGCCGGGCATAGCCCACGAGGGCCGGACGGCCGAGCAGCACCGGCACCTCGACGAGCACGTCGTCCGGCAGGCCGCCCAGATTGGCGAAGGCCGTGGCATAGGCCGCGTGGGTGTGCAGCACGGCGGCGGCCTTCGGATTGTTCCGGTAGATCCCGGCATGCATCCCGGCCTCCTTCGTGCTGCGAAGCGTCCCCTCGCGCACCTCTCCGTCAAAGCCCTGCACCAGAAGCTGCTCCGGTTCCAGAATGCCCTTGCACACGCCCGACGGGGTGATCAGCATCGCGTCGTCCGGCAGGCGCAGGCTGACGTTGCCGTCCGCCCCGCTCACCAGCTTCCGGTCGAACAATCTGCGGCACAGCGCGCACAGCTGGGCGCGCTCCTTTTCATACAGCATGGTTACTTTTCCCCTTTCTGCAGCTCGCACAGGGCATGGGCCGCCTTTTCCAGAAACCTCTCGCTGCCGAAGCTGCCGGACTTGAGGACCAGCAGCATTTCTCCCAAATCTCCGTAGCCGTACATGGTGGGAACCCCCGGCTCAATCTCGTCGAGGATCACCATCTTGCGCACGCCGAGGCGGCGGCTGACGGTCGCGGAGGTGTCTCCCCCCGCCACGACGAGCTTTCTGCCGCCCGTTTGCTCCAGCGTGCCGCGCGCGATTTCCGCGAGCGTCTCGGAGACGAGCCTGCCGACCTCCTCATCGCTCATGCCGCGCGCATAGCCCGCCTCCTTGGTGGCGCGCACACGCTCCGGATCCTTTTCGGTGTAAAGGAGCGCGGGGGAGCCGTTCCCCGTCTCCCTGACGGCCAGCTCCGTGAGCGCCTGCGTCTGCGCCCGGCGGCTCTCCGGATCAAACAGGGTCAGCGTGTCGAGCTTTGCCGCCGTCATCCCGGTGCTCAGCAGATACTCCACCTGTCCGTTCGTCTGCGGCGTAAGGCTTCCCGCCAGAAGCAGCGTACCGGTTCCGTCGTGCACGGGATGCACGGGAGAGGGATTCTCCCCCTCCCCCGTCCCCCATACCAGGGGAAGCTCCTGCCCGATGGCCGAGCTGCCGCACAGGCACGTCTCGTCCTGAAGCAGCACGGCCAGCCCGTGCAGATCGGCCTGATCCCGCACGTCAAACACAATGTAGGCATTTTCCCGGCGCAGAGCGTCCAGCTTCGCCTTCTGCTCTGTGAGCGGCAGATCGTACCACTCGTACGGGAACACCGCGCCCGGACGGCCGGACTGCTTCGCGATAATTTTGGTCAGCTCCGGTTCGAGGGTCGGATGAATCGGATCCCGCACAAAGCTGGACTGATCCAGACGCCTGCCGCCCACATAGTGTACGCCGTGCAGCGTCGTGCGCCCGTTTGCCGGAAAGCCCAGCACCACCATGGAGCAGGAAACGCCGAGCGCGTCCTGCATCGCGTCGAATTCCGCGCCGATGTTCCCGCGGAACACGGAGCACGTTTTCTTGAAATAGACGTCGAAGCCGCCCGCCCGCTGCAGAAGCTGCGTCGCGCGGTACACCTTGTCATAGGCGGTTTTCGCGTCGTCAAAGCGGCTGTCCGTGTCGATCACCACGGTGTCCAGCCCCTCGAAATCCGCGGCGGTCAGCGTCTCCGACCACGGAAACACACCGGCAACGTAACCGCTCTTTGCGTACATGCCGCCGATGTCGTTTGCTCCCGTGATGTCGTCCGCCACCACCGCCGTCCGCTTGCGCATGCTGTTTCTCCCTTCCGCCGGCGCTCAGGCCCGGCCTGCCGACATCACGTAATTCTCGATGCGATCCTCCACAAGGGCCTGGACGGCCTTTCCCGCGGGCGCGAGGCGCTCGGGGGAAATCGCGTCGATCTGCGCGTTGGTCAGGCGCTCCGGCTCTCCGAGAACCTTGCGGAAGCACAGCTCCAGATCCGTCGCAATGTTGATCTTCGTCACGCCGCCCTTGCCGTCCAGTGAAATAGCGCGCTTGACGGTCTCCTCCGGCAGGCCGGAACCGCCGTGCAGCACCAGCGGCACGCACACCAGCTCGCGGATCGCGCGCAGACGGTCAAAATCGAGCTTCGGGTTCTTCACGGGATACACGCCGTGCGCCGAACCAATGGACACGGCCAGCGCGTCCACGCCCGTCTGCTCCACAAACAAACGCGCCTGCTCCGGATCGGTGTAGAGCGTCTTGTCCTCGCCCGTCTCCAGCTTATCCGCGCCGCCGATGCTGCCCAGCTCCGCCTCAACGGAAACCCCGCGCGGGTGCGCCAGCTCGACCACCTCGCGCGTGATGCGCGCATTCTCCTCGAACGGCTGCGCCGACTGGTCGATCATTACGGAGGTAAAGCCCGCGTCGATCGCGTCGCGGATCACGGCCACGTCGCGCGTGTGATCAAGATGCAGCACGGCGGGGATGGAATAGCGGTCCTTGATTTCATAGAAGCGCTTCGCAAACTGGGCGGGGGTGATGCCGAACCAGCCGAATTCGTTCGCGGAGATCTGCACGATGACGGGCGAATTCTTCGCCTGCGCCGCGTCGAGCACGGCCTCGATCAGGTACGTGGAGCGCGCGGAGAAGGAGCCCACGCCGTACCCCTCCGACGCGGCCTTTGCGAGAACGGGAGTCAGATTGCTGAGAATCATTGGTTACCATCCTTTCCAAATAAAAGAGCGCACAGGGCGCTGTATTTCATATAATCGGCTTCCATCGACGGAACCGGCTGCGGGAAAAAGACTTCGCCTCCGGACAGCGGCAGGCGCATGGCGCATCCGGCGGCGCCGGCGGCAAGAAACGCGGCGCCGAGCGCCGTCAGCTCGCTCTGCGGGCAGACGTGGAACGGTATCCCGCACGCATTCGCCTTGGCGCGGACAAGGGGACGGTTCCGCGCCCCGCCGCCCGCCGCCGCAACGGCCTTCACCGGGCTTCCCGGAAGACCGGACAGGCTTTCCAGGATCCGCCGCGTCTCAAAGGCGATCCCCCGGTTCACGGTCGCCGCAAGATGGGAGGCCGTCGTGCCGGAGGACAGGCCGAAGAACGCGCCGCGCCGGGCGGGATCCGGATCCGGCGTGCCGCTGCCGCTCAGGTACGGCAGGTATACCACGCCGCCCGGATCGTCGGGAAGCTTATCGAAAAAGTCGTAGCCCACGGGCGCGCCCTGCGAGAGAATCCGCCGCAGCCATTCCACCGATCCGCCCGACGCCGGAAGATTCGCCATCCAGTAATAGCGGCCGTCCGCGAAGCAGCCCTGGTTCACGCCGAGACGGCGGCAGTCCTCCCCGGGAGCGGGCGCGTCCGCCGAGCCGACGAACACCTCCGCCGTACCGAGGGAGTTGAGAACCCCGCCGAAGCCCGCGCGTTCCAGCGCCAGAAGCGCGCACAGGTGATCATGCCCGGCGCTCACCACCGGGATCCCCGCGGGGATTCCCAGCTCCCGCGCCGCCTGCTCCGTCACGCGGCCCGCCATGCCTCCGATCGGCACGACGCGCGGCAGCTTTCCCGCCGCCCCGGCATACGCGCACAGTTCCTCGTCCCAGCGCCGTTCCCGGAACCGGTACAGCATCGTGCGGCAGGCGAAGGTTTCGTCCGTCACCGTCTCGCCCGTCAGCCGGTACAAAAGCCAGTCCGTCACCGAAAGCCAGCACGCCATTCGGGAAAAACGCTCCGGCTCATGCTCCCGCAGCCACAGCAGCCGGGACACGGCAAATTTCGGGTGATACCGCTGCCCGGTCCGCTCCGTGAGATCGGGAAAGCTGCGCTGCAGCGCCGCGCCGTACTCCTCCCCGCAGGGATTCGACCACGGGGCAATCGGGCAGAGCGCCTCTCCCCGCGCGTCCAGAGCCACGCCGGAATCCGCCATTCCCGTCACGCCCACGGCGAGAGGCCGCTCTCCCTGTGCGCATACCTCGCGGATCACTTTCGCCGCGCGCTCCCACAGATTCTCCGCCGTGTAGCACGCTCCCGCGGCGCAGACGGTATCCGTCCCGTTTTCCGTGACGGCCATGCGCAGGAGCGCGCCGTCCTCCGAAAACAACGCCGCCTTAACGTGGGTGGTGCCGAGATCCACTCCGAGAAACACGCTCATTTCGCGGGTTCCTCCAGCCCCAGCACCGATCGCAGGGCCGCTACGCCGCTGCGCGGGCTGGTCAGGATCGGAAGGGACGCGGCGTCCGGCAGCAGAGCGGCTGCGTCCGCCATGGAAGCCTGCGCGAGCACCACGACGTCGCTGCCCTGCAGCGCCTCGGAGATCCGGCCGGCGACGGCCTGCCGGTATTCCTCCATGCGTCCCTGCGCGAGCAGCGCTCCGGCTCCCTCCACCAGGAACGGCGTGAGGGAAATTTCCTTCCCGGCCTCCTCCGCCCGGCGGCGAATTAAATCCATCGTGGGGCCGAGGGTCGAGGCCAGCGTAGCCGAGACGGCAATCCGCGTTCCGCGCGCCACCGCCTCGCGCGCCATCGGATCGTCGATGCGCAGCGCCGGGACGGACACGATCCCGCGCGCCTCCTCCAGCAGCCCGCCCACGGAGGAGCAGGCGCACAGGATCGCGTCCGGGCGGGACGCGGCGGCCGCCGCCGCGAGGGCGTAAAAGCGGCAGCGCACGGCGGGCGTGATTTCTCCCGCCGCGTTGATCTCCGGCAGCATGGTATCGTCCAGGAAATTGGTCTGCCGTACGCCGGGCAGCTCCCGCGCAAACTGCGGGGCCAGGCCCTGGATGGTGACGGGCGTGGTGTGCAGGACAGCCACTGTTTTCATGGAATATCGACTCCTTTTCTCTCGGATGCATTCCCGCAGCGGCACGCGCGGCGCAAACCTGCACAGCGCGTGCCGAAATGACGGGACAACCTCATGTTTACCAGATTTCCTCCGTCCACGGCTGCGGGCGAAGATCGGCGGGCAGCGCGGCGACGGCCTGCTCCAGCGTTCCGGCGGTCATACCGGTGAGGGCGGTCAGCTCATCCGCCGCGCTCTTCGCCGCGAGGCGGCGCGCATCGCGGGAGATGCCGAGCAGGGCCTGATAGCCCTCCCGTCCTCCGCACCGCGCCAGAGCGCGGGCCACAATCAGCTTGGACCAGAGCACGCGCTCCTCGATCGGATCCACGTCGAAGCCGCTCTCCCGCTCCGCGCCGGAAAATTCCGGAAGGTGCAGCAGGCGGGTCAGCAGGGGCGCATAGGCCGGATCCCCGGCGCGCTCCGCGACATAGGCGACGGACTCGATGTGACTGAACACGCAGGTGCGCGGATCGGAGAAGTCGCGCGGCGAGGAAACAATCCGATCCGTCAGCCGTTCCAGCAGCGGCAGGACGCGCGGATCCGGAAGCTTGTAAAGCTCGTTCACGAGATAGGTCATCTCCGCCATCACGCCGTGGTCGGGATACGGCTGGCAGAATTTGACGGAGCCCGCGCGGCGCGGCAGGCCGTCCGATTCGTCCAGCGCGCGGGAGACGGCGGAAAGGATCTCGTCCGCCCCCGTGGGATCGCGGTGCCACAGAAGCAGGCGCGCCAGCAGGAACCGGCGCGCGCCCTGCGCATCCCGGTATGCCTCGCGCAGCAGCGGAACCACCGCTTCGCGGTCCGCGAGGCAAATCAGCGCAATCGGGGAAATCTCCGTCACCGCCTGCGACATATCCATCTCAATCGTCTCAAACGCTTCGTCCCCGGTCAGCCCCTCGATCGCCGCGCGATAATCCGGATGCTGCGGCGTCAGGGGAGCGGGAGCTTCCTGCGGCAGCACGCCGCGCCGCACCAGCTCGCGGTGCAGCGCCTCCGCGTCCACCCGGCGCGTGCCGCCCTCCTTCGCCGCCATCGCGGCCGCCAGTCCGATCGCCCCGCCGTGATTCTGCAAATCGTCCTGCATGCGCAGGCCGGAGCTGGCGTCGTGCGTTACCGAGATCGCCCTTCCCGTCACGAGCATGCCCTCCAGGCCGAGCGGGAGCGACGCGCGGTAGGGAATGTCCATCTCCATCTGCGGGGGCAGATACCCGAAATAGACCAGATCCGCCGCGGATTTCCCCTTGGTGTCGAAGTTGGAGAAGCAGCGCGTCACGGTGTCGGGGTACCGGCAGCCGCCGACAATCTCGCGCGTGGTCACGGTAAAGTCGCCGCGCACATGGCGCGTCTCGCGGGGCGCAAGGTACGTTCCGTGATCGTAGCAGCCCTGCGTGCCGCGGCGGCGGTTGACCAACAGATAGCGCGTGTAATCCTCCCAGTCCCCCACGTCGGCGGAGGTGGTGAAGATCCCGCCCCGGTACAGCCCGGCCTGCTTGAACTGCGCAAGGCACGACCACATGGTCATCCGGTCGCGGCGGCTTCCGTACACGGCCTGCGCGCCCGACGCGACAGCCGCGTCGCCGTCTCCCGTCGCGTCCACCGTGACGCGGGCCGGGAAAAAGAACGGTCCGTAGGCCGTGGCGGCAAACACGCCGGAAACGCGGTTTCCTTCCTTCGCCGTACCGAAGAGGAAGGAGGAAAAGCAGACGTGCGCTCCAGCCCTTTCACAGCCGCGCAGAAGCGTTTCCGCCTTGAGCTCCATATTCCAGTCGTCGTGCTCGCCCCAGACATAGAAGGTTTTCGGATAGCGGAATTGTTCCGCCAGCTCCGTATATTCGCGGTCGATCCACGCCGTGAAGCCGCACCGTCTGCCGTACCAGTAATAGTGGACGCCGCCCACCGTTCCGGTTCCGCCGAGACGGCGGTTCATTTCCAGCACCAGCGTCTGCGCTCCCGACTCCGCGGCGGCACGTCCGCAGGAGGCTCCGCTGGTGCCTCCGCCGCAGACCGCCACATCGTATTCCTGCATCCGCGGGACGGGGAACGCTTCCTCCTCCACAACCGGGTACCTCCCGCCGCAGGAGGGATCCTCCGCAAGGCAGACCCCCTCCTGCGTCCCACGCCTGCCAGCGGCAGGCGGATACACGGTTCCGCCGGTGCAGACGCGCACAAAGCTTCCGCTGTTTTCCAGTGCGGAAAGCACGCTGTCCGCCAGACGAAGCGCGCGCAGAGGATCACAGGAAACGCACGGCATCGGCTTTTCCGACAGCGTTCCGAAGCGCGCCCCCTCAAACGCGGGGAGCTCCCTCAGGCGGCGGCAAACCTCGAGCGCCTGCCGGTGCGCCTTTCGCAGCAGCGTTTCCTCCTCCACCGCGCCGCGCGAGCACGGATGCAGGAAGGAAAACTCCAGCAAACGGTTTTTCTCCGAAAAAGCGGAAAGGTGCACCACCGCCCGGTTTTCCAGCGCCCCCAGCTCTTCGGGCAGCGCCAGCGTCCCCTCCGCAAGCGGGAGGTTCTCCCACTCCGCCGTGAAGGTCACCGCGCCCGGCGTTCCGGAAGAAAACTCCTGTGAGGGCGCAAAGGGAGCGGCCGCGCGCGTGATCTGGGTTTCCGAGCAGTCCAGAAGCCGCTCCGCGTCCACGGCGCACAGCCCCTGTTTTCCCGCGAGCAGCACCCGGAAGCCGTCCGGCGTCCTGTTCACACGCACGGGCCGCACCGCGTACAGCAGGCGCACGCCGGCCTGACACAAAAGATCCTCCGCGTGCAGCTTGAACGCGTCGAGCGTAAAGACGGCTTCACAGCCCTGTTCCGCCTCCTGCATCTCCGGGAACCATTCGCGCAGCTCATCCCAATCCGCTCCCCCTGCCGTGACAAAGGGGCGCTGCCACTCGGAAACCTCATAGCCGGGATACGTTCTCGCCTCGGCGAGAAGAACGCGCTTTCCTTCAAGCGCGGCTCTGCGGGCCGCGGCCATCCCGGCCCATCCGGCCTCCAGCACAAGCAGATCGACAGAATCCAAAAGCGGAAGTTTCATTGACGGTTCTCTCCTTTATTCCATCTGACAGCCCGCCTCCCGCAGATCCGCTTCCCAAGTCTCAGCGTCCGTGCAGGAGACGGAGAACGTTTTTTGTTTCAAATCGGCGGTCAGCACCGCCTCGTGCCCGGCATAGCGCCGGACAATGCGAAGCACCTGCGGCGGCGTGTCCTCCACGATGCACTCCCCTTCCACCGCAAAGGCGGGATGCCCGTTGCGCAGGCGCATCAGAGCACAGAGACGGCGCACCACCGGGCGGCATGCCTCCTGCTCAAGCTCCTGCTCCGTATAATTGTGACGGTTGATGTTGCGCCCGAATTTCGTGCGCTCCATGAAGTCGATATCGTTTGCCCCCGCGAGCAGGCCGACATAATAGACCTGCGGAATCCCGGGCGCAAAGAACTGGATGGCGCGGGCCAGCAGATAAGCGTCGTCGTCGTCCCCCAGCGCCGAATAATAAGTACAGTTGATCTGGTAAATGTCGAGGTTCTGGTATTCCGCGCTGTTGTAGCTGCGCTTGACGTTGGCTCCCTTTTCAAACAGGAGATCGACGGCTTCCTCCATCTCCTCGTCCGTCATGAGATCCTTGACGTCCACCACGCCGATTCCGTCGTGCGTGTCGAGCGTCGTGAACTGCCTGCGCGGGCAGATGGAGAGCCAGTGCTTGAGCCGCGTCGCGTCGCCCTTGTAGAGCGTGTACAGCGTGAGCATCGGCAGGGCAAAGTCGTAGACCCAGTAGCCGTGCTCCGCGATTTTGAGCTGGATGGAATAGTGCTCGTGCATTTCCGGCAGAAGCTCCGCGCCCAGCTCCTTGGCAATCGCGTCCACGCGCCCGAGCAGCTCCCAGATCTCCGGCTCCTCAAAGAAGCAGCTGCCGCCGCGTTTTTTCACGGCATACGCGAAAGCGTCCAGGCGAATGATGCGGATCCCGTTCTCCGCCATCCGTTCCATCGACTCGCGGACAAAATTCCAGGCCGTTTCGCTGCGCAGATCGAGATCCAGCTGCTCCTCGCTGAAGGTGCACCAGATCTTTTCCGCGGAGCCGTCCGCAAAGGGAATCTCCACATACGGATCGCGGTCCTTGCGCTTATAGATGCGGTCCGCCTCCTCGCGGGAGGGCTCCCCGCCCCAAAAGCGCGTCCAGTTCAGGAACAGCTCCCGGTACGGGGAAGCGTCGCGGTTCTTCTGATAATCGAGGAACTGCGGGGAGCGGCGGCTGATGTGGTTGATCATGAAATCGCTCATCAGACCGTACTGTTCCCCCAGCCGGCGGATATCCGACCAATCCCCGAAGGCCTCCTCCACCCGATCGTAGGTGATGGGGGCAAAGCCGCGATCGCCCGAGGAGGGGAAAAAGGGCAGGATATGGACCAGCCCCACCTCGCGGGAAAAGAAGCGCCCGAGGGCTTTTTCCAGCGTTTGGAGGTTTCCGCCGAGACTGTCCGGATAGGTGATCAGCATAATCTTATTTTCCATGGAATCGCTCCGTCCTTTTCTCTGATTTTCCTACTTCCTACAATACGCGAATTTATGCAAAAAATCAAGAGAAAAATTAAAATAAGTTTAATAATTCTTAAGGCGCAGATCCCTCCTCTTTTCTCTCATTTCATAAGATTTCCACTTGAAAACGGGGTGAAAGCTTAGGATAATAATACCGCGGCTGCTCTTCCGCCTCCTTTTTTAAAAAAATATTTCAACGAAGTTTTAAAATGCGGAGGGCGGCGTGGAGGAGTCCGGGAAGGTCAGCAGACAGCATGTCCCCTCCCGCACCGTGCTCTCCAGGCTCAATCCGTATTCCTCTCCGTAATGGAGCTTGATCCGCCGGTTGACATTGCACAGCCCGAAAAATTCGCTCGCCTGTTCATTCTCCGTCAGAACCCTCTGGATCTCGGCCAGATACCCGGGATCAATGCCCTTTCCGTTGTCGGATACCGTCAGAAGGACAATCCCTTCCTCCGCGCAGCCGGAAATGCTGATTTCTCCCCCGGACACCCCGCCGTCAATGATTCCGTGCAGAATCGCATTCTCCACCAGCGGCTGCAGCACCATGGAAATGATCGGAATGGCGTGAAGCTCTTCAGGCACGTCGACGGTCATCCGGAGCCGGTCCGGATACCGGAACTGCTGGATATTGAAATAGCTGACGGTGTGCTCCAGCTCCTTGGCAATCGTCGACATCCGGTTTCCGGAGTTCAGACCGATATGCAGGAAGGACGAGAGGTTTTTGATGAGATAGGCGATGTTCTGCTGCCCGTTTTCCGCAGCCAGCAGCCCGATGCAGTTCAGCGTGTTGTACAGGAAATGCGGGTTGATCTGCGTTTGCAGCAGATACAATTCCGTTTCCTTCCTGTCAAGCTGAATCTGCATATTGTCCCGAATCAGCGCCTGCATCCTGCGGAACATGGAGTTGAACCCGGATTTCATCTGCCCGATTTCATCTCTGGAATCCACCTCCACCTCCGTGTAGTGCAGCGGATCGCTGGTCTGGCTCATGACCCTGGAAAAGGCGGCCAGACGGCTGGTGATGCTGTGGGACAGGAAAAACGAAAGAGCAGAGGACGCCGCGAACACAAGCACCGCAATCAGGATGCAGTTGGTGACAATCTGAAGATTCTCCTCGTCGGAAATGCGGGCGGAGGCATGCACCAGAAGATAAAACGGCGTGTTCCCCACACGGCTGTAAATGTGATGCCAGCCGTCCTGCTGCGGAAAGCTCCCCGTGCTGTTGCGCCTCATCTCGGAAAGCTGCTCCGGGGTAAGAAGCCCCTGCGGATCCGCCGCGGCATGGACGGAGGAGCAGCGGACGTTCCCGTCCCAGTCCAGCAGATAGACCTCCTCCGGCCAGTCGCCGGAAAAGGTGGAAATCCGGCGGCGGATGGTCTCACTGGACACCGTGAAGCAGGCCAGGGCATACTCCTCGCTCCACAAATTGGGGTTCACAATCCGGCGAATATAGGTAAGATCTCCCTCCCCGCCGTCCCCCTCCTGCGGGACGGGCAGGTAGCCTCCCAAATCGTCGCTGCCGCTGCGCAGAAGCTGCGCGCCGAACAGCGTGCCGTCATCCACAAAATAGTGGATCTGATCCCGGAAGAAAAGCGAGCTTTCCGCAAAGGCCAGCGACACGGAGTGCAGATCCGGATGGTCGGAAAAGCTGAAAATCATCTGCTCCATGGACCGGTAGCCGTTGTAGCGCTCCACGGGATCCTCGTATCCGTCGGTGTAAATCAGCATGGTTTGGGTCCGCACGACGTCGTTCTCCGCAAACAGCCGGGCCTGCGTTTCCATATTTTCCAGAATGGTGTTCAGCTCATAGGCGGACTGCCCGGTCATCGTGCGCAGGGAATCCAGAATCCGGTTGTTGGCTGCCTGAGACATCTGCACATACACCGACACCGCAAACACCGAACAGGAAATGACCAGAAGGACGGAATAGGAGAGAAAGATTTTGATGGACAGAGGAAGATTTCTCCACATGTTTCTCTTGTTCATGACTCCTCACACCTTATTTTCCGAAACTCCGTCGGGGTGATCCCCTCGTACTTTTTAAAAACCTTGCTGAAATAGTTTTCATTTTCATACCCGGTCAGCGCCGCTATCTCGGAAAATTTCAGCGACACATCCTGCAGAAGATGCTTCGCGTGCAGCATCCGCACCTGCGCGATGTAATCGCCCGGCGTGCTCCCCGTTTCCCGGCGGAACATCATGCAGATGTACGCCGTCGTATAATGCAGCCGCACCGCGATGGCGTTCACCGTCAGCGCGGGGTCGCTGTACTCGGACGAAACAATTTCCTTGATCCTCGACACCAGAAGCGACTGGTTAACCCCCGACGACGGCGAGGCGGAGGACGTCTTTTCCTTTTCCTTCTCCTTCTCCCCGTGCATCAGCTTCTGGTACACATGCGGAATCCCGGACAGGCTCGTCGCCGTCTCAAACAGGCAGATCAGCCTGCCGATTTTCACGCTCTCCTCCATCTGCCTTTTAAGCCCGGACAACCCCGTGCGGAACGCCGCCGGGATTTCCCCCTCGAAAAGAAAAAGCGCGAGGAGCTCCTCCCCCTCCCGCCAGCAGAACGTTTCCGTCTGCCCCAGACAGCCGGAGGACAGAATTTCCTGACACCGCTCGTGATACCTGACAAACTGCTCCCGGATCTCCGGTCCCGGAAACACGCGCGCCAGCGCATAGCTCTGCTGCCCGGAGAGGGAAAACAGATGCCGGCCCTCCTGCAGGGCGTCGGACAGGTTGATAAACTGTCCGCTGACGAGACGCTTCACAAAATTTTCCTTCAAATACGGCTCCTGCCGCTCCACCAGCTGCAGAAGCTCCTGCTTGCGGTGGAGGCTGCGGGATTGCAGGATGGCGTTTTCCAGCACGCTTTCCAGCTCGTCCATCTGGATGGGCTTGAACAGATAGTCCACCGCCCCGATCTGAATCGCGTGCTTGAGGTATTCCAGATCCGTATAGGCGCTCACCATGATAATCCGGCTTTCCGGATGGACGGCAAGAATCTCCCTGGCCATCTGGATTCCGTCGAGCCCCGGCATCCGGATATCGGTGAGGACAAGCTCCGGACGGTACTTTTCCGCCATCCTGAGGCCCTGCACCCCGTCGGAGGCTTCCAAAACCTCCTCGATCCCCAGCTGAGAGCCCTGGAGCATCTTCCGCAGCGCGTGCCGGGTCGTCTCCTCGTCTTCGCATATCAACAGCTTCAATTACATCTTTCCTTTCCGGTTTTTCACTGCTATTGTAGAATTCCAAAATCAAAAAATCAATTAAATTTAATATATTACCTAAAATTTTGATATTTTGCATGTTATTTTGGTGAAATTGATGCTAACATGATGTTCGAAAAGAAAACAAAGTTTGAAC
>ERZ1673738.3061-NODE-3061-length-19496-cov-6.209351_pt1 | contig 19496 bp, 16 predicted proteins | sample MGYA00580198_ERZ1673738 | MGnify/ENA primary metagenome ERZ1673738 (study PRJEB41218, sample SAMN15661784) | gut metagenome | host: Homo sapiens | place: Canada: London | collected 2015-08-20/2019-03-30 | study: EMG produced TPA metagenomics assembly of...
GAGGGCAAAATGGATAGTATACTTATCCTTGCGCTTGTGCTGCTAATCATCTATGTTTTCACATTTACGCAGCCAAAGAGACGCAGCAGGAAAAGAAACACGCCGTCATCGGACATGATAGCGGAAAATTTGATTGATGACGGGACAGAGTTGGATTATTCACACGCTTATCAACCCAAATGGCTTTTTACCTATCACGAAAAAGATTTTTACTATAAGCTGAAAGAATTTGCAGACAGACACGGGCTATATCTTTTTGCAAAAGTTCGACTTTTAGATTTGGTCGAGCCGAGGAAGAATCAGAAAAGATATAAGACCTATTTTTATAAAGTGCAGGCCAAGCACGTTGATTTTGTTTTGTGCAATGAAAAGCTTGTGGCAAAATGGGTCATCGAACTTGATGATGCGAGCCATCAACAAAAGAATCGGATCAATAGAGATTCATTCGTTGATGAGGTATTAAAAAGCACGGGCTATATTATTCTGCACATGGATGACTTCAATGAGATAGAGTTGGAAAATGCGTTGTACGATTCAGCGGAAGAAAGAAGCAGCACCGTGCGCACTTAAAATGTGCGCACGGTGCTGACTTGTTACGATAACAGCAGGCGTGAATTCTAATACGGTTTCTAACAGTTTTCTTGTTTTTATAAATTTAGCTGTTACAGGCAATATCCGAAAACTACGCGGCTATGGCCACAAAAGCCTTGAAAATACAGGGGAGTGACGATGAAGAGCAGAGATGAAATGAAAGAATGAGTGAAGCCATTCCAGACTTTCGGGACCATGAGGCCGTGAGTTCGAATCTCGCCACTCGGACCAGTTAAAAAGCCTGTAACTGCAATGGTTACAGGCTCTTTTCTTGCACTTTTACAGGGCGTTTTCCCTTTAGTTTTCCCTTTACAGGTCAAAAAAGGTGTCTGACGGCTCAACCGCCAGACACTTTTTCGATAAACTTTTCCATGTGGTCAGCGCTGCTCTTTTTCATCTCATCCGTCACATGTCCATAGACATCCAGCGTAAAAGAAGATGTCGCGTGTCCAAGGTTCCCTTGCACCGTCTTGATATCATCACCGGCATGGATCGCGGCAACTGCATAGCTGTGGCGAAGATCATGGAAACGAGCCTCGGGCATGCCGATTGATGTGACAATGCGCTTATAGCTGTGATACACATTGTGCGGTGAAACATGACGGCCCAGCTCGTCCGTAAAGACAAAGCCGCTGTCTTCCCATGCGCTGCCCGCACGGATCCGTTCTGCGCTTTGCTGCGCCTTATGCTTTTTCAGCAGTGAGACGATAAAAGGTGCAGCAGTGATGCTGCGGCCTTTTCCGTTCTTAGACGAAATAAGCCGATACTTCCCCGGCTGTCCGGGAATGTTTTGCAGTTGCTTGTTAATGAGAATCGTGCCTTTTTCCAAATCGACACATTCCCATTGTAAGCCGCAGACCTCGCCGCGCCGCATTCCGGTAAACAGCGTCAGTAAATAAAGTGTTTCATAGCGCGAACCCTCTACCGCTTTCATAAAAACCGTGATTGCCTCACTGTCCAGCGGCTTGATCTCCTTACGCTCCACACGAGGCAGCTTGCAGGCATCGGCAGGATTGAAACGCAGATAACCGACTGCCACCGCCTGCTGCAGCGCCTTGTGCAGCACGCCGTTCACGCACTTGATGGTCTTTGCAGACAGTCTCGCCTTGTCGCCGTGCGGCTTTTGCAGGTCGTTATAAAAGCTTTGAATTTCGTGTGTGTTGAGCGCTTCCAGTTTGATCGCGCCGAGTGCAGGCTTGATATGGTTCTTGACGTGCTGCGTGTAGTTCAGCACCGTCATCGGCTTCACGCCGCCCAAATAATCCGTGAGCCAAATATCGAGCCATTCGCTGACGGTCATTTTCAGCGGCTCCTTGTAAGTCCCGCTATTGAGCTCTACAGCCGCGGCCTGCATCTTCTCGCGCACCTCTTTTTGGGTTTTGCCCGAGAAGGACCGTTGAATCTGCTTGCCAGTGCCGGGATCGTAGCCCGTCGTGATGCGGGCCTCCCAGTAGGCGTAAGTAGCCCCCTTGCGTGTGACGGTCTTTTTTCGAATCGTGCCCGCCCCCTGCGCGGCGCGTGAATTTTTTGTTCTGGACATAAAACCCTCCTTGCAGTTTTTTCAAATAATATTATTATAAAAGGAGAGGGAAGCTCCCTCTCCTTTGCTTTAAGTACCTAAAAAAGCATAAATCGCATCCCGCGGAATCCTGATTACTTTACCGACGCGGACGCTGCGGAGCTTTCCGCATCGGACTAAATTGTAAGCCGCAGTACGCCCGATTCTAAGCACCGATGCCGCCTCAGTGACAGTGAGAGTCAAAGGAAGCTCATCGTGTGAAAAATTACATTCCACCATCATTCGCCCCCTTGAAAGCAATTCCGAGCAGCGTGGCCTGCGGGTTTTTGCCCTTTTCCAAGCGCTTCTTCCCTCCGCGATGTACGCCCTGCCAATTCAACAGACTGCACCCCTGCAGCACAAGCGGGCTGAAGCGTTCCAAGTCGATGTCTGCTTCAGGAAAGCGCCCGCAAAACGCGTTGAACAAAACTTCAACGTGCAGCCTTGCGTTACCCACGGGCGTACAATAATCCTTCAGAAAAATGGCAACCAACTCCAAATCGCTGGCGTCGGACTTTCCCTGCGTCAGCTCATTCACGAAGACGCCGTTGATGGGAAAATTGCCACTGAAACGATAACCACGAGCACGCAGTGCAAAATAAGCCTGTACCGCATCAAAGACAATGGCGTTGCGTTCGCCGTTGAGCTTCTGCAAAAGATACGGGTCCTGTGCTTCGAGTGCAACACCGTACTGGAACGGAACCGTAATCGCACGCTTGAAGAAGGCCGGATCATAGTCCTGCGTGAGCAGCGGGTGATTCGAACCAAACAAAAATTTTGCGTGGTTGAGAAAGGTGATGTAATCTTTATATTTCACATCTGCGCTCAGGTAGTCACCGCCAGTAACTCCCTTGAACACGCTCGCGCTCTTTGCCTTGATCGGCGACGACGGCAGATCCATGGACAGACAGAATTGTTTTCCTACCAGATTTGCAGGGGCAAAGTGTCTAGTCAATTCTTCAAAGTTGAGAGATACGGTCGCCTCAGGGTTAAAGCATCCGCGGATAAAATTGGCCAGGATCGATTTTCCCGAGTCGGCGGCGCCCTGAAACAGGAAAAAGTACTTCTTCGAAGAGTCGGAAACAAGAAGATATCCGATCACCTCAAAAATGCGCTGCGCAAGCAAGTTATCGCCGTGGGTCACGCTCTGCAGAAATGCGTCAAAGCGAGGATGGCGGTGATTTTCCACGTAAATTGTGCGCAACTGATAGAACACCTCGTAGCGAGGAGACGGCGGAATTAAGTTGCCGCTGCGCAAATCCAGCAGGCCATTCTCAAAGGCCACAAGATTTTGATCCGGCAGCACTTCCTTTTCAAAAATGCTGGGCTCCAACAGGATGTGGCGGTCTACGTCGTCAATAAACCGAGGGGTTCCTGCAACACGAACGGCATCACGGGAATTGAGAACGACGAGACGCTTCAAGTCATTTGTCGTCAGCGCCTTGTAAAAGAGCCCACTGAAATAGAAAGGCTGCTCCCCGATAACGCGGATCCTGCACTTCCTTAGCAGCTCTTGCGCAACATCATAGGCCGTGGCTTTTTTGGGGGCCGGACTTGCCGCGACCGTCTTCTCTGCCATTAGAGGGTCCACAGGCAGAAGTTCCTTCACAGGTTTGGCAACAGTTGCCGGAAAATCTTCGGTCTTCTTCGCATAGACCAGCGCCACATCAAGGTCCGACAACTTTTTCCCCGTTAATTTTGCTTGGGTCGGGACAGAAGGTGTTGTGACCAGTGAACGCAGCATGTGAGGCGCTCTTTTGTGAATATAGGTGATACAAGTTTTGACCAGGTCAATTTGATTCCACTGATATTGAACCGCGTCTGCCGAAAATTGCAGCGGGTCAGTCAGCTCGCCAGTCATCTGCTCGACTGCTCCAAACAGAGCTGGGAACAGCTCGCGAGCAGAAACATTAGGCGACTCCTTGACAGCGCGTTTGTAGTTTTCCGTGGCGAAGTGAATTAGATTGTTTAATTCATCGTCCGGTTTAAAAAATTGCATTGTCGTGTCCATTCCGTTTTCTCCTTTTCGTCTGGATGGTTCAAGTATAAAGCAAAAAAAAGGTGAAACACAGGTGGAAAGATTATGGCACACGAGGAAGAAATTCCACCCTTTAGCATATCTGATAACGAATGGAGGCAATATTATGTACCGTGATGGCAATTTTCAAAACCTAAGGTGGAACATGCTAGAAGCGTCTCACAAGGCACACTGGGAAAAACTCTCATCTGTCTACGGGCTAGAGGAGCCAGAAAAGCTTCTTAAATCCGAAGCGCAAAAGAAAGATATGCCCGTTCTTGACCAGTTGGCCGAGCTTTGCATTTGCAGTTGTCAGAATTACCTGTTCTCGTTAACCCCCGTTAAAGATGTCTCTAATGTATTTAACGATGTTCTTACAGCTCCTGATGATCTCCCGATGCGTATTAGACGTGATATGCCTCATCACTTCGAATTGGCCCTTCGTGATCATCTAATTGTAACCTTTGCATATCGCTTCTGCTGCGATAACTTGGAGCCAAGAAGTTTTGACGACTACGTTAACACTCTGTTTGATTATATAGCAGAGTTTGATAAAACTGCTAATCCTATCGATCTTGCCGAAATAAGGAAGAATTACCGAAGAGATTTTCGAAAAGATTTCCGAAACAAATACCGCAACTTTTGCGAACAATTCACCCTTACTACCAGCGAAAGCGGAGGCGAATGTAGTAATAACCCTCAAGCTGGTCCTGCTGATAAGCCTTCGGAAAACACTACATGCAAAGGAAAAGAAAAACAAGCGACAGTACTGGATGCTTTTACAAATCTGCACTGGCGTGATATAAAAGAGCCATTAGACCTATCAAGTAAAATTTCGAAAAAACTCGACATGAATAGCATTGCACCTCCCGATGCCTGGTTTTTGCTTTTCTGTGCAAGCAGAAAAGTTAAGTATATTTCAGCCCTTCGCAGTTCATCTGAAAACTACGATAAAATATCTAACCTGTTTCGTCCAATTTCAGAGCAAAGGGGATCCCTTGATATTCATAAATACGACATCGTCAGTGCACTTTTCCCTGTCGAAGACTGCGATCAGGCATTTAATACTATGCCTAAGGAGGCGCGTTCTTCTTGTATTTGGATTTATCCTGTCATAAAAAGTAATGTGTCTTTTGCAGGAATCCCTATTGATAAAAAAGATTGTCTTGCCTCACCACTCCCTGATCAAGAGTACTATTTAAAAGACTATACAGATAACGAATCCGAAACCGTAAGCAGAAAAATCACAATCTCTGCAGATATGCAATTAGTTTTCAACGCTTACCTTTTGGAACGTAACTTCCATATATTCACGATAGCGTGTGCAGAACGCATCCATCAGTTACGCTTGAACAGTGATACATATTTTCCGGAATGGACTGCTTGCCTTTTATCTCCGCTTCGTTTAAGAGCACCGTTGCTTCATGCGGAGTTTCTAAATTATCTGATAGACCGCCCCGCTGTAATGGAACGACGTTCAATATTAAATTGCTATTTTGCTCAATGGAATCGAATCGGCTTACCCATTTTAGAAGAGTACTTCTTACACTTAGTCAAAGTATATTTCAATAATATTAGAGATATTTTTGCTGCCATTGAAGACAGCTTTTCAAGAAAACTCGATGGCAAAAGCAGATATGAACGGCTAATAAAAATCAAACTTCTCCGATCAACCGGCGAGGCTACCACAGTTCCAAAAAAATTTCCATCTCAAAAGCAATCGAAAAGCGCAGATGAAATGCGAAAAAACATTATCATGGATACTTTTCTGATTTCTAACGGTCTGGAATTTCGAACAGATTGGTCATCGAATCTTTTGAGTAATTGGCAGTCGTATAATGATACTCCAATCGCTTTTGATGTTCCGCTGTGCCACTGTTCCAGTGTTTTAACAGACAATAATTCACACTATCCTTCTCTAATAGGGGGACCGAATCTAATATAAAAGAAGCGAAAAATAACCGGAACAGTGGAACAGAAAAATAGAATCTCACCGTGAGGGGTGAGGATGAGCGCCGCAGCGCGAAGGAGAGGGGACGAGGCTCGAAGCCACGCAACGCGTTGGCTTTGGGCCTACGGAACGTCCCCTTCTCCTTTTTCCCCTACATCAAAAAAGACTCACTTCTTCCGCCCCTTGAGGTAATTCTTTCCACCACGGATCATCAAATATACGTTGGCTGCCAGCACACAGCCAGCGGCGAAGTCATAGAGCGGCGTGCCGATGACAGCAAAAAAGACAGGCATGAAATCACCGCTCTTTCTGAATTGAGGCGCAAATGCCCTCAGCCAGAAACAGGACGAAGAGTGTGAGCATCATTCCGGCCATTACGAAGTTTAAGTTCATAGTACCACCTCCTCAGCGCCTTTTGCCGCGTGTACTGACCTTGCAGCTCGACTTGCTGCGGCCTTTGGCGCGGTGTACGTGCACGGAACAATACAGGTCGACGCTGCTGCCACGCGCTTTGTAGTTACTCTTTGCTTTGATTTTTTGCTTCATAGTCACCATGTCCCTTCGTACAAAATTTCTTCGATATCGTCAGTCGTGAACCCCTGATCCAACAGCCGGTCAATCATCTCGCCTGTAAAGCCGAACGCCTTTGCGACCGACTTCAAAAGTGAAAGATGTTCCTCCTCGGAATGCGGTAATCTTGGGTATAGTGGCGTATCCCAATATCCCCACGACGAGCGATAGAATTTGGAGGTATCGAACGTGCCGCGGGTGATGCGACCGTTGCGGTCAATTCTTACAATATCCCCCATCTCGATATCAACCTTCTCTCCGCGCCATCGGTCGCCCGCATGACGTGAGAGAAGGCCCCCTTTTGCTTCAGACTTCACGGAACGCTTCAATGCGATAGCTCCCGTCTGGGCGCACTTCCAGCGTCAACTCATCGTGCGTTCCTTCGCCGTTCTCGCCGCGCGGCGCGCTCCACAGCCGGATGCTGTCGCCGTACTGCTCGCCGCCCACCGGAATAAAATATCCGGGGCCGAAATCGCTCGTATACTCATAGAATGCGTCATACTGCGCAAGGTATATCGCGTCCTCCTGATTGCGCAGATCGTCCACTGTGATATCCGCCCACTGCATCAAAAGCGCGGAAACGTCACTCTTGGGAATGCGCCGCACGGGGACCGCCCAGTCATCCGGCACCTTGAACCTCTCCGCATCCTCTATTCCCAGCGTGTCGAGTACAGCGTGGAATTCCTCCACGTCCGCGTCTCCCAACGTGGTGCTGAGCGGACAGTACCGCAAAAATTCTGCAAGGTCGATATCGCGCGGATCGTTGTAATGCGAGGTGAAAAAGCAGCTCACCGGCGTTGAGGTCGTGTAGCGGTATTCGCCCGTCGTTTCATCCATCACATCGGTCTCAGAGGCAAACATCTCCTTGAATTCTTCGATCTGCGTCTCCGTCAGCGGCGTCGTATCATCCTCAGGTCCACCGTCCGATTTGTCATCATTCGCTCCCGCGCAGCCAAACAGCGCCAGTGCGCACACGCAGGCGAGCAAAAAGGCAAATAATTTCTTCATCGTTTCTCTCCTTTTCATTTTTGCATCATTTGTTTTTTACTGCCGTCGCGCCAGCTTTACTCTTATAGGCTGTTCACTGTGCCGAGGAAGAGCGGCAGACCGTCCACGCCGGTGATCATAAAGGCGAACGGCCGGTTCAGATTCATCTCCACCACTGGAAGTTCCTCGGGCATGGCAGCGGTGGCCTCCGCCGTGATGGCCGTGAACGCCGCGGCTTCGCAGCCCTTTTCGTCGATCTTGACGCGCGCGGCGTGCTGCACCTGCGTCACGGCGACGCTCTCGTCAAACTTCTCCTCGTCGATCAGCGGCGAAAAGTCCGATTTATCGAAGTCGAACACATCGGTGACGCCCATCGCCTTGAGCGCGTCGGTCAGCTCCAGGTTGGAATCCACGTCGAACTTCGGCACGCTCCAGTGGATCTCCGCACTCGGCAGCGCAGCGTCCATGTCGTAGGCCATCAGTCCGCCCACGACCTCACCATTGGCAAGCAGGCTCTCGAGCGTCGTTCCCTCATCCGGCAGCAAAAAGCGCATCGACTGCCCGCCGCGGAAGCCGAGCTCCGCCACGGTGTAGTTCTCGCCGCGATAGTACGCGGCGCGGTCGTCCGTGCGGTGCATAAAGTCGACGGTCTGCTTCTCGCCGTCTGCCGCGGTGAACGTGTCCTTCTTCGTCGCATCCTTCCAGAATTCGTCGCGCCACTGGTCCTTAAAATAGAGCGTCGTCAAAAGGAGCATCACGGTCTCGGGCTTCGTCTGGATCTCGCCCGCCGCGTCCTGCAAGAGATTGCCCGTGTTCTCATTGATCCATTCGCCGATGGCCTTGTCCGTCTTCTCATCTCCCATCGGGGCGGAGAACGTCGAAGCAAGGTACTGCTCGGCGAGCACCTGCAGCGTCTCTTCATTATAGGGGACGTTCTCATTCAGCCACACAGAGCTGCCGAGCAGCGTCTTTCCCGTCGAGGTCTCGCCGTAGAGATTGCGCCAGACATAGTTGCCCGCAGCGCGCGGCGCATCGGTATTTTCAAGGCCTAAAAGCGACAAGAGCTGCGCGCGGCTGTCGCCGTCCGTCGTCTCGCTGAGCATCGCAAAGGCGAGATACAGGTTTGCGGGCGAGAGAACGGTGTTCTCCTCCGCCGAAAGCAGCGTGCCCGTCTCCTGTGTGAAGTGCAGGAATGCCGCGGGGTAGCTCGTGCCCTTGCTGCGCAGCGCCTTGAGCGCATCGTAATAGGCATTGCTGCGCGCGTCCCAGTCCTCCCAGATCTTCTCCTGCGCCTTTTCATAGGCGTCCGCGCCCATCTTGTCATAGTCGATGGTGCTGAATGCCTCGTCAAGCTCACTCTCGTTCGGCATGGCGGGCAGCACGGGATAGTCCGCCGTCTTCACGGCGAGGTCCTGCAAATACTGCGCGGCAATGGGGTCTTTTTTCACATTGTCCTCCCCATTTTCATTTCGGATCGTCGTTCCGTTGCCTCCGCAGGCGGCGAAGGACAGGACCATCGCCGCGGCGAGCAGCAGCGTTAAGAATCGTTTCATGTCGGATGTACCTCCGTTTCGGGATTTGTTATATTAGACGGCGCGGATGGAAAAAAGTTCCCGTTTTGTCAAAAATAGCATGCCGCCCTTTTACGAAACGGGCGAATGTGGTATACTTTCAAAAATATTTTCTCTTTTGTGTAACGCAAACGGCAAAAAAGTTGTCTTTTCCCCATGATGGCAGACAACAGAAAGGAGCGAACCTATGGACGACCATGAGATCGTCGACCTCTACTGGCAGCGGGACGAGCACGCCATCGAAGCCACCGCCGCCAAATACGAAAGCTATTGCATGAAAATTTCGCAAAACATTTTATCTGACCGCGCCGACAGCGAGGAAAACGTCAACGACACGTACTTACACGCCTGGCAGGCAATGCCGCCGCAAAGGCCCGCGATCCTCTCGGCCTTTCTCGGCAAGATCGCGCGCAATCTGGCGCTGAACCGCTATAAGGCGAGGTCGGCGCAGAAGCGGCAGGGCGACGCCTTCGCGCTCTCGCTCGACGAGCTGGACGACTGCGCACCCGCCCTGTCCTCGCCCGACGACGAGGCCACGGCAGCAGAGCTCGGCCGCAGCATCAGCGCGTTTCTGCGCACGCAGAGCGAAGAGGTGCGCAGCATGTTCATCCTGCGCTATTTCTACTGCGAACCGGTCGAAGCGCTGGCCGCGCGCTTTCACTGCGGCGAGAGCCGCATCAAAACCACGCTCCTGCGCACGCGCAGAAAGCTCAAGGAGCATCTCATCAAGGAGGGATACTGTGAAGCATGAAGTTCTGACCCGCGCCATAGGCGAGCTCGACGATGAGCTCATCGCGGACGCCTACGCCTACAAGCCGCGCAAACGGTACGCCCTCCCGCGTTTTCTTGCCGCTGCGGCGTGCCTTGTGCTCGTGCTGGCCGCCGCCCTGGCGATGACGCGCGACACCTTACCGGCTGAGATCAAGGTCGAAGGCGCAGCACTCTCCTCAATCCCCATTCCCATCAGTCAGCCCGCAGCGATGGCGCTCGACGCGCGCGGCAGTCTGAGCGGCCCGCTCAGTCCGATGCTCACCATCGAGAGCAAATCGGGTGAGGCCGTGACCGTTACGGTGTCGGATGGCGTGCTGACCCAGCCTCTTTACTCGCTGCAGGAGGAGTTCACCTCCTACACCGTCTCCGGCAAGGTGCAGCTTTGCTGGACCATCGAAGAGCCGGACACGGGTACGGTTTACACGCTCTCTCTCGACGGCGCGCCCGCCGTCACGCTGCGCTACGACGAGGCCAACGGCTATTGGGCCGCCGCGCGGGCGTAAGCATCCCATTCCACATTACTATTGACAACACACAACATTTTGGAGGTAAATTCCCATGAAAAAGTTTCTCACCCTGCTGCTGGCCGCAGCGATGACTCTCTCCCTCGCCGCCTGCGGCAGCAAGACGGATGACAATAGCGGCAATAACAGCCAGCCCGCGAGCGCTCTCGAGCTGCTGAACGCCGTATGGGCCAACTACAGCGACGACGACAAGTTCCCTGCTGCCGGCGGCGACTTTGATGAGGCGAATATGACCGAGGACGCGCCCGGTAACTTCTCCGTCGAAGACGGAGACGCACTTGACTACTCTCTCTCCTTCCCCGCCGCGGACGCAGGCAAGCTCTCCGACGCCGCGTCCCTCACTCACATGATGAACGCCAACACCTTCACCGCGGGCGCGTTCCATGTTGCGAGCTCTTCCGACGTTGACAGTGTCGTCTCCGACCTCAAGGACAACATCATGAACCGCCAGTGGATGTGCGGCTTCCCCGACAAGCTTGTCATCCTGACGCTCGGCGACTATGTCATCTCCTGCTACGGCGCGGAGGACCTTGTCGACCAGTTCAGCGAAAAAGTCACCGAGGCCTTTGCCGATGCTGCCGTCGTCTGCGACGAGGCCATCGCCTGATTTGATCTTCTGAAAGGCGGAGAAGTTTATGCTCTTTTCCAGCGTTCCCTTTCTCTTTTACTTTCTGCCTGCGGCGCTGCTGATCTACTTTGCAGCGCCGCGGCAGCTGAAAAACGCGGTGCTGCTGCTCGCAAGCCTCTTTTTCTATGCCTGGGGCGAGCCGAAATATATGCTGCTCATGCTCGTCTCCATCGTGCAGGGCTATGGTTTCGGCCTGCTGATTGAAAAGCACCACGGGCAAAAGGCGTCGAAGGTCTTTCTGACGCTCTCGATCCTTGTGAGCCTTGGGCTTCTCGGCTATTTTAAGTACGCGGACTTTTTTCTCTCCAGCGTCAACGCCGTCACAGGGCTCTCCCTGCCGCTTTTGAAGCTGAGCCTGCCCATCGGCATCAGCTTCTACACCTTTCAGGTATTGAGCTACGTCATCGACGTCTACCGCGGCGAAACGGCGGCGCAGCGAAATTTTATCGACCTCGCCGCCTATGTTTCGCTCTTCCCCCAGCTCATCGCGGGGCCGATCGTGCGCTATTCCGACGTCGCCGCGGAGCTCAAAAGCCGCACGCACAGCGTCTCCGCCGCGGCGGAGGGCGTGCGCCGCTTTACGGTCGGCTTTGCCAAGAAAATTCTGCTCGCCAACCAGTTCGGCGCGCTCGCGAGCGCCTACAAGTCGACGCAGGACGCGAGCGTCCTCTTCGTCTGGCTCTACGCGCTCGCGTTTCTGCTCCAAGTCTATTTCGACTTTTCGGGCTACAGCGATATGGCCATCGGCCTCGGGCGGATGCTGGGCTTCCACTTCCCTGAAAACTTCAACTACCCCTATATTTCAGCGAGCATCACGGAGTTCTGGCGCAGGTGGCACATGTCGCTTGGCTCGTGGTTCCGCGACTACCTCTATATCCCGCTCGGCGGCAGCCGGAAGGGCAAGGCGCGTCAGCTGCTAAACATTCTGATCGTCTGGCTCGCGACGGGTTTGTGGCACGGGGCGGCGTGGACGTTCGTGCTGTGGGGACTGTGGTTCGCGGTCCTGCTGCTTCTTGAAAAGCTGGCGCTGCTGCCGGTGCTCGAAAAGCACCGCGTGCTCGGCCATGTGTACACGCTCTTTTTCGTCACGCTCGGCTTCGTGCTTTTCGACGCAGACAGCGCCGCGCAGGCGGTCTCGCGCATCAGCGCGATGCTCGGCGCAGGCGGACTGCCGCTGTCGAGCACGCAGGCGGTCTACTACCTTAAAAGCTATGGCCCGCTGCTCGTGCTCGGTATCCTCTGCGCAACACCGCTGCCGAAGATGATCGTCGCAAAGCTGCGCAAATCCAAAGGCGCAGCGACGGCGCTCGATGTGCTCGAGCCGCTGTTTGTACTGATTCCTCTGCTGCTCGGCACGGCATTTTTAGTGGACGGGTCGTTCAACCCGTTCCTCTACTTCCGCTTTTAAGGAGGGCATCGCATGAATCGAAAAATCAAAGACGTCCTCACCCTCGGCATCGCGGCAGCGTTCGTGCTTATGTTCGCGCTGTGGGGCATTTGCAAGAGCGACGACGCCGTGTCGGAAAGCGAGCGCCGCCCGCTCAAGCAGTTCCCGACGCTGAATGCGGAAGAAGTACTCTCCGGACGCTTCCAGTCGAATTTTGAGAGCTACACGCTCGACCAGTTCCCGCTGCGCGACGAGTTCCGCACACTCAAGGCCCTGTCCGTCCGCGATTTATTTGGCGAGAAAGACAACAACGGCATCTACGTCGCGGACGGCTACGCCGCGAAGCTCGACGACACGATCCACGAGGATTCGCTCGACCACGCGGCCGACCGCTTCCGCTACGTGTACGAAACGTATCTCAAAGATACGGGCGTAAACGTCTACCTCTCCGTCATCCCCGACAAGAATTACTTTTTGGCCGCCGAAAACGGCTATCCCGCGATGGATTACGAGAAGTTCTTTGCGCTCATGCGCCAAAAGGTCGACTTTGCGGACTATATCGACCTGACGGGCACGCTGTCGCTCTCATCCTATTACCGCACCGACCTCCACTGGCGGCAGGAAATGCTTGCCCCCACGGCCAAGGCGCTGGCAGATGCGATGGGCGTCTCACTCACCGTGGACTTTACCGAGGTCACGCTTGATACGCCGTTTTACGGTGTGTACCGCGGGCAGTCGGCACTGCCAATGGAGCCCGACGGTCTCTCCTACCTCACAAACAGCGTCATTGAAGGCTGCCGCGTGTACGACTACGAAAACAGCGAATATCTCCCCGTTTACACGCTCGAAAAGGCGGACGGCAGCGACCCGTATGAAATTTTCCTCTCGGGCCCGAAGTCGCTGCTGCGCATCGAGAATCCGAACGCGCAGGCGGAGCGCAGGCTCCTCGTGTTCCGCGATTCGTTCGCCGCGAGTTTACTTCCGCTGCTCGCGGAGGGGTACAGCGAGATCACGCTTGCCGACATCCGCTACCTCTCCCCCTCAATGCTCGGAAAATTCATCGACTTTACCGCGCAGGACGTGCTGTTTCTTTACAGCACGAGCGTGCTGAACGACAGCGACACGATCAAGTGATGCAAAACGGGACGCAAGCGCCGTGACCGGCGTTCACGTCCCGTTTTCTTTTTTGTCCGCAAAATTTTTTCACAACGCAGCACATAAGCATAATGCCCGCCCCTGCCGTTTCCGGCAAGGGCGGGTTCAGGCTAAATATAGCACAGCCGTTTTCTTCATGCAAGAAAAAGTTGCCGCACTTTCATAATTTCGTTCACACCGCACATCCCGTCCCACTAAAGTGAGGGGAAAGTTGGAAAAACAAAGTATTGACGCTGCTTGCCCCGATGAAGTATCATTACTTATCAAATTTTTTATTTCGAAACAGGAGGTCTGGATCATGAGTGAAGCGACTCGCATTCCCGAGCTTTTTGGCTCTCTGGTGTTCAATGAACGCACAATGGAGCAGTATGTGCCGCAGAGCGCCATGGACGTTTGGCGCGGCTGCTTAAAGAGCGGGCAGCCTCTTCCCCTTTCCGCGGCAAATGAGATCGCCGACGCGATGAAGACCTGGGCGCTGGAGCATGGCGCAACGCATTTCACGCACTGGTTCCAGCCCTTGAGCGGCGTGACGGCGGAAAAGCACGACAGCTTTATCAACAACGCCGGCGGCGGCCGCGTGATGATGGACTTTTCCGGCAAGGAGCTGGTGCGTGGCGAGCCCGACGCGTCCTCCTTCCCCAACGGCGGCCTGCGCGCCACGTTTGAAGCCCGCGGCTACAGCGCTTGGGACCCCACGGCGTTTGCCTTCATCAAAGATGGCAGCCTTTGCATCCCGACGGTGTTCTGCTCCTACAGCGGCGACGCGCTCGACAAGAAGACGCCGCTGCTGCGCTCCATCGCCGCGGTCGACCGCGCGGCGGTGCGCGTGCTCAAGTTATTTGGCGACGACGCGGAAAAGGTCACGCCGCAGATTGGCGCGGAGCAGGAGTATTTCCTCATCGACCGCGAGCTGTACTTAAAGCGCATGGACCTGCGCCTGTGCGGCCGCGCCCTGTTCGGCGCAAAGCCCCCGAAAGGTCAGGAGTTGGACGACCACTACTTCGGCGCGTTCCGTCCCCGCGTGGCCGCCTACATGAAAGAGCTCGATGAAGAGCTGTGGAAGCTCGGCGTGCTCTCCAAGACCAAGCACAACGAGGTCGCCCCCGGTCAGCACGAGATGGCTCCCATCTACTGCGACGCCAACACCGCCAACGATCAGAACCAGCTCGTCATGGAGACGATGAAGAAGGTCGCCGAGCGCCACGGTCTCGTCTGCCTGCTGCATGAAAAGCCCTTTGCCGGCGTCAACGGCTCCGGTAAGCACGTCAACTGGTCGCTCTCGACCGACACGGGCGAGAATCTGTTCTCCCCCGGCAAAACGCCCAGCCAGAACGCCGTGTTCCTGCTTTTCCTCGCCGCCTTCGTCAAGGGCGTGGACGAGTATCAGGAGCTGCTGCGCTGCTCCGTCGCCTTCGCGGGCAACGATCACCGTCTCGGCGCGCAGGAAGCGCCCCCGGCTGTCATCTCCGTCTTCCTCGGCACCGAGCTTGAGGGCATCATCGATGCCATCGTCGGCGAAAACGACTACACCGCGCCCGAGCACAAGTCCCTGCGCATCGGCGTGGACGTGCTCCCCGCCATCCCGCAGGATACGACCGACCGCAACCGCACCTCGCCCGTCGCCTTCACCGGCAACAAGTTTGAGTTCCGCATGCCCGGCTCCTCGCAGTCCATCGCGGGCCCGGTCACGATCCTCAACACCATCATGGCCGAAGAGCTCGACGAATTCTACGCGCAGCTCAAGGACGCGCCGGACTTCACCGCCGCGCTCCACAAGCTGATCCGCGACACGTTCTCCGCCCACCGCCGCATCATCTTCAACGGCAACGGCTATGAAGAGGCCTGGATCAAGGAGGCTGAAAAGCGCGGCCTTGCCAACCTGCACAACACCGCCGAGGCGCTGCCGACCTACATCCTGCCCAAGAACATTGAGCTGCTGACGCGCCAGGGCGTTTACAGCAAGGAAGAAATTTTCTCCCGCCACGAAGTTCATATCGAGAAGTACTGCAAGGTCATCCGCATCGAGGCCGCAACGCTTGTTGACATGGTCCAGCACGGCATTCTCAACGCCGCTTCCGAATACGAAGCCGCGCTGTGCAACACCATCGCCGCCAAGCGCGCCGCCGCGCCGGAGCTGACCTGCCACGTCGAATCCTCGCTCGCCAACGCCATCGGCTCGCTCAACGAGCAGCTGCTCGAAGAGACCATCGGCCTCAAGACGGCGCTCGAGACCGTCTCCGACGACGCAGAGCCCGAAACGCTCCTGCACTACTACCACGACGAGGTCGAAAAGCGCACGAATGACGTGCGCAAGACCGTCGACAAGCTGGAAGTGCTCACAGCGTCGAAATACTGGCCGTACCCGACGTTCTGCGAATTACTCTTCTCCGTGTAAGTCAAAAAGGACGCTCTTTCGAGCGTCCTTTTTGAAGTGGAGTTTTGCTTTATCGCAGCAGTTTCATTTTTCTTTGACAGGGGAGGAAGAAAATCTATGAAGTACATTTTTGTCACCGGCGGCGTGGTGTCGGGGCTGGGCAAGGGCATCTGCGCGGCGTCGCTCGGGCGTCTCTTAAAACAGTGCGGGCTGAAGGTCAAAAACCAGAAGTTCGACCCGTATCTCAACGTCGACCCCGGCACGATGAGCCCGTATCAGCACGGCGAGGTCTTCGTCACGGACGACGGCGCGGAGACCGACCTGGACCTCGGCCACTACGAACGCTTTGTCGACGAGGCGCTGGACGAGAAATCCTCCGTGTCCTCGGGCAAAATTTTCTGGAGCGTTCTCAACCGCGAGCGTCAGGGCGGTTATCTTGGCGGCACGGTGCAGATCATCCCGCATGTGACCGATGAGATCAAGCGCCGCATTTACGACATGGACGACGGCGAGACCGACGTTGCCATTTCCGAGATCGGCGGCACGGTCGGCGATATCGAGAGCCAGCCGTTTTTGGAGGCCATCCGTCAAGTCGCGGCCGAGCGCGGGCGCGAAAATGTGCTCTTCATCCACGTGCCGCTCATCGTGACTATTCCCGGCAGCGGCGAGCTCAAGAGCAAGCCCACGCAGCACTCGGTCAAGGAACTCCTGAGCGAGGGCATCCAGCCGGACGTTCTCGTCGTGCGCACGGATGAGCCCATCACAGACGACATCCGCCGCAAGATCGCGCTCTTCTGCAACGTGGAGCCCGACTGCGTCATCCAGAACGCAACGGCGTCCACGCTCTACGAGGTGCCGTTGCTGCTTGAGCACGAGGGCCTTTGCCGCGTGGTGTGCCGCAAGCTGCACCTTGACTGCGGTGAACCTGACATGACCGAGTGGCGCGCGCTGGTCGACAAGATCCACGGCGTGCACCGTCATGTGCGCATCGCGCTCGTCGGCAAATACGTCGGCCTGCACGACGCCTATTTGAGCGTCGTTGAGTCGCTCTTCCACGCGGGCACGGCCTGCGACGCGAGCGTCGAAATTCAGTGGGTCGACTCCGAAACGCTGACGAGCGACAACATCGCGCAGAAGCTCTGCGGGTGCAGCGGCATCTTAGTCCCCGGCGGCTTTGGCGACCGCGGCATCGAGGGCATGATCTTAGCCGCGCAGTACGCGCGCGAGCGCGGCATCCCGTACCTCGGCATCTGCCTCGGCATGCAGATCGCAGTCATCGAATTTGCGCGCCATGTGCTCTCATGGGACGACGCGACGAGCGCGGAGTTCTCCTCCACGACGGCGCATCCCGTCATCGCGCTCATGCCCGAGCAGGTCGGCGTGACGGCCAAGGGCGGCACGATGCGCCTCGGCAAGTACCCCTGCGTGCTCGAAGAGGGCTCGCTCTCCCGCGCGCTCTACGATGCGCCCGAGATCTGGGAGCGCCACCGCCACCGCTACGAGTTCAACAACGACTTCCGCGACGACTTCACGGACGCCGGCATGCGCCTCGCCGGTCTCTCCCCCGACGGCACGCTCGTCGAGATCGTCGAATCGAAGAGCCACCCCTGGTTCGTCGGCGCGCAGTTCCACCCCGAATTCAAGAGCCGCCCCAACAAGCCGCATCCCCTGTTCCGCGGCTTTGTCGCGGCCTCCCTCGATCGCGCGGTCCATTGACCGCGCGACCTTTTTATTTTTACAATACCGCTGGAAAAATGGGAAAAGCTATGGTATGATGCTTTTACCATATTATTGGATACGGCAGGAGAATTTCAATATGAACCATCAGACCATCATCGTACTGGACTTTGGCGGCCAGTACAACCAGCTCATCGCGCGCCGCGTGCGCGAATGCGGCGTTTACTGCGAGGTCAAGCCCTACACGACGCCGCTTGCAGACCTTCTCGCGATGAATCCCATCGGCTTCATCTTCACCGGCGGCCCGAACAGCGTGTATCTCGAGGACGCGCCGCACGTCGATCCCGCGCTCTTTGACGCGGGCGTGCCCGTGCTCGGCATCTGCTACGGCTGCCAGCTCATCGCGCACCACCTCGGCGGCAAGGTCGTCGCCGCAAACGACGCCACCGCGCGCGAATACGGCAAGACCGAGACGTTTTTTGACACGAACTGCAAGCTCTTCAAGGGTCTTCCCGAAAAGAGCGTGACGTGGATGAGTCACGGCGACTACATGGAAAAGGTCCCCGAGGGCTTCTCTCTCGTCGCGCACTCCGACGCCTGCCCGAACGTCGCCATCTGCGACGAAACGCGCGGGTTCTACGGCGTGCAGTACCATCCCGAGGTCAACCACACGGAGTTCGGCACCGCGATGATCCGCAACTTCCTCTACGAGGTCTGCGGCGCGACAGGCGACTGGACGATGGGCGACTATAAAAATACTGCCATCGCCGCCGTGCGCGAAAAGGTCGGCTCCGGCCGCGTGCTGCTGGCGCTCTCCGGCGGCGTGGACTCGTCCGTCGTGGCGGCGCTGCTGGCCGAGGCCGTCGGCCCCCAGCTCACCTGCGTTTTTGTCGACCACGGCCTCATGCGCCTCAACGAGGGCGACGAGGTCGAGGCGGCGTTCAAGAAGTGGGACATCAACTTTGTCCGCGTGAACGCCGAGGGCCGCTTCCTCTCGAAGCTCGCTGGCATCTCCGATCCCGAGCGCAAGCGCAAGATCATCGGCGAAGAGTTCATCCGCGTGTTCGAGGAAGAGTCGAAGAAGATCGGCGCGGTCGACTTTCTCGCTCAGGGCACGATCTACCCCGACGTCATCGAATCCGGCCTTGGCAATGCCGCAGTCATCAAGAGCCACCACAATGTCGGCGGTCTTCCCGACTATGTCGACTTTAAGGAGATCATCGAGCCGCTGCGCCTGCTCTTTAAGGACGAAGTGCGTCAGCTCGGCCGCGAGCTGGGGCTTCCCGAATACCTCGTCTCCCGCCAGCCGTTCCCCGGCCCGGGCCTTGCCATCCGCATCATGGGCGAGATCACGAAGGAAAAGGCTGACACGCTGCGCCTTGCCGACGCGATCTACCGCGAGGAGCTGGAAAAGGCCGGCGAAAACAAGAAGATGAACCAGTACTTCGCCGTCCTGACCGACACGCGCACCGTCGGCGTCATGGGCGATGGCCGCAGCTACGACCGCGTGCTTGCGCTGCGCGCTGTGACGACCGAGGACTTCATGACCGCCGACTGGGCCCGCATCCCCTACGAGCTGCTCGACAAGATCAGCGGCCGCATCGTCAACGAGGTCAAGGGCATCAACAGAATTGTCTACGACATCACCAGCAAGCCCCCCGCAACGGTGGAGTGGGAATAAGAAAAAAGTGAATATGATGGGCTGAAAAGCCTTGAAAACACTCACTTTTTGAAA
>ERZ1673738.3072-NODE-3072-length-19440-cov-5.443487_pt1 | contig 19440 bp, 18 predicted proteins | sample MGYA00580198_ERZ1673738 | MGnify/ENA primary metagenome ERZ1673738 (study PRJEB41218, sample SAMN15661784) | gut metagenome | host: Homo sapiens | place: Canada: London | collected 2015-08-20/2019-03-30 | study: EMG produced TPA metagenomics assembly of...
GAAATTTTTCACCTGTACAGAAGTGTTTTTATACGAAAAAAAGAAATTTCCGTTCCTCGCGCTCTCTGCTTCTTCCTCATGCGCAAAAGACTCATCCCTGTCCGCTCTCCTCCGTTTCCCTCCGCAAAAATTGCACTGGTTCTTCCCTCCCGCTCCGCGGCTGCAACGCGGGAATACGGCAAAGCCCCCTTGCGGTACAGGCCGCAAGGGGGCTGACATGATCGCCGAGACTCGCCGCGGGACGCGGCGTGCGCGAATTAGAGGATATCGATATGTTCGCCGCTGAGGGCTTTGTTCATGCTGCGGACGGCGCAGAATTTGCCGCACATGGAGCAGGTGTCGTCGTGTTCGGGGGAGCGGTCGGCACGGATAGCCTTCGCCGTTTCCGGGTCAAGGGCGCAGGCCCACTGGGCTTCCCAGTCGAGGGCGCGGCGGGCGTCGCCCATCTTGTCATCGATGTCGCGCGCGCCGCGGACGCCCTTGGCGATGTCGGCGGCATGAGCAGCAATACGGCTGGCAATGATGCCCTGCTTCACGTCGTCGAGATTCGGCAGAGCGAGATGCTCCGCCGGAGTGACATAGCAGAGGAAGGCCGCGCCGTTCATCGCAGCGATGGCTCCGCCGATGGCGGCAGTGATGTGGTCGTAACCGGGGGCGATGTCCGTCACGAGAGGCCCAAGAACATAGAACGGCGCACCCATGCAGATCGTCTGCTGTACCTTCATGTTGGCGGCGATCTGGTCCATCGGCACGTGGCCGGGGCCCTCGACCATCACCTGCACATCCTTCTCCCAGGCGCGCTTCGTCAGCTCGCCGAGGCGGACAAGTTCCTCGATCTGGCAAACATCGGTCGCATCGGCAAGGCAGCCGGGGCGGCACGCATCGCCGAGGGAAATCGTCACGTCATACTCACGGCAGATATCGAGAATCTCGTCATAGTACTCGTAGAAGGGGTTCTCCTCGCCCGTCATGCACATCCACGCAAAGACAAGAGAACCGCCGCGCGAGACAATGTTCATCTTGCGCTTGTGCTTGCGGATCTGGTCGATCGTCTTGCGGGTGATGCCGCAGTGCAGCGTCACAAAATCGACGCCGTCCTGCGCGTGCAGACGTACCACGTCGATAAAATCCTTCGCGGAGAGCGTGTCGAGGTCGCGCTGGTAGTGGATGACGCTGTCATACACCGGCACGGTGCCGATCATGGCCGGGCACTCGGAGGTAAGCTTGCGGCGGAAGGGCTGTGTGTCGCCGTGGCTTGAGAGATCCATGATGGCCTCCGCGCCCATATTTACAGCAGAGAGCACCTTCTGCATCTCAACGTCGTAGTCTTTGCAATCACGGGACACGCCGAGGTTGACGTTGATCTTCGTGCGCAGCATCGAGCCGACGCCCTCGGGCGAAATGCAGGTGTGCAGCTTGTTGGCCGGAATGACGACCTTGCCGGAGGCGACGAGCGGCATCAGCTCCTCGACGCGCATCTGCTCCTTTTTGGCGACGGCCTCGAGCTCCGGGGTGACAATGCCGCGGCGGGCGGCGTCCATCTGTGTAGTATAATTGCGTTCCATAGCAAACAATTCTCCCTTCCTTATTTCTCTGCGTCCGTTTCCAGCGCAAACATGTGGTTCATCGGCCCGGAGCCGTGCCCGAGATCGAGCATGGCGGCAAGCGCGCCGGAAAGGTAAGCTTTCGCGCGCTCGATGGCCGTTTTCAGGTCGCAGCCCTTCGCGAGGTTCGACGCAATGGCGCTCGAGAGCGTGCAGCCTGTTCCGTGCGTGTTCGGGTTGTCGATGCGGCGTCCCTCAAACCAGGTGAGGACGCCGTTTTCCCAGAGGACATCGCTCGCGTCGCTGACGCTGTGGCCGCCCTTGCACAGAACGGCGCAGCCGCACGCGGAGCCGATCGCCTCGGCGGCGCTCTCCATATCGGAGCGGGAACGGATCGTCATGCCGGAAAACGCTTCCGCCTCCGGAATGTTCGGGGTGACAACCTGCGCCAGAGGAAACAGAAGCTCCCGCAGAAGGGCCGGCGCGCCGTCCGCCGCAAGGGCGGAGCCGCTGGTGGCAACAAGGACCGGGTCCACCACGACATGCCCCGCATGATACTGCGTGAGCTTTTCGGCGATGACCCTAACGAGAGCCGGGGAGGAAACCATGCCGATCTTCACCGCGTCCGGGCGGATGTCCTCGAACACCGCGTCGAGCTGCTGACCGAGAAACTCGGGAGTCGACTCAAGGATCGAGCGCACGCCCGTCGTGTTCTGCGCCGTGAGGGCCGTCACAGCCGTCATGGCGAACACGCCGTGCATCGTCATGGTTTTGATGTCTGCCTGAATCCCGGCGCCTCCGCTGGAATCGCTTCCAGCGATGGATAATGCTGTTCTCATTTGAAATGACTCCTTCCATAATGCAGCACTAACTTTTATAAAGCGGCGAAAAGTGGTGCCCCCGATTCGCCGCTGGGGAAACGTTTTTGGGGTACGGGGGAGGGAACGGGGGAGGGGAACGGTCGCTTTTTGAAAAAAGCTCCGCAAAAACTTTAATCGCTCCGCGCCGGAGCTGTAGTTTGTGTAGGGTTTCGTTCGGGAGCCGGGAGCGTGTTCAGACCGTCCCGCGCCGCTCGGGTTACAATTTCCTCAGTGCTTCCGCGCGGGCTGATGCGTGCAGGCTCAGCCTGCCAGGCTCAGCCTGCCTTTATTCGCTCCGCGCCGGCATTGCAACCATGCGCTCTGAGGCGGCACGCAGGCGCTCGGCGGCTTCGCGGACATTCTCCGCCGCAAAAAGGGCCGAGACAACCGCGATCCCGTCGACGCCGCTGCCCGCAAGCCGCTCCACGTTTGCAAGCGAAATGCCGCCGATGGCGACAATCGGAATATGTACCGCCGCCCGGATGGCGCGCAGCGTCCCGATCGGCATGGCTGAAACGTCTGTCTTGGTGTCGGTGTGGAAAACAGCTCCCACGCCGAGGTAGTCCGCCCCGTCGCGCTCAGCCTTAACAGCCTCTTCCACCGTATGGGCGGATACGCCGACAATTTTATCCGGCCCAAGCAGACGGCGGGCCTCCCGGGCAGCCAGATCCTCCTGGCCGACGTGCACGCCGTCCGCGCCCGACTCGAGAGCAATCCCGACGTCGTCGTTGATCAAAAACGGCACGCCGTACCGGCGGCAGAGCGCGCCGATCTTCACAGCCTCGCGGAGGAACTCCTCCCGGGCAAGCGTCTTTTCACGCAGCTGTACACACGTCGCGCCGCCGCGCAGGGCGTCCTCCACCTGCTCATAGAGCGTCTGCCGCCCCGTCCATGCACGGTCGGTCACGGCGTAGAGGCGCATGGTCTTGCTATCGCAGTTCATAGTTGGCTCCCCTTTCAAGCTCCTCCGGCGTCAGGTTGTACACGGCGTCGAGGAGATAGGTGCGGAAGCTTCCGCTGCCGTCGGGCGGCGTCACGCGGGCTGCCGCCTTCTCGCCGCAGAGGTCCATCGCACACACCGCAGCCGCGGCCGCAGTCAGAAAATCGTCCCGGTTCGCCGCCGCGAACGCACCCGTCAGCGCCGAAAGCATACAGCCAGCCCCCGTGATGCGGCCCATCATCGGATGACCGCCCCGGATGACGAGCGCGCATCCCCCGTCCGCGACAAGATCGATGCCTCCCGTGACGGCGGCGATCGCCCCTGTTTTTGCGGAAAAGGACTTCACAAAGGCGACCGCCTCCGGGAGACTCTGCTCTGTGACCCGATCGGCGGCGCCCGCATCTACACCATACGTGTGCCCCGCCCCAAGCGCAAGCGTGCGGATCTCCGACATGTTTCCGCGGATCACGGAAAAACGCACCTCCTGAAGCAGGCGCAGCGCCGACTCCGTGCGCAGTGAGGACGCGCCCGCCCCGACCGGGTCAAGAACGACGGGAATCCCCAGCGCGTTCGCACGCTTTCCGGAAAGCAGCATGGCGGAGAACTTGCGCTGATCGAGGGTGCCGAGATTCAGCACCAGACCGGCGGCCAGCGATGTGATTTCCTCCGCCTCGCCGGGATCGTCGGCCATGATCGGCGACGCGCCGCAGGCAAGCAGAACATTCGCGCAGTCGTTTGCGGTGACATAATTCGTAATGCAGTGGACAAGCGGCGACTTTCCGCGCACGCGGGTCAGCGCCTGCGCAAGCTTGTTTGCGGTTTTTTCTGCGGGTGCGGGTTTTTCTGCGGGCATGAGGGGAAGCTCCTTTCGATCAGCGGCTCAGACGGGTCTGCATGGAGCGCAGGACGGTCGTCTTCTGCAGGGCATAGAGCAGGACGGCGGAAATCACCGCGCCGCCCGCCGTGGACACGAAGAACGGAATGATGTAGGCAGTGAAGGCAATGTCCGCCGTGCTCTGTCCCATCAGCAGAATGGCGACGGGATACGCGCACAGGCCGCCGAGGATCGACGTACCGAAAACCTCCGCGATGAGCGTCGGCAGGATATGCTTGGCCTTCCAGTACACGATGCCGCACAGCAGCGCGCCCAGCATGCTGCCCGGGAAGGCCATGAGCGTACCGAGCCCCAGCAGATTGCGCAGCAGGCTCGCGACAAAGGCGACGGCCACGCCGTACCACGGGCCGAGCAGAACAGCGCACAGGATGTTCACCATATGCTGCACCGGCGCACACTTGCTGCCGAACACAGGAAACGAAAACAGGCTTCCCACAACGGCGACGGCGCACAGCAGGGCGGCAACGGTAAGCTTCTGAATATTTGTCTTTTTCATGGTTCTTTGTCTCCTTTGGATTTTCAGAGAAACGGCACGCAGATGACGGATTGTGGCAACAGCGTCGCTTCCCTCTAAAATAAGATAGAGCAGGGCATGAGAATGCCCGGAAGGTTCGGTCGAGGCTTACTGGCCTCCTCTCACGCCGGAACACGGCTTCCCATCGCTGTCTACAAGGCGCAGGGCGCTCCCCCTCCACCCGCCGCGGTCCGTCCGCGGGACGTTTCACTTCCTTTCCCAAAAGAGGATCGAGGCCGCACCGCTTCCCTGCCCGCCGAATCTGCTCCGCGCGGCGGGGATGACGTCATACAGCCTCAAAAAAACGGGGACGCCCGCGCGGCGTCCCCGAAAAAAGCATACAATATGACTTCCTACGGCGGCATTATCCGCATCAGGTCAAGGGTCGAAGTTGAAAGACTTCCTCTCAGCCTGCTCCACAAGCTCCCCCGTTTTTCACTTTCTCTCCGAAATCCGGAGATCTTTTGTATTATACCGCGAAGCGCGGCGAATGGCAAGAGGATTCGGAAAAAAGAGAGAGGCAGATTGACAATCAAATTATACAAGTGTATAATAGCATTGAAAAATACATTTGTATAAGAAGGTGATCGCCATGACCCTCTCAAGACTGCCGGAGAATGAACTCCTGGTGATGCAGATCCTCTGGTCCTGCGGAGGAGACGCCTCCTCCGACGATATCGTCTCCCGCTTTTTGCTGCAAAAGGAGTGGGAGCGCCCCGCCATCCTCACCCTGCTCAAGCGTTTGGAGAAAAAGGGCTTTGTCCGCTGCCGCAAGGACGGAAGGCGCAACATGTATACCGCTCTCGTCGGAGAAAAGGAATACCTGGCTTTCGAAAGCCGCGGCTTTCTCGATCGGCTGTACGGAAGCTCCGTGAAAAAGCTGGTGGTGACGCTGTACCGTAGCCATGACATCTCTGCCGCGGACCTCGAAGAGCTGCGGCAGTTCCTCGAGGAGGAGAAAAAGCCATGATCGAACAGCTGGCGTCTGTTTCCCTATCGTGCTCCGTTGTCATCCTTCTCCTGCTGTTTCTGCGGCCCCTGCTCTGCAGGCGGTACCGGGCGAAACTGCGGTACTGGATCTGGCTGGCGCTGGCCGTCCGGCTTCTCGTACCGCTTTCCCCTTCCTGGCCCGCCTCCCCCGTCGCGCTCCCGTCCCTGCCTGAAACGGCTGTTTCCTTCTCCGTCCCACTTTCGGGCGGGGAAACGGCGGTCCCGGCGGGCGGAGAGGTTCTGACCCCGGCCGTTCCCTCACTCTCCGTCTCCGGACTTCTCACTGCCGTCTGGGCCGCGGGAGCTGTCGTTTTTCTCGCCTGGCACCTGCTTGCCGCTTTCTTCTTTCGCCGAAAGGCCGTCCGGTGGAGCACGATGTTTCAAAACGGAAGGCCGGACGTCCTGATGTGCAAATGCACCCCAAGCCCGAAGTCATGCAGCCCGCTTTCCTTTCTTTTTCTTTGCGTCTTTTTTCTTCGCGTTACAGATACGGTGCTATTCCTCCGCCTTTCCGAGAGCCGTCATGGTCACGCCGGACCCGTCCGTGGAAGCGAGAATGGTTCCCTGCAGATCGGTGCGGAACACTTCGGCGCCGGCGGCTTCCAGCTTTTCGAGCGTCACGGCGTCCGGATGGCCGTAATCGTTATCCACGCCGCAGCTGATGACGGCATACTGCGGAGACACCGCGTCGAGGAAAGCCGGCGAGGTCGACGTCTCGCTGCCGTGGTGCCCGCACTTGAGCACGGTCGCCGTAAGCGGCCAGTCAAGAGAAAGCATTTCCTCCTCGCTCTCCTCCTCTGCGTCCCCGGTAAAGAGAAAGCTGTCCTCTCCGTAGGTCAGGCGCAGCACGACGGAGTAGTTGTTCAGATCGCCGTAGTCCTTCCCGTTCGGGGCAAGAACGGTCAGCACGGCTCCCCCGCTGCTGAGCAGCTCATCTCCCGGCTCGGCGGGCGTAATCGTAAGTCCCTTGTCCGCGATGCTCTGGAGCAGGTTCTCATATGTTTTGGTCGTCGGCGTATCGCTCTCCGAAACGCGGGGCATCACGACCTGTCTGACGTCAAACGCGTCTATGACTGCCGCCATGCCGCCGATATGATCGGCATGCGGATGCGTCGCCACAACGAGATCGAGCGTCTCCGCTCCAAGGGAACGCAGCTCGCCGACAAGCTCGTCCTCTGTCGACGAGGTTCCTGCATCAATCAGGATGTTTTCCCCGCCCGGCAGACGAATCAGCTCGCTGTCGCCCTGACCGACATCAAAGAAATAAACCTCGAGCGTTCCCGAAGCGGAGCCTCCCCCGCCCGTGTCTCCCTGCGCGGCGGAAACAGGCGCGCCTGTTTTTTCTCCCGACGCATCCGGCAGAATACCGAGCGTGCGCGCGCCCCACAGCGCGGCGGCGGCGACAACGGCGGCGGCAAGCAGCCACAGCGGCTGGCTCCTGCGTGCACGTCCTCTGTATCTTTTTCCCTTTGCCATGGAATACTCCTTTCTCTGTCTGCCGGGGAAACGGAAAAAAGAAAAGCACCCCATCGGCTCAAAGCCGAAGGGATGCCGGAATATCCCCGATACAGACGGTTGGTTCGATTCAGGCCCGCGAAGCAGCCGGGCCGCACTTCTCCTGAGCAGTTCCCGCGAAAAACAGGCTCGCTCCCAAAGGAAGGCGGAAAGCGTGCGGCGGGACCTTTTTAAGCCTTACGCGGATCCTTGCCTCTGTACAGATTGAAGCGGAACAGCGTCGATTCGTCCTCTTTATTTGAACATTCAATGAAGGCCTCGGCAATCTTGCCGCCCTCGATCAGCTTGGTCAGTCCAACGAGCTGGCACAGCTTGCTCTTGAGATTCAGGCGGTCGCCCTCGCGGGTTACCAGAAAAACATCGCCCTTACAGGACTCGAGCGTCTTCAGGAATTCGGGGACATCCACATCGTGCAGTTCCAAGAGATTTGCAGGCATTCTTGTGTCCTCCTTTACAGCTGCGATTCTCCGCCGCAGGGCGGAGTGTCTGGGATTATATTCCTACGGACCTATTATATCATCCGCCGGTGGATTGTCAATCGCGAGGGACGGGCGAAAACCGCCAAACTTTCCTTCATCTCCGAACGGAAATTCGTACTCTTCCTCTCTTCGCAGATGCCCCTCCCGGATGTGCACGCGCCGCTGCGCCGTGGCCGCGAGCGCCATATCGTGCGTAATGAGCACAAGCGTTCTCCCCTCGCGGTGCAGCCGGTTCAGAATTTCCATGACCGCCTTGCCGGAGGCGGGATCCAGATTGCCTGTCGGCTCGTCCGCGAGGATGACGGGAGGGCGCGCCGCAATCGCTCTGGCCACCGCGACGCGCTGCTGCTGGCCGCCGGAAAGCTGTCCCGGCAGATGGCCGGTACGCTCGCCCAGGCCGACAAGGGAAAGCGCTTCCCGGGCGAGGGCGCGGCGCTCGGAAGCGGGCACTCCCCGGTACGCGAGCGGCAGCTCCACGTTCTCGAGCGCCGTCAGCCCGCCGATCAGGTTAAATCCCTGAAACACAAAGCCAATCCGGCTGTTTCGGATGGCGGCAAGACGCTGTCCGCTGAGCTGTCCCACATCCTCCCCTTCGAACAGGCAGGTTCCCGACGTCGGCGTGTCCAGACATCCCATCAGGTTCATCAGGGTTGTCTTTCCCGATCCGCTGCTGCCGACGACGGCAAGAAACTCTCCCTTCTCCACCGAAAGCGACACGCTGTCGAGGGCTCGCACCTCGCGCTCGCCGCGCCGGTATACCTTCGACACCTCCTGCAGGCTGATGACTGACTCCATTCTTTTTTCCTCCAAATTGATTCACCAAGATTTACAAAACGATGGTTTTGCCGTATAATAACAGATAAGATTGTATATTCCCCAAAGGGGAATCGTTTATCAGCCATAGTATCTTCCCGCCCGACGGGAAAATTCAGATGGAGGGATCACCCGCTATGTTGGAGATCGACTGGAAACAATTCAAAAGCGGCACAGATATCCGCGGCGTCGCCGTTGAGGGCGTGCCCGGACAGGAAATGAACCTCACCGACTCCGCCGTCCGCCGGATGACGGCAGGGTACCTGCTCTGGCTTTCGGAGAAAACCGGAAAGCCGGCCTCCGAGCTGACGGTTGCCGTCGGCCACGACTCGCGCATTTCCGCCGACCGCATCCAGAAGGCTGTCGTCGACGCGATGCTCTCGGCCGGCGTACATGTGCTGGTGTGCGGCCTTGCTTCGACCCCGAGCATGTTCATGATCACCGTGGACTGGGGCTGCGACGGCTCCGTGCAGATCACCGCCAGCCACCACCCCTACTACCGCAACGGCCTGAAGTTCTTCACGAAGGACGGCGGCCTCGACGGCTCCGACATCGACTCCATCCTCGCCTATGCCGCCGAGAACAAGGCTCCTTCCTACGGAAAGGGCGTCGCGGAGATGGTGGATTACATGTCCCGCTACAGCGAGATCCTCCGCGAAAAAATCAAGGAGGGGGTGCAGGCCGAGGACTATGAGCATCCGCTCAAAGGCTTCCATATCGTCGTCGACGCCGGAAACGGCGCGGGCGGCTTCTATGCAACCGACGTGCTCGCTCCGCTCGGCGCGGATATCTCCGGCAGCCAGTTACTCGAGCCCGACGGCATGTTCCCGAATCATATCCCGAACCCGGAGAACGGGGCGGCCATGGAATCCGTCTGCCGTGCGACCGTCCGCGCGAAGGCCGATCTGGGCGTCATCTTCGACACTGACGTGGATCGCGGCGGCGCCGTCGATTCCAAAGGAGACGAGCTCAACCGCAACCGCCTCGTGGCCATCGCAAGCGCCATCGCTCTGGAGGGCAACGAGGGCGGAACCATCGTCACCGACTCCATCACCTCGAGCGGCCTGAAGGAATACATTGAAAAAACGCTCGGAGGCCATCATCACCGCTTCAAGCGCGGTTACCGCAACGTCATCAACGAGGCGGTGCGCCTGAACAAAGAGGGCGTGAACTGCCCGCTGGCGATTGAAACCTCCGGCCATGCCGCCCTGCGGGAAAACTACTTCCTCGACGACGGCGCCTATCTTGTGACGAAGATCATCATCAAGCTCGCCACCCTGCGCCGTCAGGGCAAGGATCTGGAGACCATGCTTGCCGATCTGCGCGAACCCGTCGAAGCCACGGAGCTTCGCATGCCCATTGACGCCGCCGACTTCCGCGCCTGCGGCGAGGCCGTCATCGCCGGTCTGGAAACCTGGTCGAAGGAGCACGGCTGGACGATCGCCCCGGACAACCGCGAGGGCATCCGCGTTTCCTTCGGCGAGGGAGAGGGCGACGGCTGGTTCCTGCTGCGTCTGAGCGTCCACGATCCGATCATGCCGCTGAACATTGAGAGCGACGTCAAAGGCGGCGTGCGCGTCATCACGGAAAAGCTGTACGAATATCTGAAAACCTGCGAGGGCCTGGATATTTCCCTTGTGGCCAAATTCCTTGCCTGACACGCGCGGACCGCGCGTTATCGCGGCGTTTCCCGCGTATTCTTCTCTGTAAATCGCACGATCTCCTCTGCCTCCTGCGGATCCTTCGCATTGGTCACGATCAGATTCAGTCCGTTGGAGGAGAGGTTCTCCAAAAGGCAGGGAAGCTGCGCTTTTCCGATAATCAGGACGAGCCCTTTTCCTGCTTTCTGGATCCTTCGGAGCACCGGGATAAATTCCGTAACCGGCGGCTGACCGGCCACCTGCGTCCACTGGATCATCTGAATCCCGTCTACTCCCAGGATCTCACCCAGATGCCGGATTTGCTCCATCCCGTCAAGGTGATACACGGCGTTGTCCAGCCACCCCGCCGTTTCCGTAAGCTCCGGTGTAATAAACTCCCGGTATACTGCGGGCGAAAGCATGACCGAAAGGTCGCATTGCAGCTGAAGCTGCCGTCCGGCGGACCAGGTGTTCATCCACGAGGTAACGGAACCGCCGAGGCAGTTTTCCCGCACGGCGTCGAAAAAGCGCTCGCTTGAACGCTTCAGGATCTCGATCAGCTGGCCCGCCGCGTATTTTACGCCTTCGGGCTCATCCAGAAAATCGATCAGGAGCTCTCCGCTGCCTCTGAGCTGCGCGAGCGCGTCGTAGCTGCCGCAGTTGTCCGGCATTCCCACAAAATATCTTCCGTTCGCTTCCTTTGCCAGATAGGAAACGACGTCGAGCTCGCGGCGAAACACCTTGTTGCTGTCGGGATCGAATTCATAATTGTAATCAAAATAGTCGCTGAGGGACGGGTGAATCCAAATGGTATCCCGCCTGTATTCCACCTTCTCCTCGGCGCAGATATACTTGGCGTGTCCCCCGGTCCCAAAGTACGGAAAAATGCACGGAAACGCGTCGCCCGCAAAATAGGTTCTGCGGATTCTTTCCAGATTCCGCTCCTGAATCCATTGCGCGTCGTTGTACCACCGGCATAAATCCTCCTGGGATTCCGGGGGATTTTCTCTGTAGGGACGCTGCGGATCCCTGGGGGCCAGAACCGAAACGCAGCATCTGTCCAAAATCTCGTTTTCCCACAAGGCCTCCAGCCTTTTCCTGATTGTTTCGTACCTTTTTTCCGTCGAATCCATGTGAAATCCACCTCCGGGTCGTTTTCCTCATCATACCCGACAATCCGACGAAAATCTTGGGACGTTTTAGCAAAAGGTTTGCATTTTTTATGATTTTCAAAATGAGCAGTTTTTCTCCCCGGTGCGTCTGCGGACAGACTCCCCGCCTTTTGGGGGCGGAACATGTGAAAGGAGGGCGGACATGCGGTTTCAAAAAGAAGTCATTGCCCTTGATCCGGAATTTCCACTGAAAATTTTCCCGGCGCCCGGATGCGGCCGGGAAAATTTCTTCCTGCACACGCACGATTGCCTTGAGATTAACCTTGTGGCCCAGGGGGAGGGGATTTACTGGATCGGAAACAAGCAATACAACATTTCTCAGGGAGATCTCGTCATCATCAATAACCGCGAGCACCATATCGCCGTCAACGGAGGAAACTTGCTTCTGAAAGTGCTCGTGTTTGATCCCGACATGGTTTGGCAGAATAACAACACCCTGTTTCCAGCTTCAACCGCCTTTTCCGGCGGACGTTTACCCTGTCTCCGAGCGAATACCGAACCCGGAGATAAGTCCGGCACGGATTTTCTACACCGCTTCGGCCCGCAGGCGCACCAGATGCGCAACGCTGGGAATCGACTCGCCCTGCTGGCTTGTCGTCAGCGACATCAGCGCTCCCGTGCCGAGGAACAGCACATCCGTGAGACGTCCTGCGAGCAGATCGCCAAGCACGGCCGAGCACAGCACCGCCGCGGAGCATCCGCAGCCCGATCCGCCCGCGTGCACATCCTGACGCTTTCTGTCATACAGCATCAGCCCGCCGTCGTTGTGTACGGAGGCAATGTCGTATCCCTCGCGCAGGGTAAGCTCCCGCAGAAGATCGCTGCCCACTGCGCCGAGATCGCCGGTTAAAATCAGATCGAACGCCTCCGGGGTCAGACCGGTATCCGCAAAATAGTTGACCAGTGTACGGCAGGCGGCCGGGGCCATGGCCGCCCCCATGTTCGCCGCGTCCGTCACGCCGAGATCGACCATGCGTCCAAATGTCGCTTCCCGAACCGCCACAGCCCGAACCGCACCTGCGGGGGGCTCCGCGGACAGGATCACCGCTCCGGACGCTGTAGCCGTCCATTGCGCCGTCGGCGTGCGCTGTCCGCCGTACTCAAGCGGGAGACGGAACTGCCGTTCCGCCGAGCAAAAATGCGACGACGTCACCGCGAGCGCCCGCTGTGCCGCTCCGCTTTCCACAAAAACGGAAGCGGTTGCAATGGTTTGCGCCATCGTTGAGCACGCGCCGTACTGCCCGAGATACGGAACATCAAGCTTTCGCAGCCCGAAAACGGACGCAGCGCACTGATTGAGCAGATCCCCGGCAAAAACGCAGTCAAGCTCCTCCGGCTCCATCCCCGCCTTGCGCAGCGCAAGCAGCGACGCCTCCGCCTGCAGACGGCTCTCTGCCTGCTCCCAGCTGTCCGCTCCGAGCAGGGTATCCTCATGACATTGATCAAACAGATCGCCGAGCGGTCCCTCCTTCTCTCTCTTTCCCACGGACGACGCCCAGCCCGCAATCCACGGTCCGCGTTCAAACCGCAGCGTATCGTTTCCCACTCTTGTGATCATCCGTTTTTTCCTCCCTGTTTTTTCCGTTATCATGCCTCTCCTTTTTCCGGATTATGCGCACAGCCGCTGCGGCCGTATCACGTCCCGGGGTGCATTTTTTGCCCTTCCGCCAGACTGCGCCCAGTCCTCCGCTGCTCTCCCATCTTTGGGTCCTGCGCCTGTTCGTTTCTTTTGTCCTGATGTTCGCTCTTGATGCCCGCTTTTAATACCCGCTTTTAATACCCGCTCTTGATGCCCGCTTTTAATACCCGCTCTGAAAGCAGCGTTTTGCATCTGCTGCCGTCCGCCCATTGTCCCGCCGTACCGCCGCGTTTCACAGCCGGAATCGCGCAAACTGGCGAACACTCGCACGGAACGGAGGGCAAAATTGGCTGTTTGCACAGAAAGTGTGAATAAATTGTTTCTCAGGAATGAAAAGTTTGTGGAATTAGGCGATTGCTTTCCCTTGTCGAAATTCGTATAATAAGGGTTGTTCAGGGGATAGGGGTCCGCTGTGCTTTTCTTCGGCAAAAACGCTGCGGCGCCGTTCCCCGCCTGGTCCGGTCTTTCACTGCCCGGACTTATTTTATTTTCATGTTACAGGAGGAATGGAACACATGGCAGGGAACAAGAAAAGTTCCGCCCCGGCGAAGAAGGACTTCTTCGATCTTGCGGGCCATGGAACCAACGTCAAAACCGAAATCATCGCCGGCATCACGACCTTCCTCGCGATGGCCTACATCCTCGCGGTGAACCCGAGCATGCTCGCGGCAACGGGTATGGATCAGAACGCGGTCTTTGTGGCCACGGCTCTTTCCGCTGCCCTCGCGACCTTCATCATGGGCTTCCTCGCGAACTACCCGGTTGCTCTGGCTTCCGGCATGGGCCTGAACGCCTACTTCACCTACTCGGTCTGCCTTGGCATGGGTCTCGGCGACAATGCCTGGAGAATCGCTCTGACCGCCGTTCTGGTTGAGGGCCTCGTTTTCATCGTTCTCTCGGCCTTCAAGTTCCGTGAGAAGATTGTCAACGGCATCCCGGAGAACCTCAAGTATGCCATTACCGCCGGTATCGGCCTGTTCATCACGCTGATCGGCTGCAAGGGCGCCGGCATTGTCGTTCCCAATTCGTCTACCCTCGTGGGCCTTGGCAACTTTAAATCTGCTACGGTTTCGCTTGCCCTGATTGGCCTTATTATCCTTGCCGTGCTGCATCATTTCCGCGTCAAGGGCGCGATCCTGATCAGCATTCTTGTCACTTGGGTGCTCGGCATCCTCGCTGAGCTTGGCGGCTGGTATGTGGTCGACGTCGAGGCCGGCGTGTTCTCCAACATTCCTTCCTTCGCCAACTACACGCCCTTCCCGTCCCTTGCCCCCACCTTCTTCCAGTTTGATTTCGGCTATGCCGCCAATCATATCGTGGACTTCCTCGTCGTTGTCTTTGCCTTCCTGTTTGTCGACCTGTTTGACACCGTCGGCACGCTCGTCGGCGTTGCCGCAAAGGGCAATCTCCTCGACAAGGACGGCAAGCTTCCCCGCGCGGGCAGAGCTCTTATGGCGGACGCTATCGGCACCGTGGCAGGCGCCTGCCTGGGTACCTCGACCGTCACCAGCTACGTTGAGTCCTCCGCCGGTGTTTCCGAGGGTGGCCGTACCGGTCTGACGGCTATTGTTGCCGGCGTGCTCTTCCTCGTTGCCATCCCGCTCTATCCGATTTTCACGGCGATTCAGGGCTTCGCCACCGCGCCGGCCCTCATCTTCGTTGGTCTCCTGATGATGAGCGCTGTTCTGAAGATTAAGTTTGAGGGCGACATCGCCGACGCTGTCGGTGCCTTCCTCGCCATCTTCATGATGCCCTTCACCTACTCCATCGCCAACGGCATTATGTTCGGCATGCTGGCTTGGGTCATCCTCAAGCTCCTCACCGGCAAGGCGAAGGACATCTCCCCCATCATGTACGGCGTGGGCGTTCTCTTCGTCATCCGTATTGTGACTATCATTCTCGGCGTGGCCGGCTAACCAGGCTAACCAGGCTGACCAGGCTGAGCCTGGATGCAATTCGCGCAGCGGCGGGCAAGCCCGCCGTGTAACTCACAGCAAATTGTTGACCCCCTTGCGGCCTGTACCGCAAGGGGGTCGTGTTTTGCGCCCGCGTTGTTACTTATGTGAAAAAGGCAGCGTTAGGCATGGGTCGGGAACCGCAATAGAATTTAAGAGGAACGGCTTTCAGGAAGCGTCCTGGAAACCGTTCCCTTTGCATACAGGGAAAAGAATCCCTGCGCTGTCAAAGCGTTATTTTTTGGCGTCTCTTTTTCCAATCGCCTCTTGACTTAGAGTAAACTCCAGGTGCTACAATAGCCGTATCCGCTTGTTTGGCAGGGACGCGGGCGGCCGGACAGGCAGACGGCGTCCCCTTTGGAAAGGAGAGAGCACCATGATTTACAGAAATTTTCAGAATTTAAAGCTTTCGGCGCTCGGTATGGGCGCCATGCGGCTGCCCGTGATCGACGGCGATGATACGCGCGTGGATCAGGAGCTGGTCAACAAAATGGTCGCCTGCGCCATGGAGGGCGGCGTCAACTATTACGACACCGCCTGGGGCTACCACGGCGGACAGTCGGAACTTGCCATGGGACGCGCGCTGGCCGCGTATCCGCGGGAAAGCTTTTATCTGGCCGACAAGTTCCCCGGCTACGACCTGTCCAACATGGACAAAGTCGAGGAGATCTTCGAGAAACAGCTTGAAAAATGCGGCGTGGAGTATTTTGACTTCTATCTGATCCACAATGTCTGCGAGCTGAACATTGAGGAGTATCTCAACCCTGCTCACCGGATTTACGACTACCTGACAGCACAGAAGAAAAACGGACGCATTCGTCATCTCGGCTTCTCCGCCCACGGCTCCCGTGCGGTCATTGAGCGCTTCCTCTCGGTCTACGGGGACGCAATGGAATTCTGCCAGCTGCAGATCAATTACCTCGACTGGAACTTCCAGGACGCAAAGGGAAAAGTCGCCCTGCTGCGCGGGCGCGGCCTGCCCGTGTGGGTTATGGAACCGGTGCGCGGCGGTTCGCTCGCCTCTCTCAAGCCTGAATATGAGGAGCGGCTGCGCGCTCTGCGCCCTGACGAGGCAATCCCCGCCTGGGCCTTCCGCTTCCTGCAATCCATTCCGGAGGTAACCGTTACCCTGTCCGGCATGTCAAATCTTGAGCAGATGCAGCAGAACATCGCTACCTTCGGCGAAGAAAAGCCGCTTTCGGTGCAGGAAATGGACGCTCTGCTCGGCATTGCCGACGAGATGGTAAAGAAGATCGCCCTGCCCTGCACCGCGTGCCGCTACTGCACAACGCACTGCCCACAGGGCCTCGACATTCCGCACCTGCTCGCGCTGTACAACGAACACGCCTACTCGAACGGCGGCTTCATCGCGCCGATGGCTGTCTCCGCAATTGAGGAAGACAAACGCCCGAACGCCTGCATCGGCTGCCGCAGCTGCGAGGCTGTCTGTCCGCAGCAGATTAAAATTTCCGAAGCAATGGCCGACTTCTCCCGGATGCTCGGGCTGTAAGCGCGTCCTTTTGCGGCGGTCTCCTCCGGGAGGCCGCCGCTTTTTTGTCTCCGGCAAAAACAGGTAGAATCATACTCCCCCATTGCGGGGAACCGGCAGACAGCAGTATACTGAAAGCAGCTCGAAGGAGCTCCGCGCGGTATCTCAGAAAACGGGAGGAAACCACATGAAAAACGATACGCAGCGGCTGACCGACTGGGTCATCCGCAAGATCAAAACGGAATACCCCGACGACGTGGCGCTGCTCGTCGCGGTTGAGGGCGCCTCCATTAACGGCGACGGCCACGGCGAACCGTTTGACTACTTCGTCCCTGCCACGGAGCACGGAAATGAGCTGGCACAGACCTTTATCATCGGCGGCGTCGGAAACGACCTGTATCCGCGTTCCTGGGAACGCATGGAACGCACGGCCTCCCTCGACGACCCGTGTACGCCGTGCCTAGGCGGCGCGAAAATCCTCTACGCCCGCACGCCTCAGGATGAGGAGCGCTTTGAGACGCTGCGGCAAAAGCTGCTCAAACGTCTCACCGACCCGCGTTTTGTCTATGTCAAGGCGCTCGAAAGACTCGAGGAGGCCATGCGCCTTTACGCGGCGATGGAGTTTGAGGAACGGCTCTGCCGTGTACGCGCCCAAGCGGGGTACGCCTTCACCTCGCTCGCGGACGCCGCGGCATACCTGAACGGCACCTGGAGAAAGGACTGGCACCACGGGCCGCTCGCGGAGATCCTGACCTGGAAAGCGCTGCCGGACGGATTTGCGGAGCTGTACCGCCGCATGCTTGGCGCAAAGGAGGCAAGTGAGCTGCGCAGCCTGACGCATCTGCTCATCGCCTCCACACGCCGCTTCATTGCGTCACACCGTCCGCAGGACGAGCCGGACGGGCGCACGCCGGATTACCGCAGTCTCGCGGGCTGGTACGAGGAGCTTTGCACCTGGTGGAAGCGTCTTTCCTTCTTCTGCGCATCGGGGGACGCCGGTTCCGCGTTTCGTGAAGCGTGCCAGCTGCAGGAGGAGCTCGACGTCGTGGGCGAGGAATTCGGCCTCGGGGAACTGGATCTGCTCGGCTGCTTTGACAGTGCCGATCTCGCGCCGCTGGCCGCTCGCGCCGAAGCGCTTGAGGAACAGCTTCTCACTCTCCTGCGCGCGCACGGCATTGCGCCATGCGCCTACGACACGCTCGACGACTTTCTTGCCGCCCGGCAATAAAACGCGGCGGGAAAGGCGGGAAACCGAATGAAATATCGAAACGCTTCGGAGATTCTGCCGGACAGCCTCCTGCGGGAGCTGCAGAAGTATGCGTCAGAGGAGCTGCTCTACATCCCTGCCGACAGCGGCCGAAAAAAATGGGGCGAACGCTCCGGGGCGCGTACCTTTTATCAGGAACGCAACGAGGAAATCCGCTACCGGCACTTTCATCTCAAAATCCCCATTGAAACGCTCTGCGAAGAGTACGGCCTTTCCACTGAGACCGTGCGGAAGATCGTCTACCGGTGAGGAGGCTCTTGTTCTTTGACGTGAGCTTCGGTATAATAAAAAAGCGCCAACACGCCGCTTTTTTCCGGCAAGCTTTTTGCCTTGTCAAAGCGCGGTTTTTGGTGTCAAAACAAGGAACAAAACGTATAATTACATCGAAACTATACAAACTGGAATGACAGAGGGGAAGAATATGCCGAAATTTTTTCTGGACAGCGCCCCCGGCGAGACAGCTTTGCTCGACGGTGAGGACGGACGTCATATTGCGCGCTCCCTGCGCATGCGTCCCGGCGAGGCGCTGACGCTGTGCGACTGCCGCGGCACAGACTATGACGGGGTGATTGACACGATCGACGGCGAGAACGTGACGGTCCGCATTCTCGGAAGCCGACCATGTGCGGCGGAGCCGTCGCTCTCCGCAGTGCTCTACCAGTGTTTGCCCAAGCTCGACAAATTCGATCTCGTGGTACAGAAATCCGTGGAGCTCGGCGTCTCCCGGATTGTGCCGGTGCTGTCCATGCGCTGTGTCTCGAGACCGGACGCGAAATCGCTCGCAAAGAAGCTCGAGCGCTGGAACCGGATCGCCGCCGAAGCGGCCAAGCAGAGCGGACGCGGCATTTTGCCGCCCGTCTCCCCCGCTCTTACTTTCGAGCAGGCGGTGCGCGAGGCGGAATCCGCGGGCGGGGTGAATCTCCTTTTCTATGAGGGAGGCGGCGTGCCGATCCGCGAGCGGATCGGCGAAGCGACGCGCACGGCAAGCCTCTTCATCGGGCCGGAGGGCGGCTTTGACAAAAGCGAGGTAGAACTCGCAGCCGCGCACGGCATTACTCCGGCGACGCTCGGGCCGCGCATCCTGCGCACGGAAACGGCCCCCCTCGCCGCTCTCGCCGCCATAATGACGGTGAGCGGGAATATGTAAAGGGAAATATCTTTCTCCTCCCTCACCCGCACGGGGAAAGCATTTCCGACCAAGCCAAGCAAAGAAAAGCCGGGGACGGCCGGCGCAAAAAGCGGCCCGAAACGAAGGAGAGGAAAAACGCCAAGCACCGGGCGGAGAGGAGACGGAAAATTCGGCCTGACATTCGAAGCAAAGGGAGGCCGGATCCGCCTTTCGGCGTCGGGGATACAGCTTGCCGGAAAAGCATGGAGACAGCGCAGCAACGGAAAGGGAGGAAACTTGTCATGCAAACAGTTTTGGTGACGGGAGGTTCGCGGGGAATTGGGGCGGCCATTTGCCGCTCGCTCGCACTCGACGGCCTGCGTGTCATCGTTCACTACAATCAAAACAGGGAAAAGGCCGAAGCGCTCGTACGGGATCTGACGGAAATGACAGGCCTTCCCCATCTGGCGCTCGGCGCGGAGCTGTCCGACCGCGCGCAGGTCGAGGAGCTCTTCCGCCGCGCGGGGCCGGTGGACGTGCTGGTCAACAATGCAGGCATTGCGCAGCAGAAGCTGTTCACCGACATCACCGAGGAGGACTGGGAGCGGATGTTTGCCGTC
>ERZ1673738.3074-NODE-3074-length-19424-cov-19.535546_pt1 | contig 19424 bp, 19 predicted proteins | sample MGYA00580198_ERZ1673738 | MGnify/ENA primary metagenome ERZ1673738 (study PRJEB41218, sample SAMN15661784) | gut metagenome | host: Homo sapiens | place: Canada: London | collected 2015-08-20/2019-03-30 | study: EMG produced TPA metagenomics assembly of...
GCATTTTGGCAACGCAGATGCCGTGCCGCAGCCGCCGGAGCGGTGCTTAAGCCGTAAGGCGGGAATTGTGCGGTGTTGCCTTTATGATGGGTAAGGTACAGTTTGGTTCAAGGTACCCGCGGGACGATGCAAGCATCGTCCCCTACAGATAATTTACAATCTTAAGGCGAATTTGCCGTGTACAATGCAGCAGGGTTCATCTGCGGCGGGGTGAGGTCACCCCGCCCTACAGAGCATTTTTGCGTTTGTTGCACATTATAAAATGGTTCGTCGGGAACGGTCAGGACCGTTCCCGAGCCTAGCTATATATGCCATAATGAAATTTGCCGCAAGGCCCGCCCGGGACGTCGAGGACGCCGTCCCCTACTGTGGGGCAGGGCATAGTATAGATTCCAGATTTTCAAATATCTCAAAGTTTCGGCGTGGTCAGGTGACCACGCCCTACCGGTTGTTTCATCCTCCATCTCACATTTCCAATAGCCTCAAACCCCATATTTTCTGAGCGGCGCACCGCGCCGCGGTCCCCCACCATTATTCTTTATTATTTATTCTTTATTCATTCAAACAGGCCTCCTTCAACTCCTAACTCCTAACTTTTCTTTTCTCTTTTTCCCAAAAAGTTTTCCCCATTCTCGTCATTTTGTTCAAATCCCAAAAATTCATCTTGACACAGAATGTGAAACCTGCTAGAATCCATATTGTTATCAATTCACAAATGCAATGATGGGGAAAAAGCAATCTCCTTTCAGCTTCAGAGAGCCGCCGGTTGGTGCAAGGCGGTGCGGAAGGTTTTGCGTCACTGGCCCCTGAGCAGCTGCGCTGAGCGCTTTGCGTTAGGTACAGCCGGAACCTGACCGTTATCTTGCAGGAGCGATTCACTGTTTGCTTTCTATAAAACAGCCGATCGTGCAGAGCGGCCGCCCCCTGGCGGCAATGAGAGTGGTACCGCGGGTATTTGTAAAATTTACATCCCGTCTCTCAAAGGTAAAAACGCCTTTGAGAGACGGGATTTTTATTTTGTCCGGTTTTCAGGGGCAGACAAACTTTGATGGAGGCAATAAAAAATGATGGACGCAACAAAGTATCATGTAGGTTATTATCCCCCGCCGGTTGAGCCCGGCCATGTCTATGAATGGCCCCAGAAAGACCATATCGAAAAGGCTCCCGCCTGGTGCAGCGTAGACCTGCGCGATGGCAACCAGAGCTTGATCGTTCCCATGAATCTGGAAGAAAAGCTTGAATTTTATGATATGCTCATCAGGATCGGCTTTAAGGAGATTGAGGTCGGCTTCCCGGCAGCGTCCGAGACCGAGTACGACTTCCTGCGCGCCTTGATCGATGGCAACCGCATCCCGAACGATGTCACCGTTCAGGTGCTGACCCAGTGCCGTGACCATATCATCCGTAAAACATTTGAGGCCGTTAAGGGTGCGCCGCGCGCCATCATCCACTTTTATAACTCCACCAGCGTTGCCCAGCGCGAGCAGGTGTTCAAAAAGAGCAAGGAAGAAATCAAGCAAATCGCTGTTGACGGCGCAAAGCTGGTTAAAAAGCTGAGCGAAGAATACGAGGGCAACTTCCTGTTTGAATACAGCCCCGAAAGCTTTACCGGCACCGAGCCGGAATACGCCGTTGAGGTTTGCAACGCCGTATTGGATGTGATGCAGCCCACCCCGGACCGCCCGATGATCATCAATCTGCCGGTCACGGTGGAAATGAGCATGCCGCACATTTACGCCAACCAGATCGAATGGTGCTCCAAGCACCTCAAGTACCGCGACAGCGTGATCCTGTCCACCCACCCCCACAACGACCGCGGCTGCGGCGTGGCAGATGCCGAGCTGGCTGTTCTGGCCGGTGCCCAGCGCATTGAATGCTGCCTGTTCGGCAACGGCGAGCGCACCGGCAACGTGGATGCCATCACCCTGGCCATGAATATGTACAGCCACGGCGTGGACCCGCACCTCGACTTCAGCAACATGCCGGCCATCTGCGAAACGTATGAACGCGTGACCCGCATGCATGTGTACGAGCGCAGCCCGTATGCTGGTTCCCTGGTGTTTGCTGCGTTCAGCGGCAGCCACCAGGACGCCATTGCCAAGGGCATGACCTGGCGCAAGGAGCATAACCTGCACGAGTGGACCTGCCCGTACATCCCCATTGACCCGCATGACATTGGCCGCACTTACGATGCCGACGTCATCCGCATCAACAGCCAGAGCGGCAAGGGCGGCATCGGCTTCCTGCTGCAGCAGAATTACGGCTACAATCCCCCGCCGCGCATGCGGGAAGACCTTGGCTACCGCGTAAAGGATGTATCCGACCACGAGCACAAAGAGCTGAGCGTCCAGGAAGTGCTGTATGTGTTCGAGCGCGCTTACCTGAACAACAAGACCCCGCTGAATGTTCTGGAAGCACACTTTACCCAGAACCCGGATTCCACCATTACCGCCCATATTACCGTGGCTAACGGCAGCAACGCCCCCGTTACCTGCGATGCTGTCGGCAACGGCCGTCTGGATGCTGTGGCCAACGCCATCGAGCAGACCACCGGCATGCACTTCACCCTGGTGCATTACAGCGAGCACGCACTGGACAACGATACCGACTCCCGCGCTTGCTGCTATGTGGGCCTGAAATGGGCATCCGGCAAGGAGACCTGGGGCTGCGGCACCCACACCGATATCATCGTTGCCGGTATCCGCGCGCTGGTCAGTGCAATCAATAACCAGTAAGGTTGCAAATAAAAAAGAATAGAGAATAATTAAAAATGATGGTGTGCCTGCGGCACGGTTTGGATATGATGTGCGACACGTCCCGCTGTGCCTTCCTCCGGGTTATCGTTTATCCCCGTTTTTGAGCGGCGCTTGTGCGCCGCGGTCCACCACCATTATTCTTTATTCATTATTACTTATTCTTTAATTCGTAAGATATACGTCAGAGCAAAAGGAGCAGAAATCTATGGGAATGACCATGACACAGAAGATCCTCGCTGCGCATTGCGGCGAAGCTTCGGTAACGGCCGGGCAGCTCATCAATGCCAAGTTGGACATTGTGCTTGGCAACGATATTACCACCCCGGTTGCCATCAACGAGTTCGAGAAAGCCGGGTTCAACTCGGTGTTTGATAAAACCCGCGTGAACATTGTGCTGGACCACTTTGTGCCCAACAAGGATATCAAGAGTGCCCAGCAGTCCAAGCAGTGCCGTGAGTTTGCCAACAAATACGATATCCTCAACTTTTATGATGTCGGCCAGATGGGTGTTGAACATGCCCTGCTGCCCGAAAAGGGCATTGTGACCGCCGGCGACTGCATCATTGGTGCCGACAGCCACACCTGCACGTACGGTGCGGTGGGCGCTTTTTCCACCGGCGTTGGCTCCACCGATATGGCCGCCGGTATGGCAACCGGCATGGCATGGTTCAAGGTGCCTGCCGCCATCAAGGTTGAGCTGAAAGGTGCCATCCACGCCCCTGTGTGCGGCAAGGACGTGATCCTGCACCTGATCGGCGAGATCGGCGTTTCCGGCGCGCTGTACAAGAGCCTGGAATTTGTGGGCGAGGGCGTTAAGAGCCTGACCATGGAGGACCGTCTGTGCATCTGCAACATGGCCATTGAAGCCGGTGCCAAAAACGGCATCTTCCCGGTGGACGAAGCCTGCGAAGCATACCTGAAGGGCCGCAGCCAGCGTCCCTGGATCAAATACGAAGCCGACCCCGATGCCGAATATGAGCGCACCGTGGTGATCGATTTGGATACCCTGGAGCCTACCGTCAGCTACCCCCACCTGCCGGAGAACACCCACCTTGCCAAGGAGGGTGCCGACATCAAGATTGACCAAGTAGTGATCGGTTCCTGCACCAACGGCCGCATTGAGGATATGGAAGCCGCTTACAACGTGCTGAAAGGCAAGCACATTGCCAAGGGCGTGCGCGGCATCATCATTCCCGCCACGATGGCTGTTTACAAAGAGTGCATTCTGCGCGGCTACACCGAAGCGTTTATTGATGCCGGCTGCATTGTTTCCACCCCCACCTGCGGCCCCTGCCTGGGCGGCTACATGGGTATTCTGGCCGAGTACGAGCGCTGCGTTTCCACCACCAACCGCAACTTTGTCGGCCGCATGGGGCACGTCACCTCTGAAATTTATCTGGCAAGCCCCGCCACCGCCGCCGCCAGCGCACTGACCGGCCACATCACTGACCCCAGGGAGGTAGAAGCATGAACGCAAAAGGACCTGTTTTTAAGTACGGTGACAACATTGACACCGATGTGATCATTCCCGCCCGTTACCTGAACACGCAGAGCCCCGCCGAGCTGGCCGCCCACTGCATGGAGGACATTGACAAGACCTTTGTGACCCGCGTAAAGGCCGGTGACATTATGGTTGGCGGCGAAAACTTCGGCTGCGGTTCTTCCCGCGAGCATGCCCCCGTTGCCATCAAGGCCGCCGGCATTGACTGCGTGATTGCCAAGAGCTTTGCCCGTATCTTCTACCGCAACGCCATCAACATCGGCCTGCCCATTCTGGAATGCCCCGCCGCCAGCGAGGCCATCAACGAGGGCGATGTGGTTGCCATCAACTTTGACACCGGCGTGATCACTGATGAAACCACCGGCCAGACCTTCCAGGCTGCGCCGTTCCCGCCGTTTATCCAGAAGATCATCAAGGCCGGCGGCCTGATGAAGAGCATCCAGGAGGGAAAGTAAGATGCAGAAAAACATTGCCCTGATTTATGGCGACTGCTCCAGCCCGGAGATCGTGACCCAGGCAGTGCGCGTGCTGGACAAAGTTGCTGAAAAGTTTGGCCACACCTTTACCTACACCCGCGCTTACATGGGCGGCGAAGCCATTGATAAGTTTGGCGATCCGCTGCCCCAGAGTGAGCTGGACAAGTGCCTGGCCTCGGATTCCGTTCTGCTTGGCGCCGTCGGCGGCCCCAAGTGGGAGGGCATGGCCGGTGACAAGCGCCCGGAAAAAGGCCTGCTGCGCCTGCGCGCCGGTATGGGCCTGTACGCCAACAACCGCCCGGCCAGGATCTGGCCCCAGCTGGCGGATGCTTCCCCGCTGAAGAAAGAAATCGTGGACAAAGGCATCGACTTTATTGTGGTGCGTGAGCTGATTGGCGGCGTGTATTTTGGCGAGCACAAAACCATTGAGCAGAACGGCGAAAAAGTTGCGATTGACAGCATGCCCTACTCGGAGCACGAGATCGAGCGCATTGGCCGCATTGGCTTTGAAACTGCCATGAAGCGCCGCAAAAAGCTGACCTGTGTGGATAAAGCCAACGTGCTGGATACCAGCCGCCTGTGGCGTGCCGTGATGCATCGCCTGCAGGCCGAGTACCCCGAAGTGGAGTACAGCGAGATGTTTGTGGACAACTGCGCCATGCAGATCTGCAAGAACCCCAGCCAGTTTGACGTGATTGTGACCGAGAACATGTTTGGCGATATTCTGAGCGACGAAGCCAGCGAGATCACCGGCAGCATTGGCATGGTGCCGTCCTCTTCCCTGGGTGCCACCACCTGCGGTCTGTACGAGCCCATCCATGGTTCTGCCCCGGACATTGCCGGGCAGGATGTGGTCAACCCGATTGCCTGCATCCTTTCCGCCGCCATGATGCTGCGCTACAGCTTTGGCATGGCCGCTGAGGCTGACGCCATTGAAAGCGCCGTGAACGCCGTGCTGGATGCCGGCCTGCGCACCGCCGACATGATGGCCGACGGCTGCACCAAGGTTGGCTGCACCGCCATGGGTGACGCCATTTTGGAGCGCATCTGATTGGTTTTACGGTGGTTGTTTTATTCCTTCTTTGAAAAGAAGGAACCGAAGAAACTTTAATCATATAATACCAATAATATAAGATAAAAGTCCGGTACAAGTTTTTTGGCTTGTACCGGACTTTTGGTTTTGGGGAGATATTCGTGTGAAGGCAAGCTGTAGGGCGGCCAGCCCCCCGGCTGCCGGGGAAACGACTGGAAATTTTTGTGGTTGCCTTTGATTCACTCGCAGGGCGTGGTCACCCGACCACGCCAAGACATTGCCTTACCGCACTTTACAAAATTGCGATGATTTTTCAATGATTTGTAGGGGACGGCGTCCTCGACGTCCCGGACGGATATATATATTTATCGGGGAATCGCAGGCAATTATGCCGCATATCGGGATTTGCTATAAAATTTCTTTACGCCATATATGGTTAGGCCACGGAACGGTCACTGCGCCCGCAGGTGCGTTTCGGAGGCCAACCGGGGCAGCGCCCCGGCTCTTAGACCGGAGATAGACCGTTCCCTACCGAATACTTTACAGCGGGGAATCATTATTTAAGGCAATACCGCATAATTCTAAGTGCCGATACGGCGAGCGAGGTGCGGCAGCTGCCGGAGCGGTGCTTAGAACTATGCGGTATTGCCTTTCATTATATCGTTCTGTTCTGGGGTGGATTGCTTCAGCGCTGTGTCACGCGCGTTTTGTCCGGCACAGCGCGGGCATAGCACAGCGGGGCCAGGGTATCCCCCAGCAGGGCATGTTCCTGCACGGCAAAGCCGCCCGCCTGCAAAAATGCCAGGTATTGCGGCACCATCCAGCTGTTATAGATTTGCAGCCCCGCGCACCGCATGGCAAGCATGCGCAGCCGGGTGCGGGGTACCTCGCCATGCACAAAGGTCGGGGCAAACAGCTGGCCGCCGGGCTTGAGCACCCGGTAAATTTCTGCCAGAGCCTTTTCCGGCCGGGGCATAATGTGCAGGGCGTTGGCGATCAGCACCGCATCAAAGGTTTCGTCCGCATAGGGCAGGCTGATGGCATCCTGCACCGAAAAGTGCAGCCCCGCCCCGCGGGGTTTCCGCTTTGCCTGGGCGATCATTTTGGGCGAAAAATCCGTAGCCTCCCAGTCCCGCACCAGGCGGGAAAGCCGGAAGCTGAGCTGGCCGGACCCGCAGGCCAGTTCCAGCACGTTCATTTCCGGCGTCAGGTGCGGCTGCATCTGCTGCGCAATGGCAGCATACAGCGGCTCGCTGCTTTGCATCAGCGGGCCATAGCAGCTGGCCCACCGCTGCCAGAATTGCTTGTTATCAGTTTGTTTTGACATTGAGCTTTTTTGCACTTCCTTGGTCAGCGAATGTTAGACTTGACTAACATTCGCTTCATAAAAACGGCGGTGCGTTGCCGAACCGTCGCAGATTTTTCTGGGGAACGCCTTGTTTGTTTTGATCAGGCGCCATTAGTTTATCATAGCTAACCCAAAAAGTCAAATGCTCTGCCGGGGTCCCGGTGCTGCGGCACCGTTATTGCTCCGGCAGAGCGTTCCGATTGTTCAAACCAGGCCGCTGTTCCCTGCCAGCCACACCCCAGCGGCCAGCTGTGCGGCCAGAATCAGCGGCATACCCACCACAAAATACCAGTGCTTGGTTTTGTGGTGGAACAGATACATGCCCGCCCATGCCCCGGCGCTGCCGCCCAGCAGGGCTGCGCCAAACAGTGCGGCTTCCGGCACGCGCCACTGGTGCCGCTTGGCTCGGCGTTTGTCCTCCGCCATCATCAGCAGCGCCGCCGCGTTGATAATAACCAGGTACCCCGCCAACATTGTAATGGCCATGGTCTTTCCTCTCTCTTTCTCATGGTTCAGGCCTTGAGCAGCTCTTACCGGTGTGCCCGCTCCCAGGTTTGCATGGCATCTAGCTGAGCCGGGGTGTGGAACCAATGCTCGCCCGGTTCGTATACCGTCAGTTCCACATGGTGTTTTTGGGCGAACGTCGTCACCGTGTCCCGGCTTGTCATGGTGTCCTGCCCGGCGTACAGGATTGCTGTGGGGATCTGCCAGCCATCCAGCGGGTGTTGGCGCACCCAACACAGGTACCGCCACGAAAGGGTCTGCCCAAATTCTGTGGTGATCTCACCTTTTTCGCAAAGCTGCTCCGGCGTTACTTTTGCCCACTGCATCATATCACAGATCAGCCGCTCCATATCCACAATCGGCGAAACAAACAGCGCTTTTTCAATCGTTGCCCCGGCAAAAGCCAGCATGGAAAAATAGGCCCCGATGCTGTTGGCCCGCAGCCGAATCCCCTGCCAGTGCTGCTGCAGATAGGCCAGCACCGTTTGCAGCTCCGGCACCACCTGCCAGGGAGTAAAGTCAGTTTCCCCCGTGCGGTCTCCATGTTCCGGCAGGTCAATGCCCAGCACCTGCCAGCCGGTTGGGGCGGCAAGCGCCGCAAATGCTGCGGCTTCCGTTTTATTACCGCCCTGGCCATGCACGAACAACCAGATGTTGGGGGTCGGTTTGCCGTACAGTACAGCCGGAATTGTGCCAATTTTTAATTCTTGAGTGCACATTTGTGGTTTTCCTCTTTATGTGTTGGACAACACTGTAAAAAACGTTTGAAAAAAGGGGCTGATGAGCTCGTCATTTTTTAGCGATACAACAAAAAAGCTGTGGCACATTTTTGCCACAGCTTTTTGGTGGGAGCTGGTGGATTCGAACCACCGAAGCATTAAGCAGCAGATTTACAGTCTGTCCCCATTGGCCACTCGGGAAAGCTCCCATATTCATTTGTGCCTCTGCCTTAACAGCGCTTGATTATTATAGCAGGATAAGATGGAAAAAGCAAGCCCTATTTCAAAAATATTTTTGTAAACGGCGGAACGGGAAACGGACGGCTGCGGTGGCAAGTGCCTTGCAATCCAAAAAACAATGCTACACCGAAAGAAACATCCTGAGATACAGGGAGATCACCGCCCAGAGTATTCAGCGCATGCAAATTCTGCACCGTGGTATTTTTATGCCTGCTTTTGACCGCATATTGCAGCTGGCCCGCATGGAAGAGATGGACTGCGAGTTTGTGGAGGTGACCGCCCACGAAGGCGCCCGCCCCACCCATGCGGTGTGGCACGGCAGGGTTTACCACCGCGGCGGCGCTGTGGTGCAGGACGGCGAGCGGTACGAGGATTTTGAGATCGCCACCGGTTACGGCACCGGACCCGGCCTGTGCGGCTGGAACTGCCGCCACAACTTTTACCCGTTCTACCCCGGCATCTCCGTGCGCAACTACACGGACGAACGCCTGGCCGAGCTGGACGCTCGCAGCGGAGCCTGCCGAACCGGCAGATTACGGCGAGGTGGCCCGCATGGTGAACGCCACCAAGAACCAAAACCCGGCCGCGTCAGCCGCCTGGTCAAGCGTGCCGGGGCGGATACTACCCTGAAAAACGCTGTCCGCGACGGGGCTGAGTGGGCCTGGGTGCCGCACGGGGACACCTGCCCGTTCTGCATCACACTGGCAAGCAACGGCTGGCAGAAAGCCAGCAGCAAGGTGCTGAAAGGCGGCCACGCAGAACACATCCACGCCAACTGTGACTGTGAGTTTGCCATCCGTTTTGACCACAATACCACTGTGGCGGGATATGACCCGGAAAAATACCTGAAACAGTACCGGGATGCGGGCGGCGACATCAACAAATTGCGCCGGGTGAACTATGCCGCCAACAAGGAGCGCATCAATGCCCAGAAACGGGCGGCGTATGCCGAAAGACAAAAGTATTTGATCAGTGCTGCTGAGAGAGGGAAAGGTCCCATTACGAAAATCACTGATTCCGTAATCAATGATTTCCCCGCTGTTAAGGTCGATTGGTTTACCGAAGATCAAAACAAGCAATTTAGATCGTTACATAAAGAACTGCTTCAAACTTCTCGCGACAAAAACAACTGCTTTGAAACAGCTTTTATTGTTTCAGGAGATTTAAGTCGAAAGACTATTGTATTTGGCGATGAAACCACAATCTCTATTCCACCGCTTTCAACTGGCTTAAATAGTTGGATTTTGCATAACCATCCGAGAAACAGCAGCTTTTCAATTGAAGATATCGCAGCTGTTACTATTCCTGGATATCAGGGAATCACTATCGCCAAAAACAATGGCGGATTGGAAATATTGACGAAATCTCCAAATTGTGATAACATCAGATTGCAAAATGATGTGCGACGTTTTCTTATAAGAAAACCCAACAAAATATCTGATTCAGACGCACAAAAAATGATTTCAAAATGGGTTGAAAAGGGGTGGGCAAAGTGGCTGATAGTAGAAAAGCAGAAGTGAATTTTTCGGATTTTGAAGCGGTGGATTTTAGCGATTCCGGCCTTGTACTGGATGGCGATTCGGAAGCGTTTGCCAAGTGGTATTTGGAAAAAACAAAGTCACTTGCTCCGCTGGATGACATCAAAGAAGACACCTGAACCACGATGCACACGCACCGTGGTTTTTTCATGCCCATTTTTAGGAGAACGCAATGAAGAAGCTGCTTGTTTTGATGCTGGCCGTGCTGATTGCAGTGACCAGCCCGGAACGGTTCAAGGTGAATTACATCTGCCCGCGCCAGTACCGGCTGTGTTTTTACACGGACGTTTTGCCCAGCGTGGAAATTGTGCCGTAATGGCCGCGCCAACATTTGTTGAAACCACGATGCACACGCACCGTGGTTTTTTATGCCTGTCCTGTATGAGGGGCAGGCGGGCTGTTCGCAGGGCATTCAAACACCGGGCAAACCACTGGTATAATGAGAGTGATTCCACCGAGGATGACGAACGCACGGCATCCGCGTTCCGCATCGGCCATCGGGCTGGTACTGCGGTACTGCCGCCCTGTTCGACTCCTCAGCAGCTCACGGAGCACCAAAACAAAAACACCCGCCGAGGTACGGCGGGTGCTTTTATTTTGGTGGAGCTGACGGGAGTCGAACCCGTGTCCGAAAAGAAAGCGGTTAGAGTATCTCCGGGCGCAGTGCATTTATTAAAATTCCCGCAGTGCGAGCGAGTGCACACGCTTGACACATTGGTAGCTTCATAAATTCATGACAGGCGGCAAAGCTTAGGCCCGTGCACGTTCAGTACCTAATCGACGCCCTGACCCTGTGCGGTACTAAAACAGGCAGGACGGTCGTGCCTAATTAGGCAGCGACGGCAACAGTATAATCGTTGTCAGTTAATTTTGTTTGGCACTTTTATCGTGGTGCACCGCCACGGCCCGCTGCTCACGCCTCTCTCTCCCCGTCGAAACCATTACAGCCCCATATAAGCGCTATGCGGCAGAACCACACAGCGTGGGAAAACAAAAGTGTGTGCGCGAAAAAATTATCTTCTTGTTTTGATTGCGCGGTCAATATCGCGCTTGGCGTCCCGTGCGGCGGCATCAGCACGCTTATCGTACAGCTTTTTGCCTTTGCACAGGCCCAGTTCCACTTTTACACGCCCCTGCTTGAAATACAGTTGGAGCGGCACCAGTGTGTACCCCTGCAGTTTGATCTGCTGCTGCAAATGGCGAATCTCGCTTTTATGCGCCAGCAGGCGGCGGGGGCGGCGGGGATCTTTATTAAAGATATTCCCCTGCTCATAGGGGCTGATGTGCATGCCTTTCAGGATGATCTCACCATCATCAATATCTGCCCAGGAATCCTTCAGGTTGACCCCGCCGGCGCGCAGGCTTTTGACCTCGGTGCCGACCAGTTCAACGCCGGTTTCCAGCGCTTCGATGACAAAATACTCGTGGTGCGCTTCACGGTTTTGGGCAATCACCTTTTTGCCGGGCTTTTCCTGTGCCATCAAGCGCACCTCCTTTCAAAGCTGTTTTCCCCTGCAGCACGCAAGTCCATTCCGCTAAGGGGTATACAGTATAACGCAGTAAAATCGTTTTGTCAAGCCAAATCGGGCGTCACATTTCGCCGCGGCCTTCCATAGCGCGGTACAAAGTGGTTTCATCAGCGTATTCCAGGCTGGAACCAACCGGCAAACCATAGGCAAGGCGGGTGGTTTTGATGCCCAGGGGCTTGATGAGCTTGGCCAGGTACATGGCGGTCGCCTCGCCTTCCACCGTAGGGCTGGTGGCCATGATGACTTCCTTTACGGTGCCGTCCAGGCGGGCCAGCAGCTCCTTTACGCAAAGCTGATCCGCGCCGATGCCGTCCATGGGGGAAATCAGGCCATGCAGCACATGGTACAGGCCGTTGAACTCATGGGTGCGCTCAATGGCTTTTACATCCCGCGGGGATTCCACCACGCAGATCACGGAGCGGTCCCGTTTGGGGGAAGCGCAGATGCTGCACACCTCGTTGGCGGTATAATCCTGGCAAAGGCGGCAGCGGTGCAGCTTGACCTTGGCGTTTTCAATCGCCTTGGCCAGCTCCATGGCCTGCTCATTGCTCATGGACATTACCTCATAGGCCATGCGCACGGCACCCTTGCGGCCAATGCCGGGGAACCGGGCAAACTGGTCCGCAAGGTTTTCAAGGGGTTCGGCGTTCTGCATGCAGCGGCCCCCGATCAGCCCAGGCCGGGGATATTCATGCCACCGGTCATTTTAGCCATTTCTTCGTCAGAATCCTTATCCACTGCGGCAACCGCGCTGTTGACAGCTGCAGCGATCAGGTCTTCCAGCATTTCCAGATCATCCGGGTCTACGGCTTCGGGCTTGATCTTGATGGCGGTCACTTCGTGCTTACCGGTCATGGTAACGGTAACCATCTCGCCGCTGGCTGTGCCGGTGTATTCACGGGCTTCCAGCTCGTCCTGCTTTGCGCGGATCTCATCCTGCATTTTCTGGACCTGACGCATCATTGCCTGCGGGTCGGGGCGGCCATAGCCTTTGGGAAGTCTTGCTTTCATAGGTAATTCTCCTTATTATCCATATTGTTATCACCCGGCGCTGCCGCCGGGCGGCACACCGCAACACTGCGGTTGACAGCAACATTATTTATCTTCTACCACTACATCCACGCCAAGGTCTTTCATCTGGCGCAGGGTCTCTTCCACATCGGCCGTGGGGGCGTTGGATACAGCTGCAGCGGTTTTTTCATACGGGCCGATGCCGCATTTGATGTGGGTGACCTGGTAGATATATTGTTTGATGTTTTTGCTGGTTTCTTTGCTGCGGCGCATAAAATCGCGAAAATCATCACTGCACTCGATCAGCACGCGGCGGCCATCGTAATAAGCCTGGGTTCCGCGCAGGTAAGAGTTCAGCATGGGGTCGTTTTCCGCAATCAGCTCCAGCACCGCCTGCCACTGGGGGAACAGCTGCGGCTCTTTGGCCACGGTGCGCACCGGTTTGGGGATGGGCACATCCGCCGCGTACACCGGCTGCTGAGCCGGGGTGGGCTGCTGCACCGCCGGGGCGGCGGGGGCAAGCTCCGGCTCAAAGGGCGGGGTCTCCCCTGCTATGGGTGCGCTGAACGGCGGCTGTTCCACGGTAGGCGGAACCGGCTGGGCTGCCACAGGCGGCACGGGGGCCGATGCCGTTTGCACCGGGGGCACCTGCTGCGGGGCGGCGGCAAAGGGGGCCGGACTGGCTGCTGTACCCACCGGACGGGCGGGCACGGCGGCAGGCAGCGCAACAGGCACTGCTTCCGGCTGGGTGAGCGAGAAAACCGCCAGTTCCAGCTCAATGCGCTGGTCCGTACCGCGGGCCATCTTTTCCAGCGCGGCGCCAAACGCATTGACGGCGCGTACCGCTTCCGCCTGGGGGAAATCTTTCCGCGCAGCGTAGGCAGCTTCCTCTTCGGGGGAAGTTCCCGTCAGCAGGTCGGTGCCGCCGGGCAGGGCGCTGAGCATCAAATTGCGGTAATGCCCGGCCAGCTCCATACAAAGGCGGCGCATATCCACGCTTTGCTGGCGCAGGGCGGCAATCTCCTGCAAGGCTTTCACAGCGTCCCGCGCGGCAATGGCATCACTGATCTCAAACAGATATTTGCGGTCCGTCACGCCCGCCATGCGGCGCACCAGCGCTTCATCCACAGTGTTGGAAACACCGGCACAGGTATCCAGGATAGACAGTGCATCACGCATGGCGCCATCGGCCAGGCGGCCGATCAGCTCGGCGGCGTTATGGTCCAGCTCAATGTTTTCCTGCCCGGCCACATATTCCAGCCGACCGGCAATTTTATCCGCCGTAATGCGCTGGAAGTCATAGCGCTGGCAGCGGCTGAGGATAGTAGCCGGAACCTTTTGCACTTCCGTTGTGGCAAGGATAAAGATCACATGCTCCGGCGGTTCCTCCATGGTTTTCAGCAGGGCATTGAACGCCGAGGTAGACAGCATGTGCACCTCGTCGATGATATATACCTTATACTTGCACACGGCAGGCAGATAGGCGGTTTCATCGCGCAGGTCACGGATGTCATCCACGCTGTTGTTGGAGGCGGCATCAATTTCCGATACATCCAGAATGGTGCCCTCATCAATGCCTTTGCAGACAGCACATTCACCGCAGGGGTCCGGGCTGGTGGTATCCAGGCAGTTGACCGCTTTGGCAAAAATTTTGGCGCAGGTGGTTTTGCCGGTGCCGCGGGTGCCGGTAAACAGGTAGGCATGGCCAATGCGCCCGGCGGCGATCTGGTTTTGCAGGGCCGTTACGATGGCTTCCTGGCCAACAACATCCGCAAACTTGCGCGGACGCCACTTGCGGTACAGCGCACGGTACAATGCAACCACCCCCTGTAAAATATTTTGCGGCATAGAAAAAGGGACAAGGCCCGCGCGGGGTGTGCCCCGCGGCTGCGCTGCTTTGCATACGAATGCGGACTGACCGCAGCACCAGGAGACCACCGCTTAATGCTGCTCGGTTCCCCGCCTGACATGGTTCACAGGGCTCCTGCGCACGGGGCCCACATCCGTATGCAAAACAGCGCAATATACAGCCCTGTCCGCTTTAAGTATTATACTATACCGTTTGGCAAATTGCAAGTAGCGGTTGGGGGCTGGGGCAGAAAGTTTTTGTTAAAAAGATTTGAATAAAAATCCAATTAAAAAGTTCCCTCTTCATCGTTTTAGGGCCATGCACATCCCTGTTTTACACCACCAACACCGAATCCACCTTTTTGCTGCAGAACGTTGCCATTACCAAACCAGCGTGGACACCAGCGCCGCCGCCACAGCAGACAGCTGGAGTGATTATGAGGTAGAAAAGGCGTAACTCACTCTTTTATCTTCTTGATTTCTTCTTTCTTCAATTTTTCCAATTTCCTCATTTCTTATTTTCACACTCTTTTCGTTCCTATTTCGCCATTCCCCCTTTCCAAATAAAAACAGCAGCACACCGGCTTCCCTATTTTCCGGGAAACGGTGTGCTGCTGTTTTATTGCGTTATCGTATTTAAGGCAACACCGCATAATTCCCGCCTGACGGCTTAAGCACCGCTCCGGCGGCTGCGGCACGGCATCTGCGTTGCCAAAATGCTCGATAAGACATCCAGTATTATCTGCGCTTTTGGCTTAGCAGCTGCCGTGCCTCGCTCGCCGTATCGGCACTTAGAATTATGCGGTATTGCCTTAATTTTTTCTTATAGCAAAATACCAGCTGAAACGTGAAAGTCAAAACTTGATTCAATCAGCCAAAAATCTGTTTGGCGTAATCGGCGCTGGCTTTGGCGTCCTTGGCATAAAAATCGGCACCGATCTGTTCGGCGTATGCCTTGGTCAGCACAGCGCCGCCCACCATGACCTTGCAGGGCAGGTTGGCCGCGTGCAGGGCTTCGATGGTGGCCTGCATGTTGGGCACGGTGGTGGTCATCAGGGCCGAAAGCCCCACCAGCGGCGCACCGGTCTGGCGCACGGCTTCCACCACGCGCTCCGGCGGTACATCGCGGCCCAGATCCAGCACGTCATAGCCATAGTTTTCCAAAATTACGCGCACAATGTTTTTGCCAATGTCGTGCACGTCACCTTTTACGGTGGCGATCACAATACGGCCTTTGCTTTCACCCTGGTTGCCGCTGGCGGCAATGGCGGTTTTGATCACTTCAAAAGCAGCCTGGGTCGCCGTGGCGGATTGCAGCAGCTGCGGCAAAAAGATGGAGCCTTTTTCAAAGGCATCGCCCACCACATCCAGCGCGGGGATCAGCGTTTCGTTCACCACCTGCAAAGGCTCGCGGGTTTTCAGGGCTTCCTCTGCAGCGGCGCGGGCTTCGTTTTTCAGGCCGCGGCGCACGGCTTCAAACAGAGCATCGGCCCCTGCTGCACCGCCCGCCGGGGCGGCGGCATCAGTTTTTGCCACCTGGGAGGTCTGCACCTGCACATTGGCATAGGCGGCAACGTAATCATTGCACTTTTCGTCCTGGCTGGTCAGCACACGGTAGGCGCGCACGGCGGCCATCATTTCCGGCGTGTTGGGGTTCATGATGGCAAGGTCCAGCCCGGCCTGCATGGCCAACGTCAGGAAAGTGGTATTCATGTAGCCGCGGCAGGGCAAACCAAAGCTGATGTTGGAAACACCCAGCACGGTGCGCACGCCCAGTTCCTTTTTGCACATGGTAATGGCTTTCAGGGTTTCGGCAGCGGCGCTCTGCTCGGCAGAAACCGTCAGCGTCAGGCAGTCGATGTAAACATCCCCGCGGGGAATGCCGATAGCATCCGTTGCGGCCACAATGCGCTTGGCAACCTCAAAGCGGCCCTCTGCCGTTTTGGGAATACCGTGTTCATCCAGTGCCAGACCAACCACGGCGGCGCCGTACTTTTTGCACAGGGGCAGAATGCTGTCCAGCACCTTCTGCTCGCCGTTGACCGAGTTGACGATCGGCTTGCCGTTATAAATGCGCAGCGCGCGGGCCAAAGCATCTTTGTTGGAAGAATCCAGCTGCAATGGCAGGTCGGTGATGGATTGCAGCTCCCGCACCAGCATTTCCAGCGTGGCGGGTTCGTCAATATCCGGCAGACCGGCGTTCACGTCCAGCAGCTCGGCACCGGCTTCGGCCTGGGCTACGGCCTGGGCGCAGGCATAGGCGCTGTCGCCCTCCCGCAGGGCCTGCTGCAAGCGCTTTTTGCCGGTGGGGTTGATGCGCTCGCCCACCACGGTAATGCCGTTTACCTCCACGCAGCGCACGGGGGTGCACAGGCGGCTGCGCACAATAGGGGTTTTGGCAGCGGGGGTTTTATCCTGGGTCAGCTCTTTCAGCAGGCGGATGGATTCCGGCTCAGAGCCGCAGCAGCCGCCCAGCATGGAAATTCCGGTGGGCAGGTAGGCGGCCATCTCAGCGGCAAACTCCGCCGGGGTGATATCATAGCTGCCGTCCAGGTTCGGCAGGCCCGCATTGGGCTTGACAAACACCGGCATACCGGCGGGCACCACACGGCAGAGCCGCTGAGCAAAGGGCAGGATTTCCTTGGGGCCCAGCGAGCAGTTGATGCCCACGGCGTCCGCACCAAGGCCGGCGGCGGTAATGCCGTAGCTTTCCACTGTGCAGCCGGTAAAGGTACGGCCACGTGCCTCAAAGCTCATCGAGGTAAACACCGGCAGGTCACAGTTTTCCTTTGCGGCCAGGATGGCGGCTTTCAGCTCATACAGGTCGGTCATTGTTTCCAGAAAGACGAGGTCTGCCCCGGCTGCGGCACCGGCGCGCACCATCTCAGCAAACTGGGCGCAGGCATCCTCAAACGGCAGGGTACCGGCCGGGGCCAGCAGCTCACCGATGGGGCCGATATCCAGTGCCACCAGGGCACCGGTTTCCTGCGCGGCGGTCCGGGCACATGCGATGGACGCTTCGATCACCTGCTGCACAGTATAGCCGGTTCCCTTCAATTTACGAGGGTTGGCGCCAAAGGTGTTTGCCAGCAGAATATCCGCCCCGGCGCGGGCATAGTCCCGGTGGACGGCAGTGAGCACATCCGGCATGATAAAGGCGGCCAGTTCCGGCTTTTGTTCTGTGGTCAGGCCGCGCAGCTGCAGCTGGGTGCCCATAGCGCCATCCAGCATAATAAAGCGGCGGCGGGCAAATACTTCCTCAATTTTCACAGGTGGTTCCCCTCTTTCTGTATTCGCACTTTTCGCGCAGCAGGCAGTGCCCGCACCCGGCGCGGGCCCCCGTTACCGGGTGGTCCGCCACGCCAAGGATGGCTGTTACGCTTTTGCGCGGGGTCAGCAGATTTTCCGGCGTGACCGCCATGCCAAGGCCGCGCACGGTATCCAGCGCAATGGCAAACGGCTGCTGCAAAGTCAGCGGGCAGTCCCCATAGCCGGGGGAAAAACGCCCCGTCAGGTAGTGCCCCTGCGCCTGCACGCTGGTGCGGATCTCGGCTTCCAGCGCATTGCACAGCTCTTCCATCACAGCGGAAGCCATCGCATCCACCACAGCGGCCAGGGCAATATCCGTCAGCTCCAGGCGGCGCATCAGGGTATCAGCCCCGCTGCCAAGGGTAACGGCCATCAGCACCATGGCATCGCAGCCGCGCAGGTGGCGGGCAATATCATTCCCGGCGTTCTGCAGCGGCAGGGCGGTCAGCGGCAGCTGTTTCCACACGCCGCGCGGGGTGGCGGCGGCGCGCAGGGCGTCCTCGGCTTTTTGCAGCAGCACCTGGGATGCAGCATCCGGCTGCCAGCCCCCTGCCCCAAGGTAGCGAAGGGTTTCGGCGCGGGTATCGTTTTGCGGGTAGGCTAATTGCACAGCGTTTCACTCCCCCTCTATGGGGCCAACAGGCCGATTACAGCAGGTCCTTGATGCCCTCATACACAGCGGCGGCAACCTTGGCGTCATTCATGGCATACAGGTGCACACCGTCCGCGCCGCCCTCGATCAGATCTCGCAGCTGCTGCACGGCATAGTCAATACCGGCAGCATACAGGCTTTCGGGGTCGTCCTGGTAGCGGGAGATCATGCGGGTAAACTCCGAAGGCAGGCTGGCGCTGGAAAGTGCCACCGTGCGCTCGATCTGGCTGCGCTTAACGATGGGCATAACACCGGCAGACACCGGCAAAGTGATGCCTGCGCGGCGGGCCAGGTTCAAAAAGCGATAAAAGTGCATATTATCAAAGAACAGCTGGGTCAGCAGGTGGGTGGCACCGGCCTCCTGCTTAAAGCGCAGGTTGGCAACATCCTGGGCCAGGGTAGCGGCTTCGGGGTGGCCTTCGGGGTAGCAGGCAGCGTGGATATCAAATTCCGGCTGGGTCTGCCACACAAACTGGGCCAGGTCGCTTGCGTGGGCAAAGTCCGGGCTTTCGGGGCGGGTGGGGGTGCGGTCGCCGCGCAGGGTCAGCACGTTGCGCACACCGGCGGCATTCAGCTGGTCCAGCAGCTGGGCGGCCTTTGCCTTATCGCTGCCCATGCAGATCATGTGGGCCAGCGGCTCTACGTTCAGGTCGTTTTTCAGGAATTCGGCCACTTCCACAGTGGAAACGCCGCCCGTGGAGCCGCCTGCACCGTAAGTAACGCTGATAAAATCCGGGTTAAGGGTGCGCATGGTGCGCAGGGTGTCCTTCATTTTACCAAAGTTGGCGGTCTGCTTCGGGGGGAAGCACTCGATGGAAAACACGCAAGGCTTGCGCTTGAACATCTGGGAGATCTGCATAGGATTCATCCTCCTGTATTTTTATTACTTTCCTCTATTTCTACCCAATTAGGGCAATACCGCATAATTCTAAGTGCCGATACGGCGAGCGAGGTGCGGCA
>ERZ1673738.3083-NODE-3083-length-19378-cov-7.228329_pt1 | contig 19378 bp, 17 predicted proteins | sample MGYA00580198_ERZ1673738 | MGnify/ENA primary metagenome ERZ1673738 (study PRJEB41218, sample SAMN15661784) | gut metagenome | host: Homo sapiens | place: Canada: London | collected 2015-08-20/2019-03-30 | study: EMG produced TPA metagenomics assembly of...
CCACGACGCCCAATCCGACTCCCACTCCGACGCCGACGCCCACTCCGACACCGACGCCTACTCCGACTCCGACCCCGACACCTACTCCGACTCCGACCCCGACACCTACTCCGACACCTACCCCAACGCCGACACCTACGCCGACCCCGACACCTACGCCGACGCCCACTCCGACGCCGACACCTATGCCGACTCCGACGCCGGCGCCCACTCCGACACCTACTCCGACTCCGACACCTACCCCAACGCCGACACCTACCCCGACGCCGACCCCGACACCTACCCCGACGCCGACACCTACCCCGACGCCGACTCCGACGCCGACGGCGAAACCCACCGCCACGCCGACACCAGCGCCGAAAGCGACAGCCACGCCCAAACCCTCTGCCTCGGCAAGCGCTTCGCCCGCCTCCGGCGTCACGGTCTCGCCGGACGTCTCCGCCCCGGCGGATATCCCGTCAGACTCCCCCGCTTCTGACGTGCCCGGCCCCGACGTTTCCGAAAGCGAAGCCGGCAAAACCGAAAGCGCCGACAGCGCGCCCTCCTCTCCCGCGAGCGGCAGGACCTCTTCCGCAGCCCCGGCGGTCATCGGCATTTCCGCCGCCGTCATTTTGCTGATCCTGTTCCTTCTGTTCCGCCGCAAAAAACAACAGTAAGTAAGAAATAAGCCAAAAGAGAGCATTGCAGGTTTTGAACTGCAATGCTCTCTTTCTTCATGTTCTATTACTGGATCGTTTCGCTGTGGTTGAGAACGCCGGTGCTGTAAAGGAAGAGCACGTCATCCGCCTGCGAGAGATCCACGAACCGTCCGGCAAGGGCAGGCGCCATATACCGGATGTCCACGACCGTGACCTTGGCATAGCCCTGCGCGAGCAGCGGGGCAATGCTGCTGCCGAACGAATCGCGGAAGATCACCAGCTCCCGGTCCGTTTCAGCGTTGGGGTTTTCGATCGTGAGCAGTGCTTTCGTCCCGCCGAGGAACATTTCGTATCCGTCGCGCCCCGCGGCGAGGATAAGATCGTAGACAGGGATCTCCGCACCCGTTTCGTAGTCGTACACGCGAAGCGCCGCTATCGTGCCGTTCGTGAGATAGCGCAGCGCGTCCGGTTCAACGGGAAGGGCGTACTGCCCGGCGTACACGCCGCGAAACGCCGAGGACACATCCACGGTCTCATATTCCGCCGGAAGCGAAGCGCCCATCGCCGCGGCGATCGCCGCCGCCGTTTCTCCCAGCGTTTCCTGCCGCCAATGGGTGTCGGTGCGGTAGTACATATCAAGCGAGAGGGTATCGAAAATATCGATATACTCCGCAAACGTCATCCCGGCGCGCATCGTATCGGTGAGAAGCTCATAGTCCATGGCGGGATAGCCGTTTTGCTCCGCAAGGAAATAGTTCTTATCCGGCACAACGCTATAGTAAACGTTCGCGCCCGCACCGGCAAAATACGTTTCATATACGGCGGAAAACCGCTCCGCCGCGTGCCGGACGAGATCGGTATTCACCGGATAGTCGAGCTTTGCGAGATGCCCGTCGGCTGCATATACGCCGTTATTATCGAGCTGCCGCAGGATATCCCCGGAGAAAAATGCCTTGAGCGCGCGGAAGCTGTCCCGCAGCGGGAACTGGTCGAGCGAATACTTTTCAAAGGCGGTCATATACGTCCCGTCCGCCACCGCCGAGGCGCGCAGCGCCGGGCGCTGGGCGAGCTTTCGCCGCTCGGAGAGCGAGTCGGTCCTGTCCGGCGTCAGGATCGCCGCGAGCAGAAAGCCCGCAAGAAAGAGTCCCGAGAGCGCAAGCGTGAGAATATTTCGGATCTTCTTCATGCCGCACCTCCTCAAAACCGGAAATAGAGGAACGGGTTAAACGACCCGTCCACCAGAAACGCGGTGCAGAGCGCGAGCAGCGCGAACGTGCAGAGCGGCTCTGCGACCGTGAGAACCGGCGCGAGAGACTTTGCCTCCTGCACCTTTTTCCAAAGCATCGCCGGGAGCGGCGTTGCGCCGAGCACGGCGAGCGCGAGCACGACGCCGTAGTTCCGGAGCATATAGAGAGCCTCTGTCCCCAGCCCCGAAGCCGTTCCCGCGCCGAAGAGCGTACCGAGCTGATGCAGCGCATCCTTCAGAGACGCCGCGTCAAAGAGCACAAAGCCGAGCGTTACGGCGAGAAGCACATAGACGTGCGGAAGAACTCTCCCCTTTTTCAGCGCCGGAAGGAGGAAGAACTTCTCCGCCATGAGCAGCACCGCATAGAAAAGCCCCCAGAAAACAAAATTCCACGCCGCGCCGTGCCAGAAGCCGGTGGCCATCCAGACGACGAGGATGTTGAAAATGTGCCGGATGCGGGAGCAGCGGCTGCCGCCGAGCGGGATATAGAGATAGTCCCGGAACCATGTGCTGAGCGACATGTGCCAGCGCCGCCAGAACTCCGTGATGCTCTTTGCGATATACGGATAGCGAAAGTTTTCCGGGAACGTGAAGCCGAAGATGCGACCCAGCCCGATGGCCATATCGCTGTAGCCGGAGAAATCGAAATAGATCTGGAGCGTGAAGGCGATCGCGTACAGCCAGGCATAGAGCGCCGTCTGCTCGGCAGAAGCCTTATACGCGGAGACGAGCTGCGCAAGGACGTTCGCAACGAGCACCTTCTTCCCGAGACCGACCGCGAAGCGCGAAGCGCCCGAGGCCGCGGCTTCGAGCGAGTGTGTCCGCTCCTTCAGCTGGGGCGCGATATCGCGGTAGCGCACGATCGGGCCCGCGATGAGCTGCGGGAACATGGCAACATAGGCGGCAAAATCGATAAAATTATGCTGCGCCGCCACATCGCCGCGGTATACGTCGATCTCATAGCTGGCGATCTGAAACGTATAGAAGCTGATGCCGATCGGCAGGGCGATCTTCAAAAGCGGGAGCGATAGACCCGTTGCGGCGTTGAAGTTTTCGATAAAGAAATCCGCGTACTTGCAGTAGCCGAGCAGGGCAAAGCTCAGCACGAGCGAGAGCGTGAGAAAGAGCTTTTTCCTTCTCCCCCGCCCGATCAAGCGCGCAAAGACATACCCCTGCACGATGGAAAACACCATGAAGAGCAGGAATTTCGGCTCGCCCCAGCCGTAAAAAAAGAGGCTGGCGGCGAGCAGAACGGCGTTTCTCCCTTTTTGCGGCACGATGAAGTAGATGAGCAGCACGCACGGGAGAAAGTAAAAGAGGAACGGGATACTGGAAAAGAGCATCGGCGCTTACACGATCGGGTCGTCGCTCACGGTTTTGGCGCTCGGGTACGCCGCGGCGAGCTTGGCGGTGAACGTGTCCACAAGATCGGTGTAGCCGTACACGGATACGACATAGTCCCCCACCGTGACGATCACGAGCTTATCGGGAAAACCGCACATCCAGTGCCGGTCGAGAATGTTTTCACGAAGCGAGGCGCACAGCGCGGCCACATCGCCGCTGTCCTTTGCATGGAACGCGCCGCAGGTGAACGTGTTGAGATTCATCATGTGCACAAGAGAGGCCGCGCCGTCGATCTTTCCGGCTTCCGCCGCTGGAAAGCCCAGCGAGGAATCCAGAAGATCGGCATCGTCCATGCTGAAGTTGCCGGGCGCGCCGTCGCGCATGTTTTCTTCGGAGTAGTCGCCGCCGGCGGCGGGGAATTTTTCATCGTCGCTATAGCTGTTCCAGACGGTTTCCAGCAGTTCGAGCGCGCTCGCCGGGGCATTATCGTCCGCGTCCGCCGGAGCAGACGATCCGCAGGCCGCCAAAGAGAGGAGCAGCACTGCGCAGAGAAGGATGGATACGATTCTTTTCATGGATTTTTCTCCTTTAAATTTCATGTAATTTTAAGCGGATGATTCTATGACGAAATTAGATTTCCCTTTGTTCCCGAAAAAAACCGGACGGCGTAGGAATTTCCTTCTGCCGTCCGGCTCATTATTCCGGCTGAGCTCAGCCGTTCTCGTCGCCGGTGTCGCTCTCCGGCGGATAGTAGACCTGTACCGCATTGCCTGACCAGTAGCTTGTGAGGTCCGCGGCAGACATCGGCTCGCCGTAGATCGTCGCGCGCAGGAAATTACGGTTTATCACAAAGTCCGCGTTATAAATGGAAAGGCCGTTCGCATCCAGTCCGCGCCAGAACGAGCCGGGCGTCGGACACTGCTGCATCTGGATATCGTAGGTCAGAAAATCGGGCGCCTGCAGCAGCAGCGAGGCGCACTGGCCCATGGTAAGGTCGGTGCTGATGATGGACATGATATCCTTCGCGAGCGCGTACTGCTCGGCGAGGCTCATCTTCTTCACGTTGCCCCACATCTGCATGAGAGCGTCGCGCTGCTTCTGGCTGCGGCCGGTGTCGCCGCCGATGTGGCGCTCGCGGCAGTAGCCGAGGATCTGGAAGCCGTCGCTGATGGTATAGGTGCCGTCCTGATCGGTCGGGAAATAGCAGCGCGGCACATCGGTGCCGTAATAGGCGTCGTTGAGCTGGCACGCCTCGCGGATGAGGGGGTTGATATCCGCGGCCTCCTCCTTGGTAACGGTGACCGTGATGGGGCCTACCATGGAGGCGATCTTGGCGAAGTCCAGAAAGTCCACCATGGCCCAGTTATCCACGTTGACAGCAAAGTTTCTCGTGCTCTCGATCGTGTTGATGAGCATATCCACACCGCCGAAGCGCGTCGCCCAGTTCAGATGGCCGATGCCCCAGTCGGCGATCTCCACCTGCGTGTCGCGCATGAGGGAGGTCAGCCACATGGTCTTCGTCGTTTTGTTGATGGAGAGCAGGATCATCGCGTCGCTTCGCTCAAGCTCTTCCGTCCGTCCGTCCGAGCCGATGAGCAGGATGTTATAGACATTCGAGTCGCTCATGACGTCCTCGGCGGATTCCGCCAGACTGCTGCGAAGCTCCATCTCCTCCAGCTCCGCTTTTTCCTCTTCGGTGAGCGGGCGGGGCGTCGGCTCCGGCGTGGCCGTCACCTCGGGCGTTGCTTCGATCACCGCCGCGGGTGCAGCCGTCGGCTCCGGCGTGGTGCGCGGCTTGGTGTTCATCTGGCTGTAAAGATCGCGGAAGATCAGAAATACCGCGAGCAGAACAACGAGGATCACCGCCGCGATCACGATAATGACCGTGCGTCCAACGTGCTTTTTCTTCTTTTCCGGCTGTTCCGGATGCTCGTTTTCGGGAGCGGCTTTCAGATGACGGCCGCGTTTTGCGTTGTTATCCATATTTGTCCCCCTGTGACCGTTGGGATAATTGCATACATTTTATCATATCCGCGCAGCATTTGCAACGGTTTCCCCACTCTCAAACAAAACCCGCTGCCGCCGGGCCTTCGTTTGAAGGGTCTGCGTCTCGCCGCAGCGCACTCTTCGAGCGCACGTTTGCGAGCCAAAAAGCATCTCCGGCGCACATGCCGCCGGAGAAAATGGTTAAAACTTTATTTGCGCCTGCGGGCGCAAACTCTGCGAGGTTTCTTTGACGTTCCGGCAAAGAAGGCGGGACAAATCCCGCCTTCTTTGTCTGAAATGGTTCAGTTCTTTTCGACGTCGTAGACGGTCTCGGTGCCGTCGGGCTGCACGAGGGTGTACACCGTGAAGCCGTCATAGGGCAGTACGCCGTCCTTGCCGCCGGTGACAAGGCAGCTGGAAGCATATTCCGCCTCACCGGTCGGCATGCCGATGGCGTCATAGAGCTCCTGTACCGGCTTGCCCTTGAGCGAGAGCACCAGCTCGATCATACCGGCCACGCGGTCCTCTGCGCCATCTCCCTCCGGTTCGGCAGGGGCTTCGGTCACGGCAGGCTCTTTGGACGCCGGGGCTTCGGTCGCAGCGGGGACTTCCGTGGCGGGTACCTCGGTGGGCGCGGGGGTCTCGGTGTTTCCGCCGCAGCCGGCGAGAGCGAGCGCCATCAGCGCGGCAAGCAGCAGAGCAAGGATCTTTTTCATGTAGTTTTGTCTCCTTTGGTTTTTTTATCAGTCTATAGCATAGACGGCGGATAGACGGGAAAAGTTCCCTCCCGCCGCCGCATATACGGCGTCGATCGTGCTGCCGTCCGGCAGCGATACAATAAACCCGTCCGGGCGCGGCACAGCCTCATAGAGCGCGCCGCCGGAGAGAACGTAGACATTGGACGCATCGTCCGGCGTCACGCTGTCCCACGTGCCGGAAAAGAGCGCGTACCCTTCCGTACCGGCGCTCTCCGTCAAAACGGCTCTCCCATCGCTCAGGGCAGCCGTCTCGACGAGCATGGCGTCCCGCTCCGGTGCGGGGGCGAGCGAATCGTACTCCACGAGATAGCGGAGATTGCGCTCGACGAGCTCGATCACGAGCGTACCGCCTCCCGGAAGCGTCGCGGCGGTGTACTCGTTCCGGCGGGAAAACTCCGCCGAGGCGAAGCTCTCGGCGAGATACGGGTAGAGATTGCGCCCGAACGAATCACGGTAGCAGAGAAGCGCGCCGGTCCCGACGCCGCTTTCGGTCGTGATCGTCACGCGGTCGGGGTTATCGGTGTTCGCGGTGAACGAAAAACCGGGGGCATATGCGAAATCTTCCTCCAGCTCTTTGCCCGCGGGATAGAGCATTTCGTAAAGGTCGCCGCGGTGGGTGTTTCCGGCGGATACGGTGCCGGGAAAATAATCGCTCTCGCGGCTGAGAGCAGCGAGCAGTGCGTCGGCGGCGAGCGCCGCGCCCTTCGCGTTCCAGTGGCTGTCCGTTTTGAAATAGAGCGGCTCGGCTTCCTGTGAGAATACATCGCGCAGATCGAGATACGAAACACCCATCTCGTCGAGCAGCGCGTCGAGCGCGTCCATATCGGAAACGCTGCCGAGACGCGTCCGCGCCGGCATGTACTCCGGATAGAGCGTATTCTTGTTCGGCGCGGCGGTGAAGAGGAAGTCTCCGCCGCGGTTTTCCGCGTACTCCTGCAGAAGATACAATGTGCGCGCCGCGCAGTAGAGCTCGCGCGCCGTCATGGGCGTGTCGCCGGTATAATCATGGATCGTCGGCGCGTAGAAAAGCCAGCCGTCCCGTCCGAGCAGGACGTTCTCCGCCGTGGACGTACGGAAGAGCGCAGCGTTGAGCTTTGCCCAGGCGGTGATGCCCTCGAGCCGGAAGGAAAACCGGCCATTCACATAGGCCGCCGTTTCCGCGAGAAAATCGGGATTGAAGTCCCCGTCCGCAGCGATCACCGGCGCAGCAGGCAGTATCTCATTCGCCGCGGCGTCCGCCCCGCCTGTCAAAAGGAGTCCCAGACCGGGGACAAGGCACATGGCGAGGAACAGCACCGTAAAGATAAGAGAGAGAGTTTTTTTCATATCGTCTGCCGCCCTCCCTTAAAACTGCTGGTAAATGAACGGCGTGAAGCTCCCGCCCGAGAGGGCGAGGATCGCCGCGAGAAGCCCGAGCAGCGCAAGAACGTTCCAGACGATCTCCCAGCCGCGGCCGGTGCACCGCCGCGTAAGCGCGGGGACGACCGGCAGGGAGAGGACGGTGCCGCCAACGAGTGCCGCAATACGCGCGCCGGTCAGTATCTCCTCCGCGGCAAGCAGCCCGGCAGCACCCGTTCCGGCAAAGGAGAACATGCGAGCGATGAGCAGGAAGCCCTGCTGCACGGAGGACGCGCGGAACATCGCAAAGCCGAGAATGACCGCGAGCAGCGTATAGACGTGCATCACGATCCGCCCGCCGCGCTTTTGGCGCAGCTTTTCGATCGGCGCTTTCAAAAGCCCCTCGCCGGAAACGAGCACGCCGTGCCAGAGACCCCAGAGGATATATGTCCAGCCCGCGCCGTGCCAGAGGCCGGTGCAGAAGAATACGATGAGCTTATTTCGCACCGTCATCCATTTCCCGCGGCGGCTGCCGCCGAGCGGGATATAGAGGTAGTCTACGAACCAGCGGTTGAGCGTCATGTGCCAGCGCCGCCAGAACTCGCTCACGCTGCCGGAGACATACGGGTAGTTGAAGTTTTCCGGAAACTCGAAGCCGAAGAGCATGCCGATGCCGATGGCCATGTCGCTGTAGCCGGAGAAATCGAAGAAGATCTGGAGACAGTAGCTCACCGCGCCGAGCCACGCAAGCCCCATGCCGAGCTGCTCCGGCGCGAGGGCGTATACGGCATTGGCGACCGCCGCCGCGCTCTCGGCGAGCAGGAGTTTCTTCAAAAGGCCGCGCACAAGACGGCGAAGGCCCGCCGCCGTCATTTCCGGCGAGATCGGGTGCTCCGCGAGCTGCGCCGCGGCGTCCTGCCAGCGGACGATAGGCCCCGCGATCAGGCGGGGAAAGAACGCAAGATACAGGAAGAGCGTGTCCGCCCTCCGGCAGACGCGGGACGGCTCGCGGTACACATCCACGAGATAGGAAATGCCGTGGAATGTGAAAAACGAAATGCCGAGCGGCAGCGCGAACGGCTGCGAAAGCGCCGGAAGATGCAGCGTTTCAAGCACGAACGCGAGATATTTATAAAACCCGAGCAGCGCCAGATTGCCCGCCGCGGCGATGCCGCACCAGAGCTTCGAGCGCTTTTCGTCCTTCGCAATGAGCCGTCCGAAGAGATAGTCCCAGAGAAACGCCGCGAGCAGCACGGGGAGCGAGGCAAGACCGCCGAAGCCGTAGAACAGCGCGCTCGCTATTGCAAGAAAAACGTTCTTCGTCCGGCGTCCCGGCATGAGCCGGTAAAGAAGAAACGCCGCGGGGAAAAAGAGAAACAGAAATCCCGCCGTATTGAACGCCACAGCCGCAGCCTCCCTTCCTTCGGCAGATATGTATAGATAGCAGTATTATAGCGTATTTCCCGGTGCAGCGCAAGATGCAGCTTTTCGGCGCGGCTTGGGCCCGATTCGACAAATTTACAGTTTCTCCACACTTTTTTTATGGATTTTTCAAAGGGCGATGCTATAATACGGTCAAAAGTAAAAACCGGACTGTTTGGAAAGGAGCACATACAATGAACAATAACAAAGTGCAGGCCATCGTGGAGAAGGTCAAGGAGCTCGTGCAGCGCGGCAACGTTTCCCGTATCGTCGTGCGGAAGGGCGAGCGCGTTCTGCTCAACATCCCCGTGAACGTCGGCATCGTCGGCGGCGTTGTGGCGGTCGCCTCCGCCAAGTGGGTGCTGCTTGCAAGCATTCTTGCCACAGTCGGCTTCGGCTGCAGCGTCGAGGTCGTCAAGGAAGACGGCAACATCGTCAACGTTATGAGCGAAGAGGACACCCGGCGCGTCCGCACCGCCGCGCAGAGCGCGGTCTCTTCCGTGAAGGACGCCGTGCATTTTGAAAAGGTCGTCGATCAGACGACCGAGGCGACCTGGACCGTTCCCGAAGAGGAAACGTCCGAGGAGCCGGAAGCGCACACCGAGGAAGAGCACCGCGAGGAGTAATTCCGCCATACGCGAAAAAGCACTTGCATCGGCAAGTTAAATGAAGCGACGCGAAGGAGGCTTGACGAAATAAGTCCCAAAATTAAGCAGAAAGCCTCCTTGACAAATTCCGTCTTGCTTTTTTCTTCCTTGCATTTCCCTGAAAAATATGGTATAACAGTCCCGCGTGAGTTAGCAGCGTCTAACTCACGCGGGACTGTTATATTAAAAGGATACTCTCATGTTCAGCACACTCAGCAAACAACAGGAAAAACTTTTGCAGACCTCTCCCCTTTTTGACAGCCTGACGCCGGAGCAGATCCGTCCGGTGCTGTACTGCCTTCAGGCCGAGGTGCGCCGCGCCGCGCCGCGGCAGATCATCATTCAGCCGCAGGAGTGCTCTTCGGGGCTGTTCATCGTTCTCTCCGGCGCGATCGAGCTGGTCCATACGGACGCCGGCGGCCGGAAAAGCACGATGAACATTCTCTATCCGGGAGACTGCCACTGTGAAAACGTCGGGCTGCTGGACGCTCTCTCCGCGCAGGTGCAGATTCTGGCGCTGGACGAGGTCACCATGATAAAGCTGGACATCAACCGCATTTTCGCCCCTGACAGCTGTCAGTGTCCCTACAAGCTGGCCGTTGTGGAAAATCTGGTGCGCATTCTCTCCGCGGACAACGATTTTCTGAAGCTGAAGGCCACGCTGTTCAGCCAGAAAAGTCTGCGCAGCAAGCTGCTCATATATCTCCGGCATCTCGCGCAGAAGCAGAACACCGACACCGTGTATGTCCCCTTCAACCGCACAAAGCTGGCGGATTTTCTGGCCGCCGACCGCAGCGCTCTCTGCCGGGAGCTTGGCCGGATGCACACGGAAAAGCTCATCGCCGTCCGGGGCAACCGCATCCGTCTGACCCTCGGCAGCGAATCTCTTCTCCCCTGACATTAAAAAAACGTCCCGCGGGTACGGCAGCTCTCTGCCGTGTCCGCGGGGTTTTTCCGTTCGGGGGATCAGTTCCGGACGATCATGACCATCATTTTGAACCGGGTGACGGCGGCGACCTTGTGCATCGCGCCGGGGCGGAAGGAGAAGCTCTCGCCCTGCTGCACCGTGTGCGGCACACCCTCGTTGGTGATGACGCCCTCGCCCTCCAGACAGAGCATCATGGCGTCGCCGCCGGCGGCGTGCTCCGGCGTGGCGCAGCCCGCGTCAAAGCTCATAAGCGCCATTTTCATATGCGGATTATTTACGATATCCGCGTTGACGATCTTTCCCTCCTCGTAGGGGAGCAGATCCTTCAGGGCAAATACTTCGTCCGTTTTGATAAGGTTCATACAAAATCCTTCCTTTGCTTCAATTTCAAGAAATACGCAGGGATCCTGCGCCAGCACGCGAAACGGCGTCTTCTGCGGGATCAGCAGCGCGCTGCCTTCCGGCAGAACGCGGAGCGAAGGTGCTTCTACGCGCGTCTCGCCCGAGAGCGACAGATAGAGATACGGATGCGGATAAAACTCCTCGCTGATATCGGTGCCGGCGGCGATCGAGAAGATCGTGGCATGCTCCTCCGGAGACATGAAGAGCGTCTCGGAGATCGTCATGCCCGCGCGGGGCGCATTTGTCCCGGCGAAGGTGAAAACCTGTCCGCGCTTCATATCAGTAGTGCCGGTAGGTCTGCGCCGGAGCCGTGAGAATGTTGGCGACGTCCTCATCGGTCAGCTCCATGCCGTACCACTTCTGGTAATACTCCTTGACCATGGCGTCCATATCGACGTCTGTGAAGAGCTCCGGATAGGCCGTCTTCGCCGACCACCACATCGCAAGCGGCGTATCCGTGCACGGCGGCCACCAGCGGTGCATGCCGAAGGGATACTTGAAGACCTGCTCTTCCTTCACGGCCGTGATACCGCTCCAGTCGTCCTCGCCCACCGTGTTGTTGTAAATGTCCGCCGGGGTCTTGTCCGAGAACGTCAGAATGAAGATCTTGTCGGGGTTCCACTCATAGATCTGCTCCATGTTGACGGAGGAGTTTGTGGCACGCGCGCCGAGGTTTTCCGCGCCGAGCAGATCCGTCCACCACGCCGCAAAGCTCTTCGCGCCCGCGATCACAAGGCCGGAATCGCTGTAGGTATTGATATAGAGATACTTTTCCACGCTCTCCGTGGGATTGGCTTCAATGCGGCTGCGGATCTCCGATTCCACTTCCTCGCCGTAGGCAATGATGTCCTGCGCGGAAGAGGTCATCCGGAACGTCTGGGCATAGGTATCCATCCAGGAGCGGAGCGTTTCGAGCGGGGAGGCGCTGCCGCCCTTATTGGGATGCGTGAGAGCCACGGCGGGGATGCCCGCCTGACGGATCGGCTCGGCGTCCGACTCGCTGTGGTAGAACACCACATCAGGATCGAGCTTTACGAGCTCTTCCATGTTCAGCTGGCCGCCGGCGTAAAAATCGCTGGAGACGTCCATGATCTCCGGGCAGTACTTGGCGAACACCGAGTATTCCACGCCGTTTTTCAGATCCGGCGTAACGCCCACGAGCTTGCTGATGTCACCGCCCATGAACACGGCGTAGACCGTAGCGGCGGGCAGCGGCCCGAGGATCACGACGCGGTCGATCTCGTCGGGCACTTCGGTCTCCTCGCCCTTGAAGTCCACCACGATATGCGTGCCGGACGACGCCGGCTCCTCCGCCGGGGTCTCAGCCGCAGCGGACTCTTCCGCCGGGGCCTCGGTCACGGCCGGTTCTTCACTTGCCTCGGGCGCAGCGGGCTCTGCGCCGCAGGCCGCGAGCGACAGCACCATCAGTGCCGCCAGAAAAAGGGATAAAATGCGTTTCATTGGATTCCTCCTGAAAAAATTTATATTTTAAGTCCTTCGGACCAAAATACTTACGTATTGCACAGGGAAATGGCCGTGATAGCCTGATAGTCCATGCCGTCGTACTGCGCATCGACGATATCGACGTTGACCTTGAACACGCGCCCCATGATCTCGCGCGTGATGACCTCCGATGGCTCGCCGAAGTCTGCCGTACCCTCGCGTGAGAGGACGAGCGCCCGGTCGGAGATGCGCAGCGCGTGGCCGGGATAATGCGTGTTGAAGATGCAGCACAGTCCCTCTTCGCGGGAAAGGCGGCGAATCGTTTCAAGAATGATGAGCTGGTTGCGGAAATCCAGATTAGATTCCGGCTCGTCCAGCACAAGGAGCTTCGGCTCGGCGCACAGCGCGCGGGCGATCAGCACCATCTGCAGCTCGCCGCCGCTGATCTGGTTGCAGAGCTTGCGGCGCATATGCGCGATGCCAAGCTCCTCCATGGCGCGCTCGCACCGCTCGCGGTCCGCCTTTTCCGGCGTTCCGAACGTACCGATGCGGCTGCTGCGTCCCAAAAGGATCATTTCCTCCACTGTGAAGGCGAAGGGGAAGGATTTTGCCTGCGGTACATACGCCATCTCCCGCCAGAGGCGGCCCGGCGTCATGTCCCGGATGTTCTCCCCGTCCAGAAAGCTCCCGCCGGACGTCCACGGCAGCATTCCCATCATGCTGCGCAGCAGCGTTGTCTTGCCGACGCCGTTCGGCCCCAGGACCGCCAGGACCTGACGGCTCTCTACGCAAAACGAGATGTTTTTCAGTATGGGCACAGTCTTCTTATAGCCGAAGCAGCCGTTTCTCACTTCAAAGGTCATCGCCAGCTCCCTCCCGTCTTTTTCAAAAGCGCAATGAAAATGGGCGCACCGATGACCGCCGTGAGAATGGAGATCGGGATCTCCGATTCCGACGCGCTGCGGGCCACGGTGTCGAGCAGGAGCATGAACGCCGCGCCGATGCTCGCACTGGCGGGGATCACGCGCCGGTTGTCGCTGCCGAAGAGCATCCGGCAGGCGTGCGGAACGACAAGGCCGACCCAGCCGACCTGCCCGCACATGGACACGCACGAGGCGATCACCGCCGTAGCCGCGACGATGATCAGTGCGCGGATCTTTTTGAGATCCACGCCGAGAGAGCGCGCTTCATCGTCTGAAAGCGTCAGAACGTTGCACTTCCAGCGAAGCATGATCAGCACGAGCGTACCGGCGAGAATGACCGGCATACCCAGCCGCAGCCCCTTCCACGTTGCGCCGTTCAGACTGCCGAGCAGCCAGTAGGTGATCTCCGGCAGCTTGTCCTCGGAATCGGCCGTATACTTTATCAGGCTGACGAACGCCTGAAAGAGCGAATTGACCACCATGCCCGCCAGCACGAGCATGATGATGGAGGTCTCCCGGCGGTTCTTTCCGGCTTTGTAGGTGATCAGCATGGCAACGACGCCGAACGCCATCGCCGTAAGCTGTACAGCCACGAGCCCGCCGTTGAGTATCAGCGCGAGCGCCGCGCCGAAGCACGCGCCGGACGCTACGCCCAGCGTATCCGGGGATACCAGCGGATTCGAGAGCAGCGCCTGCATCCCGGCTCCGGCCACGGACAGCCCGCCGCCTACCAGCAATCCGAGCAGCACACGCGGCAGACGCACGCCGATGATGATGCGTTCCTGCGGATCGACCGACGCCGCCGCTGCGTACCCGCGCTTTACCACGCGGAAAATAATCTCCAGCGCGTCGCCGAGATGCACGGCGTACCGCCCGACGGACAGGCTGAGCGCCGCCGCAGCGAGCGGGACAAAAATGAGCAGTGCCACAAACGGTGTGGCGCGAAGTTTGCGGAGCAAGGGGTTCATCGTTCCTTTCGGTTAGCATTGTCTAACCAAAAGGATAGCATAAGGCTCCGGGTCTGTCTGTTGCCGGAACCACAGTCGTTTTATTGCCTTCTGCACCCTTTTCTGCCGTTAAAAAAGCAAAGGCAGACGTTTTTCATCGTCTGCCTTTGCCTTTTAATAATTGTTTCAATTACAGCATGGTCTCGTCGTACACCGCTCTCGCGCCGCCGATGAATTTGGGGCGCGTGCGCGCCGCGACGACCATCGCCGCGCCGATCGTGTGGTTTTCGAGCCGCACCGGTACGGCGACCTTTTTGAGATGCATCCCGATGAGCGTGAGGCCGATATCGAGCCCGGCATCCGCCTTGATCTCCTCGAGCGCGACGGGTTCTTTGAGCGCGGCGTACACCTGCGTGGCAAGCGAGCCGCCCGCTTTCGGCTGCGGAACAACGTTCACGATCTCCGCGCCCGGCACCGCCGCGCGCTCGGTGATGATGGCGCGGTTCAAGTGCTCGCAGCACTGCACTGCGAGGAAAATACCGCGGCTTCCCGTCACGTCGAGCAGCGCGCGGGCGATCTCCCCCGCCGTTTCAACGCTGGAGTTCGTGCCGATCTTCGAGCCGACGACCTCGCTCGTGGAGCAGCCGACCACAAGGATGCTTCCCGGTTTCAGCCGCGTCCTTTCGCAGATCTCGGCGGCAGCCGCCGCCGTCTGTTCATACACCGTCATACTTTTTCTCCTTTATGCCTTTTTGATGATGCGGCTCTTTTCCAGCGCCTTCACGAGCAGCACGCCGAGGATAAGCCCCGCCGCGCCCTGCACGCCGTTGGCCGGAACGTTCACTGCCGACGGCACGAAGCCGTACAGACAGCCTTCAAAGAGATAGTAGCCAAGGACCATCCAGAGTTCCGCCGCCGCGCCGCTCAAAATGCGCGCCGTCAGGCTGCCGGTCTTCGCGCTGAGCACCTTGAAGCCGTAAAAGGCGATGAGCGCCATAAGCCCCTTGATGGCGAACGTTGCGGGCGCATAGGCGGCATACACCGAAAAGAGGTCCGCCAGCCCCGAGCCGAGCCCCGCGGCGAGAAAGCCGTAGCCGGGCGCGAGCAGCCACCCGGCGGCGAGCACCACGCAGTCGCCGAGATTCAGATACCCGTCCATCGGCGAAGGGATCTTGATGACCATCGTCGCCACACACGCGAGCGCGGCGAAAAGCGCCGCCGTTACGATCTGTTTTGTTTTACCGTTCAATGGAATCGACCTCCCGGAATCATTGGTTTCTATGTCCAGTGTATAAGCAAATCTGGTTATACGCAATTACCAAATAGCGATATTTTTATATAACCAGATTGGGAGGCCAATATTTTGTTTCAGCGGACGAGCGCCGCGGCGAAGTCGTTCACGTTCGTACCCGTGGGGCCGGTGATGATGAGATCGCCGGTGTCGCGCAGCGCGTGGTAGGCGTCGTTATTTTGGAGCACGTCCGCCACGGTCTTTCCTGCCGCGGCAAGGCGCTCGACCGTGCCGCCGTCCGAGCCGACGGAGAATATAACGACGTTTTCTGCCCCCGCGATCTCCGCGGCGGCGGCGAGCGCGAGCTCCTGGTTGCGCCCGCCCTTGCCGTTCCCGGTGAGCCGGACGACCGTTTCGCCGCCGAGGATAAAGGCCCGCGGCGTGCCGCAGGACGCATTCTCCCGCGCGAGCGCGCCGAGGCGCGCGCCGACCTCGCGGGCAACGCCCTGCTCACAGTCGGTAAGAATTTCCGGCGTATACCCAAGATCGCGGCAGGCTTTTGCCGCGGCGGCGCACAGCTCGCGGACGCTGCCGGTGACGCGCACCGTCACGTTGTCCGCCGTTTTCGGCGTCTCCTGCGCGAGGAGTACCCGCGCGGTATCGCTCAGCCGGAGAGCGTACTTTTCCGCAACGGCGAGCGCATCCGCGCACGTGGACGAGTCCGGCGATACCGGACCCGAGGCGATCATATCCACCGGGTCGCCGACGATATCGCTCAATATCACGGCAAACACATGCGCCGGAGCGCAATGACGCGCGAACCGGCCGCCCTTCACCGCCGAGAGGCGTTTGCGGATCGTGTTGATCTCCACGATATCCGCGCCGCAGGCGAGAAGCTGCGCGGTGATGTCCTGCAATTCCGCGCCCGGAACGAGCGGGCTTTCAAAAAGCGCGCTGCCCCCGCCGGAGAGAAGAAAGAGCACCGTGTCGTCCGCCGTGAGATTTTCGGTGAGCGCGAGCGCCTCGCGCGCGGCGGAGAACGAGTTTTCGTCCGGCACGGGGTGGCCCGCCTCGCGGCAGACAACGCCGGGGATCGTCCCCTGCGCATGGCCGTATTTCGTGATGACGATGCCGGTATCGATCCGCTCGCCGAGCGCCGACACCGCCGCCGACGCCATGCGCCACGCCGCCTTTCCCGCAGCGACGAGGATCACGCGCCCCGGAAAGTCCGCCCCGTCGAGCGCGCGCCGGACGGCTTCATCCGGCAGCACGGCTTTGATCGCGCGGGTATAGATATACTTCGCGTCCTCGCGCAGCGCACCCATGAGCCGATCACATCCTTTGGAAGTGCTTTTGCAAAAAGTATAGCGCCGTTTTCGTCGTATGTAAACAAATCCGGCCGCAAAAATGTGCGTTGACAAAACCCGCCGCAGGGCATAGAGTGGATTTGAATTTAAAAAGCCGTAAGGAGGACACGCACTTGAAGCTCAACGCCAGAAAAGACGTACCGGTCAACGAGACATGGGATCTCTCCCTGATTTTCGCAGCGGAAGCCGATTTTGAGGCGGCGGTCGAAAAAGCAAAGGCGCTTGCCGACACGCTGGAGAAAACGTACAAAAACGCTCTCACCACGCCGGAGAGCATCGCCGAATGCCTTGCGCTCTATGAGGAGCTGGAGATCCTGCTCTACCAGACGACGAGCTACACAAGCCTCGCCGTTTCCGTAGACTATACCGATACCGAGGCGCAGAAGAAGGACGCGAAGATGACCGCGCTCGCCGCCGAGATCGGAAGCCGCCTCTCGTTCATCGAGAGCGAGATCGCCGACGCGCCCGAAGAGCTCATCCGCGCCGCCATGGACAAGACCGGGCGCGCAAAGCATTATCTTGCGGAGATCCTCCGCGAGAAGCCGCACCGTCTCAGCGCCGAGACCGAAAAGGTCCTCGCCGCACTCAGTCCGGTATTCAACGCGCCCTACGACATTTACCACATGACGAAGCTCGCCGACATGAAGTTCGGCTCCTTCACCGTGAACGGCAGGGAATACCCGCTCGGCTACTCGCTCTTCGAGGACGAGTATGAGTACGAGGCCGACACGGACGTGCGCCGCGCGGCGTTCCGCGCGTTCTCCGATAAGCTCCGGGAGTACGAGAACACGACCGCCGCCACCTACAACACCTATCTCACGCAGCAGCGCATTATGGCCAAGCAGCGCGGCTTTGCCGACATGTTTGAAGCCGACCTCTTCACCGACCACGTCACGCGCGAGATGTACGACCGGCAGATCGACCTCATCACCGAAAAGCTCGCGCCCGCGATGCGCAAGTACGCTCGCCTCGTCGGGAAGATGAACAAGCTCGACCGCGTGACCTTTGCCGATCTCAAGCTGCCGCTCGACGCGGAGTTTGACCCGCGCGTCACGATCGGGGAATCGCGCGAATACGTCCGCAGCGCGCTCTCTGTTCTCGGACAGGACTACGCCGACATGGTGGACGAGGCGTACGATAAGCGCTGGATCGACTTTGCCCGCAACGTCGGCAAGGAGACGGGCGGCTTCTGCTCCTCGCCCTACGGCTGCAATTCCTACATTCTGCTCAGCTGGAACAACCGCATGGCGGACGTGTTCACGATCGCGCATGAGCTCGGCCATGCCGGACATTTCCGGCTGTGCAACGGCGCGCAGTCGCTCTTCGATACGAACGTCTCCGGCTACCTCATTGAAGCGCCCTCCACGATGAACGAGCTGCTGCTCGCGCAGGATCTCCTGCGCAAGAACACCGACAAGCGCTTCCGCCGCTGGGTGCTCTCCTCGCTCATCGGGCATACCTACTACCACAACTTCGTCACGCACCTGCGCGAGGCATGGTACCAGCGCGAGGCGATGAACATCATCGAGCAGGGCGGCGCGGTGAACGCCGAAACGCTCTCCGGCATTTTCCGCAAGAATCTCGAAACGTTCTGGGGCGATGTCGTGGAGCTGACCGAGGGCTGCGAGCTCACCTGGATGCGCCAGCCGCACTATTACATGGGGCTCTATTCCTACACCTACAGCGCCGGTCTCACGCTCGCAACGCAGGCCGCGCTCAACATTGCCGCCGAGGGTGAGAGCGCCGTGGCGCGCTGGCGCGCGATGCTCGAAGCCGGCAGCACGCGCGATCCGCTCGGTCTCGCCGCCATTGCGGGCATCGACCTCTCCACGCCGGACGCGCTTGAGCACACGATCGCCTACATCTCCGATATCATCGACGAGATCGCCGCGTTGACGGAGGAGATCGACGGCATCACGCTGGATTGAAAAATTTTTCAAAGCGGGTGCTGACTTTATCGCTTTTATGTGCTAAAGTTTGGCCATCAAACCGAAGCGCAAGATAAGCAGCCCGCCAATGAGACGTCTTTCAGAGAGCCGCCGATGGTGTGAATGCGGTAAGAGGTTTCCGCGGGTAAATGGCCTTGCGAGGGCAAGCAGACAGGGAGCGTATCCCGAGTATGGGCGACGGAGTTGGCTGTCCGTTATTCTAAGGCCGGCGCATGAAGTGTGCGTTTAAGTGGGCGCGAAAGCGTCAAGCCGGGTGGTACCGCAGGAGTTTATCCAAGCTCTTGTCCCTGCATTTGCAGAGACAAGAGCTTTTTCTTTTTCCTGTCTCTGCTCCAAAAAGAAAACTGACAGAAAAGGAGCAAAACACCATGGAAAACCGGAACATCCCCTACAAGATCTATCTCGACGAAGCCGATATGCCGCAGGCATGGTACAATCTCCGCGCGGACATGAAGAATAAGCCCGCGCCGCTGCTCAATCCCGGCACCGGCTACTTTGACATGACCGCCTATCAGGCGTTCAACGACGGCAAGATGACCGACTACATCCCCACCGACGCCGAGCTTGCGCAGAGCATCGCCACGCTCCCGAAAGTGCCGGGCATGGAATAAGAAAACGATATGACAACAGCAGCCTCGGCTACGAAGCCGGGGCTGCTGTTGTTTCATGGGTTTTTCAGATTGACACAGCCGTTTTTGCACCGGAAGCCGCTTCGGGATCGCTCAGCGTCATAGCGTTTTGGAATAGCCGGATCTCATCAAGGTATATCTTCTTGCGTCCGGAGGGCCGCTATTTCCTTTTATAAAGCA
>ERZ1673738.3087-NODE-3087-length-19349-cov-14.593760_pt1 | contig 19349 bp, 13 predicted proteins | sample MGYA00580198_ERZ1673738 | MGnify/ENA primary metagenome ERZ1673738 (study PRJEB41218, sample SAMN15661784) | gut metagenome | host: Homo sapiens | place: Canada: London | collected 2015-08-20/2019-03-30 | study: EMG produced TPA metagenomics assembly of...
AGGAGAAGGTTTATTATCAGTATTTCCAAAACCAGAAAAAGGAGAAGGTTTATTACCCTCTCCTTTCATTATTCTATTCATTTCTTCACGTGTAAGTTTCATAATTTTTCTATATACTTATTAGTAAACATCATTGCTGTTTCTGGATCAAAACCTTTAATTATAAGAGAATTATAATAAGCTTGCCCTATTGCTTCTTTATCATTTTCTGTATATTCACCATTGCGTACTTTATTTTCTACAACACTCCACAAAGCAAGTTTTTCAACATCTTGAAGAGAAATATCTTCTTTTATCGTTCTTAAATCTTCATCTTGTAATATAAATTTACCGGTATGTTTATCTTTAACAACAATATCTGTACCATATGGAGTATCATAAGAAAACGCTTGATAAGCATATGTAACATTATCTAATAATAATTTTGCTTGAGTGCTTATACTATTATTAACAGCATCAATAGATGGATCATTTAGTCCTTCTTTTAATATATATTCTTTAACATCACTGTCATCTGTAACAGTAGTTTTAATTTTCCATCCCATAGTAGGAACATATGTTAATTGATGCTTTATATTACTATCATTATAAGTTGGAATTTTAATACGAGCATCTTCTATTTCGTCAGAAGTCATATCTCTTAATGTTCCATTTTTATCAACTACTAAATAATCACCTGAAATCATAAGTTGAGGATTAGCTTTAAATATATTAGTATATCTTTTTACAATATCATCTCTACGATCTTTTTCAAGTTTAGCATCAGCAGGATTACTAATAGTTTGATATAATTGATCTCTCATATAATGTTCAGGATTTGTATGAGAAGAAACTGAAGTATCAACAACAACTTCATCACCAACTGGAAGAATATCTTCTTGTAATTTATTAGCTTGTTTTATTATATCAGTATAAAGATAATCAGCTTGAGATATAAGTAATTCTCTATTTGGACTATTAAAATGAACTTCAAGAGGGACAATATTTCCATTTTCGTCTACTCGTCTAATTGAAGTATATTTTTCTCTTCTTAATCCTCCTCCAAAAACTCTACTATCTAAATTTGTAGATTTTGCAGCTTGAACAAATTTATAAGTTCCATCTTTATGATCTGAAGAAAGAACTAATCTTATATCTCCATTTTCAGTATTATATTGTTTAATTTCATAAGTATCCCATAAATCTCCAATATTTCGTTTAAAAGTATCTAAATCTCTTTGATTTTTTAATGTTATAGCTATGCCGGCAGAATTATCTCCGAATAATCTATCAGTAATATTAGCAAAACTTTGTTTCCATTCTTTCATAACATCAGTATCATCTGGTGATATATCATCAATAATTCCACTATTTACTTGCGATATAAAATTAAAAGCACTTATTTTATTTGGGTCATTTACATCTCCAATAACATTATTAATAGTAGCTCTATATGGTAAAGTAGCTCTTTTAAAATTATCAAATTCTCTCATAACATCTATAGCTACTTCACCAGAAATATTATTATTTTTTGCCCAAGTACTTAAAGCATCTGGAGTAGTATATAAATTAAATTCTGGAATATTTATATTAGGATATTTTTCATTTAATTTTTCAGTATAAGTACTTCCAATAGTTCTAACTCCAGTTAAAACTTCTAATCCGGGGTCGATTTTAACTTGAGCTCTTGGGCCCTTTTCAACAATAGTATTAGCTAAAAAATTATTTGTTTGTTGATCATTTTCACTATTATTTGCTTTAGCTGTTACTTTAGCTTTAGCGATTTCATTTATCATAGAATCATTATAAGCGGTAGAAGTATATATTCGTCTATATTGTTTAGCTCTAATAAATGGATCTATTTTATCATTTACATATTGATCAAAAGATTTAGTATATCCTTTTGGATCAATTACATCATTTGCAATATTAGGATTTTGACTATGATACCATTTATCAATTTTATAATCCTGTTCTAAACTTGCTCTAATTGCAGGATTTGCTTTAATTGCAGCATCTACAGCAGCTCTAATTTTTTCTGGAGGAAGAATCTCATATTTTCCAGTTATTGAATTATATCTTGCCATAGTACTATTTTCTGTATAAGTATTAGATACTTTACCTGTAGAAATATCTATAAAAGTAGTATTTTCATATCCTCCAGCATCAGGAGAAACATATTTAAGAGCTTCATTATATATTTTATTCATATCTATACTTGACACAGGTCTTTCATTAGGTTCCCATTTAGTACCTCCAATTACTTGTCCTTTATCATTATAAATATCATTATATCTATATTTAGTATTTGCTCTATAATAATTTTTATGATATTCAGATAAATCTTGTCGCTCATTAATATTATTTAAATATGCAGTATAATCTTGTTGTGCTCTAATACGACCTATTAAACCTGGATCAGAAGTAATATCGCCTTGAGCTTTTACTAAATCATCATAAGCCCCAGCAGCATTTCCATAATTTAAATTATTATCAAGAGTATTCCTAATTTGTTGAATTTTATTTTGCCTCCATTCATCTTCAGCTTCATTAAGAGGAAGCTGAGCCATTGCAGTTTGAAGTTGAGAAGCAAGTTGCATACTTTTTTGATGGCCTTGTTCAAGTTCTCTATAAGTATTAGCAACAGTTTCTAAATTAATAGGAGATACTCGTTGTCTTATAATAGGATTAAAACCTTTCATAATATTATAAATTAATTTTTCTTATTTTTAATCCTTTTACCATTTCTAATCAAATAACTAAAATCTACACCTAAATCTTTTAATATTTCAGCAGTTACATTAGGATTCGCAGCAGCAATTGTAGATAAAGTATTATTAATATTTTTTCTTTGTTCAACTCCACCAATAATATCTTGTACTGTTGTAGTTAAACCTCTAATTAAATCAGAAGTATTTTCAGCATGTTTTTCTAATAACATATTATCAAAATTACTTTTACCTTCTCTCCACCTATTATACATTTCAACATTACGAGCTGCAACATTTTGTTGATTCATATTATCTTGATTTAATAATTGGGTTTCAGCATTTTCTTTAGTAGCATAAAGATTATTAGTTTGTAATAAAGCATTAGTGCGAGCTATTCCTTTACGGGCGAGAGCCACACGAGAACTTGCTGTATTTGCATCAATATCTCTATTAGTAGCTTTTAGATATTCTCTAATTTTATCTAATTGAGGATTAATATTAAATCGAGTTTTAAGTTTTTTTGCTTGAATAGGAAGAGGTGCAGAACTATATTTCATATTATTTAATGTACGCCTATTGCTATTATAATTAGTAATAGATCCAATAGTATTAGTTACTCCTCCTATAATATCTCCAAGAGTAATTTCATTAAAATGCCCAGCAGCAGGACTAAATTTATTATTAATATTATTTGGAATATTATTTAATTTTTTAATTTTTAAAGCATCATCTGTACCAGCAGCTTTAGTTAATTGTTTATATACATTATTAGGAGATAGTCGAGGATTAGTTATACTTGCTTCTTCTATTATACCTTTATATTTAGGAGTATTAATATAATCAATATCTTCATTAATTCCCATTAGAGCTTTTTGTCTTTCCCCCGTAAAGGAAGATGCAGGCACTAACTTCTTTTTACCTCCAACATTAAGTTCTACAAATATATTTTTTTTAACTTGTCCACCCATTTTTTTAATATTTATAAAAGGAGAATATTCATTTAAATCCTTACCTTGTTTTATATATTTAGTTGCTCCATATATACCTCTATTAAATGCAGCGGATGCAGCTGCATTTAATTGTTCATCCGATAAATTAGGAAATCTTTTTTTCATTTCATTTCTTCTATATTCTAATTCAGCGGCAGTTGCAGAAATACCAAAATTCCAATTCGGAGAATATACAGAATTAACTTTTCTATCTTTTTTATTAAAAAATTCTTCATCATAATAATTTAAATAAGGTTCTTTTAAAGTAATAATTCCTTCATTTAAATTATTTCCTGTATCATCTAATCCCCAATCGCTTCCATGAACTTCTCTTCTATCAAATTTTCCATTAGTATCATTATAATAATTAATAGCTTTATCTATTGGACCTTCTTTAGCCATTCTACTTGCTAATAGATTAGGATTAATATTATATCTTTTAGCAATTACTTTTACACTATCTGTAAGTTCTTTATCTGTATCAAAATATTTTTGTCTTGCTTCATTAGTACTACCTCCGATATATCTTCTTTTACCTCCATTTTGATACTTTTTACTTCCATCATCATTAAAATTATTTCTATCTTTAAATTCTTCTTGTTCCTTAAATACTTTATTGGCATTCTCACCATTAATTATTTTTTCAGCTGGACTCTTGCCATTAAGCATAGGAACTGCACTAAAAACTTTAATAGAGTTTTTAGAAGTGTGAACTACTTCACCACCTTCAACTTCAAGACCATTCTTATCATCAGCACCTAAATCAATACCTCCTTGTTCGTGCTTTCTGCCTTGCATATAATAAAAGTTATTTCCAAGAGGAATAGCTTTTCCTCCACGAACAACTTTAGGATTTAAAATATATTTCTTCATATAATATTATAGTTAATAAATAAATTTTAGGCTGTTTAATTTAATGTATTTCAATTTAGATATATTTATATTATTTTCAATATTCAATCAATATAACAGCCTAAAAATAGTTTTTATTTATGCTTTATACGTTTTTTGCCCCCGCATCGTAAAGTATTTGAGCGATCGACAAATTGATTATTTTGTTGTTGAGCAGTAGGATTAGTAGCAGTATTAATATTATTATTAATATCGTTATTATTAGTATTATTCATATAATTAGGAGTTTTTATTTCAACTTTAGGACCAGTAGTACTAAATCCATCAGCTTTCTTTACTTGTTTAGGAGCAGAACTTGGAGCAAATAAAGAATCAGCCAATCCTCCAATTCCAGACATAGCATCTCCAATTTCTCCACCAACTCCATTTTGCCCAATTAAAGAACCCATTTTAGCTTTCTTTTGACCACCGCATTTAAATATACGATTAGATTTAGTTTTATTAGATTTAATTCTATCATTAAATTTTTTATTTCCTCCCATTTTTAAAGTAACTTTTTTATTATATTCATCTACATAATCTTGATTGGCAACAGCAGCAGTAAGGGCTTGAGCTTGAGCTTTAGCATCATTTTGATTTTGCTCAATTTGTTGTTGTCGTAATTGTTCTCTTTCAGCTTTACGTCTTTTAGCTGCACCAATAGCCGAACCTGCGATACTTGCAACTCCTCCAATTAAAGCACCAAGAAAAGCTTTTTTTCTATTATCACGTTTAACTATTTTTCTCATAATTTTCTTTGTTTAGAAACACTGCCATTTAAATTTTCAAATTCAATACAAACTTTATCTTTATTATCAAATGTAAATTTAATAACTATATAATTTCCATAAATACGAGTAAGTTTATCAGAACCGCTACCATTATAAGTAGAAATTTTATTTCTAAAATAATTAAAATTCCAATTACCTAATTCAAACCAAGGTTTAGAATATCTATTAAATTTATTAGTAGTATCTATATTAATATCTATTTCTCCAGTATTTGTAAATTCACTAAATATTTCTAATATATCTCCAGCATAAGGCTGCATACCTTCCTTTACGGGGGATATACTAACAAGACTATTTGATTTACTTACTTTACGAACATTATATTTAATAAATTCTAAAAATTTTATAGCATCATAATCTTCATTAAGAATAATACTTATAGAAGATGGATATGTAGTAGAAAAATTTAAACTTTCATAAGTACCATAACTTTTAGTATCAGTAAAATTATATATGTCGTTATATAAATTATTCCCGCATACTAAATATAATTTAGATTTAGTATTATATCCTTGAATAAAATTATAATCGTGAAAACTAACAAAATTACCTAATTCATAATTATAACTTAAAGTTTTAGTAGTATTATTAGATAACGTTAAACTAATTAATAAACGTTTATTAAATTTATCATTACCAAATCTAACATTAGTGGGTTTATTATCTTGTAAATATAAATAAATATCTTGATCTATTAAAGATAATTGGCCATTATCAAATTTATAAAATCTGGTAAAATCATTATTATAAAATATATAACCAAATTGATCTACAATAAAAGCTAAATCATCTTGTAATCCTCCAAATCCTAAATCAGAAGTAAATACTTCTACATAATTAGTATCAAAAGCATCAGGTTGTAATAATTGTAAACTTTTGTCTTTAGTTTGTAATGTAGCATCACCATTAAACATAAATAAACTATGTTCAGTGTGAACTAATAAATAAACACCAATACCTACTAAATTAGTAATAATACCTTTATTATCATTAATATTTTTATAGCCTTCAGTAGGAAATTGTCTCCAAGCATTTACAGCACTTTCATCTTGAATAACATTACTTCTTCTAATAGTCTTATCAAATTGAGTAATATTTAATATATCATCTCTATAATTGTTATAAACAGTAGGAATAAAGTCATCTTGAGACCCTTGAGGATTACTAAATAAATCAATAGAATTTTTTGGTTCTACAATTAAACCTGGCCAATATCCTTTAGCATCAACGTCTTGCTCATTAGGTTTCATTATAGTGAATATAACATTCTGAGGATTATTATTAAAATATTTACTTTCGTAATAATATGTATCTATAACAGGAAACTGAATATAATTTAAAAATGGAATATTTAAATGAAAAGCTTTTTCTGAAGTTTCATCAAGTACAGATAATCCTATATTTTTATCCGAATTATCAGGAATACTTTTAATTACTTTTCCACGAGCATTATATAAATTATTATTTTCAGAATTAAATGTAATCCCATTTTCATTATATACAATTACACCATCATAAGTATATACTCCGTTAAAGCCATCGTTTATGCCAGTATTTATAGTATCAGACCCATAAATTATATTACCTATTCTAATAAGAGTTTTTTCTTTATTTACATATAATTTATTATGATAATTATAAAGACCTGCAATATATGTATTTACTCTATATTTATCATCAGAAATAAATAAACTTTCTATATTTTTTAATTTAATAGCTGTACTTAATCCTCCTCTATCGTTTTTAACAGAATCAGCTACTACTAATTTATAATTATCAATAGGGTATATTTTATCTTGTATAGCAGTATAACTAATTAAAGATTTATTTAAATCATAAGCATAATTTATAGAACTGTTTCTGTAAAGAATATCAGATTTACTTATTTCTGCGATAAATCCATCATTTCCTTCAGTAGTAACAGTTATATTTCCACTATTATTATGTTTACAATATTTAGTACTTTTAGCTTTTATTCTTATAAAATTATAATCAGTAGATAAACTATCTTTAATATCAAATGTACTACTATATAAATACATATCAGAGCTTACTTTATTATTTTCATAATTTTTAAAAGTAACTCCTTGCCCAATATTATATTCGATTGCACTAATTTCTCTCGCATCTTTATTAGTAAGAAAACCTGTTACTTTTTTAGTAGACTCAAATTTTTCATAACTAATAAAATAACCTATATAATCTTTTGGTATTTTAACTGTAACTTGCAATCCGTATTTATAATTCACTATTCCTTCATAAGTAGAATAATATTCTTCTTCAGGTATTTTAAATAATCTTTCGTTGTTTTCATTAATATACACTCCAAAATTACCAGTAGTGACTCCGTTTACATTTCCGCTATTAAATATATTAGCTATTTTTATATCATCATATTTAGTAATATTATCTGCAAATAAATCTCCATATAATGATAATAAATAGTTTTTTATATCACTTTTAGAAGCAGAAGAACCAGAACTGATTAATTTATTATTAAATTTATTAATATTATATATATTTAAATTTCCACTACTATTTAATACATTTTTAAATTCTTTTAAAGTATATTCTTCATTAACAGCTATATACCCTTCTGTCAAATTTTTAACAGGCAAATATATTTTAATTGGTATAAAATATCCATCTCCAGTATTAGTAGTAAGATATGTTTTATTATTTATTCTATATCCATTAGTAGCGTGTCCATATTTATCTATATAATGAATATAAAAACTATACACTTCTCCAGGAATTAATGTAGACTCTTTTAATCTATCATTAAATGAACTAATAGTATCTATACATTTTTTTTGAAAACTAATTATATAATTAGTAGCATCAAATATTTTAAAATTTGTATGATTTCCATTACTATCTACATCAGTTTTAAAACAATATTCTATTGAATCATAAACGTCTTCTCCTATTTTTATTTTACAATATCCAGGAAGAGTAGAATTATCGCTTGGGTCTTTCTTTATAGTTATAGAATTTATATCTATAACTTTTTCAGTAGTATTGCCTTCTTTAGTAATTTTTACTATTAAATCAATAGAATTATCTACATTTAATATTTTATTAAAAGGAATACTTTGATTTGTAATATCAGAAATACTATTTATATCTAAAAAATATTGTTTAGGAGTTTTTAATTGTTCTTGACCAGATCGAGTATCATTTCGTTTTTCAGTTAAAGTAACAATTTGTTTTAATGTACTTACAGTATCTTTATTTGTAGATGAAAAAGCAAAATTAGTAGTATTTACTTTTAATGATATAGAAACACTATCTATAATAGATTGATCTATTTTTTTATTTAAAGTTTGTTCTTTATAATTAGATATATATAATCTATTTTTATAATTAATTATATTTTTTACATTATAATAATTATAATATGCAGTAATAAATTCAGTAATACTTCCCTCAGATAAATATTTAGGATTAAATATATAATTAGTATTTGATATGTTTATATCATTAGTAGTAAAAGCTTTAGTATAGGCTTTACTTGCACAAACAAAACCTAATTGATATTGATCAAAATTATTAAAACTATTAAAATTTAAATTTATAGCAAAAGTAGTGTTAGATATTTCAGAATTATTGCTAAATCCATCATAACATCCTGTACCAAATCCATCCATAGGAACTGAACTATGACCATCTATATCATCTACATTATATAAATCTAATTCAGCAGCATTTCTTCCAACTCTATATTGATAAAAACAATATCTAAATATTTGTTGTCTATAAATATCATCAACAAATATAGGATAACCAAAATTATACCATTGTGTATAATCAGTTTTATTTATTTTAAATCTAATATATAAATATGTCCAACCTTTATAACAAGAACCTTTAACATAATAATGACTTTCAATAGAAGGCAATTTAACTTCTGGAATAATTGAAGAAATTTCATCTTTAAATTGATTATTATCTATATTAGTATCATTAAATTTTCCTAAATTAAATACTCGTAAAGGCTCATCAGTATTAGTATTATATAGCGATATTGCTATTATTAAATCATTATTTACATTATAAGTAAAAGTGCCTTTAATTTTATTTATATTATTTAGTAAAGTTCCATTATATATAATTTTACATTTGTTTTCTTTTTCATTATAACGAGCAATGACACTTGTTGCTTGCCCACTTGCAAATATTATTATTTCATTATTACAAGGTATTGCTCCTATTATACTATGGCCACCTCCACCAAATTCATTATTAAGCAGATTATATATAATTTTATTTCGTTTTAAATCCTCTTCATTACTAATTAAAGTTAAATCGTTAGTAACTTTTACATTAGTAGCATTAACTAAAGATAATGAATCACAATCTTTAGGATGTTTATTTAAACTTAATTTAGGAGTAATATTCATTAGCTTTTAGGCATAAAAGTAAAATTATAAAAATATGATCTCCAAGCATTAGTATTAGAAATATCTAATTGTTTATCTAATACAATAGAAGTTTTAACTTTAGGCTTTAAACTAATCCAATTTACATAAGGATTTATTGCTGGATTATTACCTTGAAGAGTAAGAACAGGATGTTTATATCCTCTCAATAGCATTTTATACATACAATAAGAAGCAATAGCTTCTATAAGATTTCCATTATCAGGAATAACAGGTAAATCACATTTAAAATAATCACTATAATAAGTTTCTAATTCAATATTTTCTATAATAATTTTATCAGTATCAAATGATAATTCTATTTTATTATCTCCTATTATAATATAATTTTTATTAATATTAACTAAATTAGAACTAATATCTTTAATTATATGTCTATCTTCAAATTTAGGAGAATTAGTATATTCAGCTAATTCATTAGGAGCATATTTAGCTGAATTATTAATATTAATACTAACTGTATCAGAAATAGCTTTTTGATTTTCCCCCGTAAAGGAAGAACAACAGCGATTATTCTTACTATCTAATTTATTTATTTTACAACCATTACTATCATAAACAGCAAATCCTTGCTCTGAAATAGGGCAAGGAGATATAGCTATTCTTTCATTAACAGAAAGAGTTCTTTGTTTTTTAATAGTATTAAATACTTTTAATTGAGCCATAGCGTCAATAGTCCACGCTGCAACACGAGGTATCCAATCACTATTATCAGGATTGAAATCGTTTTCTATTTTTGCTATTATGCGCTCCAAGTTCGTATTCATGTTGACTTTCATTTCTTATAAATTTAACATAATCTTCTGGAAAACGATAAAGAAGAACATTTATTTTCTTATTTAAAGATAAAGGTAAATAATAAATATTATCACGAGTATCACACATATTTGCTAATTCTTGTTCACTATAATGTTTAATATCTTCTTTAGCATACATAGTACATTCAAAATCAATTTCTCTATTAACAATAATTTTACTATTTATAAAAGTAATTTTATTAATACTTGTTAAATTTTTAAATATTCTATAATCTACTCCATCATATTTTATTCCGCGAGCGCTATACCAAGCAGCTTCTAATTCATTATAAACTTTAACACCTTCTTTAATTAACTTTTCCTTATTTCTTTTAGTAGCCATCCAATCTACAACTGTTTTAGGATTGACATTTTTAAATATACTAACAATTAAATCCCCTGTACCATGAGCATAATTATAGGCATATCCTTGTAAAACACATTTATGAACAGTATAATAATAATCTCTTAAATAATTTAAATATTGTTTATAATTAATATTTTTTTGTTTAGTATATAATTCAAAAGCTATTCTACTATTATAACATTTTTTAAGTACTACACAATATTTAACTATTTGCAATAAAACAATTCGTTCCTCTCCACTTTCGTATTTTTCTAATAACTTTTTAGCAATATTATATAAATCTTCGGATTTGTTATAAACTTTATTTACCCATTCAGATTCATATTTATCTAAATCAATATTAAAAGTATTTTTAATATATTCTTTCTTTTCTGTTAAATACGCATAAGTATTATCTCTAACAGTACGAGAAGTTTCTAAACTTCTTGCAGCTTCTTTAGCATTTATTTTAGATTTTCCAATAAATGTATAAAAATGTTCTTGATTACTAATATCTGGTTTCATATTATATTAACCGTTTAATTTATTAGGAACAGAAATTGTATTATCTTCTCTTGGTATTTCTAAATGAAGTCTTTGAAGAACCATATCTTTAATAGGCCCTATAAAATCTTCGGGTAATAAAAATTCATTATCATCTATAAAAGGATCATTAATATCAATTTTTCCATCAACAGTTTCAGTTTCTATAATATGAGGATATTCAAATATACTTTCAATTACTATTTTATTAATACCTGAAAATTCAGTATTAGGATTTATATAAATATAAATATATTCATTAATATAATCATAAGCAATAGTATTACACATACCAGGAAGATATTTATTAAATCTAACGCTTGCCTCTTTAGTAAAAGGTATTTCATAAACATTAACACTTCCCAATGTTCTAACAGAATGAAAAGGTAAATTAATAGGTAATCTTGTAGGACGAGGTACTTTTTGAGAAGTTCTTTTTATTAAAGGAAGTTTAAGGTCTTTAGCTTCTTCAATATCTCCATCAGGAATATCTATTAAAGTAGCAACAAATTTTTGTTGTAAAACTTTATCAGAAATAGAATGATTATTATAACTTTTTCTAATAAGTTCATTTCTATAATGTATAATTTCTTGCCTAATAGAACGACGAAGAGGAACATTATTTGGAGCTTGCGCAATATGAGCAATCTCTGAAACAAGTTGATTAATAGATGACATAATATAAATATTATTATTAGTAATTCGATTAAATATATAAAAATTATTTGCAATTACTTGCATTTTAATAATATTTTTTTAACAGAAATAATAAAAGCGCCGATACAAATATATCGACGCTTACCAATAATAATAATCATATAATTTTAAATAGCTCTAAAATAATTCCAAACTTTTTCTATACCTGCATCTTCATCTTCAAACCAATTAACAATAGCGCTTTCTATAATTTTATCTTTAATATTCTCTATATTATCTTCTTTTGACTTTAATATACTTAAACCAAGCATAATGTTTTCTTGTATCAATATAATTTAAATTATCATCATTATTATATGCTTCTTCTTCAAAAGATACATCATGATAAGCATCATTTTGTTTTTTATGAAATAATCTAATGATTAAATATTCAATTCCATACCATAAATAAAAGAATATAAATAATAATTCTATCATTTGTTTAGTATGAATTTTTTCATGATTAATAGTTTTATCGCTTAAATTATCACCTTTATAAAAAACTATTCCACAAATATTAATTGCTTTATAATTTCCAAATGGAAACCATTTATTCTTTACTAATATCATTTTGTTTATAACCAAGATTAAGTTTTATAATAATAGGACGTAAAATCCAACTCCAAATTAAAGGAGCGGCAATAGAGCTATTTATTAATTTAATAATATTTTCATATTCATTAAAATAATAAATACAAAACATTATTATTATTGATATTGTAGTAATTATACGTTTAGCTAATACAGAAACAGGTTTAGGGCCGTTAAGACTATCAAAAATTTTTATTAACCCATATGTAATAATATTGACCATTAAAATATAAACATAGTCAAAATTATCTATAATACTATTAATTATATTTTCTTTCATAAGAATTTAGCTTCTAAAGCATCTAATCTGGATTTAATAGAAGAAATGCTACTATCTTGTTCAGAATTTTTAGATTTTATAGATGCAATTTCAGAATTAATAGAAAAAATGCTACTATCTTGTTTAGAATTTTTAGATTTTATAGATGCAATTTCAGAATTAATAGAAAAAATGCTACTATCTTGTTTAGAATTTTTAGATTTTATAGATGCAATTTCAGAATTAATAGTATTTATATTATCTTTATTAGTTTCAAAATAATTTATAAATACTCTCTTAATCCATTTTGGAACATCTAATTGAAAAATAGCTTTAATTAAATCTTTCATAATTGTAATTTTTATAAATTAAACATAATTATTTTAATTTACTCCACCGCCACTACTTGAATATAATAAAGAATAAAAAGTTTTATATGCTATCATATTGTATACATTATTTTCTACATTTCCATAATATATTATTCCATTAAAAGCACAAGTTATAGAATAATTAGTAGTAATCAAATCACCACTTTGCAATGTTTTAGAAACATTTAATATAGTTAAAGTTTGTTTTATAGAAGAATTATCTTTAACTATTATATTTAGTCTATTTGCATTTTCAACAATATTAATAGTTTGTAATAAACTTGTAGTAAATATATCAGTAGGAATAATATTTTTCATAGCTTTAGAAATAATAACTTCTTTATTTATTATACTCTTACTAACAGAATTAGTAGTAAATGATTTACTTGCAATAGTATATATTAATTCACTAAGATCTCCATTTTCTTCATAATTTATAAAATGAATTTTAATTCCATCAACAGTAGAAGTTTTAAAATATATAACATTATTAAATATTATTGCAGGAGCATTAATAATTTGATTATGTAATTCATTAGTAATATTTCCAACTTTTCCTGTAATATCAATAAATAAATCATATATAGATAAAGAATTTCCAGTATAATTATTTATAGACACAGCATCAAATTTTTTAGTAGATTTATTATATTTAAGTTGTTTATATTGATCAGCACTATAATTACTTATAAAATATATAGCATCTTTTGTTTCTTCTCCTCTACTAAATTCAATAATTTTATTATCTGTTGGTTTATATATAATTTTTCCACTTATTGATATTTTATTTGCTGTGGAATCATCAACTGCATTAGTTATATTATCTTCTTTAACTATAATAGATGTAGGATATGTAGAATTTATTAAAGCATTATGCCAATCTGTAATATTTGTTTTATTTCCTCCTAATACTTTATAAGTGTGATAATTAAATATTTCTTGTAAAGACATAATAAAATCTGTAATTACTTCTCCAGTATCTAAACTAATAATATTAGTAATTACAGTATATTTTTTAAAAGATGTTAAAGACATTTCAGTATCAGAATATAGACTACATATTCCATAATATATTACATTATTAATATTATATACAGAAGAAAATGATTGATTTTTTTTATTTTTTAAATTATATTTTTGTATTTGAGCAAGTCTTGCTTCATTTGTATTAGTAGTAAAATATAAAACATTAAGATTTTCTTGTATATTTTGTTTTTCATTATCAGTTAAAGATAAATTAGCCTTATATAAACAAGTTTTACCAATATCATAAGTATTCATAGTTTGTACAGTACCAGTAGATTTATTTAAAGCATAATAATTTAAAATAGCATTACTATTATAGCCAATAAATATTACAGAATTTGTATCAGATAAACCTACTTGTGTATAAATAATATTATTATAACTTATATGTGCAGTAGTAACATTAGAAATAATTTTATTACATTCTAATTTATTATTATTAGTATTACTTGTAATAAATAAAGTAGCATTATTATTTATTAAAGTAATATTATCATCAGTAATATTATAAGTTTGAATACATCCTTTATTTTCTATATCAATATTTATACTAATATTTGTACTTACTGTTGTAAAATCTCTTGTTAATATTTTGCAATAATAAGATTTGTTATTAGTATCTACTATTCTTAATAACATATTAGCAGTATTACTATTACTTAATAATTTATCTTTTAAAGTAGAAATTCCATCAGTAGCGGTACTTAAATCATAATTATTAGTTAATCCACTTAAATTAATAATGGATAATTTATTTTCAATAACATTTAATCTATCATTAAAATTTTTATCTAAATCTACAAAACTATTACCACTCCATCTGTAACTATGATTATTGGCTTCATTTATATAAATTTTTCCATCTTCAGGATCAATAATTTCCCAATCATTTTGAGAAGTATTAGCATTAGTAATTACTATTTTATTATATAAAGAATCAGAAGTAGGACTATTTACAATAAAACTTTTATTAGTATAATTAGCTTCTCCTATATTATTAACTAATTCTGTTTTAGTAACAAAAGCAGCAATACCAATAACATCATCTACATAAGATGGAAGTTGTTCAGCAGGAACTTTTCCACCAATTAAATCGGCTTTTTTTTCTAATGTATCATCAATAATTCCAAGCCATTTTATAATCATTATAAATAAAGCTTTTATGTGTTTATGAACATTAACAAATGTTAATGTTTTTAACATTCTATCTTCATTAATCATAATTTTATAATTTTATTATATTTATTATTTAGTTTGAATAGTAAACATTACAGAAGTACCATCTTCTTGTACTTTACATATATGTAATTCTTTATAATTATATATTATTTGACCATCTCCAAAATTAGGACTTGTATTTTCTGGTAAATATTCATTAATATCCTTAATAGCGCCTTCAATAAAAGTTTTATTTAATTTTATTATTCCATTCTTTAATTTACCGCCATTAAATACTAAAGTACAATCTTCTGGAATATTTATAGTTTTACCATTTAAATCAAAATCATATTTAATAATATATTTAGTACTTTGTTTATCAAAATCTTTTTGAGTAATAATATTTTTATAACTTGTATATATTTCATTTACTACTTCTTCAATATTATATTCATTAGTAAAATAATATTTTTTATGATCAGAACTACATATATAAATATTATTTAATAAAGGATAAAATTTATTATCTATTTTATTATAATTATTATAATCTATACTATCTCCATATTCGTCAATAGAAGATTTCCAATTTACATAATATACAGTTTTTTGTACATTATCTATTGTTTTATAAGACCTTGCACAAAATCTATGATTATATACATCATATACTATAATATCATCATTAGCTAAAGTAAGTATATCATTATCAATATATAATACAGAATTATCTTGGCAACCATCAATATTAATAAAATCATAAAAAGTATACACTCCATTAGCTTTCTCTATGTTTTCCTTTACGGGGGAAAATCTACGACGTATAACTTTAATTCCTTCACTAATAAAATTAATAGGATCAACATTTCTATCTTTAAATTGTAATACAGAAGTATTATAATTAAAAGTGGATTTTTGAATAGTTAAATCTTCTTCATCAGGATAATTAATAATAACTCCTTTCTTATTTTCAAATAATTGTTTAAGAGAATCACTTAACATATTAATAGTTATAGAAGAATCAGGAATATGAACTTTAATTCCTTTTTCGAATATATCACTATCATATAAAAGAGTATCCCAATGTTTATTTAATAACCAAGCTGTATTACTACTTGCTACATTATCGTTTCTATTAAATCTTTCAGTAATTAATTTATTATTAATATTATCATAATATGTTATTGTTAATCCACAACGTCTTAATTCTTTAGGAACTTTATTTCTTGTAATAGTATTATTATTTTCAAATTCAATATAAATATGATTATAAATTTTTAATATTTTATCTAAAGAATTTTTACTATTCTCATCAATAACATTTTGAATATAAGTTAAAGGAGTAATTTCTTCATAATTACTATTAGTTTTAGAATATAACTGTTTTCCAGACATAATTAAAATAATATTATAGTTTTTAAAGCTATTTTAAGCTAATACAAAATTAAAATTTATAAATATATTAAATTATGATTTTTTAATTTATATTAGCTTAAAATAGCTATTTATTTTTATTATATTGCTTTAGGAACCGCCCATACAAAATATCCATTTTCATTACTATTTTGAAAATATCTTATAAAAATAGCACCAATTTTAGTACAATCATTAGTAGCCGTTAGCATATTTATATTAGTGCCCTCAAAATACATTCCTCCAATATTTCTTCTATTAACAATAATAATAGCTAAAGGATCTTCCCAACTATTAATATTATTGTTTAACTTAAATTTAGGACTTGCATTTCCTACAACTACATCATCATATATATAATAGCGTCCTCCATTAATAGTGCTTCCAGGAGTAAGAGTTCCTAAATTTATATCTTTTCTTCCTAAAGTAACACTAATAGAAGAATCATTCATAAATAATCCACTTTTAATACCGGGTCTAACAATTCCTGCCCTATTAGAAGTTGCAGCATTAGAATATAAATTTCCATCCTTATCAATAGTCATTTGTCCATTTGCAGGTATTTTAATACCTCCTAAAGTAGTTGCAGAAGCAATAGGTAACGTATACTCAGAACCACCAGAACCTATATTAGATAAATCTAATTCAAATGATCGCCAACTACCATCTCTAATAGTATTATTTAATTCTGCATAAGTTAATGTAGCTACTTCACTAAAATCAATTGATTTAGAATAAATTCTTAATACAGGAGCTCCTGCAAGTAAATCACTCGCAAATGATAATACATTTACAATAGGATTTGAATTATTAATAGTAGTTCCAAATACAAAATTTATAGTAGTTGGAGAATGAACAATTCTAAAATCATTATATCCACTATTTTGTATAAATTTATTTATTAATTGAATTAAAGTATCAGAAGAAGAATATCTTTGATTAGTTTCAAATTGATTACCTGAAGTAGGTGTTAAAACTAATCCAGACATAATAGTATTTAATACATCTACAGTATTTATAATATTATATTTTTCATTTATAACAATTTGAACATTTGTTGTAAGTTTATTCATTGTAAATTTTATATAAGTATTATCTAAAGGATTAATATAATTACACAATAATTGAGTATTAGAGTTTACAATACAATTAATATTATATCTATAATATTTTACATCGCTATTTTTAGAAGTAAATACTGTGCTATAAACACAAAAATCCTTTCTCTTTTGAATATCACTTACTAATTCATCAAATTGTTGCATACTAAATTGAGCAGCTGATAAATTAACACCTTGGCCTTTAGTAGAATTATATAAAGTATTAGAATCTATATAATAAAATTTAGTATATTTATTTTTTACAGCAAGAATTTTTAAGCTTACTTTATCGCCATCTTTATATAAACTTGCATAAATTCTTTTATTTACATCATATATATCATATTGTATAAAAATTTCTTTTGAATTATAATTAAAAGCAATATCACAATTAATATTAAAAGTTTGTTTTACAGCATCATTATATTCATTAATATATATCTTTACATTTTTATCAGAATTAAGAGAATCTAATATAGTACTAAATTCAGTTATATCAATATTTGTATTTTTTACAGAGTTAATATCAGTATCTTCATTTACAGAAGTTAAATCAGTTCCTGTAAGTTTGATTATAATTATATTATCTAATTTAGTTTTATCGTTAGCTGACATTAGACCAGCTTTAGAAGAACTTGATTGCGGTAAAGCAATATATTGTTCAGAAGTAACAATAGTCCCTCCAGAATTAATTTGACGAGTTACTTTAAGTTCTCCATTACTATTACTACTACTTTCTACATTGGATACTACTCCATTATTAGTATAAGATTGAAGTTTATCAATATCTTTTTCAGCTTGTAAACCTCTATTACCTTCAAAAGCTGTTCCAGATGTAGTACCAATAGTTAATCCATGTCCTACTTCAGTTAAATCTATTACATTAGTAATAGAACAAGAAACATTATCATTATTGTCATTAATAGTTAAAGTTGCTTTAACTTGTTTTAATAAATCTGGAATAACATAAGTAATAATTAAAGTTTTAGCATTAACAGCTACTTCACAAGGAACATTAATATTAGCTTCAGCTCCATCTTCATAAGAAGATAAATATAATTGTACTTTTTTACCGTCTAAAATAGCATCTCTAAAAGCATTAAAATTAGATTTTCCCCAAGTAGTTAATGTAAAAGTGTGTCCTTGAGAAGCACTAAAGAAATTTTCAGCATTTATAATATATTCATTATATATATTATCTAATTTAGTTTTATCGTTAGCTGACATTAGACCAGCTTTAGAAGAA
>ERZ1673738.3096-NODE-3096-length-19329-cov-36.773373_pt1 | contig 19329 bp, 24 predicted proteins | sample MGYA00580198_ERZ1673738 | MGnify/ENA primary metagenome ERZ1673738 (study PRJEB41218, sample SAMN15661784) | gut metagenome | host: Homo sapiens | place: Canada: London | collected 2015-08-20/2019-03-30 | study: EMG produced TPA metagenomics assembly of...
ATCTATGACCGTATCCTGGAACGGTGCGCCCCGATCCTCTTTGCCGGGAAGAACTTCCGGGAGGAAAACGCCGGAGCCACCAAGCAGGCGGCGAAAGACATTGTAAACCGTAAGCATGAGTAATTTTTTGCCGGACGGCGCAGCCCCGCCCGGAGAAAGGAGCGCCATGAGTGAAGAAACCCGTACCATGCAGACCGCAGACACCACTCCGGCCAGAGCGCCGGAGGACGCCCCCGCGCTGGTAAAGAAAATCGGCAAGACCACCTACAAGGTGCGCGTCCATTTCAGCAATACCAGCACCGAAACCATGAGCGACAAAATCAAGCGTATGCTCAAAAACGAGATACAGCAGATGTGACCGGCTGATAAAGCCAGCCGCCTTGTGTTAAACTGATGATGGTACACACCAAAACTTTTAGCCAAGGAGGACATGAAAATGCTGTACACAGAAAAAGAGAAAACTGAGATTGAACGGGTACGAAAGGTGTTTGCCGAGCATCTTCAACAAAGCACTAATTTTGAACTGCTATGGTCTGATAAAGTGGGCTTTGTCTGGCTGGCGATTGGCCTAAACCCGCTTTATGTTGATACCGGAAGGAGGATAGAGTCTGCCGCCGATCTCTGTCACGAGTGCCTGGATGATGTTGCGATGGATGTTCTGTATATGACAGGCAACGACCACGCGATAGAAGAAGCCGACCCGCTGGAATTGGCCGAAATCAAACGGCGTTGGAAACCCTATATCGACCAGTTGCCAGAATATGCGTATCTTTGCGATGAACTGTTAAGCAGACGCAAGTAACCTCACCCATCTGAGTGTCAGGAGCATGGAAGTGCTTCTGGCACTTTTTTGTGGCTTTTTTGTGAATTTGATTAAAAAGTCCTTGACAACTCGTTTCGGGCAAGACCTCCAAGAGCATCCTGGTCTCCACCGCCGTGCGGCTGGCGCCCTTCAATCTGCCTCAAATCCAGGCGGTCACCGACCACGACGACATGGATCTCTACACCCTGGGAGAGAAAAAGGTGGCCCTCTATGCCGTGATCCCGGACAACGACAACACGTTTAACTTCTTGGTGTCCCTGCTCTACGCCCAGGCGTTCCAGGCCCTCTACTACAGCGCCGATCAGATCCACCACGGGGCCCTGCCCCGGCACGTCCACTTTGTGCTGGACGAGTTCGCAGCCATGCCTCTGCCTGGGTTCACTCGGGAGCTGGCCACCATGCGCTCCAGGAACATCTCCGCCAGCACCATCATCCAGAACATGGCCCAGATCAAAGAGCTCTACAAGGACTCCTGGGAGACCATCCCTGGCAACTCGGACACCATTCTCTACCTGGGTGGCAATGAGTCCAGCACCCACAAGTATATCTCAGAGGCCCTGGGCAAGGCCACCATCGACACCAAGACCCACGGCCAGACCAAAGGCAGGTCTGGCTCCTGGTCCACCAACTTCCAGATCAGCGGCCGGGAGCTGCTCACCCCGGACGAGGTGCGGGGCTTGGACAACCGGTATGCCATCCTCTTCATCCGGGGGGCCAGGCCAGTGATGGATCTGAAGTACGAGCTGACCGAGCATCCCGCCATCCGCCACACCGTGGACGGCGGCGGGCCGCCCTATATCCATAAAGGAAAACAGACAATAGCGTTTCAAGGCACCCCTTTCTTCCAGGCATTTCCCGCTGACACATCTCATGAAGAAAAGGAGAATGTTGCATGAAAAACGATCTTCACAACCGCCCCTCTGAGCGGCGCGCCCGCAAGGCATACGCCGTGTTCGTCTGCCTGGTGGCCGCTATGTCCCTCACGGTCATGCCCGCAATGGCGGCGGATGACCCTCTGGCGGTAGTCGACAATCTCTCGGAGTTTATCTTTTCCCTGATCCGGGCCATCGGCCTGATCCTGCTGGGCTGGGGCATCGTCCAGGTGGGACTCTCGTTTCAGTCTCACGATCCGTCCCAGCGTTCCAACGGATTCCTGACGCTGGCGGGTGGCATCGTGATCACCTTTACCAAAGAGATCCTTACCCTCATTACCGGCTGATGGTCAGGATACAGACGATCCGCCCGCGGCGCCGCAAGGCACCGCGGGCGGGAAAGGAGGTGCGGTAAATAGGAAGCGGGAACTGGATCGTGGACAACCTCAACTCCGCCCTGACCACCTGGAACGACAAGCTGGCGGAGATCTGGACTCTCATCAGCACCAGCCCTGAGAATTTCAAGGGCGGCGGCGTTTGGACGGTGATCCAGAACATCAACGGGGCCCTCCAGGCCGTGGGCTACGGCCTGCTGGTGCTCTTTTTCGCCGCCGGTGTGGTTAAGACTTGCGGCAGCTTTGCGGAGCTAAAGAAGCCGGAGATGGCCTTCCGGTGCTTTGTGCGGTTCGTGCTGGCCCAGGCGGCGGTAGGGCATGGGATGGAACTGATGACGGCGCTGTTCAGCGTCGCCCAGGGCATGGTATCCACCATCATGTCCTCCTCCGGCCTGACGGCCATGTCAGCCACCACCCTGCCCAGTGAGATGGTGACCACCATCGAGAGCGTGGGCTTTTTGGACAGCATCCCCCTGTGGGCCATTACCCTGCTGGGCTCCCTGTTCATTTGGGTGCTCTCCCTGGTGATGATCCTCACCGTCTACAGCCGTTTTTTTAAGCTCTATATGGCGACGGCCATCGCGCCCATCCCCCTGGCCAGTTTCGCGGGACAGCCCTCCAGCAGCATCGGCGTGGCCTTTCTCAAAAGCTACGCCGCCATCTGCCTGGAGGGCTGTGTCATTGTATTGGCTTGTGTGATCTTCTCGGCCTTCGCCTCGGCCCCGCCCGCCATCACGGACAGCACCCTGGCGCCTGCCACCATTGTGTGGAACTATATCGGGGAGCTGATCTTCAATATGTTGGTACTGGTGGGAGCCATTAAGATGAGCGACCGACTCATCCGGGAGATGATGGGCCTGGGCTGACCTTTAGTGCCACAGCCCCTCGGTACTGACGGCGGACTGCCCGCCAGCCCTGGCCTGCCGCACCCTGCGGGCAAATCGCGCCGCAGCGGTCCGATCTGCCCAAAAGCCGGAGAACCAGTCCAGGGCCTTGCGGGCCGCAGTCACTACCCAGGACAGGGCGGCCAGGCCCACCAAAGCAAAAAAGATGCCGTCCGCCAGCGCGGTGTGGGCCTGATACCAGCTGTGGAACACTGTGAGCATCCCTGTGGCGTACAACAGCGGTACACCCAGGCGGAGCCGGATCGCCAGGCGGAGCAGGATGGGCAGGAGAGCGAGCCCCACCCCCAGAAACAGGAACAGCATTGCTGTGACCTCCTTGTCCAGTTTGCTGGATAGTACCATAGATGGGCGGTGGCTGCAACAGTCTGTTCGTCGATTTTTCAAAAAACTGAGTACCAGACCAAGGAGGTGATTTTTTGGAAGTAAGGATCAACAAAGAAGTCCGCGATTATCAGGAGAGTCTGTTCTTCGGGCTCTCCCTGCGGCAGCTCATTTTCGCCCTGCTGGCCGTCGCTGTGGCGGTGGGCGTTTATTTCGCTCTCCGCACCGTGGTGGGGGCCGGGGACATCGGCTGGCTGTGTGTACTGGCCGCCTTCCCCTTCGCTGTCTGCGGTTTTTTCACCTATAACGGCCTGACCTTCGAGCGGTTCCTGATCGCGGTGATCCGCTCGGAGTTTTTGTATCCCCGGCATCTTGTGTTCAGATCGGACAACCTTTACGCCAAATTGCTGGAACACACTGAGATGAAGGAGGATCTCAAGATTGATTAGAACCCTGCAGAACACGCTCAAACAGGACAAAGAATGTTTTGCAGTTCCAAGATCCGTACAGGATACCATCCCCATCCACCGCCTCTGGCCGGATGGGATCTTTCAATTCGGCACGAAATACTCCAAAACTATCCGGTTCTCGGATATCAACTATGCCATCGCCTCCAAGGAGGACAAGACCGCCATGTTCCTGGGCTATTCCGAGCTGCTCAACGCCCTGGATACCGGTTCCACCACCAAGATCACCATCAACAACAAGCGGCTCGACCGGGAGAACTTCCGGCAGGAGATCCTGCTGCCCCGCCGGGATGACTACCTGGACGGCTACCGGGCGGAGTACAACGCCATGCTCATGGACAAGGTCACAGACTCCTCCAACAGCGTGGTGCAGGAGCGGTATGTCACCCTGTCCGTCCACCGGAAGAACATCGAGGAGGCCCGCGCCTTCTTCGACCGGGTGACCGCGGATGTGGTGTCACGCCTGAACCATCTGGACTCCCACTGTGAGGAGCTGAGCGCGATGGAGCGCCTGCGGGTGCTCCACGACTTCTACCGCACCGGCGAGGAGTCCGAGTATCGCCTGAATCTGCGGGACTGTATGCGGAAGGGGCACTCCTTCAAGGACGCCGTATGCCCGGACAGCCTGGAGTTCAAGAAAGACCATTTCATCATGGGCGGCAAGTTCGGGCGGGTGCTCTTCCTCAAGGAGTACGCCAGCTACATCAAGGACTCCATGATCAGCGAGCTGACGTCCCTGGACCGCACCATGATGCTGTCCATCGACGTGATCCCCGTCCCCACCGATGAGGCGGTGCGGGAGATGCAGTCCCGCCTGCTGGGGGTGGAGACCAACGTCACCAACTGGCAGAGGCGGCAGAATAGCAACAACAACTTCTCCGCCGTGGTGCCCTACGACCTGGAGCAGCAGCGGAAGGAGACGCGGGAGATGCTGGACGATCTCACCACCCGCGACCAGCGGATGATGTTCGCCGTGGTGACCCTGGTGCATCTGGCGGACAGCAAGGAGGAACTGGACAGCGACACCGACGCCCTCCAGTCTGCCGCCCGCAAGCACCTGTGCCAGCTCTCTACCCTGAGCTGGCAGCAGGCGGACGGTCTGACCACCGCCCTGCCCCTGGGCCTGCGGCGGATCGACGCCCTGCGCACCCTCACCACCGAGGCCCTGGCCGTCCTTATGCCCTTCAAGACCCAGGAGGTGCGGGATCGGGGCGGCGTGTACTACGGCCAGAACGTCATCAGCAAGAACCTCATCATCGCCAACCGGAAGGAGCTCCTCAACGGCAACGGCTTTGTGCTGGGCGTCTCCGGCTCCGGCAAATCCTTCACCGCCAAGCGGGAGATGGTGGGCCTGGCGCTGGCGGCGGACAATGGCCGGGAGGATGGGGCGCGCCTGCCGGATGACATCATCGTTATCGATCCCGAGGCGGAGTACCGCCCGCTCATCGAGGGGCTGGGCGGCGAGGTCATCACCATCTCCGCCACATCCCCCAACCACATCAACGCCATGGACATGGAACAGGGCTACGGTGACGGGGAGAATCCCGTGGTGCTCAAGTCGGAGTTTCTCCTCTCCCTGTGTGAGCAGCTGGTGGGCTCCGGTAAGCTGACGGCCAAAGAGAAATCCATCATCGACCGCTGCACCGCCCAGTGCTACCACGACTACATCCGGGGCGGATACCAGGGCGGCGTCCCCACCCTCCAGGACTTCCACGCCGAACTGCTCCGCCAGCCGGAGGCCGAGGCCCGCGACGTGGCCCTGGCCATCGAGCTGTTCACCGAGGGCAGCCTGAACACCTTCGCCAAGCCCACCAATGTGGACACCAATTCCCGCATCCTCTGCTATGATATCCGGGATCTGGGCAAGCAGCTCCAGCCGGTGGGGATGCTGGTGGTGCTGGACAGTGTATTCAACCGCATCATCCGCAATCGGAAGCTGGGCAAAAACACATGGGTCTATATCGATGAGATCTATCTGCTGTTCCAGCATGAGTACAGCGCCAACTTCCTGTTCACCCTCTGGAAACGGGTGCGGAAGTACGGCGCCTGCTGCACGGGGCTGACCCAGAATGTGGACGACCTGCTCCAGTCCCACACGGCCCGCACCATGCTGGCCAACAGCGAGTTCCTGGTCATGCTTAACCAGGCCGCCACCGACCGGGCGGAGCTGGCCAAGCTCCTCAACATCTCGGACAACCAGCTCTCCTACATCACCAATGTGGATGCCGGACGCGGGCTCATCAAGTGCGGAAGCGCCATCGTGCCCTTCATGGACAACTTTCCCCGAAACCGGCTCTATCAGCTGATGACCACGCGCCCGTCCGAGATGTCGGCGGCGTAAGGAACGGGGCCGGGGCGCTCCGGCGTCCCGCCCCCATGGGGAGGTGACAGAGCATCGAGAAGATCAAAGAAAAACACGCCGGCGCCAAGGCCATGAAAGAGAAGGTCAAGTCGCCCCCAAGGAGCTGATCCGCCGTGGGCTGGAGGACGGCACGGAGCGCCTGCGCCTCCAGTTCCGGGATGCCGCCCAGCAGGGCCAGACAGACGGCTATGGCGGCGACCAGATCGGGGACGCCGCCTCCGGGGGTGCCCGGCAGGTGGAGCGCGGCATCAAAAACCTGCTGAAGCGGCGGGGCACACCCCAAAGAGGGCGGACGGAACGTGCCGAAATACCGCAGAGCGGCGAGTCTGCCGCTCACTCCGGCCAGCCTGGCCGGGTACAGATCAAGACGCGGGAGACAGTCTCTCATACTGCCTCCCAGGATACCGGGAACGGCCGCATCCAGGAGGCAGGGCGGGATCGGGCGCGCCGTGTGGCCCAGGAGACAGCGGCCCGCAGCCCTCACAGAGAGGGCGCGGACGCCGTGTCTCCGCCAGGCCGTAGTGAGGCGCCGCCGGCCCTGTATTCCGAACACACCGCTGTCAAGACCAAGGACGCCTACATCCAGCGGCAGGCCCCCTCCGTTCAGGCGGTGCCCCAGGGGCGGCGGGAGTTCGTTCAGGAACAGGGCCGGGCACTGGTGAAGAAACAGGCGGGCCGCCCCGCGCCTTCTGTGGGCCGAGGAAACGGTCCCGGGCCTGGCCGGGCTGGGCCGCGGCCTTTGGATAGAAGTGCCGCGCCCTCTGGGGGCTTTGGAAGCTCCGGGATCAAGGCGGGGCGTCCGGGAAAAGCTGGCGTCCAGCGGGCCGCCGGGCAGACAGTCAAGACGGCGGAGAATGCCTCCCGGAACACCATCAAGACGGCGAAGGGGGTGGTCAAGACCGCCAGGCAGGCTGGGACAACGGCACAGAGGACGGCCCAGGCGACCGCCAGGGCGACCCAGCGGGCGGCCCAGGCCGCCCGCCTGACAGCAAGGACGGCCGCCGTCACCGCCCGCTCCGCGGTCAAAGCCACTGCCGCCGCGGCCAAGGCGGTGGGAGCCGCCGCCCAGTCTCTGGCCGCCGCAATCGCCGCCGGCGGCTGGGTGGTGATCGTGATCGTACTGGTAATCTGCCTGGTGGGGATGCTCGTCGCGTCCCCCTTCGGCATCTTCTTCGCGGACGACAGCAACGCCTCGGACGCGGTGTCGCCCTCCGCCGCCGTGGCCCAGATCAACAGCGAGCTGACGGACCGGCTGGAGGAATTGCGGGCAGACGGGATATACGACCGGGTGGAAGTCCAGGGCCAGCCGCCGGCCTGGTCAGATGTGTTGGCGGTGTTTGCCGCCAAGACGGCAGGCACGGGGGACGGCGTGGATGTGGCGGTGCTGGACCCGGAGCGGGTAGAGCTTCTTCGCACGGTGTTTTGGGACATGACAAAAATCACATCCTCCGCGGAGACGGTGGAGCATCCAGCCAATGGGGACACGGGGGCCTGGTCGGAGGAGGTGCTGACCATCACTATCACCCCCAGGACGCCCGACGATATGCGGGTGTTCTACAGCTTTACCAAGGAGCAGAACGAGGCCCTGGACGAGCTCCTGGCCAGCTCGGATATGCTGACAGATCTGACCGGGGATCTGTCTGTCTCCAGTCAGGAGGCCAGGGAGCTGCTGGCCAGCCTGCCTGCGGATCTGTCCCCGGAGCGGCGGACCGTGCTGGAGACAGCCTGCCGGCTGGTGGGCAAGGTCAACTACTTCTGGGGCGGGAAGTCCCTGGTGCTGGGCTGGGACGACCGCTGGGGCACGCTCCGGCAGGTCACGGCGGCGGGAAGCTCCACCACCGGCACCTACCGGCCCTACGGGATGGACTGCAGTGGGTATGTGGATTGGGTGCTCTACAATGTGTCTGGCGGCGCGTATGTTATCGGCCACGGCGGAGGCGCTCACGCCCAGCACACCTACTGCGCCTCCATCTCCTGGGATGAGGCGCTACCCGGCGACCTGGTGTTTTACCCGGAGGATTCCCATGTGGGCATCGTGGGGGGCCGGGACAAGGGTGGCGAGTTACGGATCATACACTGTTCCAGCGGATACAACAATGTGGTGATCACGGGCATCGAGGGCTTTACATCCATTGGCAGGCCGGTATACTACAGCGAATAGGACAGCAAAGGGACGCGGGTAGAAAGCCCGCGTCCCCGATTTTTTCCACAAATCCATACCGCAGGCCGTGGCTGCGGCGTGGATCTGTGCAAAAACGCTTTCAAACGACGAGGAGGAAGGAATATGGCGGTTTTCCGTGTAGAGCGGACCCGAAACTATACCATCATGAGCAACTACCACCTGCGAGACAAGCGCATCTCTCTGAAAGCCAAGGGCCTGCTGTCCCAAATGCTCTCTCTGCCGGAGGATTGGGATTACACGCTCCCCGGCCTGGCCTCTATCAACTCCGAGGGCAAGGATGCGATCCGCGCCGCTGTGGCGGAGTTGGAACGGGCCGGGTATATCCAGCGCCGGCAGACCGTCGATAAAGATGGGAAGTTTGGTAACAACGAGTACATCATCCGGGAATACCCGGTCTCTGCCCAAAAGCCCCAGGAGGGGCCGCCGTCTGCTTTTCCGTCGTCGGGTTTTCCGACGACGGAAGAACCGGTGACGGATCTCACGTCGGCGGATATCCCAACGCAACTAAATATAGAAGTAAGAAAGAAAAAGAAAAAACAAAAAACTGACCTACGAATCAAAGAATCGCTTCCCTTCCCCTCTGCCCCCTCCTCAAGCCTTGGGGAAGGACAGGAAACGAAGGGAAGGAATCGGAGGGGTAGAACAGATCATGCGGTGACGCGATCTGAAATGGACGCTTACCGGGAACTGATCCGGGAGAACATCCGCTATGACGACTTCGTGCGGGAGCACCCATGGGATGCGGGCCAGCTGGACGAGATGGTGGAGCTGATGGTGGAGGCGGTCTGCTCCAAACGGGAGGCCCTCCGGGTAGCCGGGAATGAGCTTCCCCAGGCGGTGGTAAAGTCCCGCCTGCTGAAGTTGGATGACGGTCACATCCGCTTTGTGTTTGACTGCCTGAATCACAACACCACCCAGGTGCGGAACATCAAGCAGTACCTGCTGACCACCCTCTACAACGCCCCTGTCACCATGGAGAACCACTACGCTGCCCAGGTCAATCACGACCTCTATGGACAGTCTTCTGCCTGAGAGTCTTTGAAACAGTCAGCCGTTTTTTTCGTCGTGCATCTGTATCTGCCGTGAGATCGCAATCCCCTCCATATAGCGGTCCAGGATATTTTCGACATTCTTGATGTGTTCGGCCGGCAGCTTACTCAGACGTGCGGTAACACCCAGCACATCCGAAGTCTCTGTATTGCCGGTCAAAATGTAATCACTGGAGACCAGCAGGACAGAGCACAGCCGCTGTAAAACCGGAACAGACAGCCCGACCGCGCCGCGTTCCACGCCAGACAAATATTGGGCGGTAATATCGATTAACTCCGCCAAACGTTCCTGTGTCAAACCGGCGGCTTCTCTGGCCTCTTTGACACGCGCACCGATCTGTACATTCCCCGCTTTTTTCTCTGTCATTTGATAACTCACCTCTCGCTTGTAGTTTAGGTGAGTTTTGTAGTATAATACAGTTATTCACAATTTAGTTCAACTCGGTTTTATAATTTACTTGTGCTGAAGGAGAATCCCGGTGAGAAAAGTCGAGAGAGCCTGCGCCTTTACTGGCCACCGCCCACGGAAATTCCCCTGGGGCTATGATGAACTGGATGCCCGGTGTGTGAGTCTGAAAAGCGCCCTGACGGAACAAATCGAACAGCTTGCCAGGAATGGCGTCACCCAGTTCCTGTCCGGCATGGCCGAAGGGGTGGACACCTGGGCGGCTCTGGCTGTTCTTGCCCTTCGGGGAAAAAATGACGCGCTGAAACTCCACTGCATCCTTCCATGCAGGGAACAGGCGGAGCAATGGAGCGCACCAGCGCAGGAGATGTACCGCTCTATTTTGGAGCAGGCGGACTCGGTGGTCTATGTCAACCGGGACTACCGCAAAGACTGTATGTTGGAGCGCAACCGTTTCTTGGTAGAGCACAGTGACATCTTGCTGGCTGTCTACAATGGAGAGCGGCGTGGCGGCACGGCGGCCACGATTCGCTATGCGAGAAAAGCTGGCCGGGAGATCTGGATCATGGACCCGGAGACACATCTTGTGACCCGTGAGGAGGGCATCTGCCAGACTGCAGGAAAATAGCCGCCGACAAGGAAACGGGAGGTTCCCTTTTGCCCGGGATCTATGCTATAATAAAATCCACAACAGCCGCAGCTCGACCAGTGCCGGCTGAACCAGTGAGGATCGTATGACCAACCAGGTTAAATTCCGCTCCGGCAAGCGCCTGCGCCGTGACTGGCAAGGCTTACAGGATCAGAACACTGCATCCGCCAAGGGTGCAGCAGTTCCTTGCGGCCTTTTCACGCCCTGCGTCAGCCTGTCCAAGTGACAGAGTGTCGCAGGGCGTTTTTCTATCTTTGGAAAGGAGTCAAAAAGTATGAGCCTGCAATACACCTGCCCCGGCTGTGGGACACCCTTGGGCTATGAGGGATTGTGCTGGAAATGTAAATCTGAACAGGAGCGGAACGCTGCTCTTGCCTGGACAACGGAACAAATCACAGAAAAGCAGAGAAACCTGATTCAGAACATCCAGCGGCTGGCGGATATGGAGGACCCGGAGTTCACCGACTTCTGGCAGCTGCTTGGCTACCATAATGCCATCGCCCCGGAGATCCAGCGGGCGGCACTGGCCGCAGAGGTGTTCTGGCCGTGTGAAATCTATTATCACGCTCCCGCCGATGTGCGGGATGGTCTGATTCATGCGCTGTTGTCCGCGGAATATTCCAGCGCGGCCTCCAACCTGATGAGTTGCCTTGCTATGCAGGGAGATGACAAGGCAATGGAGACTCTGCTGGAGCTGGAGCGAAATCCCCGGCCCTGGCGCAAGGGCCTCTATGTGGACCCATCCAGCTATGCGCAGATCGGAGGCTGGACCTTCGACAAGGAGGGCCAGAAAATCCAGCTCAACTTCGATACCTGCTATCCTATGGTCAAAGGAACCACCAGCGAGAAATCTCCCGTCCGCATTGGCCGGGCACGGGAGGACACATGCCCCCACTGCGGCGGACGGATGGTGGATATTTTGGTGCTGGATGGCCGGGATGAGCGGCTCCGGTTCCTGGGGCTGGATGGTATCCTGACTGCCACCTGCTGCCCCAGCTGCGTGGGATTCCTCAAAGGCCCCGCCTTCAACCGGTTCGCTCTGGATGGCGGCGTGGAGGTCTTTCCCTCCGAGCTCTTTGACGGAGCGGAGAAGACGGATTGCTATGTCAGTCCCGAGGACTACAAGGCCCTCACGGAAAATCCCTTTGTGCTGGGCGAAGCGCCCGTGCCCCTGTTTTACGGTGCGGCCTGCCAGGATGTGAACACGGTGGGTGGCTTTGCCAACTGGGTACAGGACGCGGAATATACGACCTGCCCCCACTGCGGGAAACCTATGAAATATCTGGCCCAGATCCAGTGGGATACGGTGTTTGACTGTGCGGAGGGCACGCTCTATGTGGAATTCTGCCCGGACTGCCATATCGTATCTATGCAGCATCAGCAGACCTGAGAGGAGACCTTGCCATGAGTTTGCCAAAGCGTGACGGCGTACATGACCGTTACTATCTGATCCACAAGCCGGACACTTCCCCGGAGGTACTGGCGGAGGCGGATCTCTGCATTCAGGATGTGCTGAACGGCACCGCCCGTGAAAATCACTCCGCCTACCCGACCGTGGTGCGAAATCACAACGGGACACCCTTTCTTCCCAGCCAGCTGTTGGATCGGTATCTGTCCAAACTGCCTTTGAAGGGATTTCCCTATGAGGAAGCTGTTATATTCTGCGATGCCCTGCGGCGGCTGGTGGGCTGGCAGGAGATCCGCTATACATTGGAGAAGTACATAGAAAAGCAGGTGCAGGAACGCTACTTCCTTGTGGGAGAGCGGGAAGATGGCTTTACTGTCTTTCCGCCCTGCACAGTGTGGCCGGAATTGCGCTCGGAGGATGTGGATGAAGGGCTGCTGCGCTTTGCCTGCTATGTGGCAATCTGCCATACCGTGTACGGGCAGAGTTTTGAATCCCTCACCACCGAACACATCCTCGGCCTGGTTTCCCAGATTCGTCCTGACATGGTAAAGGAACTGAAAACCAATGGCAGCGGCAAATTGCCACCTAATATCCAAAAGCGGAAAACAAAGCACCTGACCGCCTCGGCCAACGACGCTTTCGCCACCATCCGTATCACCGCGAGGGACTGCACCGAGGGGTGCTGTGATGAGGCGCTGAGCTACCTGGTGGAGGTGCTGGAGCAGCCGGAGTTCCCCCGCAGCTACTCCATCGAGTTTCGCGGACCGGAGAAGATCTACCTGCCCATCCCAGGGCTGCCAAAGAAGGGCGTCCATCAGCTCTTTGCCTGTGCGGTGCGGTACCCCCGACTCCATGTCCGAATGGAGAATTATGCTCGGCTGGCCATGCAGGAGGACGAGTGGTACCAAAACCTTGCGGACGAAGCCTGTGCTATGCCTGGCACCTTTGCCGTGTTCGCCCTGGGACTGGAAGGGCCGAAGTGGTGGCGGCTGGTGTGCGATTACCTGGATCGCTGTGATGACGAGCACTCCTCTTTGCAGGAAAAGTTTATTCACGCTTTTTTTAAGAAGTACGGGTTTACTGCTCAGTCCCTTCCGGTGCTGGTCCACGGTGTCCAGTCCATGCAAAATCTGAAGCCCGCAAAGGAGTTCCGCACTCTGATCGCCAACAAGGAGAGCCTGGATGCGCTACTGGAGATCAAGGGGCATCTGGAATATTACCTGGCTGTGTTCGCTCTGGGGTTGGAAGGGCCGAAGTGGTGGCGGCTGGTGTGTGATTATATGGATCGCTGCGATGACGAGCACTCCTCGCTGCAGGAAAAGTTTATTCACACCTTTTTCAAGCAGTACGGGTTTACTGCCCAGTCCCTGCCGGTGCTGGTCCACGGTGTCCAGTCCATGCAGAATCTGGAGCCCGCAAAGGAGTTCTGCACTTTGATCGCCAACAAGGAGAGTCTGGATGCTCAGCTGGAAATCAAAGGTCAACTGGAATATTACCTGTCGGAAGAATCCGGCAGCAACAAAAGGGCGTTGGACTACCTTTGGCGGGATGTGCTCTGGGCAATTTGGGGCAAAGACTCCGAAAACGGTGGCAGCAAGGTCATCAAGACGGCGCCCAAGGAACTGAAAGAGAAATACCAGCAAGTATTTGCGTAAGGAGAACGCCATGAAAAAGAGAACGGTCAAGGATTTTGTTGCCCTGTACGCCCCGGAAGATGAGGAAAAGCTGGTACTGATTCAGGATGGTATCAGCGCGGACAAAACCTTTCTGGATACCTTTTGGGCTGCGCATACCCATGCCCTCGCCATGGCGGATGTCCAGACCGGACAGGCGATCTCCGGTCGATGCTACCTGAGCTGGCCGCTGACGGACAAGGAACGGGATGCCGGCGACTATTCCAAGCGGTTTACCAAGGGCCAGATCTACCGGATCAAAGCCCGCAGCTGGAAAGGTGATGCCCTCTACGAACCTCAGTGGTATGTCACGGAGGTACTGGAGGAAGGCGTACCCTGTCCGGCACTGGAGAAGATTTGGGCTGAGTACACAAAGCCCATTCTTCTGGAGGACGAAGTGCTGGGAACCCTCACGCTGGATCGTGAAATGAGTATGTTCACCGGGATCTGCCGGTGGATGGGAAAAGAAGTCCGGATCTCGTTGGATGTGGAGATTGAAAAGAAAGCGTCCTGGACCCGTGTCACCAATGTGATGAAGAAACTGCTGGCAGATCAAGAAGTCTGGGACAAGTCCCTGCGGGCGATGGCTGCCCAGAAGCTCACGGCTCAGGCCAACGAATGGCTGGCGGACAATGACCAGACCGACAGGGACCCGGAGAAAGACCCCATCACCGAGGATGAGTTTGCCCGGCGCATCCTCCTCACCGAGTTTACAGTATCTCCCGGCGGCCGTTTTACCGCCTGGTATGAGGACGACGATATGTTCTGGGGCCATGTGATCACTGTGGATGGAACGCTGAAAAAAGGCCCCGTTGACGCTGATATACAGGGCTGACAACAACCGTTTACAGGAGGAGGCATCCATTATGTGCGAGCACTGCCGAAACATTCAAACATGGAGAAAATTTGATGCCCCCAAGGACTACCTGGCCTGTATTGCCTATATCCAGCAGTTGGTGGAACAAGGTGAATTTGAACTGATTGCAGAGGAATCCACCTGTCCGCTGGAGAAGGTAAAGAATGAGGATGGGTGGGCAGACGAAATTATGGCTCACATGATTCGGTGCAAGCACTGCGGTCAGATCTTCACCTGTGTAGTCAACACCTGGCGAGGCAGCGGGCACTTCAAAAAAGGCAAAGGATGACTGGAAGGAGGAAACTTAAATGAACAGCGAACAGATCACGGCTTTTCTGCAGGAGCATTGGAATTGGGTGACCCTGATCATCGGTGCTGTTCTGCTGATTGGGGCAATCATGAACTGGAACTGGCTCTGCGACCCCACCGGCAAACCGGATTCCCACCGCTATGGCCGTGGCTCCCGGCGGGTGATCTTCTTCCTGCTGGGGCTTGTGCTGATTGTGGTCAGCATCATGTCTTTAGTGAAGTAAGGAGACAAAAAATGTCATTCAAATTTACATTCCGAGAGATTACCCCGGAAGATACGGAAATTTTGCGTATGCTCAAACTACAGAACGCAAAACCGGAGGATCATCTTTGCTGCGAGATCCTAAGAGGTGACGGTATCACCATGAAGGCTTGGTACAGCAAGGCGGATGTTGCCCTCTGGGGAGAGGACTACATCAAGGCCAATTCCAAAATGAAATATATAGACGGTGACTGGAGGGTCAGTTTGGATATGGAGCCGTGGAACCGCACACACGGCGTATCTTCGAAAGAAGTCACGTCCCCGCCCTCTCCCCGCTATCCCACCTGGCTCACCGGCCATGTGAAGGAGTGGGCGCAGAAACGCCTGCCCACCGTGACATTGTGTTCTACCACCGGCAGTGAACTGCTGGAGGTCTGGTATTACGGAGATTTGCTCACGGTGAAGGGAGAGCCCCAATCCTATATTGTGGATGGCGACGAGGCTCCCGGACTGGTGGCGGCCCGTGACCCGGCCAGCGGCGAGGAGTTCGTGATCTTTGATGGCGGGCGGCATGGCTACGACAATATGTTCTGCGAAGAACATGATCCATCCGAGCTGGAACACCGTCCCCTCAAGCGGTATGAGATCCCCGCCTCCAAGCTGGTGCTGGAGCTGGGGTACAGCATTGACTATGAGGATGAGAAAGAGGACTTCGAGCCGGACGAGAACGATACCGTGGAGCTGATCAGCGGCGGGCGGATGCCCTGGGAGCAGATCAAGCGGGACGGCATCGACTATATCGCCCTTTACTATGTGGATGAGCAAGGAAAACAGGTCCAGATCCTGGACGCGGAACTGGCGTAAGGACAGCTATTCTATCTCTTGCTAATCCGAGGAGGTGTCTCATGACCCAAGAAGAACAGATCCGCCTCTATCGGCTGATGGAAAAGCTCAACTGGTTTTTCCACCAAGAGATGCACTACCTGGACCGGGATACGGCGGAAAAGATCGCACGGGAGTGCTATCCGGAGATCCGGGAGTTTACATATGACATTTTATGGAATGAGCTGCCCCAAGAGGTCCAGGAGAAGCTCATGGACGAGGAGGAAACATCGTGTCCATAACCGCCTATCAAGTGGAAGCAGTTGGCCATGACCGGACCGGCAGGGACTTCGGCTATGTGAATATCATGTACCGCTATGGCGGCAAGCAGTCCTGCCCCCGGCCGGATCAGTGCGAAAAGCTGGAAGTCATGTGGGCGGATGAGAGCGTCTATGGGCCGCCCGCCCCCGGCAGCAAGGTGGGCGATTTTATCCAGACCTGGCTGATGGGCTCCTGGAACTGCGGGGTGTTCACCCACCGGATAATCGCCCAGCGGCTCATGGATACCTTCACCGGCCTGAAGCTCAAGGAACTGGCGTGGTTTGAGAACCCCAGGGAAAAGACTCTGAAAAACGGAAAGCCCCGTGTGCGCCGGGCCAAGTGGCTGCCGGAGCGGGAGGTGGATCTGGTGTACCTCTACTCCGACCACTATCTTGACGCCAGAAATCCCACTCCCGCCGAAACCGACTTCTTCACCGTCACAAGGATGGATGCCTGGGGTGTGAGCACTTGGTTCATGTGTACCCCAGAGGCCGCCGGAAAGCTGATCGCCATGGATTACGACAATCTGGCCGTCAAGGAAACCACCATTGTAGGATAGAGAAAGCAGGTGCATGATGTACCAAATTGCATATATTGGCCGCTGGGAGACTCTCCCGGAAACGGCTGCCGCCATCTGTGACCATGACACTCCCAAGCTGGAGGCGCTGCTCCAAGGCGGTCTGGATTTAGATGTTCCCATCCAGCTCAGCGAATACATCAAGCTGATGCCATTGGAGATCGCGGTTTTTCGGAATGATGTGCCCATGATCCACTTCCTGCTGGAGCATGGAGCTGATCCCGGTCTGGCAGAGGAACAGCCCCTGCTGCTCACCGCCGCCCGCTGTTGTGGGCCGGAGGTGGTGGCGCTCTTTGCTGGACAGGCCGCAAAACTCAGCCCGAAGCAGAAAGAGCGGGCCTTCCAGGAAGTGCGCTGGGGCAAGCGCCCGGAGAATATCCAGGTGCTGGAGCAAGCCGGGATCACAGTGGACAAGTTTGGCGGCGAGGCGTTCCGGGCGGCTGTGTCAGATGGACAGGCCGAACTTGCCAAACTGCTTCTGGAAAAAGGGGCGGATATCAATTACCACAAACCGGACATGGTGTTCCCTTATGCCTCCACCCCCGTTACCGAGGCCGCCCGCTCTAACAATTTTCCCATGGTACGCTGGCTGGTGGAACAGGGGGCGGACATCACCATTGTTGACAAATACGGCGACCGTCCCTACAGTGTGGCGGTGCAGAACAAGAATCAGGAGCTGGCCGACTACCTGAAGGCCCTGGAACCGGAGGAATGGCACAACGAGCAGGAAAAGATCCGGCAGCTTATGCCCTACAAGCTGCCCGCCAAGCTGGTGGAATACTTGAAGACTGGCCCCCTGCGGCTGGAGTTCCCGGATCAGGAATGGGTGAAGTGGGCGGAGCTCTACTCCTTCATGGATGTGCAGGAGATGACCTGGAAACGGAAGAAGCTGCTCTCCCTCATGGTGCAGATGGACAACTACAGCGACTACCTGCTGCTGTGGAGCCCCAGGGACAAAAAGCTGTGGTATCTGGACATCGAGCATGAGGAATTCCACCCTCTGGCCAAATGGGATGACTTCATCGCAGATCCCGGCCGGTATCTGAACGGGATGATCGAGGGCGAGTTTGAGGAGTAAAGCCATGACATCAATAGACTTTCTGAACAAGGTACATAAAAGCCTGGACTCGCAGGAATATAACCTCTCTTATTCTCCGGCCAAGTCCAAGAATTATATGCTGTACTGCAATGGCAACTTTATCGGCGGCCTGTTCGATGAGGAGCTGTGCTTCGTCTACGCCGACAGTGTGAGCGAACTGCTGGGACACCCGGAGCCGGTCTATCGCGGCTACTCCAGCACCGCCCAGCACAGGATGCTGGTGATCCCGCAGGAGCACTGGGCAAAGGCGCTGAAACTGCTCTATACTGAGAAATTCGACTGGAGCCGTTTGGTGTACGACATCACATACACCAGCATTGGCGCGGCTGTGGTGGAGGACTTCTACGACGAGAATGTGGTATTCCTGCGCTTCTGCTTTGAAAAGGAACTGCTGAAAAAGAACCCTCTGGACCGGCAGGGCCGTATCCTGCGGATGGTCTATCTCAATCAGGATCTGACAACAGCGGGCAAATATCTGTTCCCCAGACTGATGCAAAAGTTCCTTGTTTTTACAGATCGGAAAGGAAAAACCAGTCTGGAAACCATGCTGAAACGGTGGTACACCGCGCTGGAGAAGGAGTACCTCAGCCAGACGGCGGGATAAGGAGGGCAGCAACATGACAGAGAAGAACAGAACCTACATCACCCATCTCAAGGTCACGGATGTCCCGTGGCACCGGATCACCACTGCCTATGGCCGGGGGACGGAGTTTCCCACCCACCTGGCGGTGCTGGAGCGGATGGAGGATATGGAGACAGTTAAAAAGTCCCTCTATGAGCTCACCACCAACATGGAGCACCAGAGTACCCTGTGGCATGCTACCCCCTTTGGCATGGTGTTCCTGTGCCGAATTCTGGAGAAGGCCCTCGCAGACAGCGGGCAGAACCCTGTGGCCCATTTCCTGGCCGGAGAACTGCTGGACTTCTTTGCCTGCATCCTCCAGTGCTTCCACGACGGGGATGAGATGGTGCACGCCGAGGCGTTGCCGCTGTTCTCCGATCTGCTGAAGGAAGAATACCTGTGGTCGGAGGAATACGACGAGGAAGAAGATGAGATGCGCTACGAGGAGGACGAGGTCTTCCCCGATGACCTGTTCTATAGCTTCTATTACTACTCCTGGCAGGCGGTGAAAGCCTACCAGGATGTATTGGAGCAAGTCCCGGCAGAGTTTGCCCAGCCTGCTGCCGCAGTGCTGGAACTGCTGTAAAGGAGGCTGCACAGATGTTTGAAGAATTCTATGAGATGTACGAGCCCGAGGAGCAGGAAGTGGTCGCTCTGATCAATCGCTGCATTGGGGGCGGATTTAACTGGAAAGGCAACTTTTGGGAAATGACCGTTGTGACGCTGGGCATCATGTTCTGTGACACCGGCAAGGTCAGCACCAAAGAGGAGCATCTGGAATGGCCGGTCACCGACGAGGAGCGTAACAGCGACAAGGGCTGGGGTCGCTTTGGCAAGGAGCAGATCTGTCGCCTGAAGATCCGCCGGATGAAAGAAGAACGGGCAAAGGATCTGGTGGTGCGCCCCTGGTGTATCTCCGAGATAGTCAATGCCCATGAGGACTGCCCGGAACTTCAGGCCGTTCTGGACGAGTACCACAAGCCGGTGGTGATCCAGGACCAGGTGCTGG
>ERZ1673738.3103-NODE-3103-length-19298-cov-3.867380_pt1 | contig 19298 bp, 9 predicted proteins | sample MGYA00580198_ERZ1673738 | MGnify/ENA primary metagenome ERZ1673738 (study PRJEB41218, sample SAMN15661784) | gut metagenome | host: Homo sapiens | place: Canada: London | collected 2015-08-20/2019-03-30 | study: EMG produced TPA metagenomics assembly of...
AGCCCGCCTGCACTATTGATTCTGGCAATGGTAAATACATTTTTCCTGACACCTTCTCGTTCTGTATCGATCGTTTTCTGGATCATTTTCTTCGCACGGTACATAAAAATATCTTTCAAAGACTGTGCCCCGATCGCACCGCTTCCGCCTTCATCCATATACCAGAAGCGGCTGTTCTTTTCTGCCTGAGTCATTTGATTCATCGCAGCAGATTCTTTCTTCTGATACCATTTGGCATAAACCGACGCGCCGACCACAGCCAGACCAATATTGAACAGAAGCGCTGCCGCAACCTTCTCCGCCGTGCTCCCGGAAACCTGCATTGCAAGCGGAATCAGCATAATAACCGAACCAAGCAGTTCGAACCCGGAATTGCAGAGGTTGCAAAACTTATCTGCGACTCCAAAAAATCCGCTTCCCCAGCTTCGGTCTGCCAAAATCCTCGCCCGCATTTCCTTTGCATAATCCGATTCCAGATCAGAAAAAGAAATATTCAGGGTATTTACCGGAACAAGCGTCTCAAAACGCATGGCAATCTGATAGCTTCTGGTTTTCATCTCCTTTTCCAGAAGCGCTTTTACACCTTTCAAAAGCCAGATTCCGACCAGTCCAACAACTGCTATAGAAACCGGATCTGCAGAATTTTCCCTGTAAACCAGCAAATCCAGAATTCTGGCAACCAAAAGTACCGGCAGATAAAAAAGCAGGGCATTCAATCCTCCCTGAAGAATCACAATTACAGGGAACTTCCGATCCATCGCCCAAAGCAATTTTATTGTATCCCGAACAGGAACTTTTCGTTTTTCTTTCATTGCTGTTCCTCCTCCCTGTAATACCGGCTCTGAATTTCATAGAGACGCGCATACATTCTGTTTTGCGCCATCAGTTCTTTATGGGTTCCGCTTTCCTGTATTTTCCCATCTTTTAGCAGAATGATACGATCCATAAATTGTGTGCTCGCAAGCCTGTGGGAAATATAGATACAGGTTTTCTCTTTTCCAAGTTCCCGGAATTTTTCATAAACTTCACTCTCCGCAATTGCATCCAGCGCTGCTGTCGGCTCGTCCAGAATCCAGATCTGTGCCGATTTATGATACAGCATCCTCGCCATCAGAAGTTTCTGCGCTTCTCCACCGGACAGGGAAATTCCATTCCCGGATACTGCCTTTGTCATCTGGGTCAGAATTTCGTTTGGCTCCTGCTTTATCCGCTCCGAAAGTCCCGCCTGTTCCAGAGCTGCCCAGACCTGATTCTGATCCGTCTCTTCCAACGGTTTCAACGAAACATTCTCCGCTACGGTATATGGAAGAACCAGCGCATCCTGAAACAATACAGCAACCTGATCCCGGATAAAATCTGCCTGTCCTCTGGAAACCTCCGTCCCCTGTATGGTAATCTTCCCGGACGAAACCGGATACAGACCGCATAGAAGCTTGACCAGCGTCGTTTTTCCAGCCCCATTTTCCCCGATCAGCGCAAGCTTTTCCCCTTTCCGGATGTTCAGATTCAGTCCGTCAATTACGAGCCTGCCTGCATTATACCCAAACGACACATTCTGAAAGGAGATCTCCTCCGCTGCCCGCGCGCATTCCACTTTTTGCGTACATTCCGTTTTCTGCTGTCCGGCAGGCGCTTCGCCCTCCTGCATGTATGTCCGGATTTTTTCGATTCCCTTGCTTCCGGTCTGCAGCTGACTATAGCTATGTACAAATACCGTAACAAAATTGGAAAACTGCATCGCAATACCATAATACAGGACAAATTCAGCCGCCGAAATTTCCTGCGCAGCGCACTTTTGAATCAGATACAGAAATACCACAATATCCCGTACACAGGCGATCGCGCCCTCCAGCATTCCGGAACGCGCAAGTACAGAAAAGTATTTTTTCTGCAGCTGTACCAGGCTTTTCAGACACCCGTCTATTTTCCCCGAAACAACCTCTGACAACTGATACAGGCGCATATCTTTACCGTATTTTTCATTCTGCGCAGCCCCGATAAAATAGAAAAAGCGTCGGTTTTCCCCAGCCTGCTCCTCCAGAAGTCTCTGGTACGCTTTTTCATTTTTATGACAGACAACATATCCTGCTGCGGATAACAAAAGCAACACGAAAAACAGTCCCGGCTGCAGACCAAAGATTGCCCCTCCGAACAACACGAAGGAGCCAATACACACGCACAGATCCAGAATGCCTTCCAGAAATATGCGAAAATCACTTCCCCACAAGGCAGTCTGCCGCGCCATCCCGTATGCTTTCTGTCCCTCTGTGCTCTCTGCATAAGCGCAGGCTTTATCAAAACGTTTTAAAAAGATTTCATACAGAAAATCCCGGCACAAAAACAGCTGCCGCATTCCCCTCCCGGAAGACGCCATCTGCTGCAGTCCATAAACACAGACTGCAACAAGCCCTGCCGCCGCCAGCTGCGCTGCATCTGCCTTTCCGGTGGAAATTCTGGAAACCACAAACGCCGGAAACCAGACAGCGACCACAGAAATTCCCAAAGACGACAGAACACATAAAATCAGGTAGCAAAGCAACCCCCGATGCTTTTGCCAGATTTTCTGAAATACAAAAGAAATATTTTTTATCATTCTATACGCCCCCTTTATATCGGTAAATTCTTTCCACTTTAACGATACCATTCTGCCTGGCTTTCGTACAGCTTCTGATACACCGGGCACGTTTGGGACAGTTCTTCATGACTTCCTGTTCCGGCAATTTTATGATTTTTGTCCATGACGATGACCTGATCCATCAGGCGGCAGATTCCGATTCGGTGCGTAATAATCAGCACAGTTTTATCCTTCAATTGTTCCAGGATTTCAGCCACTGCCTCTGCCTCGTGGGATGGGTCAAGATACGCGGTCGGTTCATCCAGCACATAGAATTCCGCGTCCTTATGCAAACAACGATATAATGCTACGCGCTGCCATTGTCCGCCAGACAGCTCCTGCCCGCCATATTCTTTTCCGAGGAACCAGTTTTCCAGCGAAAAATCCTCCGGGTGCACACTGTCTGCATCGTCAAAGCCGATGTTCTCCGCAACCGTCAGGCAGTATCGCCCAAACTCGTGCGGCATCACGGAAATATTGCTGTAGTCGCAGTCTCGCTCCGCGCTCACCAAAACTTTGTCGTAGCTAATGCTGCCGCTCTTTAAAGGATACAGACCCAGCAGGCATTTTATGAGAGTGGTCTTGCCCCTCTGTTAAACAACGTAATTCTCCGCCTGTGCTTTCCACATCCGGCTGTAAAGTCCGCCTGCCGCAAGCAGCTCTTCATGCGTTCCAGCTTCGGCAATCCGTCCTTTTTCCATCACCAAAATCCGGTCAGCCAGGCGTGCAGAAGCGAGCCGGTGTGTTACGATCACCGCTGTTTTTCCCTTTACCATCTGTAAAAATTTCTCATACACAGCGCTTTCTTCCACCGGGTCGATCGCCGCAGTCGGTTCGTCCAGCACAATCAGGTCATGCTCCCGGTACTGTCCCCTCGCAATCGCCACCTGCTGCCAGAGCCCTCCAGACAGGTCGATTCCCTCAAACTCCCGCGACAGCATCAGTTCGCTGCACTGCGCAACTGCTTCCGGCTTTAGACCCGTGCGCTCCAGCAGCGGTTTGACCGGCGCATTCTTTTTCGGGTCGCTGATCGTCACGTTGTCCTGCAGCGTCATCTGGTATCTCATGTAATTCTGGAACACGGCAGAGCGCCCGATACAGCCGTCCTGCGTGGCTTCCTGTTCCGCGCCGCACGGCTGCGTCACTGCTCCATCCTCCACTGTCACAGCCCCTTGTGTCGGCGGGTACAGCCCCAGAATCAGTTTTGCCAACGTCGATTTTCCCGCTCCGTTCTCCCCGACAATCGCCAGGTGCTCTTTTTCCGGAATCGTCAGGTTCAAATGCTCAATCGAAGGCTCCTTTGCACTGGGATAGGTAAACGAAACATCCGAAAACTGCATCGCCTTCCCCATCCGCGGCACGTCCTTCCAGCTCCTGCCCGGGTCTTTTTCCAGGAATGCCACATAGTTCTCCACCGCCGGCAGACTGCCTACTGCACTTCCAAGAAATCCACAGACCAGTGCAAATACCATGTCAAATAACGAATTTAACGCATAGTATACTGCCGCAAATGCACCGACCGAGATGCTTCCCTTTAAAACGCTCACCACTAAAATCAGCACCGCGCCCAGATACCCAATCATCCCGACCGTCTGGTTGATGGCATCCAGCCCGTTCGCCTTTGTACGGACTGCCGCCTCTTTTCCACACAGCTGCTTCTGTTCGGTTTTCATCTTTCCAAAGAAAAACGGCACAGCGCGCAGCACCCTCGTCTCCTTGATAAATGCAAGGTCTGTCAGGCACTTCCGGTAGCCCTGATATTTCCGTCTGACCGGCGCTGCCGTATCTTCATAGCTATAAAAAATATTTCTCTGCATGTACAGTGTCACGATGGACGGCACAAACGAAATCACGATACATAACAGCAGCACCGGGTTCAGGGATGCCGCATAAATCGCAAAAAATACCAGATACGGCGGAACCATGTCGATGATGCCGATCATATGGAACATGAAAACATTCGCATCGTCCCGCCCAGCCTGTGCCTTCTGGATTTCATCCAGCGACTCGTTCTGCTCGAATGCCAGCGGGAAAAGCTTCGAAATCTTCTCGTTAAATTCATAACGATACGTCTCGTCACAGATTTCCAGAAATTCCGTCAGTGCATAGTTAAACAGCGTATTCAACAGCTGATAGCCTATAATCCCACACACATAAAAAGCGGTCGCAGCGATCAGCGCTGCCTCAAACCGTCCCTTTCCAACAGAAGCGATCAGCTCATTCACAAAATTCGAAAGCAGCAAGGTATTTGCGCCCATCACGACTGACTGCGAAATGCCCAGCACATTGATCAGGATAAACCGCAGCGGCGCTGCATGGAACGCCATCGGGAACATGACGCGCACGGTATGAAAAAAGCTTCTTTTTTTCACAGATACCACCTCCTCTGCGTTTCGTACATTTCGCAATAGATGCCGTTTTGTGCCATCAGGTCTTCATGGGATCCCTGCTCCATCGCCTTTCCGTCCTCAATCGCAATAATCCAGTCGCACAAAGATGTGGCGCCCAATCGGTGCGTAATCATAATCGTTGTTGTATCCTGATACAGCTTCAAAAACTTCTGGTAAATCTGCTGCTCCCGTACCGGATCGATCGCCGCGGTTGGCTCGTCCAGGATTTTCAGCTCTGCATCCTGATAATACAGGCGCGCCATCGCAATCCGCTGCCACTCGCCGCCGGACACATCCACGCCATCCTCCGCGATTTTCCCGAGTACCGTGTCCATGCCCTGCGGCAGCTTTTCCAGCACATTGTCCAGCTCGGAGGTTTCCGCCGCTTTTGCAATTTTTGCCCGCTGCCCTGCATCCGCGCCGGGCGCGATATTATCCGCTACCGAGACCGGATACTTCGCATAATCCTGAAACAGCACGCCGAACAGCTTCCAGACCTGTTCCCTTGAGAATGTCTCGATCTTTTCCCCGTTTAACAAAATTTCTCCGGAATCCGGCTCATACAACCGTAAAATCAGCTTTACAATCGTCGATTTGCCACAGCCGTTGCGCCCAACGAACGCGTAATGGTGTCCCTTTTCGATCCGAAAGCACATATCCTTTAACACCATCGCTTCGGTGTTCGGATAATGGAACGAAACGTGGGAAAATTCCAGCGACTCAAACGAAAGCGCTGCGCTACTGTCCGGTTTTTCCTCATATTCCGGCAGCTCCAGAATGCGCCTCATATCGCCCAACAGCTGTCTGCCCTGCTCCATCTCCTTGAGCATCCCCGGCAGCTGCCACGTCAGGCTCTGCGCCATCGCCATAAACGACGTAACCAGCGAAACGAAAACACCGACCGAGGTATTGCCCTGTACAACCGGGAAAATCAGCGCAAAGATCACCAGAATCGACAGCGCGATCGCCAGGAAGCCGCCCATGTTCATACCGATGAACCACCAGCGTCTCGCTTTCCGCTCCCGCAGCCTTGCGATCTGTCTTTCTTTTAAGAAAATCCCGTTGACCCAATCGCCAAACCCGAACAGAACCCGCTCATTTGCCGCGTCGCGGTTCCCCAGAATTTCTTCCGCGTAAGCCGCTTTTCGTTTTCCAAGCGTGACCTCTTTTTTCGCCTCATACTGCTTCTGCCCGCCTTTTACCGCAAAGAACCCGAAGCCGACCAGCAGCACCACGATGACCGGCGAAATCCAGACCGGAGCCTGCGTAATCAGCCACACGACCAGACAGCCGTTGGAAATCAGGAAGCAGACCATCGAAAAGCCGCTTTCCAGGACTCCGTTTAGCACCTCCTCCGGGTCCTTCGACACCCGCTCCAGCGCATCCTGAATCTCTGCATTCTCCAGAAATCCATACGGAATCCGCGAAATTTTTCCGATCATCCGCTCGTCCAGATATGGAAAAAGCACCTTCCGCTGATGAATCCGCATCCAGGTATCCAGATTTCCGCCCAGCCGCTGGCACAGGATCAAAGCTCCCAACAGGCAGGCGTCGCGGATCGCCTCTTCCATCCGCTGATTTAACACCAGGTCGATAAACCGCGCGCTGACCAGCATTGTCAGAAACGGCAGCAATGCAGATACGATTTTTTCAAGGAATCTCCCTATTACCAGAAATTTCCCCGGCGCATGCCGAAACGACATGCCAGTTTCCCCTTGTTTCATTTGTGCAGTCCCCCCTTACTAAAACAGGCAATTTAGCCCCTCCTGTTTTGTTATCTTATTCTACCAGCTTCATAGACATTTTAGAGTTCTTTTATTGCTTTTTCCCGGGGCATTTTTCCAAAGGTCAGATACCAACACCAATCTGAAATGCCTCTTAAAAAAAGTTTTAATAAACTGTCAATTTAACTGCGCCAGGAACAGCTTCGCATATTTTCCTTGCTTTTCCATCAGCTCCTGATGCGTGCCTTGTTCTGTGATCGAACCGTTTTCCATATAAAAAATTCTATCACAGGCAGTGATCGACGCCAGTCGGTGCGAAATCATCAGGATTGTCTTGTCTTTCAGATAAGAAAAGACAAGATCATAAAATTCTTTTTCGAAACGAATATCCATTGCAGCAGTCGGCTCGTCCATAATCAGAATATCATGGTTTTCATAAAAAATGCGTGCAAGCGCAATCCGCTGCCGCTCTCCGCCGGAAAAATCGATTCCGTCCGCACAGAATTCTTTCGAAATAATTCCATCCAGCTGATCTGCTGCTTTGGGAATCCGCGCACAAATCAGAGCGTCCCGGACTTTTTCCAGATCGGGATTCTGGTTCATCGAAACATTTTCCGCAACCGACGCGGCATACAGGTTGAAATCCTGGAACAGCGTCGAATAAGCGCTTCTGTAAGTGCGGGTATTCATCTTTTCTACAGGCATTCCATTATATAAAATCTCCCCGCTGCTGCAGTCATAGAGCCGGAGCAGCAGCTTTACCAGCGTCGTCTTGCCAGATCCGTTTTCGCCTACAAACGCGACCTTTTCTCCTTTTTTAATTTCAAACCGGACGTTCTTTAATCCAAACTTGTTATTTTCATACTGAAAGCAAATATCCTGCACCTGAAGCGTTTCAAATGGCGCTGCAGATTGTCCCGGTTCTTTCTTTTCAATTTCAGGTTCCATGTTTTCAACTGTCCGGAACCGTTCGATCAGCGTTCCGTTTTCTGCAAATACAGCGATCTGCGCAGAAAGGCTTTCCAGGCTGAACTGAATCTGATTGCAGGCATTGAGCACCGCGACAAAACCGGAAGCTGTCATGGTATTCCAAACGAGTGTTTTGACTGCCAGATACAACGATGCGAAAAAGTCAATCAAAAGGCAGGAACCTCCAATCGTTTCCAGTGCCGTCAGCCGTCCGATTTTTCCGCCCTGTTTTCGGATCAGGACAGCTTTTTCCTCTGTATTTTTACGATATCGTTCCAAAACCGTCTGTTTCATCCCGGATGACCGAATGTCCTTTGCATACTCCGGCAGATAGAGCACACGTTTGAGCATCGAGGCTTCTTTTTCCTTTAATTTTACCGCCGTATCATACGATACCCGTCCGGATACCATTTTTTGATTCATCCAGAAGCTGAACCCGAACGACACAGCAGCCACAACCGGTACAATCCAGTCCGCCCCGATCACGGAAACACAGGTCAGGACAAGCGTCAGGACAGATTCCAACAGGTTCAGAAAATTTCCGACGACCTGAACTGCCCTTTTTGAGCACTCTTCTCCCGCCAGCGTAATCGCGCTGTAATAGCTTTCCGTATCATAGCTTTGCAAATCAACCGTCCGCATTTTTTCGAACAATTCCCGCTGCAGAGACTGTACCAGCTTTTCCTGACACACCGGCTGATAGCGATTCTCGAAAAAACTCTGGACCGCATAAGTGACTCCTACGATCAAAAACGAGATTCCGATAAACGTCAGAATAAATGCCAGCTTTTTTTTCTGCTCCATACAGGAAATGATATATGCCAGAAAAATAACCCGTAAAAAGGAAGTCCGCACACTGACGACAACTCTCATCAGTGCCGACAGCACGACAAATCCCGGCTCTGCTGACATGGCTTTCCCGAACAAATAAAAATTATTCCGGACGATCGTTTTCCGTTTTTGCCGACTCGATTTCCTCCTGCCCATACAGCTTTTGCTGTAGCTGATACATTTCATAATAATGCCCCTTCTTCTCCATCAGCTCACAATGATTCCCCTCTTCTACAATCGTTCCTTTATCAAATACCAGAATACGATCCGCGAGCTGCGTCGTAAACAGTCTGTGCGAAATAAACAAAATCGTCCGCTCCGGCGATGCCAGCGTCTGCATGACATACCGGTTGATTTTCCGTTCCGTCAAAGGGTCCAGCGCGCTCGTCGGTTCATCCAGAATTACGAACGGATACCGGTTCGCAATAATCCGCGCCAGCATCAGCTGTTGGCTTTCCCCACCGGACAGCACCAGTCCGTCATCCGCAAATTCCCGGGAAATCGACTGATCCAGGTTTCTGATTTTTTTGCGTACTTCCAGCTGGTTTACCGCATTCTGAATTTCTTCCTCCGACAGTTCTTCCCCAGCCCGGATATTATCCCGGACAGACATCGGAAACAAATGAAAATCCTGATGGATTACCCCGAAAAACTTTGTCAGATCTGCTTTTGTATACTGACTGATCTCGGTTCCGTTTAATAAAATCTCCCCCTCTTTTCCAACAAATAACCCAGATAAAAGATTGGTAAACGTCGTCTTTCCCGCGCCGTTTTCTCCGACAACCGCGATGACTTCTCCGTTTCGGATCGTTACGTTTACATCGTGCAGGGCACGCTTTGCATCCGTTCCTTTCTGATAAGAATATCCGACATCCACAAAAGAAAGCTCAAATCCATTGGAGCAGTCCAGATGCCTGTCTCCTGTTTCCGTTTTCTGATAGGTTTCGCAGTATTCCTGATATTCCCGGATATAAAGCGACGCTTCCTTGATCGCAATCAGCTCGTCAAAGAACCATTCCAGATCCCAGCCAAACGTCGTAATCGACTGCGCAATTCCGATAAAATCACCGATCAAAAGCATATGTCCGGTCAGAATCCGCACGACAACATAAGCGATCGGCAGCATAATTACCAGTCCATCGCTGATCAGCAGTTCGACAAAGTTCAAAAATCCGATCTTTTTTCCAAACTTTCTGCAGACCGCTATCGTCTCTGAAACGCCCTCTTCATAAATACTCTGGACAATCTGGAAAACCGAGGTCGTCCGCAGTTCTTTTGCATACTGAGGCAGATAAAATACCCGCTTCGCATATTCTTTTTTTCGCGTCGGAAAGGTCAGCGCCTGGTTGAATGCATGCCTGTACTTTGCGCCCTTTGCCCCGACCACATAGGAATAAAACAGCGGCAGAACCGACAGCACGATCGCAAACCAGTCCACCTTCCCGATATAGAACAAAATCAGTACGAACGCTTCTACCAATCCGAACAGCGTTCCGATCGAATTCCAGACCTGTAGAATATTTTTTGCCGTATTGTCCAAAAGACGCTGATATAAATTCAGAAATTCCGGCTGGCAATACTGATCATATGGCACATCCGCCGCCCTGTCCGAAATCGTCTCATACAGATACTGTTCGAGCTTTGTCTGAAACACAGGGGTATAAACATTTTTGAAATACTGGTCGCCAAAATGAAACGCAACATTGATCGCCAACATGCCAAGCAATACCCACAAAACAGCAGTCAGATCCCGGTCAGTCTCAACGTGTACCAGAATCAGACGCAGGAAATAAACGCCGTAAAAGACGTTTAATAACTGTTTGAGCAGGTTATAGATGATGCAGATAAATGTGCTCTTTTTATCTATTTTGAAAATGGTGCGGAAATAGGTTTGAAACATCTGTATAATTATTCACTCCTAAACATTATTCAAAATGTACTAAGACTGCATTGTTTTTTCCTGGAAGTCAGATACTAAAACTTCAAGGAATTTTATTTATACCTTTCTTATTATTAATAAACATATCACATTACTTCAATATTTTTAGTACAGGTTCTTATCAAATCATATATTCTTTCATAATTTTCACTTTCTATATTTTTTATTAATTTAGAATAGTTTTCATTACATCCCCAGTAAAACTCCTATAATCCTGTCTTGCTTCAAATACATCCATGTAACGTAATACAATATATTTTAATCCGTATTTTTTATAATACGATGAATTTTCTATTTCAATAATACATAATTTTTTATATTCTTTATATCCATTTTATTTATTTCCTGCGGCAATAAATTAATATTGCCGCTGGAAATCCTTCTTATATTTTTACAACCGAACCTTCACTGCAAACAGTGCATTGCCATCTACTTCTACGGTTACGGTGCTGCCGTCTGTTTCTACGGCATTGTCTTTTGTTTCCTCGAACAGGTCAACTGCCTGTGCTGCTTTGACTTCTGTACCGAAGCTTAACTTCACTGCAGAACGCTCACCGGAGGTCTCGCAGCCGCGAACCAGAACGCAGCCGTCTGTGGTAGGCTGTACTGCTGTGATCACTGCGCTGTCGGAAGCAACGGATACCAGGCTGTCCTCCAGAGGCAGCTCGCCGTGGTGGCAGTTGGTGGGCTGGTAGAAGATCTTATGGTTGCAGCCGGTTGCGATATCTTCCGCTTCCTTCGCATCTCCGCTCGCTGCGCCAACCCAGAGGGTAATGGTATGGATGCCGCGTTCCGGATAAGGATCGGGGCTTACGGAGCTGTTGATCAGTGTCAGGTTCAGGCTCTCCTTCTGTCCGCGATAGCCGTATTTGCTGTCGGAAACAAGAATTGCGGAACTGCCGTCCATGCGAAGTGCCATGCCATAGCGCAGTCCGGGAACATCGTTGTTGATGCCTCTGCGGACAGTGCTGCCTGCGGGCACGTCATAACGGAAGGCATCGGTCTGATAGGACAGAGGCGTCTGCCAGGTCAGAACCGGAATGATGTCTTTTCCGATTTCTTTCCAGTCTACCTTCAGCTCTACGCGAACCAGCGGCTGGTCTTTTTCCAGAACATAAGTCACTTCTGCGGTAGAATTTTCTACGGTAAAGTGTGCCGTTACGCTGCTTCTGAGTTCTCCGATGGCAGCTCTGCCCAGCTCTACGCAACGGTCCACCGGCACGTTTTTGATCGCTCTGCCGATGTTCCATGCGCTGGAGGTCTTGCACTCGGTTTCCTGATACACAAGTCCGGCTTCTTTGCCTTCGCCGATCAGCTCCTGTCCGGTCGTCTTGTCCACCAGGGATTTGATGCGTCCGGTCTCTGCGCTGATGGTAACAACAGTCTGCTCATTTTCCAGAACAACGTCGTCGTAGCAGCGGGTTACCTGCTCATTTGTCTGTAAGTAAACCGGATAGGAATCCAATCCCTTTTCATACAGCACAACGGTGGTATAGCCGAGGGCAGGAACCTCCTGATCTACTAACACGCGGATATATTTGTGATCCCAGTACTGCTGCAGCTCGTGATCAACCAGCTGGAACGGGATGTCGTTTCCGTCTGCATCGCGCATCGCAAGACGGCGCAGATCTCCGGTCCAGTCCCAAACGGTCAGCTCTGCAACCTCGCGGCGTGCATGGGACAGGCTGTTGAACAGATGGAAAATACGGGTTCTGCCGCTGCCTCTTTCGGTGCTGGGCACTCCCACAAAGTTTTCAATACCATAGCCTACGCCTGCGCCTTCAGACTGGCTGTTGTATGCATCGATATCGACCGGAATCGAGGATGTATCGATCTTTTCTGCGATCACGCGCATTGCGTTTGTGATCTGGGTGTTGGCAGTTGCCATGGAGGTCTGGAACAGTCCCATTGCATGCTCTCTGGAATCCTGTACGCAGGAGCCGGTCAGGATGTCGTGGAAATGGGTAAATAATACATCCTCCCATGCCTTGGTCAGCTTTTCCTTCGCATACGGGAAGCCAACTCTCTGTCCAGCCAGTGCGCTCATCGCTTCTGCATCGTAGAACGCAGCCTCCAGACGGCGGTTGCCTCTCTTGATGCGGCTCTGGGTGGTGTAGCAGCCGTTTGCAAAATAGTTTAATTCTTCTTTCACAACGGGCAGTTTTTCCCGGATTTTTTCTGCTTCATGGAAGTAGTCGCGGAAGGTTCCGAAACGGATCTTCGGATAAATTTTCCAGGTCTGCATTTCCAGTGCACGCTCTACGTCACGTCTGGTAGGGCCGCCGCCATGGTCACCTACACCGTACACGACCAGACCGGTCTTTAAGCCGCTGCTCTTTTTCACGATTTCCATAAAGCCTGCGCCGATCTGCGGTGTGATCGCACCGTTATACCAGTTGGGCTCGCGGTATGTAATGACTTCTTTTCCGGATGGAGCCTGATAACGGTACAGCACGTCACGGCGGGCATTGCCTCTGCAATGGTAGAAATATTTTACGCCGCCGAACTGATCGATTTCCGGCACGTTTGCGCTGTGTCCGAAGGTATCGGGAGAGAAATCCAGATCAAAATCCTTTACGCCCCAAACCTTGGACAGATATTCTCTCGTGTACTGGATATGACGCAGCAGAGACTCGCCGGAGGGCATGTTTTTGTCTGTCTCTACCCATGCAGAGGCGGTTACTTCCCAGCGTCCCTCTGCAATGCGGGCTTTGATGCGCTCCATCAGCTCCGGATCATATTCTTCCACAATCTTGTATACAGAAGCCTGGGACTGGGAGAAGCAGAACTCCGGATACTGATCCATGATATTTAAAATCGAACGGAAGGTTGCAAGAACGATGGAAACGGTTTCGTTGAAGCTCCACATCCAGTTCATGTCAATGTGCGCATGGGCTGCCAGGATCAGCTCATAGGATTTTGCTTCCTCTGCGATCGGCTCCAGGATTTCTTCTGCCTTTTCACAGGTCTGATCGGTCAGTACGCCCTCGGTCTGCTGTTTTTCCAGCAGATAGTCCAGAGCTTCCTCCAAAACAGCATCGTATTTGCCGTTTTCTGCCTCGGATAAATGAAGGGCAAATTCCAGCTCTGCAAGGATTCTTGCGTTCGCACGGCCGGGGCGGGTGATGTGCGCCTGCTCCTCCTTCGGCATGCCGAAGGTGTCCTCAAAGTGCATTTTTTCCCGGTTGCCGCCGACGGAGGTCTTGAGCCGGGTAAATTTTTCTGCGAGTGTCATAACTTGTATCCTCCTCTTTTTTATGACAACAGATAGTATTCTGTTGTTCTATGGATATCCGGACGGCGGATGCGAAATTTCCGCCGCCCGGCAGTGCCTGATTTTATTCGTCCAGGAAACGGTCTACGATCTGCTGCCTGTATTCTTTGGACAGCGATGCGAAAAATGCCGAATATCCTGTGACACGCACTACCAGATCCGGATAAGCTTTCGGGTCTTCGTGTGCTTTTAACAGTTTTTCTTTGGATACGCAGTTCATATTGATCAGCGTACCGCCTGCCTGCTCATGCGCATGGATCAGTGCAACGAGGGCGTCCACACCGCCGGAATGCTGAATCAGTCCGGTGTCGATATCCAGATGCAGCGGAGCAGAGTTGCCGTAACCCGCCTGTGTCAGTGCTACCGCATTTGCCTTTAAAACCGGCGAAAAGGTATCCACACCTCTCGCGAAGCCGGGATCCGGTTCAGAAGAATGGGAAATCGCATCTCCTGCAAAGCGGCCGTTGGGCGTTGCCTCCAGCGTCTTTCCATAGGCATACACGTCTCCGTGGGAGAACAGTCCGGGAACGATCATCAGATGATGCTTCCTGGTCGGAGAGCCCTTGCACAGTGCTACATAATAGTCCCGGATGCGTACTGCCCAGTCCTGGGCGCGGGAGCCGGGAGAACCGAAACGGCGGATGTTTTTGAGCATCAGGCGTTCTCTCTCTGCGCCCTCATAGTTGGTATCCAGCAGTTCGAAGAGTCGATCCCAGGTTAGCTTCTTTTCTTCTAAAACACGCTGTTCGATCGCCGCAAACGAGTCCGCTACGGTGGCCAACGCAATGCCGTCGATATTCAGATCCAGAATGTCCACGCCGCCATTGGAGCAGTTTAAGCCCCGTTCGATCGGACCGTGCATGAACAGATTCAGCACGATTTCCGGGCGGTTTCTCTGCATGACCTCGTAATGCTTGTCATAGCCAGTCTTGACGCATTCCACCCTCGCCTGCAAATGATAAGTGAAGCGCTCCCAGAGCAGATCCAGGTCGCGTGTTTCCTGCGCCTGCAGATCCTTTAACCCATAGTGCAGGGCAACCGCCATGTTCACGCGGGTTACATCCTGCAGCGGATATTCCCGTCCGGGGATCGCCACCCAGTTGCAGCCGCATTTGACACGCATCCGCCCCAGCTCTATTGGAAAGCCGTTTTTGGAAAAACCCTCGCTGATGCCTTTTTCCAGCGAGTAGCATACACCGTAGCCATCCTCTATCGTATATTCTACCGACCTTTTTAACAGAATTTCCGGCTCCGGTCCCTGTCCTGCAATGGGCGCATGGACGCGAATACCTAAGTTGGTCGGGATCTTTAACAGGTGCATCGCATCCAGAATCAGGAACGACAGGCGGCTCGTCACTTCCCGGTCTCCTGCCGGCGTCAGTCCGCCGATCTGGGTGTAATGCGTATCGTTGAAGAACAGGCTGGCAATCATCCAGACTGCCTCTTCTTCCGTCAGGATACCGCTTTCGATATCCCGTTCAAAATATTCTTCCAGAAGCGTATCCAGCGCCCCCAGCGCACCGCCTGCATAAAACGTGCGATCCACCGCCTGGAAATGTGCTAAAAACTGCACTGCTTCCCGGAAAGTGCGGGGCTCGTGCTCGCACAGCTCACCGTTTACCTTTGCAATCGCCAGATAATTGTCTCTCAAAAACGGATCACTTTCCTTTGCAGCCAGCTCCTGCGCATAAACCTGATGCGCCTTTACCCACTCCAGGATCCCCAGCACAAGCTGCTCCTCTCCCTCATAAAAATCAGGATCCGGCGGATTGTTTTTCTTTCTGTAATAACGAATCTTTTCCAGAAGTCCCTTCCAGCCCTCTCTTAAACCGATCTCCATGTCCGGGCACAGATGGTTCATACCGCCGAAACCCGCCTGTGTGATGCGGTACTTTTTGATGGTCTCATCCAGCTCGTGGGGTTTGTCCTCATCCGCAATTCCAAACGGTGCGAACCGGTCGAATGTGCCCACCCAGCAGCATGCCAGCGCGCTGTTGGGATTGATATATTTCGGCATTTCATTTAAGAAACGTCTGAAATTTCGCCCGATACATGCACAACCGTGTACCAGACCGTCCTCACAGGTTTCCGGCTCAAAAGTAAATTCCGGAAAATCAATAAATCCGTGGTCATCGATATCGATGGACCCATGCCGTGCAAGCTTTGCATCGTTGATCTTTAGCTTATCCCGATGCATCCCCTCAATCAGCTGCAGGTATAACGGCGATACCTTCGTCTTCTCCGTATTCATATACTTCCCTTTCTAATCGAATCACTGGAATCCATACTTCTTTTTCAGCATTTCCACCTCGTCCTTTAGCGGAACGGTCCCCTCAAACACGTTCTGTGCCTCCAGCGCCCTGTACTTGGAATTTCCCAGCTTGTGGTACGGCAGAAGCTCTGCTTCGATCTGCTGCCACCGGTGTAAAAACTCTGCGATCTTTTCCACCTGATCATCGTTCATACCCGGAATGTAGGGATAACGGACGAAGATGTTTTCGCCCCGGTCGGCAAGCCTTGTAAAGTTTTCCAGAATCCGTCCGTTCTCCACTCCGGTGCAGGCTTTGTGGACATCGGCATCCATTGCCTTGATGTCGTATAAAAACAGATCCGTATAGGGCAGCACCTGTTCAAAGGATTCCCACGGGACATTTCCGGCAGTATCCACCGCAGTGTGTACGCCTGCCGCCTGACAGCCCTTTAACAGCTCCGTCAGGGCATCCGGCTGCAGCATACATTCTCCCCCGGAAAATGTCACGCCGCCCTTTGACTGGTCGAAATATCCCTTATTTTCGAGAATCTCTTTTAAGATACTGTCCGTATCCCGCCATTCTCCGACGCTGACCAGGGCATCCGCATAGCATTCCTCACAGCATTTGAAGCAATGGATACATTTGCTTCTGTCGATCCAGTGTCCCGTCTCGTCAAAGACCTGCGCCCCCACCGGACAGACCTCCCGGCATGCCATACAGCCAATACAGCGGTCCGGATAGAGTAAAATTTCCTTTGCGGCATGGATGGATTCCGGATTGTGGCACCAACGGCAGTGCAGGCTGCAGCCCTTGAAAAAAACTACAGTCCGCACGCCGGGCCCGTCATGGACGCTGAAATGCTGAATATTAAAAATATTCGCTTTTATGCCCATTTTCCTGTTACACACACTTCCTTCGATACGCTCTGATAAGATACAAGCAGAGTCTTTGTCTCCTCATCCCAGGAGCTTTCCACTGCAACAGCTTCGCCGTCTTCGTCAATCGCCTTGATGTCTGTGGGCTGCTTGGGCAGGCGCACTCTGGTGAATGCCTTGATCTTATCTGCGGTTTTGAGTCTCAACATTACACCGTTTTCTGTTGTCTCGCCTTCTTCTACGCGGGCAGAGGTTCCGACAATACGGAAATCTTCGCCTTCGATTTTGGAAAAATCAAACAGCAGGGTTACATCATCCGGTGCAACATCTTTTTCATGGATAATTGCATAATCGTTTGTCATCAGATCCGCATAAACGCCTGTAAATACCTTCTTCTCGTCGCTTACGCTCTCTGCCATAACGGAAGAAATCACATAAGGTCCGCGATGGAGGGTCAGGTCGTTTCTGTAGGTCCAGGTGATGCCGGTATCTGCCAGCGTCTTCTGAACCAGGCTGCGGTACTGATCTGCCAGCTCTTTACTTAAGCAGATTCTTGCAGGAAGCTCCTTCCAGACAACGATCTTGCCGGCGCCAACTTCATGTACGCCTTCCTTGGGATCTCTCCCCAGTCCGGCCAGCTCGAACAGATGCTCTGCAGGATTTGCATAGCCTCTCTGTCCCCACCATGCGTCGATCTTATGGAACGGGTCACTGCCATCGCCGACATAGATCAGCGTGCCGCCCTCTCTGATCCAGGAAACAACGGCTGCGTTTACGTCCGGTGCATCGGGTTTCATATATTCATAGCTCAGTACGAGACACTTGTAATCCTCCAGATATCCGGCAAAACGACGCACGTTGTCCAACTGAACCGGATGGATCGGCAGACCGTATTTTACAAGGGGCATTGCCACGCCGAAGAAGTTCGGGAATGCTGCGCTCTGAATAAAGTCGTACATCAGGGAATCCTTTTCCCCGATCTCCTTCATCAGCCTGGCAGCTGCTTCTTCATCCACAGGATTACCGGAGTTTTTGTGCATTGCAGCTCTGAAACGCTCGCCCAGCTCTTCGCCGTCCACGATACCGTCCGGGAAGGTTCTCTGGAACAGTCCGCTGTCGGACATAAATACGCCTACCCCGTCTGTACCTCCCTCAAAGAGGATATCGCTCTGCTCCATGTCACCGAAAAGCTGGAACATGCCGGACAGCAGCGTGGAATAGCTCTGAGGGATCGGCTTGGACTGGTCGGTCTCGAAGCTCGTCTCGATCTTTTCTGCAATTCTGGGCTGGAATCTTGGGTAGCGTCCGTCAAATACGCGGTGGGGCCACGGGCAGATCTCATAATGCCAGATATGCGGATGCAGCAGGGATGCCACTGCAGTTCTTCTGTAGTTGTATTCGTAATTCTCCCAGGTATAGGAGGGAAGGTCTTCGATGGGGTCATTTAAAAACCACATCCGGCGACCGGTGCCCTTTACCAGCTCCTGCATCACACCATACTCCAGATATGCCGTTTCAAAGGTACGCTCTTTGTATACACCCTCGTAAACGTTCGCTTCACGGCTCGTACCGGTCCAGATCTGCGCGATGTATCCATCTACCGTCGGAATACTGATCAGCTCAGCCTCCGGGCTCATAATCTTCCACTGAGTGTAGTTTAACAGACTGTGCGTTGGAACATAGAAGCGCAGATCCTTCTGATATTTCACCTTTGCGTATTCCTTCAGCGCCGCACTCACGCGGTCGATGGTTCTCTTATATAAATAAGCCTTCAGTCTCGCGCACTTATACTGTGCATCCAGACTTTCATGCTGAGGCTTCCAGGGTTCTTTGTAATAAATTTCATATTCTCTCTTGAACGCTTCTGAGTAACCGCTCTTATCCCAGAACTCCGGCTCTTCCACATGGATTGCTTCCACGCCGGCATCTACGGCAACCTTCAGACGATCTGTCAGATATTCCGAAAAGGAAACCGTCGGAACCATATAGGGTACCGTCGGGTTATGGATCACGTCTTTGCCGTTTCTGTCCACCTGACCTTCATCCCAGTGCTTTCTGCCATCCCACTTGCCGTCCAGATATTCCTGATATTCGCCCCATGCGATACCGGTCATCAGATGGATGACATAGCCTTTTTCTCTGTACTGACGGATTCTCTCCGGCATTGTCGGATCGATTCCGTACACCATAATAAAGTCACAGCCAAGGTCTACCGAAGGCCGGATCTCCCCGCTTGCCTGATAGCCTGTCAATTCCTCTTTTTTCGATCTGATATAAGCCATTTATATACCCTCCCATTTATCCGGTCCCTACCCGGAATGTGATTCTGTATGATCTGTATGAATAAAAAGAATGTGCCTTGGCACATTCTCGCGCCGAGGCGCGGTTGCTTCAGCAACCATCTACCCTTGCGCCGAGTGCGCATCCTCG
>ERZ1673738.3112-NODE-3112-length-19229-cov-11.317096_pt1 | contig 19229 bp, 14 predicted proteins | sample MGYA00580198_ERZ1673738 | MGnify/ENA primary metagenome ERZ1673738 (study PRJEB41218, sample SAMN15661784) | gut metagenome | host: Homo sapiens | place: Canada: London | collected 2015-08-20/2019-03-30 | study: EMG produced TPA metagenomics assembly of...
TCTGTTCTTTATCGCCGTTGCACCAATAAGCAAGAATATTCATAAGGCTCATATCTTTCCTCCGCTCACACCGCTTCCGCCTTTTAGAATTTGTTCCGTCAGCTCTTGTTCCGGCGTCTTTGTTTCAAACGCGTCAAACAAGGATTTTTGCATACTCGGACGGTTGCGCCGCTCGAACATTCGCTTGCCCTTATTTTCGGGCTTTTCCGCTTTTACAGGCTTTCTGCTCTCTTCGTAGTCGTAATCTTCCGAATCGCCATCGCCGTCGATTTCTTCCGCTTCGGCTGCGGCAAACGCTTCTTCGATTTCTTTGTCGGTCGGTTCGTCATCCTCGGTTTCCGGCTCGGACTGTTCGTCCGATTCTTTTTCGGCAAACGCGCGCTCGAATTCTTCGCTTTCTTCTTTCGTCGCTTCCACAAGAGTATGTTCTACTCCCGCTTCCGCTCGCGATAAAATCTTGAACGGCTCCGCGTCCGGCTCGACGACTATTACGCTCGTCTTTTCTATAAGTTTTTCCAAGTAGGTATGCCCGGTTGTGTCGGAATTGCTCTATTCTCAGTATAATCCGCCGTTCCAAAGATTTTTGTATAACGTTTGAACCCGTTATATGATATTCCATAGCTATATTTTCATAAACCGATAAATTTTCCAACAAATTGTATTCCTGGAAAACAAATCCAACATAATTTTGCCTATACTTCTCTAATGAAATATCTCTACCCAAAACAAGTTCGTCAACAAGTATTTCTCCCTGTTCCGGCATATCCAATCCACCAATAAGGTTCAATAATGTTGTCTTACCACTGCCTGATTGTCCCACAATAAAAACAAGCCCATTTTTATCAAGAGATAAACTAACATTTGATAATGCCGTTACTTTTTCTTTTGACGCAGTTTGATAAATTTTTGTTACATCATTTAGTTTTAACATAGCTTACCTCTTGAAATAATTATTACTAACTTGCATACTGGGTTATATCTACGGAATTATCATTGCACAACACATCAAATTTAACCCTTGAGATTTACCACCATTATTTATATAAAAACAACGCATAGGAAATAGAGACACACAACGTCCCGCAATCCTATGCGCTATATTGTTATTTACCAAAAAATCTATATAGTTTTTACAGTATAGACTGCTCGGCAAAATATAGCATATACCTTGTCGGGTTTGTGTCACTATCGGAATTCCAACATTCCTAACTCTATCTACTGTTCTTTTATATTATACTATAAACTTTCCAAAAAGTCAATAATTTCTATGAAATTTTTATAAACTTGCTGTAGGATTACAATACATATGAGGCAAAGACAATAAAAAAGATAGCGAAAAGATTTTCTTTATGTTAAAGTTTAAGTGCTAACAAAATACTTCAAAGGAAAATCTATCGCTATCATGAATACTTTAACACAAAGACTTCGCTTTCGTCAATCGGTTGTACTCTATTCTTAAAGAAATTCTGTTTTTCAGCTATTCGTAAGTTTGGCGTTTCAAGAGCTACAATTTATCGTTGGCGTAAAATGTACGACGGAACGCTCGACTCTCTTGCAGAGCGTTCGCGCCGCCCGCATAGCCACCCTAACCAACATACGACGGAAGAACTAAAACTCATTTCGGATATGCGCCGTCGAAACCTTAATGCGGGTCTCGTCGTATTTTGGGCTAAACTTATGCAGCGAGGCTATAAGCGTTCAATTCCGTCTCTTTGGCGAGTGTTAAAACGTTTATCTTTACAACCGATTAAACTGCCAAATCCTAAATATATTGCAAAACCTTACGAAAAAATGCTTTTTCCCGGCCAAAGAGTTCAAGTCGATGTTAAAATTGTTCCTTTATCCTGTATAGTTCCGAATGCCGACGGTTTGCAAGAATGGTTCTATCAATATACTGCAATTGACGAATATTCCAGATTTCGTTTCATTATGGCTTTTAAAGAGCAATCTACTTATTCGTCCGTTCAATTTCTTAACGCCCTGATTAAAGCTTTTCCGTTTAACATAGAGTGCATTCAAACGGACAATGGCTTAGAATTCATCAAATCCTTCGATGATCGTAAAAAGGGTAAATTTTCGCTCTTTGAGGCTCGCCTCAAAGAGTTAGGAATAAGACATAAACTAATTCGTCCTTTCACTCCGAGACATAATGGAAAAGTTGAACGTTCGCATAGAAAAGATAACGAATACTTTGAAATGTTAAAAAAAATGAACGTTACATTTATTGTTCACGAAAAAACAGTTAATGAAATGTTAAGTTCGATTAGCCATTATTTATTTCAAACAGAGACCATTACACCTACCACAAAAAAGATATTGCATAGTAACAACATAGAGGTTTCAGGATTTTTAGCTGCAGAAGAAAATGGCATTACGAGAAATGTCTTACTGAAGTATAGAGACCAAACTTTTACAACCTTTGAAATAGAAAAACTCGGTTGTAAATTAGTAGACGATACTGTAATTATCAATGACAATGAAATTGAAACTCTTGTTAATGAAAAGAATAGAGATTCCTATACGAAAGAAAACGTATCTTCCTCTAAATGTAATGATTTAAGCCAATCTTCTTTTTCTTGTTTTATCTTTTCGTAACTCGCTCCGCCGGGATTACAATATGATAACAATAAATTATAACGTTTTAATTTGTTTCTTATCGCGTCGTGCGGATCGTCCTCGTCGGTATGGGGCTTTTTGTATTGCAGTAAGTTATCAGTGTCTAACAGAAAAATTGCAATTACACTATTTTTTTGAGGCTTACCTTTCTATTTGCTCGTTCTACCGAATAGCCATATTCGATTTTCAAAGAATTTTATCTTCTTCAAGATGTAATAATTTAAGCCAATCTTCTTTTTCTTGTTTTATCTTTTCGTAACTCGTTCCGCCGGGGTTACAATACGATAACAATAAATTATAGTGTTTCAGTTTGTTTCTTACCGCGTCGTGCGGATCGTCCTCGTCGGCACAAGGTTTTTTATATTGACTATATAGAAGTCCGAAACTTGCCCAACTATACGCTTTAAGACCTTGTTTTGCCGCTCGCTTACAATATCTGCGCCAACAAAGCCGTAAAGACGACTGATGCTTTCGCATTTGAAATTCTTCCCATTTGAAATCAATGACTAAATATTTTTCGTCTTTCCTCACCCGTTCGGGGAATAGTATACTCCGTAGTCCCACTTCATCAATGCCGTCAATATCCGCTAATTGAATTTTGAAATAATCTATTCGTTTCACGACTTCCCAAACAGTTGTTCTTGAGCAACCACACAGCGTTGCAATTTGCGAATAATTATTGCCTTTTTTCAAATATTCTACAATAAGACTATATTTTACCATGAATTTGCTCCTTTTTGTCGCCCTCTAACACCCATATCAGTATATACAACGCACTGTTCAATTTTATTGGCCACCTGCGTTTTTGGGGGTGTTTTTACCTTTTCTACGACTTACCGGGAGTAAAAAAACAGCCACTCTTTCGCAAGAATGGCTGTTTTTTGTTTGTTTTATTGTAAATTATACCTTTTTAACCCTGTTTTTGGCTTATTTCGTCGCCCTCGGACTACGGATGTTAGCCTGGGCGGCGGCAAGACGCGCGATCGGCACTCTGTAAGGCGAGCAGGATACGTAATTCAAGCCGATTTCGTGGCAGAACTCGATGGACGAAGGATCGCCGCCGTGTTCGCCGCAGATTCCGCAGTGAATGTCCTTTCTCGTCTTGTGTCCGAGTTCGACAGCCATCTTCATAAGTTTGCCTACGCCGACGGTGTCCAGACGAGCGAACGGATCGGATTCGTAAATCTTAGCCGCATAGTAGGAGGGAAGGAACTTGCCCGCGTCGTCACGAGAGAATCCGAACGTCATCTGAGTGAGGTCGTTCGTTCCGAAGCAGAAGAATTCCGCTTCCTTAGCGATTTCGTCGGCGGTGAGAGCCGCTCTCGGGATTTCGATCATCGTTCCTACTTCGTACTTAAGGTCTACGCCGGCTTCTTTGATGACCGCATCGGCAGTTTCTACGACGGTCTTTTTGCAGTAAGCAAGTTCTTTAACTTCGCCAACTAACGGAATCATGATTTCGGGAACGAGATGCCATTCGGGATGACGTTTCTGAACGGCGATAGCCGCTTTGATAACCGCCTTGGTCTGCATAACCGCAATTTCGGGATAAGTTACCGCAAGACGGCAGCCTCTGTGTCCCATCATCGGGTTGAATTCGTGAAGCGAATTGCAAAGTTGTTTGATTTCGGCAACGGTCTTACCCTTAGCCTTCGCCAGAAGTTTAATATCGGCTTCATCCGTGGGAACGAATTCGTGAAGCGGCGGATCGAGGAAACGAATCGTAACGGGTTGTCCCATAAGCGCTTCCATAAGACCTTCGAAGTCTGCCTGCTGCATCGGCTCGATTTTGTCAAGCGCGGCAACTCTTTCTTCAACGGTTTCGGAGCAGATCATTTCGCGGAACTTATCGATTCTGCCCGGTCCGAAGAACATATGCTCGGTACGGCAAAGACCGATACCCTGAGCGCCGAGTTCCGCCGCTCTCTTAGCGTCTGCCGGAGTATCCGCGTTGGTTCTTACGCCGAGAGCCTTATATTTGTCGGCGAGTTTCATTATTCTTCCGAAGTAGCCGCTGTTGGGATCTGCCGGAACGGTCTTTATGATACGGTCGTAAATGTTACCGGTAGAACCGTCGAGAGAAAGTTCGCTGCCCTCGCGGAACGTTTTGCCCGCAAGAACGAAATATTTCTCTTCTTCGTTCATCTTGATATCTCCGCAACCGGAAACGCAACAAGTACCCATACCTCTTGCAACGACCGCGGCGTGCGAAGTCTGTCCGCCTCTGACGGTAAGGATACCCTGAGCATACTTCATACCCTCGATATCTTCGGGAGAAGTTTCGAGTCTTACAAGGATAACTTTCTTGCCTGCCTTGCCCTGAGCGGCTGCTTCTTCAGCGGTGAATACCACCGTACCTGCGGCGGCTCCCGGAGAAGCGGCGATACCTTTGCCTACGACGTCGTTCTTGTCGGCGTCTTTAAGGTCTTTCGCGTCGAAAGTGGGGTGAAGAAGCATGTCGAGCGACTTAGCGTCGATCTGCATAAGCGCTTCCTGCTCCGTGATCATGCCCTCGTCGATAAGGTCGCAAGCGATCTTGATAGCGGCGGCGGCGGTTCTCTTACCGTTTCTGGTCTGAAGCATATAGAGTTTTTCGTTTTCTACGGTGAACTCCATATCCTGCATGTCGCGATAGTGATTTTCAAGGGTTTTGCAAACTTCCTGGAACTGCTTGTAAACGTTCGGGAAGATTTCTGCCATCTTAGCGATGGGCATCGGCGTTCTTACGCCTGCAACGACGTCCTCGCCCTGAGCGTTCGTAAGGAATTCGCCCATAAGACCTTTTTCGCCGGTAGCGGGGTTACGGGTGAACGCAACGCCCGTTCCGCAGTTGTCGCCCATGTTACCGAACGCCATCATCTGAACGTTAACGGCGGTACCCCAACTGTAAGGAATGTCGTGGTCCATTCTGTAAATGTTCGCTCTCGGGTTGTCCCAGCTTCTGAATACTGCCTTGATAGCCTCGAAAAGTTGAACCTTGGGATCGGACGGGAAATCCGCGCCGAGTTGTTTCTTATATTCGGCTTTGAACTGATTTGCAAGAGTCTTAAGGTCGTTAGCGTCGAGTTCTACGTCCTGCGTAACGCCCTTCTTCTCTTTCATCTCGTCGATAAGTTTTTCAAAATATTTCTTGCCGACTTCCATAACGACGTCGGAGAACATCTGAATAAATCTTCTGTAGCAGTCCCAAGCCCATCTGGGGTTGCCGGACTTTTTGGAAAGAACTTCGACTACGTCCTCGTTAAGACCGAGGTTTAAAATAGTGTCCATCATGCCGGGCATGGACGCTCTTGCGCCGGAACGAACCGAAACGAGAAGGGGATTTTCCTTATCGCCGAACTTCTTGCCGGTTATCTTTTCCATCTTCTCGATGTTCTCCATGATCTCCGCCTGAATGTCGGGGTTGATCTGTTTGCCGTCCTCATAATACTGAGTGCAAGCCTCCGTGGAGATGGTGAAACCCTGAGGAACGGGAAGACCGATGTTGGTCATTTCCGCAAGGTTTGCGCCCTTACCGCCGAGAAGTTCGCGCATTTTCGCGTTACCTTCGGTAAAGAGGTAAACGTACTTTTTCTTTGCCATTTAAAAATTCCTCCTGAATTAAATATCGCAAAATTTTTATTTTTTTGATTTCTCTACTCTGCATTATAAAACATTTTTCGTTAATTTACAAGCAATTTAAGGTTGAAAACCATTTTTTTATAAAATCATACGAAAAACTTTCACAATTCGTTCGCCGTTAGTTTGCCGTTTCTGCCGCAGGCGATAAATTCGCAACAAAAAAAACAACCCCTCGCTTCGAGGAGTTGTTTTTTGCCATACTTGTGTAGTCGCTTTTTTACGTCATTGCCCGTTTTTCATTATTTCTATAAATTCCGGCAGACTTTTAAGAGCCACGCCGGAAACTTTTTCTATGTAATAACCGAAGAGTTTAAGTCCGTTGCGGCGTATTTTCGGTTCGACGTCCTTAAAAACGCCCTCCGAAATATTCTTTACGTATTTGTAAGTATCCACCGAAAAGCCGCCGTCGCCCTCTTTGCAGCAATTTTCGCACACGCAGATACCCTCGCGGGAGGATAGAAACACTTTGGTTTTTATCGGTTCGCCGCACCTGCCGCAATAGGACAGATTGAGCGCGAAGCCGTTCTCGTTCACCGCGTCGAAAAAAAACTTTACGAGAAGGTCGGCGGGATTTTGCGCTCCGTAAGCCAAAGCCTTCAGAAACTCGGCGAGAATGACGAAATGCCCTTCCGAAACAAGCCCTTCGGGAAGAAAGGCGTTGGTGAATTCCAGCGCGCAATTCCCGGCGTAATACTTGTTTATATCGGTGCGGACGGGATAAAAAGAATCGAAAGAATTGATTTCGGTGATCGTTCTCCTGCCCGACTTTTCCGAAATCACGGCTTCGGAAAAACAAAAAGGCTCGGCGATCTGCTTCATTTTTGCGTTTGCTTTTCTCACGCCGCGCGCCGCCGCGCCTATTTTGCCTTTTTCAAGAGTGAACAAGGTAAGTATTTTATCGCTTTCCCTGTAATTCACCCCGAAAAGAGTTATTCCGTTCACCTTGTAATTCATAAGTTCACTTTTTGCTTTTCAATTTTTTATACAACATATAATATCCGGGCTTCCCCGTTTTTTCAAACAGTTCCCAGACTCTCTCTTCAGGCGTCTTCATACGGATAGTATATGCGCGGTTTATCGACTTATACGCGGACTTTTACGATTTAATCGTCATTATTCGCGCCGTAGCCGTAATCCCTTAAAAGCACGTCGTTGTCGCGCCAGTTTTCCTTTACTTTCACGTAAGTTTTCAAAAACACCTTCGCGCCGAGAAAGCGTTCCATAGCCTCTCTCGCTATCGTCGAAGTTTCTTTCAGGGCTTTTCCGCCCTTGCCGATTAAAATGGCTTTGTGGTTGGTTTTTTCGCAGATTATATCGAGATCCACGTCGTAAATTCCGTCCGGACGTTTCCCGAACTTATTCACCGTTACGGCGACGCCGTGCGGAATTTCCTTATCGTAGCCGACGAGAATTTTTTCGCGCATTATTTCCGCGATCATAAACTTTTCGGACTTGTCGGACACGGCTTCGGGGTTGAAAACGTATTCGCTCTCCTGCAGATAGCCGAGAATGACCGTTAAAAGTTCGTTTACGTTTCTTCTCTTTCTCGCCGAAACGGGAACGACTTCGCTCACGCCCTCCACCGCGGAAACCGCCACGAGTTCTTCGGGCAAAGCCTCCTTTTGCATTATGTCCGTTTTTGTGAGCGCGACGATGAGCGGCGCTCCTATTTTCGCGTATTTTGCAAGCAGATTAAGGTCGTCGTCCTTCAAACCGTCGTGTCCGTCGAGAACGAACAGAATAAGGTCGGTGTCACGCGCGGTTCTTTCAACCGTTTTCTGCATGCGCGAATTCAGAAGCCCCGCCGCCTTGTATACGCCCGGCGTGTCCTCGAAAACGATCTGATATTCGTCCGTTGTCAGAACGCCGTAAATTCTGTCGCGCGTGGTCTGAGGTTTGGGGGAAACTATGGATACTTTTTCGCCCACCAACGCGTTTACGAGCGTTGATTTTCCGGCGTTCGCTCTGCCGACGACGGCAACCGTTCCGCATTTCATCTTTGTCTTTTATCCTTTATCCGCTTATAGCGGGTTTGTCTGTTTAATCGGGTTTAATCGGGTTTAATCGGGTTTTATCTGTTTATGTCGAGTTCCCGCATAATTTCGTCGGCGAGAGCCGTCATTTCCTCTTCGTCCGACTTTTCGATATGGTCGAAGCCGAAACAATGCAGAAAACCGTGAAGCGCAAGGTAGCAGACCTCTCTTTTAAGACTATGCCCATACTCCTCGGCTTGTTCTTTCGCCCTTTCGAGGCAGATGCACACCGAACCGATAAGCACGCTGTCGGTTTCCTCGTCAACGTCGTCTTTAAAGTCGTCGCGGGTTATAACTCTGCCTTTTATTTTGTCGAGATAAGGGAAAGACAACACGTCCGTAACCCTGTCCACACCGCGATAATCGTTGTTAAGGCGACGGATTTCCTCCGGAGAAACAAAATTAAGTTCCACGGAAAGTTTGTCCGTCTGCCCGAGTTTTTTATAAACCGCTTCGGCGATCGCGCCGAAGTCGTAAGGCTCTTCGTCCTCTCTCAGCACCAAAAAATCGTTCATATCAATCTCTTCTGCCTATTCTGAGTTTCGGGTATTCCACTCTGTCGTGATAAACGCCCGCGAGCGAATTGGTTATCGTCTTTCTGATAATATCGAGATCCGACATCGTTATGTCACATTCGTCGAATTGCCCTAAGTCCATTCTTTCCTCGATGATTTCTCTCACCGCCGCGTCTACCTTTTCGTGCGAACGCTCGGGAAGAGTTCTCACTTTCGCTTCGCAACCGTCCGCAATCATTATTATCGCGGCGATTTTCGTCTGCGGCTTCGGCCCGGGATAAGAAAAGTTTTCGATATCGAGTTCGCCCTCGGTATATTTCATCGCCTTCGCGTAAAAATACCTTATCGGCATCGTGCCGTGGTGCTGGCGGGCGACGTCCGCGAGAATCTGCGGAAGATGATATTTTCTTATAAGATCATAGCCGTCTTTGGTGTGAGAACGGATAATATCGGTGGAAAGTTCGGGCGTGAGTTCATTGTGGGGGTTATACCCCTTCTGGTTCTCGGTGAAAAATTCGGGCTGCTTGAGTTTGCCTATATCGTGATAATAAGCGCACGCTCTTGCGAGCAACGGATTTTCGCCTATCGCCGTGGCGCAGGATTCCGCAAGCGTGGAAACGACGAGCGAATGGTTGAACGTGCCGGGCGCGTTTTCGATAAGAGTTTTTATGAGCAACGACTTATGATCGGTGATTTCCATAAGTCTGTAATCGGTTAAAACGTTAAAACACTTCTCGAAAAACGGAAGAAACGCCATCATAAGCACGACCGAAAGCATACCCGACCAAAGTCCGTCGAGAGCCGCCTGCCACGGTTTGAGCAAGAAAGTATTGAAGTCAAGCACTGCGTAACTGAGCGCGATCGGCACGGCGATGACAAAGCCCGTGACGAAAACTTTCAGTCTGGAACTCACTCTGCCCACGATGTAAATCGCAAGCAGACTCGTTGTGTAATTGATGACGAGCGCGGAATAAACCGAAACGTCCGCAGCGGAAGAAACCGCCAGAAACGCGTCCGCGAGGAAAACGTAAATACAGATCACGCCGTTGATGAAAATCGCCGAACGTTTGTTGATAAGCAGAAGCATCAACAGCGCGCAGAGCGCGAACGGACGCGACTTTACGTTAAGATACAGTCCCGTGATATACATCGCGAGAATAGAAACTTCGATGATGATAAACACGAGATGAATGTTTTTGGAGCGGAGAATAAAATCCTTGTTTTCGTTGAAGAAATAGAGATAAATTCCCGCCGCGAGAAGCACCACCGCTATCGCTACGTACAGCAGTTTGCTTATCGTTTCCTTCTTTATCAGAAACTCCGCGGTGTCCACTTCGGCGCGATATGCGTTCCAAAACAACATAACGCCGTAAAGCAGAACGATTATGAACGTGTGAAGAGCGAACAGGAGAATTGTTCTCGTGTAGTCGTTCTTCTTCCATTCTATCGTTTTTTTCGATTGATAATACATTAGTCTTTTCTTTCCTTGTCCGAACGACGGGATTCGCCGTCCGTTTCCTTTTCGTATGCTTTGATTATTTCCATAACGAGGGCGTGGCGAACAACGTCCTTAGCGGTTAAAAACACCGTTTCGATTCCCTCGATATTTTTCAAAATAGTCGTGGCGTGCTTAAGCCCGCTCTTTTTCCCGTCGGGAAGGTCTATCTGCGTAAGGTCGCCCGTAACGACGACTTTGCTGCCGTCGCCCATACGGGTTAAAAACATTTTCATCTGCTCTTTCGTGGTGTTCTGCGCCTCGTCGAGAATAATGAACGCGTTGGACAGAGTTCTGCCCCTCATATAGGCGAGCGGGGCGATTTCGATTATACCCCTTTCCATCAGTTTTACGTAATTATCCACGCCGAACATTTCCTGAAGAGCGTCGTATAAAGGACGAAGATAAGGGTCTACTTTGGTTTGCAGATCTCCCGGCAGAAAACCGAGTTTTTCGCCCGCTTCCACGGCGGGCCTTGTGAGAATAATCTTCTCCACTTCCTTGTTTTTGAACGCCGAAACCGCCATGGCAACGGCGAGATAGGTTTTGCCCGTTCCCGCAGGACCTACGCCGAAAACGACCGTGTTTTTCTTTATCGCGTCCACGTATTTTTTCTGCCCGACGGTTTTGCATTTTATCTGTTTGCCGCGCGAAGTTATCGCTATAACGCCCGACATAACCTTTTCTATGCCTTCCGCGTTACCCTCTTTGGCGAGTTCCACGCAATAGATTATCCTCGTTTTGTCGATCGGTTCGCCCGAACGGATTATCCCGGCAAGTTTGTTGATGACCGTTTCGGCAAGCAAAACGCGATTTTCCTCGCCCGAAAGCGTTATTTTCGTTCCTTCGACGTATGCCGTAACGCCCGTTTCGCGGGAAATGATATTGAGATTTTCGTCAAACACGCCGAGCAGTTTCGAGAGCGTGTCCAACGCTCCGAGTTCGACGTTTACTTTAATTTCAGCCACGTTTATTTTCCTTTAATCAGCAATCACGACGTAAGTTACCGTAACGGTGTAAACGCAAGGCGCGGTCAACTCCGCGGATACGGATATTACGTCTTTATCCTCGTATCTTTCGCGAGCGACGGCTTTCGCTCTGTCGCGGTATTCTTCCCCTTCGCCGCTCGTTTTATAATCGTATTTTTCGGCGACTGCTATCTCCACGTCGCCGAGCGATTCGGTTTCATATCTCTCGCCGTTCTTTTCAAAATAACCGTCGATTAAAACGTCGCCTTTTTTAACGGCGTCGCCCACGGAAACGAGCGACGTTCCGCTATAGCGCGAAATTCTCCTCACAACGCCGTCGCACGGGCTTGTTATCCGCTTTTTCCACTCGTTGAGCGGCAGGGTTTTGCCCGCCGCCGCGCGCGCGTCCACGCTCAGCGTTCTGCCGCGCTTTGAGATCGAAACGAATTCAAACTTCCCGCTCGACGAAGTTATTTTTCTCGCTAATTCGTTCATATCGTCCGGGAAAAACTCCCCGACGCGGACGTTTTCCGCATTCAGAACGGTTTCCGTTTCTTTTCTGAGAAGCGCTCCGTCGCCGGTGAATTCGATTTTTCCGATGCGGTTATCGTTTATCGCGGCGAATACGCACGTCAACGCGAGCGCGACTATAAGCCCCGATTTTTTTGCCGCGTACACCGCGAGAGCAAACTTACCCTTATATCCTGTTTCCTTTATATTATAACACATATTATCGGAAATTGCAAAAATTTTGCGACGATTTGTCACGGACGAGGTAAAACTTACTCGTTTTTTTGAGTATCTGATATTATAAAGCGCGACTCCGCGGCGTTTAAACGCCTCCATGAACGCTTTTTTGTCGGTTTCGACTTCCGTTTCGTAAACGCCGAAAAGACCTTTTATTTTGTCGATTTTCACTTTTTTCACCCCTGCTGCCCGTCGTTTTATTTTGTTCCGACGTCGGAAAGACGAATTTCCGTAACAACGCCGGAAACAGCCGTTTCGCTCTCGCCGTAGCAAGTTATTTTCAGGTTTCTTCCGCCGATTGCTATCGCCTTTTTGCCCGCCAGAAAAACCACCTCGTCGTCGCTTATCCTGGCAATTTTTCTCACCCCGCCGATAACCGCGCCTTCGCAACCGAACAAAGTTACCCTGAACGGGCAACGCGAAAGTTCGTTTTTCAAGCCTAAACATTGCAGAATTCCGTCGCCGAAAGCCATAAAAATACCCTCTTATATATTCTATTCGGCGGTTTTTCCGCATATTACGACAAATCGGCAAGGTTCGTTTTATTCTTGTCCGGCATACCGCATACCGCGGGAAGATTTAAGGCATTAAAAAACCCGACCTTGAAAGATCGGGTTTTCAACTGAGTTCAAGCCGAAAAAGATCGGCAGTCTCTTATTCCCCTTTGAAGGGAAGAAGAGCGACGAGTCTTGCTCTCTTGATTGCTGTAGAGAGAAGTCTTTGATGCTTAGAGCATACGCCGGTCATACGGCGGGGAAGGATCTTGCCTTTCTCGGTGACGTATTTCTTCAATTTGGCGATGTCTTTATAATCGATTTCGGTAGCCTTTTCCAAGCAGAAAGCGCAAACTTTTCTTCTCGGCGCTTTTCTCATAGGCTTTTTGGCGGCTGCCGGAGCGGCGGGGGCTGCGGTTGCAGGCGTAGCCGCTACGTTCGTAGTCTTTTCTTCCATGATTTTTACTCCTTTTGAAATTCTCTTTCTCTTTCGGCAAGGCGTTTTGCATAGTTACCCTTGCCCGAACGTTCTGCCCGTTTTAAGAGGCGAATCAGAACGGAAGTTCTTCGTCGTCGACCTGTTGAAGCGTCGGTTTGGACGGCTTCGGCGCGGGCATTTCGTTATCACCCGAAGTTTCGCTCTGGTTTTTGACGGACAAAAATTCGACTTCGTTGGCGATTATATCGGTAACCTGCCTCTTGTTGCCGTCCTTATCTTCGTAAGAACGGTTCTGAAGGCTGCCGACAACCGACACTTTGCTGCCTTTTTTAAGGTATCTTCCGCAATTTTCCGCCTGCGCTCTCCACACGGTGATATTAAAGAAATCCGTTGCGCGTTCTCCGTCGCTGCCCGAATAAGGTCTGTTGACGGCTAAGCCGAGTCTGCAATAAGGTATGCCGCTCGGGGTTTCGCTCATTTCGGGGTCACGCGTTAAATTGCCTATTAAAAATACTTTGTTCATAAATTTTCTCCTTGATTCTGAGCAAACTTCAACCTTTAAACTTCAAGTTTAAGATTATCTTTTGGTTATTAATCTTCTGAGTACGTGCTCGGTGATGCCAACAACTCTCTTGACTTCGCTGACAAGATTGCTGTCGCCTTCGAAAGCAACGTATACGTAATAACCGTCAGTTTTGTAGTCGATAGGATAAGCGAGTTTCTTAATGCCCCACTTCTCAGTCTTCTCGACAACTCCGCCGTTTTTCGTGATAACGCCTTCGATCTTCTCAACGAGTTGATCTTTGGCTTCATCGGAAAGAGCAGATTCCAAAATGTAAATCATTTCGTACTTGTTCATTTTTTTACCTCCCGGACTTATTCGGCTTACGGACTTACGCCGCAAGCAAGGTTTTTTCTCTTGACCTTCTCGCATTGCGCGATTATGGTCGCAAGTTACATAATTATAATTCTTTTCGTTTCGATTGTCAAGCGTTTGAACGGTCGGTTATAAAGCCGATTTCAGACGTTTAACGTTTTTGTTCCGCGGGCGGGCGGGGTTAGCCGCCCGCCCGCGGCTTACTTGAATCGATTTGGCATTACGCCGTAAAGTCAGCACTGTAAAGCAATACGTCTACAAGTTGGTTGATCGTAAGAGATTTCCAATAAGTTTCGCCTAAGGCTTTTACATACGTCGCATACTTGTTTTCATAATCCGCATCACCGATTCCCGGTTTCAAGTCTGCGATTTCCTTAGTACCGAGTGCGGCGTGGGCTTGCGTTTCGGTTTTACTCTTTGTGACGACTGCGTCCGTACTCCATGTATTGGTACTCTCATCGTACTTGTAAAGTACTGCCGCTCCGTAAATCTCGTTCATATGTCCTGCCGTATTAACGTTAATCGGAAGAAGTTCGTTGGCGTAAAGTTCGCCTGCCGTAGCATTTTCCATAACGTCCGACATCGCTTTGCTGATATCGCCGATCTTGGTGTTGGGCGAAATGAGTTTGATCGGGCCGGTAACCTCAGTCATATCGTAGATGTCGCCGATAAGAACGTAATTGTTGATATCGTTGACCAACTCCGTCGTGAAGTTCGAGCCGCGGAAATCGTTAACCGAACGACCGATCATGCAAAGCAAGATATTGTTGCCCGTGTTCTTTCCGTCTTCGTTGATTACCCACTTGCCGGACTTAGCGTCGTAATGATACCAGCCTGCCGCGTAACCGGTCGTCGGAGGAGTCGTGTGATCGTGCGTTACGACACCGCAATGCTTACCTTCGCCGTCGCAATAAACTTCGTGACTGATCATTTCCCAACCGGCGGCGGTATTTTTGTACCAGCCTGCGGTATGGTCGTCGTGACCTATCATGCAAGCGTCGCCGACGCCGTCGCAGTATTCGTAGTTCATCAGGTTGCCGAGTTTAAGCGTGTTGAGCGTGTCGTCAACGTTGAACGTGCCGTTTAAGATATCCTTCATCGGAACGTTTGCAAGCGTTCTTTCGATCGCGTTCGCCATGCGGTAACCCGCGCTCTCTTTTACGTACCAGGTGAGCGTTTTGACTTTGTCGTGCGTGGCGGTTGTGTGAGCCGTCACGGTGCATTTGCCGCCTGCCGCGTTATCGCAATACTCATAACCGAGTACGTCGCCGAGTTTGAGGCTTCCGAACATATCTCCGAACTTAACGTCGCCGTTGCCGAGGATATAGCCGAGTCTGATATCAGCCATTACGCCTTCTACCACGCCGACTTTTTCGGGTGCGCCGGCGGCGTTCTTCTTATACCAGCCCGCCTCGTGCGAAGTTTCGCTGTGACCTAAAGTACATTCGTCCGCGTGGATGTGATATCCGTCCGCGTTATCCGTGTGGGTTTCTTCCGTACAAACGTTATATTGAGTATGTTCGCCCTCCGTCTTGGTGTACTTCTTGCCGCAGTGAGCGTAGCCTATAAGTTCACCGACGTAAACGTCGCCGAGTATTTTGTTGATATTGAAGCCTTCTCCGAGAAGCGCGCCGAGTTTGATGCCGTAAACGTGTTCCATTATAACGCCGCCGTTTTCCGCGCTGACGTCCTCAACCGTTCCGTCGGCTTTATACCATACGTCGTCAACGAGGTACTTGCCGAGCATTTCGCCCACGCAAACGTCGCCGAGCGTGTTGATAATGAACTGTTTGGGTTCGTTTATCTTTCTGAGAAGCCCGGAAATAGTAACGTCGTTGCAGAGAATCGACAACGGGTGCGAGAAGGATCTTGCAATCTCCCATTTGCCGGTGGTTTCGTTTCTCTCGATGTCGGTATTCTTTACGAATCCCTTGAACGCCTTTGCTTTAAACGCGTATCCGAGTACGTCGCCGAGATTAAGCCCGCCGACAAGACCGTCGGTCGTTCCTTTCTGATCGCCGAGGAAGTAAGCCTTAACCTTATTCGCTCTGATCGCCCTGAGAAGCTCTCCCGACGACGAAGAGAAGATAACGTTTGCGATTTCCTTGAAGTTACCCGTTACGGTGAGGTTATAATCCTCGTCGTAAGTATAAGTCATCTGAAGTTTCGTCGCGGTGAGTTTTTCCACAATCGCGCCGAGAACGTCGCCGACCGTAAGCGTGCCGTAAGTATCGATTACGAAGTTGATTATCGCGGTATTCTTAGCCTTTCCGCTCGCCGCGCTATAGTTCTTCATGAGCGCGTCTATATCGTTGAGGCTGATATTGAACGTTGCCGCGACGACCTTCGCCGCTTTGCCTTTGAGCATTGTGTTGTCCGCTTTGAACTCGTAAGCGTAACCGTTCGCTTTGAGCGAAAGTTTAGTCGCGAGATACTTCGCGAACAGGTCGTAACCGAAGTCGCCTACGGTAAGTTCGCCGAATTTTACTTGAAGCAGATTTTTGAACCTTGCGGTGAAATCTTTGCCGATGCAATTGTTGATATCGAGAAGTTGAACGTTGAACACCGCGCCGAGAACGTCCGCAAACTGTTTATCGAGTTTATAGCCGATATTCTCCTCGAAGTTTTCAAAGCCGTATCCTTCGCAAAGTTTGCTCTTGGAAACGCTTCTTAAAACGTCGTAGAACAAATCTCCGAGATAAAGCGTCTGGAACATCTCTTTGAGGTGAACAAGAACGTTCGATTTCTGATCAAACAAGTCCTCTTTGAATTTTATATTGAGAACTATGTCGTAGATCTTCTTGAAGTTACCGCTCGTTTCGTAAAGGCCTTCCGCGTTGACGCTCTCATATGCGTAACCTTTGATTCCGTAGCCGGATTTGTTCGTCTTTTTCGCGAGAATCGAGATCAGGTCGAACAAATAGTCGCCCAACTTTCTGTCGAGAATAAACTTAGCCTCAAGTCCGTCCACGAACGTTCCCGCTTTGATATCCGCAAGAATATCGTTTACGGTCAGGTTCACGAACGTGTCTACGACCGCCTTGAACGAGCCTTCCGCGTAATATTCGCCGTTCGTTTCGCCGATTGAAGATTCGAGCGAGCGAAGCGCGTTGTTATAGGGATTCTTAATAAGTTGACCTATCTTATATCCGCCGACGGCGTCGATAACAAGTTGAGGCTTAACGACAGCGACCACCGCGCCGAACAAATACGTCGTGGGCAAGCCGTAAATCGTCTTGAGCAACCCCGTTACTTCGGTAGTCTTGTTGAACCACTTTCCGTCCGCGTCGCGATGTACTCCGCCCTCGGGATTATCGAGTTGCGTGAGGTAATCGCCGATAAGAATCTTATCCGTTATGTTACAAACGTAAATAACAAGGTTCTTGACGCTTGCGGAAAGATCGTTCGTTGCGCCGAGTTTATCGAGCGTACCGCCTTCGTCTGCCTTTATTTCTTCCGCGTTGACTTTCAGCGCGACGGAAACGAGTTCCGCGATTCTGATATCGGAAAGATCCGCAAGTCCTTTAACGTTAAGGCTCTTGCCCGCAAGATCCTCGATATAGGTTTTCAGCGTGCGCAGATCGTTCTTGGTGTACTTCGCGACAAGCGTAGCGATTCTGTTCTGCCAGGTCGGCAACGTTTCGCCGCTCTTTGCCGCGAACATTCCGATAACGTCGGCGAACGTGAGATCCATTGCGTCGCCGAGAACATACGGGATTCCGCCGTTCTTGTAAGTCCACTTCTCGCCTTCTGCGGCGGGAGCTTTGATTCCGTTAACGAATTCGGCAACCGCGCCGAGTTTCGCTTCGCCCAGGTAATGCTCTGCAATACCTGCGTAATCTTTATAATATATTCTGTCGAGAACGTAGTTGATTATCTGTACGACGCTTTCTTTTCTCATCAACTGATCGAAGATCGCTTTTTCCACGACTTTCGTTACGTTCGCATTGCCGATATCGAGCAGATAATCTTCGAGCGTTCTGGTTTTGAACAGTTTTTCAGCCGCTTTCTTGACTACTTTCTCCGCGCTGCCGCCGTTCTTCGCAACCTCGGCAACTTCTTTGACTGCGTTCACGCTGATATCGAACAAATCGCTGACGATATACTTCGCCGTCTGCGTTCCGTTTACCCAAAGTCCGATATTCGCGTCGTATTTGATATTTCCGTTTACGATGTTCGCAACGTCGCCGACTCTTATATCGCCGAAGTAATAGGCGATTAAATCAACGTACTTCTTGTTCTTGAGGTTGTTGAGAACAACGTCCGTCACCTGTATGAGCGTTTCTTCTCTCGCGATCTTATCGAACGCGCCGTTCGCGATTATTCTGTCCACCGTCGCGTTGCCGATATCGCTCAGATAATCGTCAAGCGTTCTGTTGACGGTTACGTCTGCCACGATAAGTCTGATTACGTCTTCAACGATGCCCGCCTTGATAGTCTTAACCCATTCGGTCACGTTGTTAGCCGTAATATTGAACAAATCGTTTACAATATACTTCGCCGTCTGCGTTCCGTTAACCCAGAGTCCGATATTCGCGTCGTATTTGATATTTCCGTTTACGATGTTCGCGACGTCGCCTACTCTTATGTCGCCGAAGTAATAAGTGATTAAATCAACGTACTTCTTGTTCTTGAGGTTGTTGAGAACAACGTCCGTTACCTGGATGAGCGTTTCTTCTCTCGCGATCTTATCGAACGCGCCGTTCGCGATTATTCTGTCCACCGTCGCGTTGCCGATATCGCTCAGATAATCGTCAAGCGTTCTGTTGACGGTTACGTCTGCCACGATAAGTCTGATCACGTCTTCAACGATACCCGCTTTGATTGTCTTAACCCATTCGGTCACGTTGTTAGCCGTTATATTGAACAAGTCGTTTACGATATACTTCGCCGTCTGCGTTCCGTTAGCCCAGAGTCCGATATTCGCGTCGTATTTGACATTTCCGTTCACGATGTTCGCAACGTCGCCGACTCTTATATCGCCGAAGTAATAGGTGATTAAATCAACGTACTTCTTGTTCTTGAGGTTGTTGAGAACTACGTCCGTTACCTGTATGAGAGTTTCTTCTCTCGCGATCTTATCGAACGCGCCGTTCGCGATTATTCTGTCCACCGTCGCGTTGCCGATATCGCTCAGATAATCGTCAAGCGTTCTGTTGACGGTTACGTCTGCCACGATAAGTCTGATCACGTCTTCAACGATACCCGCTTTGATTGTCTTAACCCATTCGGTCACGTTGTTAGCCGTTATATTGAACAAGTCGTTTACGATATATTTCGCCGTTTGCGTTCCGTTAACCCAGAGTCCGATATTTTCGTCGTACGCAATCTTGTTGCTTACCAGATTGACAAGGTCGCCTACTCTGACTTCGCCGAATATTTTTAATATATATTCTGCCTTATCCGTCGCGTCGAGCATGCTCT
>ERZ1673738.3117-NODE-3117-length-19213-cov-24.226955_pt1 | contig 19213 bp, 22 predicted proteins | sample MGYA00580198_ERZ1673738 | MGnify/ENA primary metagenome ERZ1673738 (study PRJEB41218, sample SAMN15661784) | gut metagenome | host: Homo sapiens | place: Canada: London | collected 2015-08-20/2019-03-30 | study: EMG produced TPA metagenomics assembly of...
TGAAGAAGTTGCCGAAGTCTTTGAGTGTACGGGTGAGAAATCTCCACATATTAAAGAGTATTTAGATGTAGAAGAAGAACTGGCAGATGTAATCATTGTTGCCCTAAGTACACTACATCATTTCAAATGTGACATTGATTCACTCATTGAAGCCAAAATGAATTATAATAAAAACAGAATGGATTGATATAGGAACCGGACAATTAATAAAGTTGATTGTTGAGACGTTTGTCCTTATCTTTGCACTACCATGTGTCTATAAAGATTTCATGAACTTATGGAAAGAAAAATAGGTGATATAAAAGACAAGAAGTTAAAAGCTGAAAATATCACACTGGCAGCAATATATAACATATTGTTCACCAATGACATAGTTTGTTCCTTAATTGTAGAAATGTTAAGTGAATTACGTAAATCAAGGCTTTGTCGTTTCCGCGTAAAGCAGCAAGGAAATAAACTGGAACAGTTGATGCTTCAATATGAAAAGAAAATCAATAAAATAGCTGGACACCGGGCTTTTTTCATGGCTGATGCTAACCAGTATATTGCAGATGAAGTACAACCTGATCTGCTTAAAATGGAATACTCCATTAAACTGGAATTTGACAAATGCCGGATTGAAAACAGTGCCTTACTTGCCAAAGTAGAACTTACAAGATGTATGGCAGAGCTTGCTTGTCTATCCCTTGACAAACGGATAGAAGAAGTCCGTCCATACAACAAAGAAGTAACCGGAATAACATATCTCCGGCTCACTGACACACTTAAAGTATTGGACGAACTTTCTGATATTTTATATAAGGGAGGGTATTGTGACCTCAATCAAAGTGATAATTGCAAAAGGGGGATGGCTATCATACAACGAAAACTTACTGATTGTGATATTATCAGCCGCGCAATCAATGAGTCAGACAAGTTAAATCCGGCTGGGGATGATGAATAAAAATGGCAAAATATCGTATAGGAATATCCGAGAATCTATTAGGAGACAAACGCTATCAGTGTCAGATTAAAAGATTTGGCATTTGGTGGAATGATGAAAGTTTCAGCACTAAAGAAAGAATGTTAGATTATGCCCGTAAACTTGAAAAGGCCGGGCATATAGTGTTTAACTATTTATAAGCGAACAATGAAATTAGAAGGAAAAATTATTGTGGCACAACCGATACAATCGGGTGTCTCAAAAAATGGTAACAACTGGCAAAGACAAGATTTCGTTTTGGAAATTCCCGGCCAATACCCTAAAAAAGTCGCTTTTTCAGTAATGAATAGCAATATTCAGAATTTTGGATTAGCAGTCGGGCAAGACGTTGATATTGAAATAGATATTAATGCGAATGAATGGCAAGGAAAATGGTTTAACTCCATTACTTGCTGGAAAGCAACACTCCGTAATCCAGGACAGCCTACCGCAGCGCAACAGCCCCAAACTTATTATCAGGGGGCATCATCCACCGCGGCACCCGTACAAACTGCCATACCTCAACCGCCAGTGGATTTTGGGGAACAAAAAGACGATTTGCCTTTCTAAAGAAAAAGGAGAAGGGAGCATTTCGGCTCCCTTCTTATTAATTAATGTTCCACCTTTACAATTTCATTATAAACGATTTTGCTTCGTGGGTTATGATTGACTATCGTTTGTTTATACCCCTTTGTCCCCCATCTCCACCATAGGAACCTGTGTTTATATATCCGGCTTATCGCACTTGAAAGACTGTCTCTCACTTCATAAGTAAATGTGCTGTCAGGAATATTTGCATAAAAATCCACCCATTTATCTGAATAATTGAAACAGCTGTCTTTCAGAACAAATACAATACTGTCTTTAGTGACAACTTTTGTGGTTGTGATATATTCGACTTCTTTTGGACGCAGATTCAATTCTTTTATTAGTTTTGCATCCGCACTCCGCAGCTCTTTCAATTCTTCTATGTTAAGCCGTAAAACATGGTTTTCAACCACATTTAGACTATCCCTAATCTTATATTCTTCAAGCCCAGTACAGAGACTTTTCATATTATCTGAAAGTCGGGCACTTTCCTTCTTCTCTTCCTGCCACAACCGGTACATCAAAAAGGTTGCCGCAAGGAGTAACACAAAGATTACTCCTATACCTATCTTCAATCTCATAATCAATCTGTATATACATTTTTACCAACTTCCGCAATAACTACCCATGCACCATTACAGAAACCATATATCTTACCGTCATTCTCCGGCATTTCAGGTATTGTATTAAGTTTTGTTTCATTGGCAGTGGCTTTGCTAAGAGCTGTTTGAGCTGTACTTTTTGCAGCATCAGCCGTTGTTTGTGCGGTCACGGCCTTTCCATCAGTAACAGCCAACATTCCAGTCAGAGTTTTTTCATTGGTTACTCCTGCAAGGAAGGTTTCAATTTCATTGAAGGTGTCAATGGCCGTAGTCGCATCAACAGTACCAACCAATTCATCCAAAGCGGTCTTCACCGCATTTATGGACTGTTCCAGTTGGGACTCTGCCAGTTGAGCACGTCCGCTTTCTGCTAAAATATCCGATTTGCTCGCACTGCTGCTACCATCAGAACTTTCCAAAAATGAAGATGAAATAGGAAGTTCATTACATCCTACCATAACATATTGTCCGGCTATCAACCCGTCGACATTCATATCACAGAACTCTCCAACCCCAAGTGCTGTTTTGTAAGGTACATAATCCTTTCCATTAGAACTTTTGTACACAACAACTCTGTTGTTTGCTGCATCTCCAAAATTGATGCTAATAGCAAATTTCCCAGTAGATAACTGTATAGGTTGGCTTTCGTACCAATCCTCTTCTTTAAGAGTAAAATTCAAGTTTGCCATATCTTCTATGTGTTTATATGTTTGTTTCCTATATCAACTCCCAACCTTTCCTTACCTCATCCATGTTTGCAGGAACACCATTCTCAACATAACTCATTGCAGCCACCACCGCAATAAGTTGTTCCCGGTTGTTTCTGTTCAGAATTGTATGACGAGATATGCCTGAACGCTTTTCGACTGTGGCAATATACACTTCAGTATTGTTCTCACATGGCGGTGCCCATCGCATAATAACATCTTCAAGTTCATTGGCCGTGCCGTCTTTGTCAGTATCATACTTATTAAGAATATAAGTTTGAAGAGTTTTAAAAGCAGCACGATAACCGTATGCCATAGTTTTAAACTGAAAGAAACTTTTATCTGTCTGTGTTGCAGACAACCCCTGCCATTTCGTATTATTTCTCCGTATATTTAACGGATTATTATTCCGTAGTCCCCGTGTCATTTTTATCCTCCTTTTCTTTTTGTGTTTCAAACAATATTTGTGCGGCCAGTCGTGCTATATCGTCCTTATTCTCAATGATTATACTCATGGTCTTTTCCGCTTTCCGAAGCTCGGCCTTTTCCCATGATTTCTCACGTACCGATTTGAACTCACAGAAAACGCAATAAACCGCCCATAACATAGCGAATACTGGAAATGGAATGACGATGCAACATATAAGGTCAATCATAACCAGTGTCAGAAACGGATTAAAATATTTCATCGCTTTTGTCGCTGTCATTTTGTACTTCTTCGAGGTACGAAGTTCCCCACGCTGTTTGGCCTTCTGAATCCCCGAAATAAAATCTATCCCCATTGCGATTATGATAGCTGTCATACTTACCGCTATCAAAACCAAATGTAAAAACAAATGGTCGTGAATGAATGTTTCAATAATGTCGTTCATATCCTTTTGTGTTTGCGTTTATTATTTTTATTCCAATAGTAATTTGTTGATAGCATCAATAAAGGCTGGGGAACATAAACTTGCGTATTCCTTAATCATATTACACTCTTCATCGTTATACTCAATTTCTCCATTGGAGTTGAATATTTTAAATGCGAGGGCATGAGCCTCTATTCCCCTGCCAAGTTGATAAATGATATTGGCAAAATCCTTCTTGTAGTTCTCAACGGAACATCTCGTCTTATCAATATCAACAAATATCTCAATTCTTTCAAAATTTATCCTTTTCATAATCAATTCCAATCATTATCATTTGAAGCACCGAACATCAGTCCTCTTCCCAACCAGTCAGAGTTCGGTGACGGATACATAAAATCCACCAACTGCATACAATGGTGCATGGAACCGCCATTCAATGTTTGCTTTGTTCCATTCGCATATATCTGAACATTATTATAATTGTCATTTGCATTAACCACGAATATCCTTTGGGTGACGGCAAGACTCAAAAGATAACGGTAGGTTACATTCGATGTTATTCTAAATATAACCGTATCAACTGGAAAACCCGAAGTTTCACCGTTATAATCGTATCTTGGCGAATAGCAAGGAACTGTATAATAAGTTTCGTTAGCAGAGGAAGTCCCGGAAGTCAAAGGTATATAAGTACCGGTTTTATCAGCACCTTTTGTGTACACATAGGCATAGGAGCCGTAAACTACCATAATGCTTCTTTCCCTTGCGCCAAACACGCCTCTACACCATAAGTCAGAAGTGTAGAAACGTAATGACCGGTTATCCTTAGTACCTTGATGATACATATCACCATCAAACCACATTCTTCCATCACTTCCAAAGCTGATTCCTCCAACCGCATCACCAGCAGCATTCACGCAATTCAACCTTGTAAAAGAGCCTGATACACCTTTCAATGTACCTTCAAAAGTGCTGTCACCTGAAATAACCGCACCAGCCGCATAGAGTTTCCCTGCTATACTCACCTTATATGGCGCATCAGTCGGTGTTGTAGCTCCAACCCATAACGGATAGTCACCACCAACAAGACCTGCTGCAACCGTTTTATTATCGCCCTTCATTATCAAAAGCTGATTACCCTGCATGAACCGTAGAATAGCATTTTGAGCCATGATAAGCGGAGTGTACACTGGCACCAAAGAATTAAACTTCTGCCAATAAGTTGTATTTGTCACCGGAATGGAATCACTGGACGTATGAGTTTTCAGACATTTATACGCATTAAACGTATTAGCACCGGTAGTCACAATTGCAATATCCAAGTACCGGGTACCGGAAGTCAAAGCCTCGTCATTGCGATACTCTATGCCTTTAGCCCATTCGGATTGCCGGAGAATACAGCCTTGCAGCCCGTTTTCCCCCGGTTCCCCATTAGTACCGTCAATTCCATTTTTGGCCTTTCTTCGTATTAATATATGCCCTTGCGCCTCCATACCGGATTACTTCAATTTTGCTAATACTTCTTTTGCGATCTCCTTAGCCTTGATACGATAACTCTGATAATCAGTGTATTCTTTCAGATATTCGGCACGCTTACCTTCGTCAAGTTCCGAAGCCATATCACGTGCCATTTCCAAGTTGGCGAAAATGGCATCACGTTTATTCGCATCATAACGTTCCATGATAATGGCACTTACAATACTGTCATAATCATGTTCCCCTTCAACATCCACGTTTTCACAGACATACTGGTCTTCAACCACCACATCTTCCGAACCGGCCTTTTGAACAGCTTCTCTTCTCTCAAAGTCGAAGTAAATGCGTAGCAACGCACCTTCAACTACAAATTCAATACCAGTCGGCAGTTCTCCTACAAGAGTTCCATAACTTTTCATAAATTACCTCCATTTTTATAATTATTCTTCAAAATAATAAGCACTCTTCCCGTCACCTAACGAACGCCGCTTGACAATCACATTTTCCACTGGAAAAATCTTCTGACCGTTATTCTCCGCTTCGCGAGCCTGATCCAACACATCTTTCAGATTGTAACAGTTCGTTATGAATTTGCTACGTTGTCCGTTCTGTTCAAAAAGAACACAATATCTACCTTCACCTTGCTTTGTCTTCACATTCGTTTCAAAGTCCACCACTGTTATAGGGACATTGAGAATATCCATCAATCTTGTCTCTTTTACATCGAAGAACTTCTTTCCGTCCTTTGTTCTACCACTCTGTTTGATACCTTTATCTGCAAAACTCATATCATTATTTGTTATTGTTCTCCATAAATTCTTACAATCTCCCCACTTACACCAGCCCCAGTATGAAGCTCGTATCTCGCGGTTACGTTTCCGGCTTTTTATTCGTTTCACCTTTCGGGCAAAGTTCTTTTTCATATTTTTACGCATCCGAACATTATCTTTCGTGAAGCAATAGCCCAAAAAGTTAATCCTTCTTCCTCTTACTACGTTTTCGCTTTCTATGCTTTTTGTTCCCATTTTTTGTTTCTGTTCCTATCGGAGCAATACAACTGTTTGCTTTAACTACCAACCCAACTTTTGCACTTTCCCGTTCATACGCACGAATAAGAAACAACGCTTCGGCCTTAGAACGAGCCAGCATAACATTATCATCGCAATATCTATGCAGGCATTTGACACGATATTTCTCCTTCATTGTATGATCTATCCGGCTTGCCGCAAAATTCCCGATAGGTTGGCTTGTAAATGCTCCAATCGGAACACCTCTTCTTCCGTTCAACTTCATTCTCCAATACGTCAACTAACTCTGTTCCGCTGTCATACGATAAAACAGCTATCTCGATCAATTTAATAAATCGTTCATCTTTGAATTTCCTTCTCAATGCAGCAACAATAAGCTCATGAAGAATACTTTGATAGAACTTTTTGAAATCAGTCTTTACGAACCATTTGTATTCCGGGTACCGGTGAAGAAAACGTTTCATTCTCCTTACTCCAAAATGTAATCCCTTTCCCTTGATACACGCACTTGTATCATAAATCAAATTTCTATAAACATCTTCTTCAATCACCCTCATAATTGCATGGTGCAATATACGCCACGGGAAATATTTCTGTTTGACAATATCTCGAACCTTTCCTGCATCACTTTTTACTCTCATTACGCTATAATCCGGTGCCGGAAAATCCAATGTCAGGATCATCAACTGCAAAGCTCGGAGGTCTTCTTCCGGGTGTAGATTATGCCGCCTGATAAAGCGGTTTTTCTTAACCTTCCCATCTTGTGCTTCTTTGTCCGCTTCACGTAAATTATTTATCTCTGCTATACGTTCAAGAATATACCCGGCTCTTTTAGATTTCTTTCCACCGTTTGCTTCTATCCGTTTATTGTCAGCCTCTATCCTTTCCGCTATAATTCTATCAATTTCATTATGCGATAGACTCTTTCAATCAATATCACTTCTTCCAATATTCACTGCTGCTTTGTTTTAAAATTTACACCATACTTCCAATTTTGTCTTGTTCAGACTATTTTAATTATTCCGATAACTGCAAGCTGTTTTTACTTGCTTGAATAATTCGCCCGGAGCTTTCGAGAACCAACCTACTAACACCGCTTGTTGCCTTTCGCAAATTGGGCAACCTTTCCGCATTCTTGATTTTCTGACATCGTAACCAATTGATTACTACGTTGCAACGATATAAATCCTGCAAGGTCATGGCTCGGAGAACTCGCAGATTACTCTACGATAAATAAGTATGGCGAGAGCCGATATTCGCATTCGAGTTCGACCAATCGTTATTCGAGTTCGCATAAGCGAGGCCGCAATTCGCACCGTTATTCGCATTACCGCCCCAAAGAACCAGCTCTTGTTCCCCTCTGCCAACCGTCCACGCCTTTCGGCTTTCGTCCCGTTATCCGTTGCCGTAAAACGAGAAGGTGGACGGGTTTTAATTAATTGAAATTCAAAGAACTAATATTTCAAAATCTATTATGCAGCCATCAAAGATGCACCGCTAACAAATGTTAAATTCCCAAAATACGCAAGGCGAGAGCCGACCCCCGCACTCGAGTGCGACCAAGCGTTATGCGAGTACGCACAAGCGAGGCCGCAATACGCACCGTAATCCGCACTACCGCCCCAAAGAACCAGCTGCCCAGTAGTGTTTGCCCATGAATAATCAGCCCAATAAGAAGTGCTGTTTCCACCAATCTTTTTCGGGAAAATATCAAAATGCTCCCCAAGAATTATTTCCTGCACTTGACCGGAAGCTGTCTGACGGGTAGCTTGTCTGTATTCACCATTTGGATGCGCAGCTAATTCAGCAGTAGTCGGTAAACGGTTTCCTTTGTAAATGAAAATTTCCGTTCCACTTTGAGCACTATTGTTGGAACTACCGCAAAATACTCCTTGCAGAAATTCCCACTGCCACCCATAAGGATCTTCTATACCCATCATGTTCACCCGTGAACAATCCACTCCAGTATTACTTCCATTCACCACAGAAATAGCTATTTTGCCCCAATTGTCACCGAGACTCTTTGTTGCGCCAGTTTGCAATGCTGCCGCAGCAGCCCACAAGTCTTTACTGGAGCTACCACCCACACCATAACCAAGTTTGGCTTGAATATTGGTATCTCCGTACTGGGACAGCCCCAACATCATAATAAGCTTTCTCTGATCGTAATCGGTCAGTCCCCATTCCTTACCGTTCACTTGTGCAGCATTCCAAAATGCGTTGATTGTCTTGCTGCCTGCCGGTGCAACTCCTGAACGTGAAACAAGTGCGCTACCTGACATGGAGCCTTTGTATGCACCGATACAGTTATACATTCCACCATTTGCCCCACCAATAAACTCACCGCCAATAGGTAGCATCGAGAGCCATAAGACTGGTACACCACTTACACTGTCAGTCTGTACACGATAATACAAACGTGGCCCTATCCACATCACATGCCCTTTGGTTTCATCCACCGCAGTACCATCAGCAAACACCGCACTATTGGTAGGGGACATTTTAGCAGCCCTTCCATCATTCGTTACGAGATAACGGCCACAATACAACTTGTATTCTGTCCATGCGGCTGTATTACCTATCACACCATAGTTCGTGCTACTTTGGGTTGATTGTTTGATTGGAATCCCCCAAGCCACCTGCCTCAACATTTGTTCGTCACCATTATTAATAGCATTCATGAAGTTTTCCACGGTAATGCGTCTGACACTACCACCAACTTCCACCAATACTGTATTGGAACGCAGAATGGAGGTCACCAATGTTTCATTTCCTAATCCTTTAGTTGCCATAATATTATTTTGTTTTTATGTTAATTAAAATGACATTCTGCCAAAACATCAACATCATATTGAGTCCCGTTTCTGTCAGTTTCCGTTGTTGTTACAGATATAGAATTTGTTGTAGAATGTTTCAAACTCTTCCAGTTTTCCTTATCCATCACATCCATAGTCCACGATGCGGAAGTAGGAGTATAAGTTGATCCAGTAGTCATATTTACAATCTTGGCACTTACAGTAACGGGCTGTCCGGTATCAACCTCTTTGTTAGAAGAAGTTATATAACACACAATCTGAAATTCATCTGCTGTGTCAACAATGCGTACCCCAGCACGTGCTATCGGCTGTGAAGCACTTGAAGACTGATAAACTTCCGCTATGAACAATTGAGTACCATCCACATCACCACGGGTAACAGTTATGCTCTTTTGTCCGTTCTTATCAGTCCAAACCGCCGTGTCCTTATACCATTTTATATAGTAATCGGTAATAGCATTAGCACCGGCATACAGTTTTGTAGTCAGAGTACAACTTGTTACTTTACTTGTTAGCTGCTCGGTACTTGCAAGAATAGCAAGATAATAAGAACTGGCTCCCATGTTCTGAATGGCAATAGGCAGTTCCCCAGTCAAATTATACTCAACACCTGCCGTAGAAGCGACACATGAATAAGTCAATGTATCTCCTGCAATATTCGTTTTGCTTGCCAAGTTTCCGACAATTTTAATGGCACCGGTACTGGCATTCAAAGAGAATTTGCCCGTACTGTCTTTTTTCCAACCTCCACTTTCCGCACCGTTAAAATTTAAAGCCACTCCATTATAAGCCCAACTATGGCCTGACAAACTGACCGCCAACCCACGTGCCGAAGTTACTTTGGGTGTCCGTACCGGCTGATTCGCAGCTATACTCCAATCAGGAGAGACAGCCCCACTTTCTTCATCTACGGCCTGAAACAATGGAATGCCATTATTTTCAAAAGTCAGCATCAGGCTGTCATTGGAACGAAGACGTTTAATCGTGATGCTATTTTGGGCACTATAATTTTCTGCCATATTCCCAACCTCCTTCTGATATAATTTGATTCATGCTTGTATTAGTATAAACAATACCGTCCAACAACAGTATTCTATCTTCCAGTTCTCCATCAAGAGAAGGCAGGCACATTACCTCCTTTTCATTCAAGATGATGGATTCTCCCTTTACCAAGTGCCCCAACAACAGAACCCCGGCATCCAAAGCCTTTTCCTTATTTGCTACAACATACCTCATATCAATTATTTATATATATGTTCCCGTTACTGTCCGTATATTCATTTGTCCCATCAGTCAATACAGAGAAAGCCTTTTTTTGCTCGGCCTTAATGTACACGTCCAACCAATCGTCAAGATAAGTTTCACCAATACCGGTTCCATCCAACATTATCACAGTTTTTTCCCCTTCCTGCCATTGTACCCCGGTCTTATTTGCACTGTCCGTAAACCATACCATGCGGATAATCGGTGCCGGTATCGGCACAATTTCGCCATTCCACTGTACCATAGCTATATTCCTATGCAGGATTTCATCAGGATTGATGGAAGCCTGACTTGCCGGTATGCACGTAAATTTTGGATAAACACGATTGACGGAGAATTGCTGTCTTGCAACCTCCTTTCCACCAACCTTCACCAACAGCAAGTAATCCCCCTTCTCGACCAAACGCAAGTCCATTGTCAGGCTGGTTAAGGACAAAGCCACTATTTCATGGTTTGCGGTAGTCAGCATTGTTTGACTTGATATGCTGTTCACCTGATAAAGTTCAATTGTATATCCGGTAGTTATTTTATTCACTCCCTTTGTTACCATAAGTGGAATGGTGCGCTCGTATGAATTTTCATCCAAAGCTGCATTCCTATTGGCCGTAGATGCGGAAATCAAATTGTTGGCTACCTTGTAATCATACAACAAAAGCTTGTCAAGAAATGGATTGTACTGGATTATCTGACTATCCCCAATAGACAAACCGTAGGTATCTTCACTCTTATCTACCGTTGTCAACATGATAGAGTCAGTCTTAACGGGAATATTCACCCCAAGCCGGGTATCAGCTATCAGACCTTCAAAATACAACTCAAAACTTTCACCCGGAGCCACATTTCTGCTTATGGTAATGGCACCGCGTGTATCTCCAACCGTATCTATACTGTACTTCCCATTCCATGAACTGATTGCAGAAATATTCTCTCCATTAGCAAACCAGTTCATTTCTGCCAACAAAGAATTAACATAAGGCATATCCCAGCTACCGTCAGCGGCATTCGCTATGACTTCCGGTAAAATCACCAGCGGAGTACCCCCACGGTCAGGATCATATTCATTTGCCACCGGATTATAGACCTGATTGGCCGGACTGTTCGGTGTCATTATCTTCAAGCTTACTGCAATCGTAAGCGGTTGAAACTCTTTTCTGATTCTTTTCTTTTCACTCTCTATCATATCGTCACAATTGCTTCTACTGATGCAGTATCATTTGTTGCCGTTATGGTAAACAAGGTACTTACCACTGTTACTGAATTATTTCCTAAATCACTAATTTCCTTTGTGTTATGTATCGTTATTGAACCGTTGAAATCTTTATGCTTGATATTCCAAGCTTCATCATCGGCGGTATCTCCACTATCCCTTCGGATAGCCCATTGTCTAACTGTGTCTGTAATATCCTCCCAACCTTTAAAGACCTTGCAAGTAATTTCCATTGATTCACCATAAGCAAGAAAATTGTCACCTTGCGTATCAATCTCAATGCGTACTGGTGCATCTATCTGTAACTGTTCGATTGTGCCGGTCATATAAATGTTATTCAGATAAGCGGAATAACCGGTCATATCCAACCCGAAGATGTTGAGATTGCTCAAATCCCCATCCTGCATTGCAACCATACTCTTTGTAAACTCCCAGTCATTTACCCCTACCAAGAAACGGCGGTATGTCCTCGTCTCATAAGCGGAAGTCTGGCGTTCCTTGTTTGTAAAGTTGCCATAAGCGACAAAATGCAAAGCCTCACACGGATGGAAAGAATATTGCCAACGATCAGAAACACCACGAAGCACATAGCGAAACCTTTTGTTTGTTCCGGCATCCAATATTTCTGTAATACGAAAATAGATTGTACAGAAACCGGCAAACATACGGTTGCCACGGCTATCATCTATATCAGATACCGCATTATTCCCCGGCGTTTCATAGTCATGGAAATACCCCATGCAAATATCATCCACAGCCACAGCACCTATTTCACCGTCTTGTAATTTCAAACTTATTGTCCCGGAACGTAGCAAGTTACCATCAGCATCATAATCAGGCTCAACACTCTCTATAATTCCAGCACCGGGAGAACGCCATTTGTCACCAAGCACAATTTCAGCACGGTTAAAACGCAATTCCGGCACCTCTAAAAACCTGCGTAACGTGAGGCTTTCCATATACCCACGTCCCATGCTGTCTATTTTCGCCCCAAAGCCGGTCAAACCCTCTGCAAAACCGCTTGCACCAAAGATAGCACCGGCTAAGAAGCCGATAAGCCCAGCTGCCGTATCATTGTGGGTGCGCGAAAGAAAAAGCAGATTGCCCAGTGAACGGATGATAGACTGTATCTGTTGGGTATTCAAGCCACCGGTTCCCTGCCCACCACCTGCAATAGAGTCTATCTGATTTTGGATTTTTTCAAGCGATCCAACAGCCTTTTCCTCCCGAAGTGTCATAGTGTACTTCGGTATCATATTTTCTCCCTCTTTGATAATAAGGGTATCAATAATGATGCTGCCTTCAATACCAAGATCGCTATCAGTGAATAGCATCAAGTCCCCTTCTTTCAAAGTATCATGTATGCTTGCTTCCCCCCTTGCAACAGCCTCATCATGTTGGCGTGCCATGAAAATATCATCCACCTTCGGTTCATACGAATAGCGCACATAGTCATTCTTTGCAAGATATTTTTTCGCGGTAGCAAGCAACCGTTGTGAAGCGGCCTGAATATAAACGTCCGGCATATCAATATAAAGCAGGACAAACTTGTCACCGGACTTTATATTGTAATCCTTGTATGGGAAATATAATTTCAGACTTTCATCATATACACGGTTACAAGTCAGCACATATTTATTGCCCTTCTTCTCACATTTGGTTATTTCAAAATCCCGGCCACCACACATGCCGTTTTTCATGCTAATGGTGGCTGTTTCAGAAGTCAGGTAATCGTTTATATTGAAACCAACATCTTTTAGCGTTATTGTAAAAGGTGGGACATCTTCACCTTCTTTCAGGCTATCCATTGTACCATCATCTGTCAGTTGTTCGGCATCAGCCACTTCGTCAAGATTGCCATTATCCCCGGCATCCAACGATACATAAATACCTGCATCTTTCAACTGTTCGGCGGTCATACCTTCCATTGAAGGACATATTTCTTCCAAATCACCGGTACCGTCAAAATAAACACTCCCTTCCCGAATGCCAAGCACAGCAATATTCTTGCTGTCAATATATGGATCAAGCGTTGTCTTAGGAAAATCAGGTAACATCAGATTTTCCACGGCCATGTTATTCGGCAAATAATTGGTAAGAGAACTGTTTGAGAGCTTATTATAATACCGGTTAGGCATATTTCTTGTACTACCGTATGCACGCAATCGCGTAATAATCTGTTGATCCGCATCGGCTGTACGTTGAATTTCGTACAAACCGTTTCCACGTCCATACTTGAAAATATTGCCCACAGCAATACCGGCAGTACCGATTGTTATTGTTCGGCCACGAATAACAAAGTTCGCACCAAATTTTGAATTGAACAACTCCAATGCACCCCATACCTTTATATTGTTCACATCAATGTTTACATTGGTAGTGCTCACATATTCAGGGTGTACGACAACCGTCCATTTTTGTGCTCCGGTATATATACGGTCAAGATTTACTTGAACACGGTCTGCCAAATCTTGTATAGACGAAGCAAAGAAACTGAACTTTGGCAAAGAAGTGAAGTGTATCTGATTATCACTTTTCACATAATCAAGAAAATCACATCGCGTCAATTCATCTCCCGGCCAGTTAAACTTTATGTTATCATAAACAAACGCTTCTCCCGAAGTTTTTCTTGCCGCCTTTTTTAATGCCGTAGGATCATAGTTTATCTCAAACTTCTCGCCACGGTACATAACATAGTCACCTATCTCAAAAAGAATGGGCACGGCACTTTTCAGAGTGCTTGTCACAAAACATGCACCCATCCATGTACCATTATACTCCAAACTTTTCAGCGTACAACGTACCGTATTGCCAGTTTTATCATAAACCTTCCATGCCATACAGCTATACTTTTTCAACCAATGCAACTATCTTTGTCGGTTCCGCAACACTATACGAGGGGATTATTTGAGTTCGAGGATCAGTTACTCTAAATTTTACCGGGAAGGTCAAGACTTCATCCATATTGGACTTGTTAAATTCAAAATCTCCAACCTCCAGTAAGTAAAGTCCTTGTCGCCCGATACCCGTGTGCGAGTTATACATTTTCAAGGTGGCACCGTCACCATTCTCCCCCGTGAGATAGTTTTGAAAGGCCATAATTTTATCGTATGCAGTACCCAAATCCCCCTTATAACACATCTCGGCTTCCAAGTCGTATGCCTTTAATAGCAGCTTATCGGGTATGTAAGTATCTTCACCGTCTTCATCCGGCCAATCCCGTTTGGGTAAATCTTTCGTTTCCCCACCCGGCTTGAACGGAAATTCAGTGCACACAATTCCAAAATGCACCAAGCTGTCTTTGACCGGAGCATTCTCGGTAGTTTTCTGCATCAAAATAGAATACGGTTCGTTCATATACACATATAAAAAAAGAGCTTGCCGCAGAGATATTTAGTCTCCACAACAAGCTCTATGGCCTTATACTTTAATCTTATTTCAACGCAAATATAATTGTATTTTCTATATAATCATAGAAAATAATACCATAAAAGTATTTTTTAGTAGATTATTATACTCAACCCCTAACTTGCTTCCACGTGTATGTTGAAAAACATAAAAAATATCATTTGTCATAATTTTATTTATTAATACTTTTGCATTTAATTATAAAAGAGGTTATTATATGTTAGGAGTTTTAGTTTAATTGGTAGCATTGCTATTATCAATTTTAGAGTATTCTTGAATTATAGTTATACTTTATATAATAAATTTATTATTCAGTTTTTATGTTAAAAAAAATAATAGTCCCATCCTTGATATTCTCCATTATCGAAAGTATCATTATCTGTTATGGAATAAATCATATTCCCAGCTCAATCTTTTTTTTGATATTATCTCTCATACCAATTCTTATCCTATGGGGATATGTGAATAACAAATGGAATGAAAAGAAAAGCTTTAGAAACTTTATATGGATAAGTTCTATATTACTTTCCATATTATTTATTTTTGTGGGATTAGTACTAAATGAAGAGATACGTAAACGCGAAATAAAGGAAGAATTAGAAAGAAGCCGGATTTATTATCAAGAAAAAAGGCGAGAGGAATTTATCGCAGATAGTTTACAAAAAAATCAAGATAGTTTATATATTCTTAAGCAATCCAATATCCTCGCCCAAAGAGACGGCAAGAAAATTATGGGGAGTTTCTTTTGGGGTATGTCACATAAAGATTACAAATCAGTTTATTATAGAATTGAAAAAGAAACTAACGGCATAATTACAGTAAATGGCATTGATTTTAAGTTAGGGCATCCCACTTTTTACAAAAATCAACTTTGTGGATTTACCATCAAAACTGTACGTAAGTACAAACTGTATGATTATGACATAAATGTTTTCGACAAAGATTATGAATACAACAAATATATACAAGATAAATCAACCATATACGATTATTTACTTAAACGATATGGGAAAAGTTTTGGAAACGAAAGTACTATACATATAGCTGCATGGCCTTTCTTATATAAAGCTATCAATTTCTACAAAGCTGATTATGAATCAGAACGTCAAGGAGCCGGGACGTTAATAACTTTTCATTTAGCTATTGATATATCACATCCTCAATTAATAGAATTATTAGAAAATGAAAAAGATAGTATCAGAAAACAAATAGAAAAAAAAAGAACAGAAAATATCGAACGTGAGAGACAGAAGAAAACGAAATTCTCTGATGGACTATAATTTACAAATTAAACATACAAAATAAAAATCGAATTATATTCTAAATATAAAGATATTAGTGTGTCTTTTAACGCTGGCTACCATTAAATATTGAGCTAACATAATCCGGCTAATGTTTTCGCGTATAAATTATAATTAGGCTGGCTCCGAAGTCAGCCCAATTTATTTGTGCATTTTGCCACTCTTAGCCAAAAGTATTCAGCTTTCGAGATATTTGTTAAGCGCATCTCTCAATTTACGAATTTCATCATTTGAAGATACTATTTCGGATATTTCATCTTCACATGCGCAATCGCACATTGAAATAAGCATACCTTTTATGCCACCTCCCTTTTCTATTTTAGCATCTTTTGAGAACATTTCTATCGGGAGAAACTCGACTACCCCTCCGTTGTCAAAACTTACCGAAGCCGCAGCGTTTTTCTTTTCCCATTCCTCCACCTCACTACATGACATATAAGCCGTTTGACAATTTTCCAATTCTGGCTTCTTTTGCTCTATCATATCTAAATAGAACTGTATAGCCATTAAACCTTTCTCTGTTACCGTATTGTCTTTTGCAATAAGACCATTTACTTTGAATGTTTCTACAACGCATTCTTTGTTGCTCATAAATTCTACTAATTCCATATTGATTTATTATTTATAGTGGATAAAATTTGTATTTTCTTGCTGTAATTGGAACACGGCAGGATAGTTCCTTTTTGAATATTGTTTTCTAAGGTATGATATTAAATTATCGAAGTTGGTAATGAATCCCTCGTTGATTAAATCAGCCACCTTCTTTTCAAGCTGCCACAGTTCGCGTTGTTTGCTTTCATCACCCTGCTTGTTGCGAAGCATTTTCTCATGTGAATTAAACACAACCCAATTCAATGCTTCCCCAACCTTTTGCATTGCTTTCGGCATAAACTCTTTAGGAACTATCTTCTGAACGGCAGAGCCAAGTTCTTTGTAAGCATCCCCGGCATCGTTTCGATAGCGAATCATTTCATCGTACACAAACCGTAATACTTTGACTTCAAAAGTCGGATTTATCCACATAGCAAATTTGATAAACAGAAGCGGATTCATCCAAACTTTATCGAGTGTTTTGCCTTCTTTCGTATTTCTACCCTTAACTTTTATAAGTAGTTGATTTTCACCAATGAGCATTTTTGCTCTATGGCTTTCATCCTCTGCAAGAGCTTTCAAAAACTCTGATGTATTATCTGATTCTAAGAATTTACTCATTTGCCTTCTCGGATTCCCTTCTACATTATTCCACTGCCGAAGCAATTCACTTCCGTCAAAATACCCATCACTTGTGCGCTGAACCACTGAAAAACTATCAATGTATCGCGTCATTTCTTGATTTGTCTTCATACAATGTTTTTTATATTTTACTTGCATACTATTTCTTACCCTTTTCTCCCAAACATACATATAAGCAGGTTCAGAAGATTTTTATTTATTTCTCTTTATACTATGTGTATATTGTCAAAAACTCGATTTTTCTGAATTTTCAGAGAAATAAATAAACCAGCCACTATAAGCAACACTTTCTCCGGTGCCATTCTTCAAAGCAAGAATGTATGTTGTTTGGGTTGACCTCCTGATGGTAAGTGGATCAGCTTTGAGGTTTTAATCTTACTTTGATATATCCTATGTGACAAAGAGCCTTTTTATCTTACGGGTGACAAGTTCCGCACGGTGGGCACTGATAGAACCGCTAATAAGCAAGACTTTAGAAAAAAAATAAAGCCTGCAACTAAAAGGGAAGACATTGCAGGCGATATATTAAGAATAGCCACGATTGGCTCAAACTTCGTAGTATGTCGATTGCACCAAGCTTCCCTTCTTGTTACGGGTACAAATATACTACTTATTTTATAAAATACTTCATATTTTAAGTAGTAAGTGAATTAAAAATACTTAATGCAATCTTCGGCACAATAAAAAAACAAGACCACTGTCTTTGCTACAAATGTAAGCAATATTTTGAGTATAAACAATTTTCAAAAATAATTAAAAGTAACCAAGCAACCAATTTCATCATACATAATACTATATCGGTCAACAACTTCTATTTTTGACTGTAAAAGCAAGAAAGCAAGTTAAATAGACATGATTTCTTTGATTTTATATAAGAAAGCACTATCTTTGTATTGCTTAAAGAAAAAACTATATGGGAAATGTTATATTAAAATCAACAAAAAAAGGGAATAAGGTCAAGTCTGACTCTACCACCAATATTCATATTAAGGTATCTTTTAAAAAGGTATCTCAAATAGAGCATGAAAAATACAGAGTTCCAGTGTATCATTACTTGATTCCTTAATGAAAGTATTACCTCCTTTTTACGGTTCTGTTTTTCTCCAATGCAAACCTCCAACTTGTGAAGGTATGCTAAAAATAGACTTATGGAGATTTAAGTCTTTAAAAACGGGTAAGATTTATTTGGTTGATGTTGAAGTATATGAGAAAAATATATACGGTGTAAAATTCTACCTAAAATCCCAAGCTCATAAAAAGGATAAATATAGTTACCAAACTAATGATTTTGAGCCAAGACGTATTGTTTTGAGTTGTATTTACATAATGAGATACTATTATCAACTCAACAATAAATCATCCTTTGCGTTTATTGGTGCTAACAGCATAGGGGAGAGTAGCGTGTGTACCAAGCGTTTCCGCTTTTACAGAACTATAGTGAATACATATTTTGGTATGGAAACCTTTGAGCATCATACAGACGAGAAGGTCAGTGCTTATCTGCTTATCCGAAGATCAGAGTTGGAGAATGGCCGTATAAATATTGATGATATAGAGAATTTCTTTAGAAATATTTATATCATATAAAGAAGGGAAGCCGAGTTATTCCCGGCTTTCTCTTATCAACACGTTACCTTCATATTGCACTTGGCAATCCTTACCATGAACATATACATAAACTTTAGCCACATCGCTTTGCCTTACATATAATTTAGCCCGTTCATATACACTCACAAAAACTTTGGCGCAATCCTCCACTTCAAGAGTCAATTCAC
>ERZ1673738.3119-NODE-3119-length-19205-cov-26.513943_pt1 | contig 19205 bp, 11 predicted proteins | sample MGYA00580198_ERZ1673738 | MGnify/ENA primary metagenome ERZ1673738 (study PRJEB41218, sample SAMN15661784) | gut metagenome | host: Homo sapiens | place: Canada: London | collected 2015-08-20/2019-03-30 | study: EMG produced TPA metagenomics assembly of...
GTGAATTTGTATACCATGTCCTTGCACAGGTGGTTACCATGTTGCACTTGACACATTGGACGCCCGCCAAGTAATGACAGAAAATTTATGATGAAAATAAACTGTATAAATGAGATACAGAATTGCAGTTACTTTGTAACATTTATATCATTTAATTTTCAATATTATTTGTACCATTATTTTTGTTTAAATCAACCCAACGATATACTTCTGAATCAAGGTTGCGTCAACAACACTGATTTCGCCGTCATGGTTTACATCGCTGTTAAAAAGCTGAGTCTTGCCGAATTTTACAATACCTACAACATATTTCTGAACAGATGTTGCATCTCCAACCGTAATGTTTCCGTCTGGATATGCATCACCGCAAGTCAGGCAGTTCAATTTGCCACCAATCGTTATTTTACACTCTGCGCCGTTTTTAAGTCTGCAATATTTATAAGCCATAAGGCCCGTATCCTCGCCAAGCTGTCTTGAAATATACAACTCCGCATAGCCGTTCTTATCGGGGACAAAAGATGTTACCGCACCTCCGCTGACAAAATATGCGCCCGAGGTTGCATAGCAAGGTTTGCCGCTGCTGTCTGTACCGAAATCCTCATATGTAAAGTCAAAATTCTTGTATGTGCCATCGCTGAGTTTTCCGCTCATTGTGCCATCATCATTAAAGACATCAGGAAAATAGTCGGAGAGTTTAATCCTTATCTTAACATATTCTCCGCCTGTTGAATCATAATTGAATTTCATACCCGTATTACCAAAATAACGATTATCCGCTGTTATCATATGGCGAGTAAATTCCTGATTTTTCGGGAGATTTACAAACTTCGGTGCATCAATACAGTCCTTAAACATCACGCTGTACTTTTGATAATCCGTTGATATGAACATTGCCCCGAAATTCTTTGCCGTATTTTCGGTATATCCCGTTGTTGTAACAAAAAGCTGATTGTTTGAGATTTTCTGCGTTGTACCTGTAACTTCAAAGTCCTTGCGATCTTCATACTCGCTTACCGCACCTGTCATAAGAACCGAACCGACGGTAAGCACACCGCACATTGCGATTGCAGTTATTTTTTTAATTATATTTTTCATTGTTTTTCCTCTTTCTATCAGTAGGGGCGCTCATTGGACGCCCGATTTGATTGAATTTTATGTTTTCGCAAAATCAGTTGATGTAATGGAAGTTGTGTGTAATTTGCGACATATATATAATCTGTCTTATCAACAAGATTGTACCATTACTTCGTCAATTTGCTTTTACATGAAATTTTTATTTAACTCAACCCTACAATATACTTCTGAATCAAGGTTGCGTCAACAACACTGATTTCACCGTCATCGTTTACATCGCTGTTAAAAAGCTGAAGCTTGTCAAAGTCCTCAATACCTACAAGATATTTTTGAACAAGCGTTGCATCTACAATTGTGATAGAATCATCCTTGGTTATATCGCCTCGAACAAGACCGTATAGGCGTGCACCCTGTACAGCACGACTAAGGGACAGTCCGTCTTTTCTTCTGTAGTTAAGATACATCGACAATTCGGTTCTTACACCGATTTTCTTTGAAATATAAAGCTCGGCATAACCATCCTTATCAGGGACAACTGCCGTTACAGCCGCACCGCTCTTTACACACATACCCGAAGTTTCGCAATAATCTTTTTTGTCGGAACTTGCGGAATCGTAATCTTTGTGAGTCCAGGCAAAGGTGTGTGTACTATCGTCATCAAGGGTTTGAGTAACAGATCCGTCCTCGTTAAAGTAAGGCGAAAAAGTAGATAATTTAATTTTTACCTTTACATATTCTCCGCCGGTGTTATCAAATGTATAAATGTCATATATGTTTGTAAAATAAGAACCGCCCAGGTTTATCAATTTATTGTAATAAAATTCCTGATTTTTCGGAAGATTTAAAAATTTCAGTTTATTCACGCAATCTTTAAAATATACGCTGTATCCTTTGCCTGCCATATTTTCAAACATAACACCGTAATACTTTGGATTGCTTTCGTTATAGCCTGTTGCCGTAACAAGAACTTGATTATTACTGATTTTACGGGTCTCGCCCATTAGTCTGAAATCTCTTTCATCACCAATCCATTTTGCGTTTACAACAAACGCAGAGCTTACCGCCAACACACAGCACATTGCGATTGCGGTTATTTTTTTGACTGTTCTTTTCATTGTTTACACCTATTTATATTGTTTAGCTATCCAAACCGACAATATGTTTCTGAATCAAGGTTGCGTCAACAACACTGATTTCACCGTCATGGTTTACATCGCTGTTAAAAAGCTGAAGCTTGTCAAAGTCCTCAATACCTACAACATATTTTTGAACAAGCGTTGCATCAGTAACAGAAATGTATCTGCTTAAATCCGTGTCACCGCAAGTTAAACCGACCAGAGTATCTGCGATTCTTCCGTAATCGCAATGAGCTCCGTCTTTAAGTCTGCAATAGCAGTATGACATTACTTTTGTGTCTACGCCAAGCTGTCTTGAAACATATATTTCAGCATAGCCGTCCTTATCGGGAGCAAAGGATGTTACCGCACCTCCGCTTGTCGCATATGCGCCGGATTCCGCATAGCAATTAACACCGTTGCTGTCAGTTCCGAAATCCTCGTATGTAAAATCAAAATCCTTGTAAGAACCGTCGCTGAGCTCAGAAGTCATTGTTCCGTTTTCATTGAACAGACGGGAAAAATCGGAAAGCTTGATTTTCACCTTGACATATTCACCGCCTGTTTTGTCAAACTGATAGAATGTCTGAACATTACCGAAATAACCGTGCCCCTGCGTCATCATATATTTTACGAATTTTTCGCCCTTTGGAAGATTTACAAATCTCGGTGCGTTGATACAATCCTTAAACCATATATCGTAATCCTTTTCGTTGGTTGTTCTGAACTTTGCACCGAAATTTTTATCGGTATTTTCAGTGTATCCCGTTGTTGACACAAAAAGCTGATTGTTTGAGATTTTCTGCGTTGTACCTGTAACTTCAAAGTCCTTGCGATCTTCATACTCGCTTACCGCACCTGTCATAAGAACCGAACCGACGGTAAGCACACCGCACATTGCGATTGCAGATATTTTTTTAATTATATTTTTCATTGTTTATCCTCCGTTTTTATTGTTTATCTGTCCGAACCGACAACATATTTCTGCAAAACAGTTGCATCTTCACCGCTTGTATTATTGAACTCATATTTGTAATGCTTGCTTGCGGATGAAGCGAGCAAATCTATAACAGTCCAATGATAATACTTTTGATTTTTCGGAAGATTCAACTTCATATTATACCTCTCAATTGTTAATACTTGTCTAAGTTTATCAATCTATTTTTCTTATGTCAAGAATTATAAAATAAATTCGGCATTTACGGCAATATATGCGTATTTTTCAAATATTAACTATTACAAATGACAGACAAAATACTCGGTCATTTCTGTTTTAAACAATTGGTCTTTAAACAAAAAAACAGACTGCACCGTGATGCAGTCTGCTGTAAATTATGACGCACGCTCACATATTACATAGTAACGGTCAAAACCGCCGTTGCCGTCACTTATGCAGGTAAACATCGTGAGCAAATCTCTGTTCTTCTGCAAATAGCAGTCGCCTGATTCGCTCGGCTTATTGACTTTGGTTTCAACGACCTTGTAATTGAGTGTATCCCAATAATTTGTGATTGAAACCCTGTCACCGATTTTGAGGTTGCGGAGGTTGTCAAAGAATATTCGACCGATGTATCCCGTGTGACCTGCAAGGACTGCGTTTGTATTCTTACCGCCGATCGGCAATGAGGTTGCACTCATATGTGCCGCACCGTAGCTCATATTTGAGCTGTTCGCACCGAGGTAAATCGGCAGACGCATATTTATTGTTTCGGCGGTAACATAGCCGTAAATGCCGTCCGTTATGCCGTAATCCTCAAGATTGACGGCAGCCTGTGAATAGGTATCGTTGCGGAGCATTTCATACTGGTTCGTTTCAAGTTTTTTGTTGTAGGCAACGCTGTCATTGAAAAGTCTGTCGAGGTCAGCCTTGAAAACAACGGGCTGTTTGGAGGTACGCTTGCCCTCCCTGTCAATTTTGTAACCCTCTTCGTCAACCTTGCCATCCTTGACCGCCTGTTCAAAAGAGCCGTCCTCAGCTTCTTCAACACGGGTATCAAAGCCGTCAGCTTCACCGTTTGAAATCTGTGTTCCGATAAAATTTGATATAGGGGGGAATGCGACAAGACCTATTCCGACAACAAGCATTGCTATTGCCACACCCGTAAGTATTTTTTTAATCATCGGAATCACCGCCCGAATTATTCTGATTTTCGTCAGCCGAGTCATCTCTCAGCCGTTTTGCACCGTTTGACTTCTTCTTTTTACGCTTGAGCAGAAATACAACCACAAACACAACAAGTGCAACAAAGCCGACAATTATGCCGATTGCGACCGCATAAGGGATTTTGTAACCGAGAAAGAATATGTAACCGTTATCAAATTTTGCAAGCGACTCGCCCGTTTCAATATATTTAGTATCATCGTATGCAACATGCTTGCCACGCACGAGAAGTCTGTGAGTATTAACGCCGTATGGGGTACAGGTGAGGAGCGTTACAAGGTCTTCGCCGTCAACAATCCGCAAGGAATTGATTTCCGAGGGAAGAACAACTTCGATTTGATCAACCTCATATTTCAGCGTTCTGTCGAGGATATGAACATAGAATTCATCGCCGACCTTCATATCGGTGAGGTAATCGAAAAATGTTTCGCCCGGATAACCCGAATGGGCAGAAATTACGGAATGTGTGCTTGTACCGCCTACAGGCAGGGAAGTATTTTGAAGATGTCCTGCACCTTTGGAAAGAACCTCTTCGCTTGTGCCGTGATAAATCGGCAGATAAACATTGATTTTCGGCACATCAATATAGCCGATAAGACCGTTATCATCAACATTGAGAGTTTTCTCATAATTTGCGCCGATTTTCTGAAAAGCCTTTTCGTCGAATGGGTCGGTAATTATCATATTATTTGAAAGGCTGTTATTGTACTTAGCAGCCTCTTCAAACATTTTTTGAGTTTTCTCACTCGGCATCTGGGCAACCCTGTTGGTGTACTCCTTAACCATGCTTCGACTGACATAGTTATTAATTGCGGAGCTGACAAGCGGATAGCTCATTATGCCGATTCCTGCAACAAATATTAAAACTATTAGTAAAATTGACAGCTTTCGTTTCATAAAATTTTCCTTTTCTGCGTGTTTTGTTCCGTTGTTATTATACTATATTTTACTATTTATCGCAACTGCGTGCCGCAGTCCCAGTTCGTGAAGATAGTTTGCGCAATGCCAAAACATATCCTGCCCGAGCGAAAGGTTTAGTTAAATGTAAAATTGAAAATTGAAAATTAATGTCGGGAAGACAGTTTGTAATGTAAAAAACATATTATGCCCGACTGTAAAAATGTAATGGTTCTCCCCTACAGACAATACACAATTTTCATCACATCAAAACATATTATATAAACATAAATATTCATCCGCCTCTACGGCTCTTCTGTAAATAGAACGGGGATGCGTTGCCGCATCCCCTGAAAATTACATATATCATATCACAGATTTTAAGATAAAGATATTCGATTAATTATTTAGCTGCTTTCTTTCTCTTAAGAACAAAGAGAAGAACGCCTGCACAAGCGATAAGTGCTGCACCGCCAACATAGAACATCATTGTACCCATACCACCTGTCTGAGGAACAGTTACAGGGTAATCCTTAACTACTGTAGCACCGTTTTCAACTGTACCAACTGCTGTGTATGCCTTTGCAACAGCTTTTACTGTGAATACTGTAGCGTTGAGGTTGTAGTTAGCAGGAGCCTTTGTTTCCTTTACATAATATGTAACATCCGGTGTAAAGTAGAACTCGTGTGTGCCATAGTAGAACTTATCGTTGCCGTTAGTTGTTGTTGTTGCCTTAACAGTTACGCCATCAACTGTAATTGCCTCGGTGCATGCTGAATCCTTATAAAGTGTGAATTCAGCGCCTGCAAGCTTTGTTGATGTTGCGTTACCGTCAACCTTTGTTACATCAAGACCTGCAGTTGCAACATTTACAGTATTATTACCTGGCTTGTATGTGAAGTTGCCTTCATTACCATAGTAAAGACCGTCTGTGTTGGGGAGGTCTGTAGTAACTTTTTCAGCGATATCAGCATTTACCTTAGCTGAGAATGTTACCTTGACTGTATCATAACCGTAGAACTTGTCACCCTGAAGGAGTGTATCTGATGCAACGACTGCGAATGTAGCTGTTGCTTCATTGCCAGTGGCATCTTTATAAGGATAATTAGAAACTACTGTGAAGTCGCCGTCCTCTGCAGGTGTTTCAGCACCATCCTTAACAAAGTAAACCTTTACAGTACTGTCAATGAGTGAAAGAGCGTTGTCCATGTTATCAACAATTGCATATGTGCCAACCTTGTTAGTTGTTGAACCTGCTGTTGAAGCTGTAAGTGTGTACTCAGCGTTCTTCTGTGTACCAACTTTGTTGTCTGCAACTGTCTTTGTAACTGTGATACCAGATACATTAATCTTTGAAGCAAGGTTTACTGTTTCATAATCATATGTCCAGTCTGTGCCATCGAAGTAAGGAAGTGAGATGAGTGAACCCTGTACAGACTTAACTGTACCAGGCTTCTTAGAGCAGTATACATAATAGATACCGTCTGCAAGGTCTGTAATCTGCTGTGTAGGAACATCTGCTGAACCGTCATATTTGAATGTAACAGTCTTATCAGCTGTACCTGTCCATGACATACCATCACAAATTGTGATGATGTTCTGGCTCTTGTCTGTTTCTGTTGAGTTGAGAGCGTTTACAAGGGCAGTGTTGCTTGCATAAGCATCTTCAACTGTTACTGTACCTGTTGTAGTATCAACCGTTGCGAGCTTGTAGAATTTGTACTCATAAGTACCAACATAGTCGGCTTTATCACCACCTATTGTACCGGCATTAGGGTTGCATGATACTGTAAGTGTTGTAGCAGCGCTTGCTGAGAATGGAATCATGAGAGCGATCATCATTACTGCAAGAACAGCTGCAAAGATTTTCTTTGTAGTTTTCATTTTTACTTTCTCCTTTGTGTTTGATTTAATATATGTAATTATATTCTAACCGAATGGTTAAACGGGTTGGGGTGGCTGCATGGCAGACACCGGCTAACAACGGTGTCCGTAGCAGTCAAAGAGGTTTTCTATGAAAGAAACATATGATTAAAAAATCACCTGTTCTAACAAGTTAAATCATATTGGGTTACTTTCTGCGTCTTGCTCTGCGTTTTTTACGACCTTTTCCGTAATAGATTGCGTAACCCGTGAACATTGTCACCGCAAGACCTGCAACCGACAAACCGAGAACAAAATAACCGTTCATTCCGTCACCGCTTGCCGAAGGCATTGTAATTGCGCCGTCAACATAATCATATGTAACATCGTACTTACCCTCAACAGGAAGTGTGAAGTAGGAAAGTGTGTAATTCGGGGTGTAACCCTCTGACGGTTTGTACTCAAACAGACAGTATGTCTGATATGTTGAAGTACCTGATATATAATTGTCGGAACTGTCGGTCCATACAACATTACCGTTTGTTTTTGTAAACTCGCCCTGACCGTCCTTGAAGATTGTCAGATTGTCAAACACAGCCTGACCGTTGCTGTCTGTCGTTTTAGAAACCATATGAGTTTTCATTGAGGCATCTTTAATGATTGTATTGATATCATCTGCAGTAAAGATACCCTCCTCGGATACCTTCATCACAGCAAATTCCGTATCACTTACATTACCGCCTGTCTGATTCTTCTTGTTTACTGTTGCACTTCCGTGTGTGGTTTCATTTTCAAACACGGCTTTTTCAACAGGAGAAGAATTGTTGAAGTAAGTTGCAAGCTGAGCATCGGTTTTGCCTTCAATATCTGAGCTCTTAACCTTAATGTACTTAGCCGCCGTTACTTCACCGCTTTCAAGCAATTCAATCTCGGCAAGCCAGGTGTTTGTATCCATTTTATAATCGGATGCATTTGCACCTTCGGCAAGAGCCTCGGTAATCTTAAATCTGTAAACACCCGCAGTGACTAATTTGAGGTTTTTGAATTCAACCTTACCGTTTTTGTCAGGTGTTTCCAAATTCGTGGAAATTGTTTTTGCGCTGTTTGTCTTGATAGGTTTGCCGTCGGCATCAGGTTTTGTTGTATCCATTGATTCAAGACCTGTCAATGTATAGACGAACTTGCTGCCGCTGTAAGCCTGACCGTCAAGAGTTTTATTTACCGAAATGGCAATGTTTGTAGGATTAACCTTATTGATAAAGTTAAGCGCATTTCCTGCTTCGGCGAGAGTACCGACAAATGTACCGTCGTCGAAGCTCTGATTGCCTACTTTGTAGGGAACATAACCTATAACTCTTTTCTCTGTAATCTTATAGGTTGCACCTACAGGAATATTGAGAAGCTTAATGCTTTCGCCCTTTTTGATTGTGAACGAACCGTCCAAGGGTGTACGGTAAGCTGTGCTTGAATAATCGCCCTTCTCTTTGAGCTGATACTCAAGAGGATAGGTCTTGTAGTCATAGGTTGAACCGCTGCCGTCAAAGTCGAGAGCAATTGCAAATGTAAACTGCTGACTTGTGTCGTAGTCGGTTTTACCGTCTTCATCAACAACATTCTTTGAAATTTCAAGAGGTGCTGTCACTATCTTGTTAGTATAGTCGAGCTGGAGCTGTGCATAAGCCTTTTTATCAGCGGGATCCGCAAGATTGAATTCCGAGTTCGTAGCTGAACCGCTCTTGATTATTGAACCGACTCTGTTGTTAACGAGTTCCCAGTTCGTTGTGTATTTAAGATTACTGCTGTCTGTTGACTCGTCAACCGTCATATCGTTGCCGGTCTTGAATGAGTTGTCAAAGTCAGCTATATAATTATCTTTAAGTGTGAAACCGCTGTTTGAAAGAGTTTCACTGCTTATGCTTTCGTCTGATTTTGTAAGCTTGTAGCCTTTACCGGAGGTATCTTTGCCGTTCTCTTTGATTGTATAATCAAAAGTTTCATTAGCTTTGAGGTCATCTGAAATTTCAGAAACAACATCGCCTGTATCAAGTGCCTTTGTAACCTTGAGGTCATTGTTGGCAGGTGTCATTGTGAAGTTTACTGAGAAGTTAGACTCAGCCTCACCACGCTCCATATAGAATACTACCATATGGTATGTCTTGTTAGGATCAAGCTGAACACCATTGTTGATTGTCTTTGTAACGATGCCAAGATTTGTATGATGTAACACAGCGTCTCCGGTATACGGAGTGCCGTTATCGTTCCACATTCCACCGTAAAGGTCTGAAAGCGTAAGGGGGGCATCTGGTGTAAGATTGCCGTCAGTTATATTCTGCCACTTACAGAAGTTAGCTTTTGTATTTTTGCCAAGGTCTGCCTTTTTGAATTTGTAAAAACCGTCTGATTTGTCATAAGGTTCTACATAACGTTTACCATTATTATCTACACCAACACTTGTATCCTCCCAAACATTCAGACAGAAGTATTTATTATTTGTCTTAACCCAAAACTCATCACTCGGAACTGTAACTGTTGTCGACGATGATGAAGATGAGTAGTCGGCAAATACATTGTCGGCAGTTGCGGTCATTGAATTAAAGTTAATTGAACCGCTTGCCTCTTTATGGTCACCGGCGAGGTCGAGAGCAAGCTCTGCATCAGCACCTGTTGAATCCTCACCGATATAAACCCAAAGGTCATCGTCACCGCTGAAGTTAAAGGTTGCAGGTTCGTCGTCTGCAAGTAAACCGTCCTTCGGAACTCTGAAGTCTATATCAAGTCTGATACCGAAACCATAGTTATGGTTGTAACTTGTACCCTTGCCGGCTGAAGTATCAATAGTATTGAGTTCATCGTTCTTTTGTGCGTCACTGCCTTTACCCGTTGTGTTATTAAATGGGAAAATACCATAACCGTTACCTTGTGTACCGCCGAAACTTGTCAATGCATCTTGTACACCATACTGTTTGCCCGCACCGTAGTTAATTTTGGTAGGTGTGAGGCCGTCCCATGTGAAGTAGATGTTATCGGCTGCATTCTTTGAAGTGAATTCATAAGTAGTAACACCTGCATCGTCAGTAGTTGTACGGAACGGGAAAGATGACTTATAAACATTGGCAACTTTTGCACCATTATATTTAGCGGTTGAAAGTGCCTCAGCATCAAAGTAAGGAGCCTTGACACCATTTATAACCTGAAGATCGCCCTTGCTGTCAAGCCTGTTGTACATAAGACCCTGTAAGGACTGGTTATAATCACCGCCACCCCATTTCATACCGTTGGAGTTGTTTACTGCATAGTAATAGTTATCATCATAATTGTTGATGTTTGTAAGTCCTGTTGCGTGGGTCTTAAATGTACTGTACCATTTATCACCCTTGAACATATTACCGAAGTAGAGCGGATATTTCCAAGTTGATTGATATTTTGAAGCTATATCACTTATGTAGCTGTTGAAGTTATCAAACTGATACCAGTAATTTTCAATATCACCATCGTTTTTCTTACCTTGACTCTGTAAGTAATCGTGCAGTTGTTCATAATCCGACCAGTAGTCAAAGTATGTTGCGTCAACGCCTACGATGTTAGGATTATCTTTGAATGAATTTTCAACGACAGCACCATAGTTTACATTGTCTATTTCCGAGAATTTTGTCCAGCCTTCGCCTCTGGCTGTCTTAACATATGTAGCCGTGTTATCGCTGTAGCCCGAACCATCATATTCCGAATCTGTCGGATATGATGTTGCAGAAGATGCACCGTTGAGGTTATGTTCGTTCGGATGGAATCTTAAAAGCGCACCCGCCGGAATTTCACCTTTGAACACCACAGAACCGCTTACCTTGGTGTCTTTGGTGTCTTTTGTAAGCTCAACTGTTCCTTCATAGGCATCGTTGTAGTCAAAAGTTGCATAAACCTTTGTAAGCGACTTCCAGTCATCGTTTGAAACATAAACTTTTTTATATGTTGCCTTTGACTGTTTGTCGGGAGCTTCAACAGAAAGGTACTTACTTTCTTTGAACGAGCCGTCAGTTGTAAGATAAAATTCTGTGTCGCCCGTAGCACCAGAAATGTCGAGGGTCTTGATGAACGGGTTAGTCCACTGACTTTTTGAGGCATCATAAAGAGCATTATCTTTACTGTATGAGTCGTTAATACCGAGGTCGCTTGTTTGTGTTTCGCCCTTGTTGCTGAAGATTACATTTTTATGGGATGACTTAACATCTACATAGTAGTAATCGCTGTCTGAAGATGTCTTAGTCATTGCAGCACCCGGCCACTCTGCGTTGAAGTCAGTATCGTTTACCCAAGAATATGCATAAGCTTCATTATAGGTATTACTGTTATGAAGATAGATACGGCGAAAATCTTTTGCAACAGTCTTATCGGGAAGAGTAAATTTAACCCCGGAAGAAAGCTCAATTCTTGTTGCACCGGATGGTGCAGTGGCTTCAAAAACTCTCGACGAAGGATCTTTGCTTACCTTTTCTGTTTTAAGAACCGTGCCGTCATCCTGAGCAAAACGACATGTAACAGAAGAAAAATCTTTCCATTCCTTATTCTTGTTCAGGTTAATGTAAATCTTCTGATCCAAAGATGTTGCCGCAAACACATTAAGCGACATACCCGACACGGCACATATCGAAAGCATGAGGGTAAGTGCAAGCACAAGAGAAAAGCTTTTCTTTGCGGTTATGCAAAGCTTTTTACCTAATTTCATAATTTTTTCTTCTCCTTCATTGCCGATTACTTTGTTTTGGCAGTCAAAGTACAATTAAACAGAACTGCATAGGACAGTCCAATATATCTGCCAACTAATTATGAAACGCAATTTTTTGAATTTGTTCTTCTTTTTTACTTGTATACAATTATATAATATTTTATTGCATATTTGTAGAGGCAATACAGCCAAACTTTGGGTAATATTTTTGGTTATTTTGCATCTCTGCAAGCACGATTTAATATTTTTGACCATAATGTGATTTTATTACTTATTTATCGCCATTTTTTGTGTTTAAGATAAATTATACCCATTACACAACCTTAACAGGCAGTTAAAAAGTCAATTTCGGCACTAAATTTGTTGATTTTTAATTCTTTTTTCAAAAATATCAAAAATTTTATGCAGGTTTACTCCAAGCTGTGCGTGCGGAAATATGTATTATTTTGCGATTGCTGCTTTTAAAATGCCCCAAAACCAGCATTTTACTGAAATTTTCAGATATATTTTTATAATCAGTTTCTATATCCGATAAAATTAATCACCGAACACCTTGAAAATTCGGCACAAATAAAGGGCAGAGTATTGCTCTCTGCCCTCAAAATGTAATTCACTTAAACTGCAATTATACAAACCGCTTTATGCAAACATATTAAAGATCTCTGCCGCAGCACTTCTTGTACTTTTTACCGCTGCCGCACGGACAGGGATCATTTCTGCCGATTTTCTTGCCCTTACGGATAGTCTTGTTGACAGAATCCGTACCGTCTGCAGAAGTTTCTGTAGGCTGAGCAACCTGCTCACGGTGAAGCGCCTGCTTTACGGCGTCCGACTGTTCAACAGCTTCTTCATCATCGGATGCAGACTTTGCCGCTGCGGCAGCCCTCTGAGCTGCTCTCTTTGCCGCTGCAATTGCATCCTGTCTTTTCTGAATCTCATAAACACGCTTTGGCATAATGAGCATCATCTTGACAGTATCTTCACGAATGCTTTCAATCATCTCATCAAACATATCGAAGCCTTCAACTCTGTACTCAACAACAGGATCGTGCTGACCGTATGAACGAAGTCTGATACCGCTCTTGAGCTGATCCATATTGTCGATGTGATCCATCCAATGTGTATCAACATTCTTGAGAAGGTAAACACGCTCCATCTCACGGATTGTTTCCTCGGGAAGAAGTTCTTCGTTTTCCTTGTAGATTTCAAGAGCATCGTCAACGAGCATCTTCTGAATCTCTTCGGGTTCCATATCTTCAAGATCTTCAAGGCTGAAATCATACTTTGATTCATCTCTTATAAGCCAGCCTGCGTAGTAATCCTTAAGGCTCTGGAAGTTCCAATGCTCTGCAGGACCTTCGGGGAGATACTGCTTGATTGAAGTTGCGATTGTATCCTCAACCATTTTGAGGATTGTTTCGTGGAGATCCTCACCGTTAAGAACCTGATCACGCTGACCGTAGATGATTTCACGCTGTTTGTTCATAACATCGTCGTACTGGAGGACATCCTTACGAATGCCGAAGTTACGAAGCTCAACCTTTTCCTGTGAGCCCTCGATAATACTTGTGAGCATTTTATTCTCAATAGGCATATCTTCGGCAACATTCATACGCTCCATCATCATTTTCATTCTGTCACCGCCGAACAGACGCATAAGGTCATCCTCGGTTGAGAGGAAGAAACGGCTGACGCCCGGATCGCCCTGACGGCCTGCACGACCACGGAGCTGGTTATCAATACGGCGTGACTCGTGTCTTTCCGTACCCATAATGTAAAGACCTCCGGCCTCTCTTACCTTTTCAGCCTCGCCCTTAATTTCTTCCTTATACTTGTCATTCAGTTCTCTGAATGTATTTCTTGCATTGATGATTTCTTCATCATCGGTTTCCGCATAACCTGTAGCTTCTTCAATAAGCTCCTCTGTAAAGCCCTGCTTACGCATTGCGGCTTTTGCCATATACTCTGCGTTACCGCCGAGGATGATATCGGTACCACGACCTGCCATGTTGGTTGCGATTGTTACCGCACCGAGTTTACCTGCCTGAGCAACAATTTCAGCCTCTTTTTCATGCTGTTTTGCATTGAGGACATTGTGCTTAATGCCTCTCTTTTTGAGCATTTTTGAAAGAAGCTCCGACTTCTCAATTGAAATTGTACCGACAAGGACAGGCTGTCCCTTTTCGTGAGCCTCAACAATTGCATCAATAACAGCGTGGAACTTGCCGTTTTCTGTCTTATAAACCGAATCGGGGAGGTCTTTTCTTAAAACAGGCTTGTTTGTAGGAATTTCAACAACATCAAGCTTGTAGATTTCCTGGAATTCTTCCGACTCTGTCTGAGCAGTACCTGTCATACCCGAAAGCTTTTTGTAAAGACGGAAGTAGTTCTGGAATGTGATTGTAGCAAGAGTCTTGCTTTCGCTCTGAACCTTTACGCCCTCTTTAGCCTCAATAGCCTGATGAAGACCTTCGTTAAAACGACGGCCGTACATAAGACGACCTGTAAATTCGTCAACGATGATAACTTCGCCGTCCTTGACAACATAGTCAACATCAAGCTTCATAACGCCGTTAGCCTTGATAGCCTGATTTACATGGTGCTGAATTGTAAGGTTATCGGGATCGGTAAGGTTTTCAATACCGAAAAATTCTTCGGCTTTCTTAACACCGCTCTGTGTGAGGGTTGCTGTTTTCTGCTTTTCATCAACAACATAATCAATGTCGTTTTCCTTGTAATATTCCTCCATATCCTCTTTTGCGTCAAGTTCTGCAAAACGCTGAACTTTAAGAGTTTTTGCAAAAGCGTCAGCCTTTGCATAAAGGTCTGTTGACTTGTCGCCCTTACCCGAAATAATAAGAGGAGTTCTCGCCTCATCAATGAGAATTGAGTCAACCTCATCGACAATTGCAAATGCGTGCGGGCGCTGAACCTTGTTTTCCTTGTAAACTACCATGTTGTCACGGAGGTAGTCAAAACCGAGTTCGTTGTTTGTTCCGTATGTAATGTCTGCGGCATAAGCCTTTTTTCTGCCCTCGTTATCGAGATCGTGGCAGATAAGACCGACCGAAAGACCGAGGTATCTGTAAAGCTTGCCCATCCACTCTGAGTCACGGCGGGCAAGGTAATCGTTGACTGTTACAATGTGAACACCTTCGCCTGTAAGAGCGTTGAGGTATGCAGGGAGGGTAGCAACCAAGGTTTTACCTTCACCGGTTTTCATCTCGGCGATTCTGCCCTGGTGAAGAACGATACCGCCGATAATCTGAACGGGGAAGTGCTTCATACCAAGCACTCTCCAGCCTGCCTCACGACAGGTTGCAAATGCTTCGGGGAGAATATCGTCTGTTGTTTCGCCGTTGGCAAGTCTTTCTTTAAGAATTGTTGTCTGGTTCTTGAGTTCACTTTCGCTCATAGCCGCATATTTATCTTCGAGTGCAAGCACCTTGTCACAGATTGGTTGCACACGCTTAACTTCACGCTTGCTGTAGTTGCCGAACATAGCCTTTAAAAAATTCATCAGGGTTCTTCCTTTCAATGTACCGAAAAAATCGGTCAAACTGTATTTTCAATAATTTCAATAATATAATTTTAATTTACTGCACCGCAGACGCTCCAAGGCTTTTTGCAGCCTGAATCATTGCGGCCTCAACCACGGGATCGGCATATTGGAAACCGAAACCCGAATCCTGTACAACACAGGCAAAGGCGAGAGGGCAGTCCTCATCTTTTGAGTAGCCGACCATCCAGCCGTTAGGGTTCTTATCATCGCCGACTTCACCCGTACCTGTTTTGGCACATACTGTAAGTCCGCCGAAAAGGTTGTCGCCGTAGTAATCCGAAACGGTGTATCTCATAACATCATCAAGCTTTGTCGCCGTATCGGATGAAAAAAGCTCCTGTCCGCTGCTCTTGTAGTTTATGCCGAGTGCGGAGAGTATGGACTCATCTTTGATAAGGGTAGGGTTTGTAGCCTTACCGCCGTTTGCGATTGCACCGCAGATAATTGCCATCTGCATCGGGTTTACCTTGTCATTATACTGACCTACGCCCGACCAGCCAAGCTGGTTTTCATTGGCATCGCTGACATCATATGAACCTTTTGCGGTTTTAATTCCGTCAACATCAAAGGAGCTGTTAATGCCGATTTTCTCGGCAGTTTTTGTCATTGTGTCACTTCCGAGTTCAACGGCAAGCTTTGCAAAAACAATATTGCAGGAATGTGCCATTGCCTCTTTATATGTCAGCGTTCCGTGAGTTTCCGTACAGGTAACCTCACTTCCGCCTATGTTCTCACTTCCGTTACAAACCCAAGTGCGGTCATAAAGGTCGGGAATATTCTCGATTGCCGCCGCAGATGTAACGATTTTGAAGATTGAACCCGGAGTAAAGGTTGACGAAAGCACATTATCAAGGTAAACGCCCTCGTATTCGCTTTCGTTGTCCTCGGTAATTTCGGGAGGAGCCTGCGGATCGTAAGCCATGGTGCTTATGGAACAGATAACCTCGCCTGTTTTGTAGTTATATATTACACAGGCACCTTTTTTGTTATAAGCTGCAAGAACATCATAAGCAGCCGCACAGGTTGCGGAATCAACTGTCAGCTTTATATCGTGAGAGGCACGCAATGATTCCGGCATATTAAGTCCAAAAACAAGGTTATAGCCTATCAGCTGAGAACGATACATACTTTGAACAGCCGTTGAAATGTTAAGGCTGTCATCACCGACAACATGAAGCAGAGATTTTCTTACGCTCTCGCTTTCGTTATAAACTCTTTTACCGTCAACCGTCTGTGCAAGAGCCGTGCCGTTGCGGTCATATATCGCTCCTGCCTGTGCAAGGCCGCCGTCACCTGCTATATGCGCATTATATGCCTGATCGACCCAGTCGTCTGCCCCTGTTACAAGCTCAAAGGCAAGATAGCCGAGTCCGCCGATAAACGCAAGCGCAACTATATATATAAGTGTACTTCTGCGAAGTATTTTTTTCAAACCTTACACCACCCTGTGTATCAAGTGAACAATCGAAAAATTAAAGAAAATGCGGCTTTGCTTGCAAAGCACTATGAATACGGTCGGGAGATAGAGCATTTTATTTTGCTGTTTTTCCTCTCGACAACAATTTTCCATTTTCAATTTTTCATTTTCAATTTACTAAACTTATCTTTTTACCGAATAAGTTCTCTCGTCTGCGGCTTTGATGAATGCAACAAGTCCCCAACAAGACATAATACTTGAACCGCCGGCAGACACAAACGGAAATGTTACGCCTGTAAGCGGAAGGACATCGGTTGCACCGAAAACATTGAGAGAAAGCTGAACGACAAAAAGTCCTGCCGCACAGCACGCTGAAATTGAATAAAAGGTACTTCTGCTTCGGGTTGTAATTGCCCTTGCATAAATAAACATTGCACCTACTGCCACGGCAAGTGTGAACGCAACGATAACTCCCATTTCTTCCGAAACAAGTCCGAAAACAAGGTCACTTTCGGATGCGGCAACCTGCTTTAAAAAGCCGTTGCCGATACCTACGCCGAAAAGTCCGCCGCTTGCCATATATGTGAGAACTCTTGCCTGCTGATAACCGAGGTTGTCCTGAGTATGTTCCCACACATGACGCCAGCCCGAAAAACGGTCGGCAACATACGGTTTAAACTTGAGAACAAAGGTTACGCCGAAAATTGCGGCGGCAACAGCAAGAATAATCGTCTTGAAATCGCCCGAGCGCATAAACGCTGTGAGCAAAAATGTTACAAAGAAGATGAGCGCAGTACCAAAGTCACCCATAAGAGCCAAAAGACCGACGCAGACTGCCGAGAAGATAATGTACTCAAGCAGGTTCTTCTTTGTCATCAACACATCAAGCGAACTTGCGCCGATAAAGATGAAAATAATCTTTGCAAGCTCTGACGGCTGAAATGAAAACGAGCCGATATAAATCCAGTTGGCGGCACCGTTTGTAATCTTACCGAATACAATTGTTACACCCAAAAGACCGACCGCACAAATCATTGCCGGAAGTCTGAGCTTATTTACCTTATCGGGATCTTCAATCAGCTTGATGATTACGCAGAAGAAAATCATACCTATTGCGGCGGCAACAAGCTGAACATAAGCCGAGCGTTCCGACTGTCTGATAAGCATCATTACGCCTATGCCCGTCAAAAACAGGGCAAGCGATTCAAGCTCGAAATTTACTCTGCGGATTACAAAATAGGAGATAAAGAAGAATCCCCATTCAACAGCCGCAAGAGCGCCGAACAGCACGAGCGGAGCCATTGTATTTGTGCCATCATTCCAGAACATTGCCTGAACGCACATAAAGAAGTGAAAAAATGTAATAAGAAGCATAAGCTTCCACGATTTCATTGCAGGCTTATCGCTGACCTTTGAGAAAAACCAGCTCGACTGCAACGGCTGTTGGAACTCCTCGCCTCTTTTTACTATAAGGCTTGTACCGCCTATTGTTATTGTATCGTCAATAAGCACCTTTGCTCTGCCTCTTGTTCTTTTGCCGTTGAGCATTGTGCCGCTCTTTGAGTCGGTATCGCTTACATACCAACCGTCTTTACGGCGAAGGAGTACACAATGATTTCTTGAAACCGTCGGGTCATCAACGGTTACATCACTGCTTTTACTTCTGCCGATTGAATTTTCCCAAAAAAGCACGGGGAGCATCTCGCCCGTTGCAGGGTTCAAAAGTGAAATCAAAGGAGTTTCGGGACGGCGGCGGCGGCGCATTGCGGCAAAGCACTGGTACACAATTATTATTGCATAAACAGGCATAAGAAAACGCAGTGCAACAACACCCATATCGAAAATTATCGAAAGATCCGGCACTTTTTTCAACTCCTTCACAAATCATCTGTCCTAAAAATAAGCATACTTAAAGTTATACAGTTTAAATAATAATCCAATTTCCTCCAAAAGTCAATAGCCGAGTGCCTCGGCACCCCATTCGTGAAGATAGTTTGTACAATAAAAAACTTATGATACCCGAGCGTGACTTTCTATATTAAGATAGTTTTTTCAGCCGAGTGCCTCGGCAGTCAATTCGTGAAGATAGTTTGTATAATAGAAAACTAAAAATGCCCGAGCGTAGCATTTTAATTGTTTGTACAAACCAAACTGTAGGGGCGTTCATCGGACGCCCGCAGGTAACGGCAGAATTTTCATAACAGATTAAATTTTATAAATGCCGCAAAACAATTGTTATATTGTAGGGGCGAACCGTGTGCATTGCACAAGGTTTGCACGCAATGCGTGCAAATTCGATACACAACATTTATCACATCAAAACATATGTGACTAAACAAAATGTTTCATCAAGGCGGGCGTCCAATGTGTGCAGTGTAGTAACATAGTATACAACAGT